>Ga0105245_10000123_pt1 | contig 74737 bp, 66 predicted proteins | sample KBSM54metaG_FD_81523 | JGI IMG/M metagenome (GOLD analysis project Ga0105245, IMG submission 81523) | Miscanthus rhizosphere microbial communities from Kellogg Biological Station, Michigan, USA - KBS M5-4 metaG | ecosystem: Host-associated > Plants > Roots > Rhizosphere > Soil | place... | reverse complement strand
GATCCGACGATTCCTCGGATTGGACGTTCATCGGCCGGGACGTTCGGACGATCCATCGATCCGCGCGGAGGTTCGGGACCGACGCAACCCCGAGAACGCGAACGTCGACGGTGGCGTTCAGGTGCACGTTCAAGTCGACGTCGACGTCGACGTTTAGTTATGGAGCGGTTCGAACGAGCCGGTCACGACGGTGTCGCCAACAACCGGAACCTGGAGCTCGCTGATGAGCTTCATCGTGCCCGACGTCATGTCCGCGGCGGTCGGGAAGCCCCACGCCTGGACATACGCGGTCGGCGACGCCGGCAGCTGGATCACCATGAACAGGCCGTTCGCCGCGGCCGACTCGGCCTGCTTGTGGTGGACCGGCAGCTCGGGCGACAGCGAGAAGTAGAACGCCTCGGCACCGGGGATCGCCGTCTGGGTCATCGACGTCGACGACACGGTCACGACGAAGTTCGAGATCTCGTGGCCCTGGCAGTCGCGGAGCGCGCCGGCAACGACGCCGGTGCCCTGCGTGCGAGTCTGGCCGATCAGCGCCGGCAGGAGCGCTGCGGTCGAGTTCGACACGCTCTGGATCGATGCCGGATCGGTCGTCGCGGCGGTCGCCGTGGGCTTGACGTACTGGTTCAACAGGAACGTCGGGAACTGGCCGTCGGCGGTCATCTTGAAGCCGTAGCGCTTCGTCCCCGTCGGGATGTTGAGCGACAGGTTGCCGTTGCCGTCGGACATCTGGGTCGCGAACACGGCGTCGGTCATGATGCCGGGGAACGCGGTAACGGTCGCCTGCGGTACCGGCGTCTGGTTCTGGAAGTCCTTCACCGTCGTCGTCAGCATGTGATCGATCGTCGTCGCGGCGTCGGTCGCGCAGCTGGTGAGATCGGCATCACCGACCTCGGCGTTGTTCGAGTTCGCCTTCAGCGTGCCGGTCGGCTTGTTGAAGCCGATGTCGGCCGCATCGGGCCCCGTCATGTCGCCGCCGCCGCCGCCGCAGGCCGCGAAAGATCCGATCAGAAAACAAGCCAGTGTTAAGCGCATAGGTGGTTCAACTCCCGATGAGTATTTATCGAGCGGTCGCCCCCGATTGCAACCATTTACTCGTGAGGGCTAAAACGTCTCCATGGAGATTGGCAAGATCCGCGACATCCTCGGCCCCCAGGCGAGCCTGCTCGACCATCAGTGCAAGACGATCGCGGCGAGCCAGTTGACGCTCCCGTCGCCGACGTACATCGATCACACGTTTAGCCAGACGGACCGCACCACCCGCGTCCTCGGCTCGTACCAGCGGATGATGGATCACGGTCGCCTCGGCGGGACCGGCTACACGTCGATCCTCCCCGTCGATCAGGGCATCGAGCACTCGGCCGCGGCGTCGTTCGCGCCGAACCCGATGATGTTCGATCCCGAGAACATCGTGAAGCTCGCGATCGAAGGCGGCTGCAGCGCGGTCGCCTCGACGTACGGCGTGCTGGGCTCCGTTGCGCGCAAGTACGCGCACAAGATTCCGTTCATCGTGAAGGTCAACCACAGCGAGCTGTTCTCGTACCCGAACACCTACGACCAGGTTCCGTTCGGCAACGTCCGCCAGTGCTTCGACATGGGCGCCGCCGGCATCGGCGCGACGGTGTACTGGGGCTCGCCCGAGTCGCGCCGCCAGCTCCAGGAAGTCTCGGAGATGTTCGCCGAGGCTCACGAGCTCGGCATGTTCACGGTCCTGTGGTGCTACGTCCGCAACAACGCGTTCAAGACGCCGACCGCGGACCACAACACGTCGGCCGACTTCGAAGGTCAGGCCGTTCACCTCGGCGTGACGATCCAGGCCGACATCATCAAGCAGAAGCTCCCCGAGGGAAACGGCGGCTACAACGACCCCGCGCTGAAGGGCTTCGGCAAGACGTCGAAGAAGGTCTACTCGGATCTCACGACCGACAACCTGATCGACCTCACGCGCTGGCAAGTCGCGAACTGCTACATGGGCCGGATCGGCCTCATCAACTCGGGCGGCGCGGCGGGCGACAACGATCTGCGCGACGCGATCACGACCGCCGTCATCAACAAGCGCGCCGGTGGGATGGGCCTGATCCTCGGCCGCAAGGCGTTCCAGAAGCCGTTCAAGGAGGGCGTCGAGCTCTTGAACGCGCTGCAGGACGTCTACCTCTGCAAGGACGTCACGGTCGCCTAGTGAAGCGGCTGGGCGACTTGCTCGTCGCCGCAGGGGGACTCGATGCCGAGGAGCTCGAGAAGGCCCTGCGCGCACAGATCGTGTGGGGCGGTCGATTGGGGACGAACCTGATCGAGCTCGGCTTCATCGATCTCGACGAGCTGTCGCGCGTGTTGGGCAAGCAGCGCGCGATGCCCGCGGCGCTCGCGCACCACTTCGAAAAAGCCGACGCGACGCTCCAGGCGCAACTGCCGGCCGAGCTCGCGGAGAAGCACGGCGTCGTTCCGCTGCTCCGCATTGCCGACGACAAGGTCGCGCTCGCCGGCATGGATCCGCTCGACGCGGAGGGGCTCGCCGAGATCTCGGCGGCGCTCGGGGTCGCGCCGAGTGCGCTCGTCTGCTCGGTCGCGGCCGAGCAGCGGATGCGCTACCAGCTGGAGCGCGTCTACAACATCAAGCGGTCGTCGCGGTTCCTGCGCTCGCGCGGCGGCACGATCCCGCCGTTCCCGGTGTTCGGAGATTTCGAGGCCGAGCCCGACTCCGAGGTCGAGATCCCGATCGACTGGGAGCAAGAGACCGAGGAAGCTGACGCCGACGCCGAGGTCGAAGTCGAGACGACGGTCGATGTCACCGAGGTCGCGGAGCCGACCGACACCGAGACCGGGCGGATCGCGATCTCGCGCGCCGACACGGATGCGCTCGCCGCCGCGATCGAACAAGCCGCGCAGAACGCTGCGAGTGCCGCGACCGAGCCAGCGGGCCGCGATCGCCGCCAGTACGTCCGCACGCTCGCCGACGGTGAAGCGGCGCCGGAGCCCGCAAAGCCGCGCAAGCGCGACTCGACGCGGCCGAAGAAGGCGCTCGGCCGGATCGCGATCCGCAAGGTCGCGATCACGCCCGCAGGTGGCGCACCCCCGACCGGCCCGGCCGAGCCCGAGCGCGATGCCGACTCGCTCGCGAGCGCCGCTCGTTTGATCCGGCGCAGCCCGGACCGCGATCGCGTCGCCGAGCTCGTGATCGACGCGCTCGTTCGATTCGCACCGGCTGCCGAGTCCGCGATGCTGTTCGTGATCCGCGGCGACAGCGCGACCAGCTGGAAGCGCTACTGCCGCACCGGCGCGGATCAGCCCGAGCTCGCGGTGCCGATGGATCAACCCGGCCTCGTGCCGCGCGCCGCTCAGTCTGGCTCGACGGTGCGCGGGCTCGCGGCCGAGCTCGGCGCGATCGACACCCGCCTCCTGAAGGCGCTCGGCGCCGGACCGAGCCACAGCGAGCTCGCGATCGTGCCGATCGCGATCGCCGGCCGAGTCATGTGCCTGCTCGCGGTCGCGATGGCGCCCGGGTCGACGCTCGGTCCGGTCGAGACGATCGCCACATCAGCCGGAACCGCGTTCGCACGTCTCATGCGTGACGCCGGTCGCTAGGCGGTGTGGTACATGTCAGGCCTCCGATGACCGACGAAGCTTTGACCGATGGTGCCCGCAAGAAGCACCGCCACGATCTGGGCCAAGAGGATCACGGCTCCAAGCTGGCCGCCGGCACGACCCGCGCGATCCAGGGCCTGCTCGGCCTGTGGATCGGGCTGACGCTCGTGTTCATCGTCTACGCGCTCGTCGACGCCACGCACTAGCGTCGCGACTTCGGATCGGTCACAGTCCCTCGTTCGCGGTGCGCGGGGGACGCGCAGCGTGGACGCTTCATGATCGCGGACGACATCATCAACGAGATTCGCGCGCGTGCGGACATCGTCGCGGTGATCGGCCAGCACGTGCAGCTGAAGAAGGCCGGCCGCAACTGGAAGGGCCTCTGCCCTTTCCACGGCGAGAAGACGCCATCGTTCAACGTCAGCCCGGATAAGGGCTTCTTCCATTGCTTCGGCTGCCAGAAGCACGGCGACGTGTTCACGTTCGTGATGGAGCTCGAGGGCAAGAGCTTCGTCGAAGCCGCCGAGCAACTCGGCGCGCGCTTCAACATCGCCGTGCCGAAGGTCGACGAATCGCCGGAGCTGCGCCGCGCCCGTGGCGAGCGCGTCGCGATGCTCGACATCAACAAGCACGCGGCCGCGTTCTTCCGCGAGGTCCTCGCCGACGACAAGCGCGGCAAGGTCGGCCGCGATTATCTCGAGCAGCGCGGCGTGGGTCCGCTGACGACCGAGAAGTTCCAGCTCGGCTACGCGCCCGCGGATTGGCACGCGCTCACCGACTACTTGAAGGCGAACCACGTCGACATGGAGCTCGCCGTCCGGGTCGGGCTCGTCCGCCACCAGCCGCGCGCCGGCGGGTTCTACGACATGTATCGCGATCGCCTCGTCTGCCCGGTGATCGTCCCGGGCGGCGAGATCGTCGGGTTCTCGGCGCGCGTGATCGGCAAGCCACCGCCGGCGCCCGATGGCAGCGAGCCGCCGAAGTACATCAACAGCCCCGAGAGCGTGGTCTACAAGAAGTCCCGGCTCCTGTTCGGGCTCGCACAGGCGCGCGAGGGCATGCAGCAAACTGGCCGCGCGGTGTTGGTCGAGGGAAACTTCGACGTCATCACGCTCCACCAGGCGGAATTCGCCAACGTGATCGCGCCGCTCGGTACGGCGCTCACCGTGGAGCAGGTCATGACGCTGAAGCGGCTGACCGACAAGATCGTGCTCCTCTACGACGGCGACAAAGCGGGCTACAAGGCGACGATGCACGCGCTCCAGACCTGCGTCGAAGCCGATGTCGAGGTCCTGGTCGCGTCGCGCCCGGGCCACGGCCGCTCGGGCGGTGCCGGACCGCTCGCTGGTGGCGTCGATCCGGATAGCCTCGTCGCCGGCGGCGGCGCGATCCAGCTCCGCGAGGCGATCGACCGCGCGCTCGGCGGCATCGAATTCTTCTGTTTCGAGGTGTGGGGAAAAGCCCGGGCGAACGCGGATGCTCGGACCCGGGCACTCGAGGACGCCGCCCGGCTCGCCGCTCGGATCGAAAACCCTCTCAAGCGGGATCTGGTGATCGACACGCTCGCGAAGGCGCTCGACATCGAGACCGGGGTCGTCCGTGGGGCGGTCGCCCGCGCATCCGGACGGGCGCCGAGCGGTCCGAACGGCTACGGCCGCCAGCCCAACTCCGCGCAGGCGCCTGCACAAAATCAGGGTTCGGCCGGACCGGTAAAGACCGTCGCACCGCTGACCGAGGAGCTGGAGGTTATCCAGCTCCTGAACGACCACCCTTCATTGATCGCAAGCCCCGAAGCAGACAAGGCTTTTTGGCTCTTGACGGATGAAACGCTTCGCGCCATGTATTCCGCGGCTCGGGATGGCCAGTCCTTCCACGAGCTTGCCCCCGTGCATTTGCCCCAGCCGATCGCGCAAATCGTGATGTCCGGAAAGTACGCCGACCACAAAGATCCGCGCGCTGCGCTGATCGAGTTGGCGCGCCACCTGGAGCTTCGCAAAGCAAAGCTGGAAACGGTGAGTCTTCAAAAGAAGCTCGCCGACGGAAAACGCGGTACGAGCGACCGAGAGCTGGCGCGCCTTGAAGCGCAGCTCGCAGTGGCACGCAGAACTGGTGACGTCGAGTTGATCGAGAAGCTCGACGCTGAGATCTCGTCCAAGAAAAAAAAGGCAGAGTAAATGGCGAAGTCCCCGACGAAGACGAAGACCCCTCCTGCGAAGACGCCCGCGGCGAAGCCGGCAGCACCTGCTGCTGGTGCCAAGGACGTCAAGGCGAAGGTGGCTTCGGCCAAGCCTGGAAAAGACGAGAAGGTGAAGAAGCTCGGCGCGCCGGTCGCGACGCCCGTTCCGGGCAAGACCGCGAAGCCCGCAAAGCCCGCAAAGGGTGCGAAGCCTGCGAAGGCGCGCGATGACGAGGACGGCGACGGCGGTGGCGACGGCGACGATGAAGAAGACGACGACTTCGCTCCGCCCGCGAAGGCGAAGGGTCCGGGCAAGCCGGGCAAGGCCGGTCCGGGCAAGCAGCAGGCGATGCCCGACCTGCTCGACGACGACGACGTCGTTCCGGTCGCCGGTGATTTCGGCGACGACGACGAGGATGACCTCGAGGATCGCCGCGGCGGTCGTAGCTCGTCGGCCGATGCCGATGCCGCCGCGCTCGCCGAGGAAGGCCGCGCGAGCAAGAAGGGCCGCGGCAACAACAACAACGCCGCGACCAGCGCGAAGGACAAGCTGATCGAGCTCGGCAAGCAGAAGGGCTTCGTCACGTACGACGAGGTCAACGACGCGATGCCCGAGGACGTCGTCTCGACCGACCAGATCGACAGCTGGCTGTCGGCGCTCGGCGATCACGGCATCGAGGTCGTCGACGGCGCCGGTGGCCGCCGCCCCGACATCGTCGATCAGCCGAAGGCCGAAGGCGCGCTCGGCATCGGCGACAAGGAAGAGAAGGAAGAAGTCGACGAGGACGAGGAGTACGCGTACTCGCGTACGTCGGACCCCGTCCGCATGTACCTCCGCAAGATGGGCTCGGTCTCGCTGCTGACGCGCGAGGGCGAAGTCGAGATCGCGAAGCGGATCGAAGACGGCGAGCGCAAGATGCTCCAGGCCGTGCTCAACAGCTCGGTCGCCGTCGAGGAGCTCCTCGAGATCGGCGAGCGCCTCCGCAAGGGCAAGGTCCGCGTCAAGGATGTCGTCAAGGACATCGACGAGGACGAGGCCGAGTTCAACGAGCAGTTCTACGTCGATCGCGTCTGCAAGATCATCGACAAGGTCCGCAAGCTCCAGCGCGACACCGAGAAGCTCGAGGAGAAGCTCGACGAGAAGGGCTCGTCGGAAGGCAAGAAGAAGAAGGTCAAGGAAGCGACCAAGGCGAACCGCGCGCAGATGTTCGAGGAGCTCTCGGACCTCCGCCTCAACAAGCCGACCGTCGACCGGATCGTCCTCCAGCTCAAGAACATCATCGTCAAGCTCGACAAGGCCGAGTCGGAGATTCGCGAGTGCGAGCGCCGCGCCGGCATGCAGGCGAACGAGATCCGCAAGACGCTGCGCGAGATGCGCGCGTCACCGGCTCGCGCTCGCGCCGTCGGCAAGAAGACCATGATGACGGTCGCCGACTTCGAAGAGATGGAGGAGATGATCAAGACGGCGATGCGCAAGGTCGTCGTCGTCGAGGAAGAGTCTCGCTCCACGGCGCCCGACCTCCGCTCGACCTACCGCGACCTCCACGAGGGCGAGCGGATGGCCGACCGCGCGAAGTCCGAGCTCGTCGAGGCGAACCTTCGCCTCGTCGTCTCGATCGCGAAGAAGTACACGAACCGCGGCCTCCAGTTCCTGGACCTGATCCAGGAGGGCAACATCGGCCTGATGAAGGCGGTCGATAAGTTCGAGTACAAGCGCGGCTACAAGTTCTCGACGTACGCGACGTGGTGGATCCGCCAGGCGATCACCCGCGCGATCGCCGACCAGGCGCGCACGATCCGCATCCCGGTCCACATGATCGAGACGATCAACAAGCTGGTCCGCACGACCCGCTACCTCGTCCAGGAGCTCGGCCGCGAGCCGACCCCGGAAGAGATCGCGGAGCGCATGGAGCTGCCGCTCGACAAGGTCCGCAAGGTCCTCAAGATCGCGAAGGAGCCGATCTCGCTCGAGACCCCGATCGGCGAAGAGGAAGATTCGCACTTGGGCGACTTCATCGAGGACAAGTCGATCATCTCGCCGAGCGAGAGCGTCATCTCCGTCAACCTCGCGGATCAGACCCGCAAGGTGCTCGCGACGCTCACGCCGCGCGAGGAGAAGGTGCTCCGCATGCGGTTCGGCATCGGCGAGAAGTCCGACCACACCCTCGAGGAGGTCGGTCAGGACTTCGAGGTGACGCGCGAGCGCATCCGCCAGATCGAGGCGAAGGCGCTCCGCAAGCTGCGCCACCCGTCGCGCTCGAAGCGCCTCAAGGCGTTCGTCGAGAACTAGCGGCGTTCGGGGTCGCGCTCGATTACATGCGAGCCGACCGAGCCGGTTCGCGCCGCGCCGGTCCGGCTCGCGCCACCGCGCGGCTCGTCGACGGCGCCTGGAGTACGGTACGGCATGGCCTGGAAGTGGCTGTCGATCCGCCGGCGGGATGCGCTCGCCCTGCTCGGCCTCTATGTCGCACTCGGCCTGTGGCGCGGCAACACGGAGTGGCTCGAGATCGCCGCGAACGGCGACGACGACAAGCCATGGGCGCATCCGTACTTCTGGGAGATGTCCGGCGTGCTGTCCGCGTACGTGTGCACGTGGCTCCCGTTCACGGCGGCGCTGAACGCGCCATGGCGGAAGCCATGGGGCCGGTTCCTGGCGATCCACGTGGTCAGCTTCGTGCTGTTCGCGGCGCTGCATTCGTCGCTGATGATCGGCTCGCGCCTGCTCCTGTATCCGCTGCTCGGCTGGGGGCACTACGACTACCCCGGCGCGTCGTTCCGGCTGGCGATGGAGGGCGCGAAGGACGTGGTGGTGTACTCCGTGCTCGCCGCGACGTACGTCCTCTTGCGCGCGTGGCGCGACGGCCAGCAGCGTGCGCTCGAGCTCCGCGATGCTCAGCTGCGCGTGCTCGTGGGCCAGCTCAACCCGCACTTCCTGTTCAACGCGCTCAACACGATCAGCGCCGTGATGTACGTCGACCTCGCGAAGACAGACCGGCTGATCGCCGACCTTGGCGAGATGCTTCGCGTTAGCCTCGCGAGCGCGGCGTCGCCGACGTGGAGCCTCGCCGAGGAGCGCGCCTACACCGAGCACTTCGTCGCGGTGATGCTCGCGCGGTTCGAGGGTCGCCTGAGCGTTCGCTGGGACGTCGACGGGCACGGCCACGACGTGCAAGTCCCGCGCTTCACGCTGCAGCTGCTCGTCGAGAACGCGATCAAGCACAACCAGGACGTGCCCGAGCCGCTCGCGATCTCGATCTCGGCGTGCCGCGCGCCCGGACGCCTCGAGGTCGAGGTCGCCGATAACGGCCGCGGCTTCGCGACGCCAACGCCGAGCGCGGGCACGGGACTCGCGACGCTGCGCCGCGCCCTCGAGCTGTGCGACGCGACGCTCGAGCTCGGCCGCGCGACGACCGGCGGCGCTTCGGTGCGAGTGACGGTGCCGGCGTGAAGGCGCTCGTCGTCGATGACGAGGCGCCGGCGCGGGCCAAGCTCGTCCGGCTGCTGCGCGACGACGGTCGCTTCGAGCTTGCCGGCGAGGCGCGTGATGGCGTGCGCGCGGTCGAGGCGATCGAGACGCTGCACCCAGATCTCGTGCTGCTCGACGTGCAGATGCCGGGGCTGACCGGCTTCGAGGTGCTGCGCGCGATCGGCGTCGACGCGTGCCCGAAGGTGATCTTCACGACGGCGCACGATCGGTTCGCGCTCGATGCGTTCGAAGCCCACGCCGTCGACTACCTGCTCAAGCCGTTCGACGCGGCCCGGTTCGCGATCGCCCTCGACAGGGCCACCGCGATCCTCCGTGGCGAGCGGGGTGGTGATGCGGTGCAGCTCGGAGCCGTGCTCGAGCGCTGCACGCCGCGCTACCTCGAGCGCCTCGTCGTGCGCCGCGACGACGGCTGGGTTGCCGTGCCGCTCGCGCGCGTGCGCCGCTTCGAGGCCGCCGACAAGCACGTGCGCGTCTACGCGGACGGCAGCCCCGCGCTCGTACGAGAGAGCCTCGGCGACCTGGAGCAGCGGCTCGATGCGGCGCGGTTCGCACGCGTGCATCGAGGCGACATCGTCAACCTCGCGTCGGTCGTGCGGATGGATCCGCTCGGTCACGGCGACGCGGTGCTCGAGCTCGACGACGGCACCTCGGTCGTGCTGAGCCGGACCTATCGCGAGTCGTTCGTCGCGCGCTGGCGCAGCTAGAGCCCGCGCACCTCGCTGCCGACGCAGTGGTGACACGCGAACACGTCGTGCGGGTCGTACGCGCGCTTGATCTGGAGCAGCCGCTGGTAGTTGTCGCCCCAGAACGAGCGCTGCCAGTCCGGCTCGAAGTAGTCCGTCTCGTTCACGTACGAGCCCGCGTCGGGGGTGATCGCGCGAATCACCGCCATCGCCGCATCGACCGTCGCGATCTCGGCCGCCGCGACGGCGCGGTCCGGCTCGTGGCCCGCGACGCCGGGGAGCACGTGGCGCGCCTTACCCGTGAGCAGCAGCGCGGCCGCGTGGAGCACGGCCGGATTCGTCGCCGTGTCGCGGCTGCGCCGGAGCGCATCCTCGGAGGCGCCGGCGAGCCCCTCGTTGAAGTGAAGCGAGAACCACGAGTGACGCGACGCTTCGAACAGTGCGGCCGCGAGCTTCGGGGCGTTGTCGCCCTCGAACAGCTCGATCGGCAGCCAGCGCGAGCGATAGGCGAACCAGTAGATGTAGACCTGCTCCGCGTCGCCCGCCCACCAGAAGTGACCGCGAGGCGCCTCTGGCCGATCGTCAGCGACGATCGCGTTCGCCGCGTACGTGTGGAAGAAGTCGTAGCTCCACATCTTCTCGGCGGGGAGCGCGTGCACGCTGAAGTCGACGGTGTAGCGGTCGGGATGCTCGGCGAGCCACGCTCGTAGCGGCTGCCACACCGCCTCCGCCTCGGTCTCGCTCAGGCCCTGGAACGCGAGCGAGAGCTCGAGCACGTTGCCGGGATCGACGTTGACCGACTCGCCCCAGTGCTCGTTGTTCAGGCGGTCGCGATAGAACGCGACGAAGCGCACGAGCAGCTCGCGAAACGCGTCGTCGGATTTCGCGTATATCTTGCCCGACAGCGAGCCGAACGTGGTCGGCAGTGGTTGTGTCATCAGCGTCGCCTTCGTGACGACGCCGAACGTGCCGCCTCCGCCGCCCCGCAGCGCCCACCACAGGTCGGCGTGCTGGCACGCGTTCGCGATGATCGTGTCGCCGTTCGCGGTCACGACCTCCGCCTCGAGCAGGCCCGCCGCGGCCGTACCGTACTTCTTCGACCAGCTGCCGAACCCGCCGCCCTGCAGGAAGCCGCCAGCCGCCCCGACCGACGTGCAGCCGCCCCCCTGGACGTAGCGATGGTGCTCGACGGTGACGGCCTGGTACGCCTCGAGCCAGCGCGTGCCGGCGCCGACACGGACGGCGGGCACGGGTGGCGTCGTGCATCCCTGCGGCACGAACGCATCGAGCACGGAGACCTCGCGCATCGCGTGCGTCCAGATCAGCAGCGAATCGGGGGCGCTCGATCGTCCGAGGTAGTCGTGACCGGTCGCTTTGATCGCGATCCGGAGGCGATGGGCGACGGCGAACCTCACGCCGGCCGCGACGTCGCCGGCATCCTGCGCCACGATCGCGTACGGGCTGAGCACCGGCAACCACGCGTCGAGCCATCCCGCGGACTGGGTCGCGCCGAGCTGATCCTCGAGGAAGTACGGATTCGTCACCGCGCGCTGCGCAGCGGTACAGGCCGTGCTCGCCGCATCGTGCTGGCATGCCTCGATCGGCGATCGCGGCTGCTCGAGTTTGCCGTGCAGATGGCTCGCGAGCTGCTGCCAGTCCTGCGACGACGGCCAGCACGGCTCGGCCGGGCGACACCACACCATCGGCGTTGCAGCAAGCGCCGCCGCGGGTGGGCTCGTCGCGGGGGATGCCGTCGCGCCGCATCCGGCGATCGCGATCGCGGCGCACAGGGTTCGGAGATACGTCATGCCGCCACCTTTGCCCGGCGCATCGCCGCTGCGCCATCGGCGCGGCGCGAGCCGGACTCGCCGCGACGCGAACCGCCCGGATGCGGCCTTGGCGGTTCACGAACGCGATCGCGATCAAGTGAACCAAGTCGTGCGGCAGCTTCGCGTCTCGCGATGGATCGTCACCGTGTACCGCCGCTCGCCCGTGCGCCTGAGCTCGACGTCCATCGCATCAGGATGGCACGGCTCGTCCGACGGTGCCGCTACGGCTGATACGGGCCCTTCGGAACGCCCCAATCCCACGCCGGCATCGGCGCGTGCTCGTCGGCGGCAGCACCCGGCTGCGAGTTGATCACGGCGAGACGCGTGCCCCATTCGAGATACGCAACGAGCGCGGAGCGAAACTCCGGGTCGCTCTTCACGCCGACCTCGTCGGCGCAGTCGAGCAGGAGCTCGAGCCAGCGCCGGCGCTGTTGCTCCGTCAGATGACGCCCGAGGTGCTTGCGGATCATGTGCGCGTGCCCGCCGTGCTCGCCCGAATAGACCTTCGGTCCGCCGAACACTTCAGCGACGAACATCGCGACGTGCTTCGCGTGCTCCGGGTCCATGTGCGCGAACACGTCGCGCAGGATCGGGTCCTCGGGCACGCGTTCGTAGAACCGCGTGAACAGCTTCTCGATCGCGGCGGAGCCGCCGACCCAGTCGTAGAGGCTCGGCACTGTCATGCTGCCGACTCTACGCTCGTGGCGCGAGCGATGCGCCTGACCGATCAGGTCGGTCAGTTCGCGAGCGCGAGCTGGGTTGCCGGCTTGTCGACGACCGTCGTCGCGGCCTCACCGTAAAGCGTTCGCCACAGCGCGCTCGCGGCGTCGCGCAGCTTGTCGTCGGGCAGCTTCGCGATCGCGAGCGCGAGCGTCGCCATGCGCTCGCGGTCGAGGCCGCGGTGGAACGTCGGTGTGGACGTGTCGAGGCCGAGCTGCTTCGCGAGCCCTTCGAGCACGATCACGCCAGCGTAGAACTCGCCGGTGCCGGCGCGGTCGCGCGAGAACACTTGTTGCGCGAGGTGCCAGAGCGCCGCGTGCGGCGTGATCGGATCGTTGATGACCTGGCTGAGGTACGCAGAGAGCTCGTGGCGCGCGCTCGTCACGATCGCGACCTCGTTGCCCTGGTCGTCGTGCGGCGGACCGAGGAGGCTCGCGAGCGCTTCGGGGTAGCGCGCTTCGGTCTCGCGATCGTAGTCGAAGCCGTGCTGCGCCTCGTGGCGGCGTACGGTCGCGGCCACCATGTCGTGGACGCGCGCGTGGATCCGCGGCGCTTCGAGCTCGGCGAGTACGCCGTCGATCGCCTCGACGCGCTCGAGCTGGTAGGTCGGGACCGCGCCGTCGAGCGCCTTCAGGAGATCGGGAGAGACGAACAGGTCGTCGGTCGTCGAGAACACGATGTTCTTGCGCTCGAGGTGGTCGCGCCACTTCGCGATGATCTCGCCGCGCTCGACGAGGAGCTTCGCGATCTGGGTCGAGGCGGCCGCGTCGGCACCGAGCGCCGCGCTGTACTCGCGGCGAACTGCGACGCCGATCGCGAGCGCGAGCGCCTTGCCTTCGGGCGTCGCGAGCCAGGTGTCCTCGGCGAGCGGATACGCGGCGTCGGGCGCGAGCGCGGGGAGCTCGGTCGACGCGACGAACTCGGCGATCCGCTCCATGTGAAGCACCGGATCGCCGACGTTCTCGTCCTGCATGCCGAGCACGGCGTACGCGGTGTTCAAGTGATCGATCCGCGAGATCGACAACACGCGCCGCGGTGTTCCGTTCGTCACGACGAACACGACCTCGTCGACGCGATAGGCCTGGATGTACGCGTAGCCGCCGTGGAACCGGCCCTCGAGGAAGTAGCCGAGGCCCGCGGCTGCGAATTGATCCGTGAGGTCTTTGACTGCTTCGCGCAGGACGTCGCGATCGTGGTCGGTCGCACCGAGCTCGGCGGCCGAGACCGCGGTGCCGTAGGCATCGAGCGCGTGCTGCCACGCGGCGGTGAGCTTCGGGCGCTGGCCGAGGTCGGTCGAGCGCAGCTTCGCGAGCGTGCGCGCGAATTCCGTGCTGCCTTGATCGCGTGCGCGACCGGCCTGGATCACGAGATCGGTGAGCGGTTGCGCGAGCGCGGTATCGATCGCGGCCTCGTGGACCGGCACGCCACCGGTCTCGAACGCCTTCGCGGTCGGCGCCGGCAGCGGACGGTGCCAGATCCGCGGCGGCGTCTTCTTCGTCGCGATCGCGTATCCGACGCCACCGGCCGCGACGAGCACGACCGCGAGCAGCGCGACCCCGATCCGACGCGACCGCTTCGACCTCCGTTCGATCTGGGCGAGGTAATCGGTCAGGTCAGAATCCGGCGGCGCCACCATGCAGGACGGAGCCATATCGGGTCAGGAGGTCGCACACAACGAAGACAATCGGACATGCTTCATTGATCGAATGGTCCGACCGTATGTATAGCGACGTACGCACCCGGTGATGAACTACGCAGCTGAGTGGGTGGCAGCTGATCCAGTTTCGGCCGATCCCCGATGGGATTTTGCCAGGTTACACGCGTGATACGGCTGGCATGAACGGTGCTGATAACTGGGCCGCAATCATGAGTGACCGTGAAGCGAAGGCCCGGGCGGTGAAGATTCTCGCGAAGTCGATCTTTCGCGATTTGGAAGCCCAGGGATTCGACGAGAAGCAGATCGTGGCGCTGGCAACCGAGCTGATCTCGGAAGTGACCAGCAAGATGTCGGCACGCGGGTCGTCTCCGGACCTCCAGAAGACCCAGCAGCTCGCGTAGCGCGTTGCGAAAATAGACGCGATCCGAGCCTGCTCTGGCTCTCGCTGTCTGTCCCTGGCGAATCTCGATTCGCTGATCTACGGTGCGCGCCATGGCAAAGGTTCGCATCGGTATTAACGGCTTCGGCCGCATCGGTCGTAGCTTCGTGCGTTGCATGGCCGAGTCGAAGGACTCGTCGCTCGAGCTCGTGCTCGTCAACGATCTGACCGACTCGAAGACGCTGGGGCACCTGCTCCGCCACGACTCGGTGCACGGGAAGTTTCCCGGCAACGTGACGGTCAAGGAGGGCGGCGCGTTCGACGTCAATGGCCAGCACGTCGCGATCAGTGCCGAGAAGGACCCTGCCGCGATCAAGTGGAAGGATCACGGCGTCGACATCGTGATCGAGTCGACCGGCAAGTTCGTCGACAAGGAAGGCGCCGGCAAGCACATCCACGGCGGCGCGAAGAAGGTGATCATCTCGGCGCCCGCGAAGAGCCCGGACATCACGGTGTGCATGGGCATCAACACCGAGATGTACAAGCCGGCGGAGCACCACATCATCTCGAACGCGTCGTGCACGACGAACTGCCTCGCGCCGGTCGCGAAGATCCTGCACGAGCAGTTCGGGATCATCAGCGGCATCATGACGACGATCCACTCGTACACGAACGATCAGAACGTTCAGGATCTCCCGCACAAGGACATCCGCCGCGCTCGCGCCGCCGCGCTATCGATGATCCCGACGACGACGGGCGCCGCGAAGGCGCTCAAGGAAGTGCTCCCCGCGCTCGCCGGCAAGCTCGATGGTTGGGCGATTCGCGTTCCGACGCCGAACGTCTCGCTCGTCGATCTCACCGTCCGGCTCGAGAAGGCCGCGACGAAGCAGTCGATCAACGACGCGTTCCGCGCCGCGGCCGGATCGGGCTCGCTGAAGGGCATCCTCGCGGTCGTCGACGAGCCCCTGGTCTCGGTCGACTACAACGGCAACAAGTTCAGCTCGTCGGTCGACTCCGAGCTGACGACCGTCGTCGGCGACGTCGCGAAGGTGTTCAGCTGGTACGACAACGAGATGGGCTACGCGCAGCGCACGCTCGATCTCGCGAAGTTCGTGGCGGAGAAGCTGTAATGGCGCTGCCGCACGGCATCAAGACCGTCGAGGAGCTCGCCGTCGAGGGCAAGCGCGTGTTCGTGCGCGTCGACTACAACGTGCCGCTCGACAAGGCGACGAAGAAGATCAGCGACGACGCGCGCATTCGCGCGACGCTGCCGACGATCAAGCACCTGATCGATCGCGGCGCGCGGATCGTGCTCGGCTCGCACCTCGGCCGGCCCGACGGCAAGGTCAAGCCCGAGCTCACACTCGAGCCGGTCGCGGCGAAGCTCGCCGAGCTCGTCGGCGTCGATGTCGCGCTCGCGGACGAGCCGGTCGGCGATGGCGCGCGCAAGGTGGTCTCGGATCTCCGCGACGGCCAGATCGCGATGCTCGAGAACCTCCGCTGGAACCCGGGCGAAGAGGCGAACGACGATGCGTTCGCGCGCACGCTCGCGTCGTACTGCGATGTCTACGTCAACGACGCGTTCGGCACGGCGCACCGCGCGCACGCGTCGACCGCGGGCATGGTGAAGCACGTCGCCGAGAAGGGCGCGGGCTTCGTGATGGCGAAGGAGATCGACTTCCTGTCGCGCCTCCTTCACAACGTCGATCGCCCGTACGTCGCGGTGCTCGGCGGCGCGAAGGTGTCCGACAAGATCGAGGTGCTCGATGCACTGCTCGAGAAGGTCGACTCGATCGTGATCGGCGGCGCGATGGCGAACACGTTCCTCGTCGCGTAGGGCAAGTCGCTCGGCGCCTCGAAGGTCGAGTCCGACAAGCTGCCGATCGCGCGCAACTTCCTGCGCAAGGCGGTCGAGAAGAAGAAGCAGGTGCACCTGCCGACCGATGTCCTCGTCGGCACCGGCCTCGATGACGACAAGCCGGTCACGCTCCGGGTCGATCAGATCAGCGACCATCAGATGGCGCTCGACATCGGTCCCGGCACGATCGAGCTGTTCCGCCGCGTCCTCACCGACGCGCGCACGGTGTTCTGGAACGGCCCGATGGGCGTGTTCGAGAAGCCGCAATGGGCGCAGGGCACGTTCGCGGTCGCGAAAGCGCTCGCGGACAACAAGCTCGCGCTCACGGTGGTCGGCGGCGGCGATTCGGCCGCGGCGATCGCGGCGGCGGGCCTGGCCGACAAGGTCAGCCACGTGTCGACCGGTGGTGGTGCGTCGCTCGAGTTCGTCCAGGGCCTCGAGCTGCCCGGGATCAAGGCGCTGGAAGGCTAGCGACCAGCGCCTTCGTCGGCGCGAGGTCGTCGGCGGAGACCTGGGCCTTCGCGCCGATCGCGAGCGCGCGCGCGAGGAGGGCCTTCGCCTCACCTGGCTTGCCCTGCCCGACCTTCGCGCGGGCGAGCGCGGTCAGCGGTCGCCACAGCGTCGGGTTGTCGGTGCCGCCGGCGGTCTCGTAGCCGGCGATCGCGAGCGCCGCGTAGCTCTCGGCATCGGCCCATTGTTGCTCGGCGAGCGCGAGCTCCGCGCGCGTGGTCTGCGAGGCCGGCAGCGTCGACGAGTGATTCTGATCCTCGAGGACGAACACTTCGTCGAGCCACTTGTGGGCGTCGGCGAAGCGCTTCGCCGCGATCAGCGTGTCGGCGTAGTCGGTGACGAGCTGGTGATAAAACGGATGCGCGACGCCGGGGACCATCCGACACAGCGGGAGCGCGCGCTCCTGGTAGGCGAGCGCGGTCGCGAGATCGCCCTGCTTGCGCAGCAGCTCGCCGAAGTTGTCGAGCGTCGCGACGAGCAGCGGGCTGGTCTTGCCGTAGAACCTCTCGCGGATCGCGAGCGACTGTTCGAATGCCGCGCGCGCCTTCGCGACCTCGCCCATGTGGTTGTAGCAAGCGCCGAGGTCGCTCTCGATCAGCGCGATGTCCGGATGCTCGGCGCCGACGCTCGCCGCGCGCAACGCCTTCGCGCGCTCGTAGTGCGGCGCCGCCTTCGGCCACACGCCTGCATGCGAGTACGCATCCGCGAGGTTGACCTCGTCGGTGACGAGCTGCGCCGCATCCTTGCCGTAGACCGCCTCGCCGAGCGCGAGCGTCTTCTCGCCGGTCGCGATCGCCGCGGTATTCTCTCCGCTCTCGGCTTCGATCAGGCTCTCGATCTCGAGCGTGCGGAGCTCGAGGTTGCGATCGATACCGAGCCGGCTGCCGAGGGCCTGCGCGTGCCCGAGCCAGATCTTCGCCTCGCCCGGCTTGCCGCCCGCGTTCGACGTCACGAGCGCCATCGACAGGCCCGCGCGCGCTGCGAGGTCGTCGCGCTTGCCGCGGATCGCGTCCCACACCGCCTCGCGAAAATCGCTGCTCGCATCGGCGAAGTTGCCGACGGTGAGCAGCGCCGCACCGTGGACGACGAGCGCCTCGGCGAGCGTCGGGAGATAGTTCAGCGGCTTCGCCGCATCGATCACGCCTTGCGCTTTCGTCAACGACGCGAGGTAGTGGCCGGCGAGCGAGTCGGCCTTCGCGGCGGCGAGTTGCTTCGCGAGCTCGGCGACCTTCGCGCGGAGCTCCGGCGGCGGCAACCCGGGTGCGCGCAGCGCGGTGACGTTCGCGCACTCCGAGATCGGATCGAGATCGAGGACGAGCTTGTCGCCCTTCTCGACCATCGCGGCATCGGCCTGGACGAGTAGGCCGGTCAGCGCGCGCACCTCGTCGAGGTGGTTGTCGAGGCACGCCTCGCGCAGCGTGAGCACGTCCTCGGTCTGCTCGCCGCGGACGCGGGTCGCCTCGCAGCTCTCGGTCACCGCCGCGGTCCACTCGCGCGTGTAGCGATCGAGGTGGCGCTTGACGCCGGCGAATGCGGGCGCCGCGAACGGCTTGTTCGTCGCGGTGAACGCCGCCTCGGCCTGTGCCGCGATCGGACCATCCCACGCGCCGGCGAGCCGCTTGTCGGCACCTTTGCACGGCACCGCGCGCGCACGCAGCGCGTAGACACCGACGACCGCCGCGATCGCGAGTGCGGCGACGCCTACCGCGGCGAGCACCGTGCGCTTGCGGGCATCGGGATCCTGGCGGAGCTCGCCGAGCAGCGCGGTCATGCTCGGGTAGCGCTGATCGCGCTCCCACGCGAGCCCGCGGAGGACGACGCGGAGGATCCGCGCGGGCACGCCGAGCTCGCCGGCGTTCGCCGGCATCGCCGGTGGCTTCGCCGTAGCGGGCGGCGCGAGGTCGGCGCGCTTGTATGGCCGCGCGCGATACAGCGCCTCGAACAGCGTGACCGCGAATGCGAACTGATCGCTGCGCGCGTCCGCGGTGCCGCCCGCATAGAGCTCCGGCGCCATGTACGCAGGTGTGCCGAGCATGGCGCCCGCGACGGTCAGCTGCTCCGAGAGCGGGCTCTTCGTCTCGATCATCTTCCCGCTCTGATCCGCGGGAACCCCAAGCGCGACATCCGAGTTGCGCGCCTCCTCGTCGTGCGACGTCGCCCGACGCATCCGCGCGAGCCCGAAATCCATCACGCGCGGCCGGCCATCGCGCGCCCCTTCTTTGGCAACGAGCACGTTGTCGGGCTTGAAGTCGCGATGGACGAGTCCCGCCTCGTGCGCCGCCGCGAGGCCGGCACCGGCGGCGACCAAAACTGGCAAGACCTCCCGCCACGGTCGCGGCACCTTCAGCCACTCGCGCAGCGTCACGCCGTCGACGAGCTCCATCGCGACGAACACGCGATCGTCGTCGAGGGCGCCGACGTCGTAGACCGCGACGACATTGGGATGAGACAGGCGTGCGAGCGCCTGGGCCTCCCGGACGAGCCACGCCTTGTGGTCACCGCCGGCCGTCGAACCGCCCTCGCGGGCCTGGAGCAGCTTGATCGCGACCTTGCGATCGAGCTCCGGATCGAACGCGCTGTAGACCACGCCCATGCCGCCTTCGCCGAGCACGTCGAGTACGACGTAGCGCCCGACCAGCGTGCCGCGCGCGAGATAGGCGGCGACGACGGCCGCGTTCTCGCCTTCGAGCCGGGTGTGCTCGGTGGTGGGCCTGCGCGGCAGCGGGCCCTCGCGTCGGGTGCGATCGTCGTCGGTCAACGGCCCTCGCCCACCGATCCTCGCATGGAATTGCGCGGCGGCACCGCGAGAATACGGCCGCGTCCAGCTACAATGATTCCGTGGCTGCGAAGCGTCTGGGGATCTTCGACCCCTCCCGCCGGCTGATCGAGGACTTGTCGGCCGCAGCGGATCAGGCGGACGTCGAGCTCATCGAGGTCGGTCCCGAGGCGTCGTCGCTCGATCTCGACGGCGTGCTCGTGCCGCCCGCGATGGCCGGCGACCTCGGTCCCGCACCGGAGCATACGAAAGTCTCGCGCTGGATCGTCGGCGATGCCGCCAACGCCGCGCGCGTCGCCGGCGCCGCTGCCAGTGCGGGTGCGGCAGGTGTGCTGCTCACGCCGGTGTCGGCCGCCGCGCTCGCATCGATCGCGCGCAGCGAGCCGACCTCGCCCGAGCTCGACCTCGCCCGCGCGCGCGGCCTGATCGCGATGTCGCTCGTCGAGCTCACCGGCGCCGCGGCGGAGACGCTGCGCTCGGTCGCGGAAGGCTTCACCGCGCACGACTGCGTCGTGTGGTGGAAGGACGGCGCGCAGATGGTGCCGACGATGGCGCGCGACGCGCCGACCGAGGGCTATCGCGCCCAGATCGCGGCCGCGGCGCGGATCGCGGCGGCGAGCGGCGGCACGGTGTTGATCGGCGGTTCCGACGGACGCGCGCGCGCGATGGATCTCGGCGGCCCCACCTGGGGCAACGATCCGAACGCACCGGTCGCGGCACCGGTTCGCTCGGTGATCGCGGACGCGCTGCGCTCGACGCCGACGGAGGTCGCCGGCCTCGTCGCGATCGTCAGCGACACCGCGCGCCGGTTCACCGCGGCCGAGCGCACCGATCTCAAGGCGGTCGCGGCGCGGCTCACGCGCGAGCTGTCGTGGCTGACGTCGCACCGCCGGATCGTCGCCGAGGGCGAGCGCCTGCTCGCCGCGAGCCTCCACGATCCGCTGAGCGGGGCGATGGCGCGCGGCGCGTTCGAGCAGACGATCGCGCACGAGGTCGCCGCCGCGGCGCGCCGCAACGAGAAGCTGTCGCTCGTGCTGCTCGACATCGTCGGGTTGCGCCGGATCAACCTCCAGCACGGCCACAAGGCCGGCGACGAGGTGCTCGCTCAGGTCGCCGCGCGGCTCCGCGCGACGGTCCGCGGCAACGATGCGATGGGCCGGCCCGGTGGCGACGAGCTCGCCGTCTTGCTCGTCGGCGCGAACCACGCGCAGGCGATCCTCGTCGTTCGCAAGATCATCCATCGCACCCAGAACGAGGCGATCAAGGTCGACGACGCGACGTCGATCCCGGTCCAGCTCCGCGCCGTGATCAGCGAGCTCGCGCCCGGCGAGCGCAGCGGCGAGGCCGCACTCGCGCGCTGCTATGGCGCGCTCCGTTCCGCACCGATCGGCGACGTGTTCGTCGTCGACGAGAAGATCCAGGACACGACCGATGTCGGCGTCGACACCGGCTCGCTGTCGGCGGGCACCACGCTCGGCGGCACGTACCGCGTCGTCCACGAGCTGTCGCGCGGCGCGATGGGCGTCGTCTATCGCGGCGAGGATCTCGGCCTCGGCCGGCCCGTCGCGATCAAGGTGCTCCGCTCGGATCTCGCGTCCGATCGCGGCCTCGTCGATCGGTTCCGCGCCGAGGCCGGCATCCTCGCATCGCTCCACCACAAGAACCTCGTCCAGGTCTACGCGCTCGGCGAGCACGCCGGTGACGTCTACTTCGTGATGGAGCTCGTCGAGGGCCAACCGCTCTCGGAGGTCCTGCGCGCGACGCTCGAGCGCCGCGAGTGGTTCCCGGTCGAAGCGATCGCGCAGATCGCGCTCGAGATCGGCGACGCGCTCGATGCGATGCATCACCTCGGCCTGATCCACCGCGACGTCAAGCCGGCGAACATCCTGCTCGACCGCGAGCGCGATCGCGCCGTGCTCGTCGACGTCGGCGTCGCGGTCAAAGCGGGCGATCAGCGCGATGCCGCCGGCACGCCGGGCTTCGCGGCGCCCGAGTCGTTCCTCGAGCAAGAGGGCGGCCCCGCGACCGATGTCTACGGCCTCGCCGCGACGCTGTACTGCCTGCTCACCGGGCGGCCACCGTTCGGCTCGGGCTCCGCACCGCAAGTGATCCAGCGCCAGCTCCACGATCCGATGCCGCCGCCGTCGACGCTGCGCCCCGGCATCTCCGAGGCTGTCGACGCCGTGCTCGCGAAGGCGCTCGCGCCGCTGCCGAAGAAGCGCTGGGCCTCCGCGTCGACGTTCGCGATCGCACTCGGTCGCGCGCTCCAGCGCAGCGAGGGCGAGGTCAAGGTGCCTCCGGTGGCCGAGGATGTCGCGGCCGCGACCGTCGACTCCGTGCTGAAGCCGACGCAGGGCATCGAAGAAATCTCGCAAGTCATTCCGATGCCGCAGCCGACCGGCAAGAAGCCGCTGATCCACGGCCGGGTCCGCGCCGCGCACCTCCGCGTGCTGTCGCGGATCCTCCAGCACCACATCGGCGAGCCGGGGATGGCGAAGATCACGCTCGAGCGCCCCGAGCTGACCGCCGCGTTCGCGACGACGCTCGCGCCACTCGCGTGGGTCGAGCTCGGCGACCTGATCTCCGCGCTCGATTGCACGGCGAAGCTGCTTCCCGGCGCCGCGGTCGCGCGCAAGGTCGGCCGCGGCACGATGAGCGCGACGTTCGCACGGTTGTTCGGCGCGGACCCGTCGTCGCTCGCGCCCGAGACCGTGCTCGCAGCGTTGCCGACGTTCTGGCCGCGCTATCACGACTGGGGCGACGTCGCGATCAACGTCAACAACGGCGGCAGCGCGACCGTGTCGCTGACCGGTTACTCCGGGTCGACCGAGGTCTGCGCGATGATCGCGGCCGAGCTCGAGCGCATCATCGAGCTCACCGGCGCGCACGCCGCGTCGCACCACGCGATGTGCCGGTGCACGAGCAGCTCCGAGGTCTGCGAGTTCCAGATCAGCTGGTTCCGGTCCATCCGCCCCTCGGCCGCGCCGGAAAACTCGAAGGCGTAAGCGTAAGCGACTCCGGCTACGGGACGCTCCGGCTACGGAACATTGCGAGGACGCGCGCTGGCCTGGAACGCGAGAGCACCGCGAGGGTCGCTCGTACCGACACAGGTACCTCGCCCCTGATCGCCTACGCCTACGCTTACGCCTACGTGATAAGACCTCGACCATGCGTACCCCGTTCGTGGTCGGGAACTGGAAGCTGAACAAGACGATCGCGGAAGCGCTCGCACTGGTCACCGAGCTCAAGAATCAGCTCGGCGCGGTCAAGGGCGTCGCGGTCGGCGTCGCGCCGCCGTTCACCGCGATCCACTCGGTCGCGAAGCGCCTCGAGAACAGCGCGATCGCGACGTGCGCGCAGGACGCGTTCTGGGAGGCGAGCGGCGCGTGGACCGGCGAGCTGTCGCCGCAGATGCTGCACGACGCGGGCGCGACCTGGATCATCGTCGGCCACAGCGAGCGCCGCCAGCACTTCGGCGATACCAACGAGACCGTCGGCAAGAAGGCGAACGCCGTGATCAACTGCGGGCTCGGCGCGATCGTGTGCGTCGGCGAGACGCTCGCGGAGCGCGACGGCGGCCGCACGCTCGGCGTTGTCGATGCGCAGCTCGCCGGTGCACTCGCGGACATCGCCAAGGTCGACGCGCTCGTGATCGCGTACGAGCCGGTGTGGGCGATCGGAACCGGACGCACGGCGACGCCGGCGCAGGCGCAGGAGGTTCACGCGCACATCCGCAAGCAGCTCGCGGCGCGCTACGGCGCCGACAAGGCGAACACGATCCGGATCCAGTACGGCGGCTCGGTCAAGCCGAGTAATGCCGCCGAGCTGATGAGTCAACCCGATATCGACGGCGCGCTGGTGGGTGGTGCATCGCTCGAAGCCGCTGATTTCGTTGCGATCGTGAAGGCCGCGCGACCCTCCTAGGCGCTTGCACCCACCCGCCGCCTGGGCTAGAAGCTACGAGCCGACATGACCACCCTTCTGACCATTCTGCACGTCGTCGTGTGCCTGTTCTTGATGCTCACGGTGCTCCTGCAGTCGGGCAAGGGTGGCGGCATGGGCGCGGCGTTCGGCGGCGGCGGCAATGCAGCGACGGTGTTCGGTGGTTCGGGTGCGTCGTCGTTCCTGCGCCGCCTGACGGCCGCCGCGGCGACGGTGTTCATGCTCGCCTCGATGACGCTCGCGTACCTCGCGAGCCACAACTCGGGCGACGCGCTCGAGAAGTTCGGCAGCTCGCAGGCGGACCTCGCCGCGCAGAAAGAAAAAGAGAAGGAGCGCGCGCTCGGCACGACGCCTAGCTCGGGCGCTGGCTCGGCTTCGCTCGTGACGCCCGCGACCGGCTCGGCCACGGGCTCCGCGGCGACGCCGGCCCTCACGCCTCCGTCGGCGACCGGCTCGGCGGCAATCACGCCTCCCGCCGCGAACACGCCCGCGACGCCCGCCGCCACGACCGCGACGCCTCCCTCGGGCACCGTCGTCACTCCCCCGGCGACGACCGGCACGACGCCGCCGGCGCACGATTCGCCCGCCACGACGACGCCGCCGGTCAAGGCGACCGGTGCGATGGCGCCGTCGACGACCGGCCTCGCGCCGAAGGCCGCACCGGCCACGCCCGCCGCGCCTGCTCCGACGACGGGCACGGCAGCGCCGGCAACCGAGTCGGCCCCGCCCGCCGCCGGTAGCGCGAAGTAACCCGAGGTCTGGTAAGACTTCGGGATGCGGTTCTCGAAGTATCACGGTCTCGGCAACGACTTCGTCGTCGTCGATCTGCGCGCCACCGATGCCGCGACCACCGCGGCGATCCAGGAACCCGCCGTCGTCCAGGCCGTCTGCGATCGCCAGTTCGGCATCGGCGGCGATGGCATCCTCGCCGTGCTCCCCGGCAACCCCGGTAGCGTCGCGCGGATGCGCGTCCTCAACGCGGACGGCAGCGAGGCCGAGATGTGCGGCAACGGCATCCGCTGCGTCGTCGAGGAGCTCGCGCGCGCGGGCGTCTCGCAAGCGGTGATGGCGATCGACACCGGCGCCGGCAAGCTCACGTGCGAGCGGATCGAAGGCGGCGTCACCGTCGAGATGGGCGCACCGCGCCTGACCCGCGGCGAGATTCCGATGACCGGCCCCGCCGGCGAGCGCTGCATCGCGCAGCCGATCCAGGCGAAGGACAAGAGTTTCGCGGTCACCGGCGTGTCGATGGGCAACCCGCACGCCGTGATCTTCATCGACGATCCGAGCGCGAACCTCCGCGCGCTCGCCGAGACCTACGGCCCCGTCCTCGAGCACCACGCAAACTTTCCCGCGCGCACGAACGTCGAGTTCGTTCGCGCGCGCAGCCGGACCGAGCTCGACGTCGTCGTGTGGGAGCGCGGTGTCGGCATCACGTTGGCGTGCGGAACCGGCGCGTGCGCGACAGTCGTCGCCGCGATCCTCAACGATCGCTGCGCGCCCGAGACCGACGTCGCGGTGAATCTGCTCGGCGGAACGCTGAAGATCCGGGTGCTCGCGAACCTCGCGAACGTCAGGATGACCGGCCCTGCCCTCCACGTGTTCGACGGCGATCTCGATCCGCGCGCCATCGCCCCGCGTCCGCGCGCGTAGCTCAGTCGTCGTCGTCTCGGCGATCGTGCTTGCGGTCGAGCTGGACGATTCGCTTCGCGATCCGCGCGAACACCGGCGCGGCGGCATTCGGCCCACTCGCGCCCTCCTTCGACGGGGCGACGATCCCGACGAGGATCGTCACCGGTGAGCCCTCCATCACCGCGCCGACGAAGCTCGCGTAGACGCGCTCCGCCGAGTACACCGCGGTGCCGGTCTTCCCGATCACGCGGTGGTGCTCGAGCTTCGCCTTTTCACCGGTTCCGGTCCTCACCGCTTCTTCCAGCATGTCCTGGACCGCGAGCGCGGTCTGCTTCGCGACGGCCTCGTTGCGGCCTTCAGGCCCTTCGTAATAGCCGTCGTGAAACAGCGCATCGTACGCGCGCGCGACCTGGAGCGGCGTCGTCGCGTAGAGCTCGCCGGCCGCGAACATGCCTTCGTCGTAGGAGCCCGGCAGCACCGGATCCGGAAACGGCGCGGGCGGTGCGCCGAAATGGAAGCGCTTGAGCCCCGCCTCGAACTTGGCGAGGCCGAGCTTGTCCTCGATCCGCGACGCGCCGACGTTCGACGACTTCACGAGGATGTCCTTCACCGTCTGGAGATCGCCGTCGTAGCTCTCGACATCGTGGAGCTGCGCGCCGGGATACGTCCGCGGCGAGCAATCGAACGCATCGGTCGCGGCGATCGCCTGCTCGTCGAGCGCGATCGCGACGGTGAACGCCTTCAGCGTGGAGCCGGTGACGTAGGTCTTCGTCAGCGGGATGGTCGCGTCGGTCTTGCCGTCTTCCCAACCCGCGACCGCGACGATCTCTGCGTCGCGCAGCACGATCGCGAACGCGGCCTCGGGCTTCCAGTCATCGATCGCGTGCTGGACCTCGTCCTCGACGATGTTCTGCACCGGCAGATCGATCTTCGGCGCATCCGGCACGAACGGCTTCGCGGGCGTGCACGCCGCTAGAACCACGAACGCCGCGCATCGCACGCGCTAATAGTAGCGCGGCTGCTGCGGCTGCGGCGCTTGCTGCGGCGGCGGCTGCTGCGGGTACTGCTGCTGCGGCGGATATTGCTGCGGCTGTTGCTGCGGATACTGCTGCGGCTGTTGCTGCGGATACTGCTGCGGCGGCTGCTGCGGATACTGCTGCTGCGGGTACTGCCCTTGCTGCGGGTACGGCTGCGGCTGCTGTTGCGGATACTGCTGCTGCGGGTACTGACCCTGCTGCGGATACTGACCCTGCTGCGGGTATTGACCCTGTTGCGGATACTGACCCTGCTGCGGGTACTGGCCCTGGTAGTCGCCGCCATCCTGCTGCTGCTGCGCCCCGGCCTGACGCCAGCCATTCCAATCGCCGACGCGATCGCGCTTGTCGCTCCACCACCGGCCCGAGTACTGGCGGCCGGTCTGCTCGAACACGAGATAGCCTTCGCCGGTGAGCGGCGGATTCGCGGGCTCTTGCCAGCGGAACTGCAACACGTTGCCCTTCAGCGTGCCGAAGAAGTAACCGACCACGTCCTGGCCCTGACGCTGGTACTGCCACACGCCTTGAAGCGCGCCGCTCTGAATGCCGCCCTTCGAGTTGTCGGCTTCGATCTTCACAGCGCCGAACGTCGATCGCCACAGACCGAGCGCGCGGCCCGCGTCCATGTCCTGCGGCGGCGGCGGACTCGTCTGCGCGGTCTGTGGCTGTTGCGCGGCGACGAGCTATTCGACGTCGCCGATCCGACACCTGCCACGCACGCGGCCGCAAGCGTCACCACACGAGCCAGATTGCCGAGGTTCATCGACGGACAGTATAGCGCTGCGAGCGCGTGTAACGAGCTGGAAGTAATCGGTCATGTTGCCTCGTAGGTTGTCGTTTTCTGACAACCTGATAGTGTCGCCTCGCGTTACGTGCGGGTTCCCACAACGAGTGGCACCGGCGTCGCGGGCCCATAGCTCAGCGGTTAGAGCGGCCGGCTCATAACCGGTGGGTCCCTGGTTCAAACCCAGGTGGGCCCACTCCTGAAAAGTAGAAGTTGCAGTAGAAAGGTCGTCCCTTGCGCGAACAGCTCTTGTCCCTCCTCCAGCTCCAGACGCTCGACGTAAAAGTGCGCGAGCTCGAGGCCGCAGCGAAGCAGCTCCCCGCGAAGCTCGATCCCCTCCGCCGCGATCTCGCGAAGCTCCAGGGCATGCTCGACGCCGAGCGGACCAAGCTCGGCGAGACCGAGACCTGGCGCAAAGGCCAGCAAGAGATGATCGATCGCGATCGCGATTCGCTGAAGGCCGCGCAGGCGAAGCTCCAGCAGTCGAAGAACAGCAAGGAGTTCGGCGCCGCGAGCCGCGAAGTCGAGAACAAGCGCAAGTCGATCACCGATCGCGAGACCGAGCTCAAGAAGGTGACCGAGCAGGTCAGCCAGTCGACCGCCCAATTCGTCGCGCGCGACGCCGACGTCCAGAAGCTGCGCGACGAGCTCGCGTCGAGCGAAGCCGCGATGGCCGATCAGGTCAACGCCCTCAATAGCCAGCTCACCGAGGCGAAGACCGCGCGCGATGGCGCGCGCAACGGCGTCGACAAGAGCTGGCTGAAGACCTACGACTCGCTCTCGGCGAAGCGCGGCTACGCCGTCGCGCCGGTGATCAAGGGCACGTGCCAGGGCTGCCACATGGCGCTGCCGCCGCAGCTCAACAACATCCTCGCGCGGATGGAGTCGATCGAGACCTGCCCGCGCTGCGGCCGGCTCGTCTATCGCAAAGAGTTCCTCGAGCCGCCGACCGAGACGCCCGCTACTTAGCCAGTCGTCGCTTGCTCGAGCCTGTCGGCGAGCACGAACAACCGATCGCGCCGGGTATCCATGATGTGCGCGGCCGCGCGACAGATCGCGGCGACGGGCTTGGCGGGCTGACTCGAGAGAAAATCGAGCGGGCTCGACGCACCGGCCCACCAGCGCTTCGCGCGCTCGACACCGCTCATCATCGTCGCTTCGCCGATCGTCGAGTGCAGAAACGCGCCGACCGGCGACGGCCGGGTATCGAAGCTCGACTCCGATGCGCGGCCTTCCTGGAGCAGGCGGTGGAGCGGCGGATCGAGCGTCTTCGCGTTGCCGAGGTGCGGGAGGAACTGCTCGATCCGCTTCGCGGCGTCGCGCTCGCCCGAGTCCTTCGTCCCGCCCATGAAGAAATCGAGCGGGACATCGCCGCCGGTGATCTCCGCGATCGCCTCGACGAGTGCGATCGAGTAGAGCTTCGCGCGCAGGTAGCGAACCGCGAGCTCGAGGTTGCCGGTCGTCCGCGCGACCCGACGCGCGTGGACGCCGGCGCTTGGCTCGTTGCCCCACGCGTGGAACACGCGGTCGGCGGGGAGCTGCGCGAGAAAGTGCTCCATCTTCTGGAGCGCGATCCGGTAGTCGCGCACGGTGTAGACGTGCGGCAGGTGGAGCGCCGGGTTCGACTCCGGCAGCAGCTTCCACGTGTTGTCGAGGAACCGCGCCGCGTCGTTGTCGGCGAAGTTCTCGACGTCGCGATTGCCGACGCGCAGCGCGCGGGTGACCGTCTGCTCGAGCGGCTCGCCGGCGAGGCCGAGCGCGGCGAGCCGATCGCGTAGCGCCGGCACCGGATCTTGGCGAAACGGAATCGTCTGCTCGATGCACGCGGCGATCGCGAGGCGCTGCTCGCGATCGAGGATCTGTGACAGCTGGATCGCCGCGACGAGCGCGGACGCGAGCTCGTTCAGCGCCTGGGTCGGCGTCACGTGATCGCCGGCCTTCTTGCCGAACACGGCGAGGACGTCGGCGGTCGCTTCGTGCTCGCCGGCCGCCGGGAGCACGCGCCAGCCCTTGTCGACGGGCGAGATCACGGTCGCGAGCTCCGCCGCCATCGACTTCGGCACGTCCTTGTCGACCTGGATGTAGACCGCGTCGTGATAGAGCGCCGCGATCACCTCGAGCGGATCGCCGTGCTTCGTCAGGCTGATCACGTGATCGTGGTTGTGGTACTCGCGGCCAGGCGCCGAGATCGCGCCGTGGATCGAGAAGCCCCAGCGCTCGACGTCGCTGGTGTCGGGATTCACGCCGAGATCGTGCAGCGCCTTCCACAGGACACCTACGATCTCGTGGACCGGTGACTGCGGCTCCATCCCGCTGTCCACGGTAGCACGAACGAAAAAGGCTCACGCGCCGGAGAGGACAGTAAGCCGAGTTCTGTAGTTAGCGACCATTCATCTAGGCCCGCCGTTGCCGACGGGCTCGAGCGACCAACCCGGAGTCATCGTGCGGGCAGCACGACCCCTGTCTGGTCTTGCTTCGGGTGGGGTTTACCGTGCCTTCGTTGTCACCAACGAAGCGGTGCGCTCTTACCGCACCCTTTCACCCTTACCGACTTTCGTCGGCGGTTTGCTTTCTGTTGCACTTTCCTGCGAGTCACCTCGACTGGCGGTTAGCCAGCACCCTGCCCTATGAAGCTCGGACTTTCCTCCCGTGTTCCTGTTGCCAGGTTCACCGGCGGTCACCTCGCCCTCTCCGGCGTATGAGCGGGCCAGACCCTACAGACTCACGCCGCCGCCGGCAAGCTCTTGTTGTAGACGCCGCGGCGGAGGTTCTTCCGGATCGTCAGCGCCTCGCGCACGACCTTGTACATGTCCTTGAGAGGATTCACGCGCGAGCGGCCGTCGTCGGCCCACTCGACGCCGACCTCGGTGATCCCGTACGCGCGACGCCGCGCGAGCGCGAGGATCTCGAGGTCGAACGCCCAGCCATCGATCCGGCCGTCGCGGAACAGATCGCGCGCCGCCTCGGCGGTGAACGCCTTGAACCCGCACTGGGTGTCGCGCACGCCCGGTACGAGCGAGCGCTGGATCAGCTTGTTGCAGAGCCGGCTCCACATCACGCGATACGCGGGCTGCTTCTTGTCGGTCTTCGCACCCTCCGCGTAGCGCGAGCCGATCGAGATCTCGCTCTTGCACGCGATGATCGGCGCGAGGAGGCGCGGCAGCTGCTCCGGTGGCATCGAGCCATCGGCATCGCACATCACGCGGATCTGACCGTGCGCTTCGAGCATGCCGCGGCGCACGGCCGCGCCCTTGCCGCGGTTCGGGATCTGGCGAACGAGGCGCAGGTTCGGCATCCGCTCGGCGTGCGCGAGCACGACGTCGCACGTCTTGTCCTTCGAGCCGTCATCGACGACGACGATCTCGTAGCGCAGTGGCTGCGCAGACAAGAACGCGTTCAGGCGCTCGAGCGTCGGCGGGATCCGGAGCTCTTCGTTGTACGCGGGGACGATGATCGAGAGATCGACGACGCTCATAGCGACTCCTGCAGTGAGGGGACAAACACGCGGCGCTGCGCTGGATAGGTCCAGCCGACGAACACGAGCGCCGAGCAGATCAACTTCGCGAGCACGGTCGGCACGCGCAGCTTCACGGCAACGATCTCCATCGCGAGCGCCATCACGAGCGCGGTCACCATGGCGACGATGCCGAACCGACCTAGCTGCGATGCCGAGATCGACGAGCGATCGCGGAACGCGACGTACTTGTTGAACGTGAAGCCGACGCACGCACCGAGCGCGGCGGAGATGAACGCGGCGACTGGAACAGGCGTGCCGTGTCGGGTCTGGAGGACCAGCGTGCCGACATCGACAAGGGTGGCGAGACCGCCACCGATTCCCGAAGCCATGACCTGCCGCTTCTGCATGTCCCCAGATAGAGCAGCCGACGTGCCAGCGGCCTAAGTGGTCCAACCAGCCGGCAAGTCCTGGATCTGCAAGGCTGTTGCAGCCGATTCACATGTCGAAAGCCGTCAGTTTTCAGCCGGTTCGTCGTCCGTCTCGGCAGGTGCTTCCGTCGGCAGCGCCTCGCACTTCGGCGCGAACCGCGGATGCACGAGATTCGTCGCACCGACCAGTGGCGCGGTTGCGCCAGTCAGCTCGCGGATCTTCACACCGTCGTCGCCCGCGATCGCGAGCGCGCGATCGCCGACCCAGTCGATCGCGAGGCCGTGACCGCGCGCGAGCTCGCTCGCCGCACCCGTCGCGGTATCGATCGCGTACGCGGTCACGCTCGGCGTCGCCGCATCGCAGTGATCGGAGGTCTGGGCGATCAGCGCGAGGTGATTGCGATCCGGCGACCACACGATCGAGTCGCCTGCGATCTGGCCGGGCACGGTGACGACGCGATTCGACGTCGCGATCCGGATCGCGCTCGCGAGCCCCTGGTCATCCCAGTCCGCGCTGATCTTGTCGGGCACGCGATGCAAGCGCACGTTGCCGCTCGCGTAGACCTCGAGCCACGCGCCGCTCGGACGCGCGAGCTTCGTCGCGACGAGGAGACCTTGTTGATCGCCGGGCGCGAGCGTCAGCACGCGCGGCTTTTGGCCTTGCTGGCCGATCCAGATCGCGCTGCCCTCTTTGGTCTCCGCGAGCTGCGTCGCGACGGGAGCCAGCGGTTGCGCGCGCGTCGTCATCCCCGTCGAGAGATCGACGCTACCGACCGCGAGCTTGTGCGAAGTCTTGCCGCGCGTGACGAACGCGAGCACGTGGCCGTGAACGGGTGGAAGCGCCGCGACGACGCCGCCGTACGTGCGCGTCAGCCGATACCAGCGCTGGTCCGCGACCGCGTAGAGGTCGCCCTTCGCGATCACGATCAAGCCGCGCGACAGCGCTGCGAGATACGGTCCGCGATCGGCCTGCACGCGACGCTGCCACGCCTGGCCCGCGGGTGTCGCGAGATACGGTTGGAGCCCCGGCTGATCGAGCGATGCGAGCGCCCACTTGCCGAAGTCGCCCGCGCCCGCGAGCTGGAGCGGCGCACTGACCGCATCGAGCTTGCCGAGCTTCGCGTTCGCGACCGCGAGCAGCCATGCAGCTTCGAGGTTCGTCGGATCGGCGGCGAGTGCCTGGTCGCACGCGGTCGCGACACCGGCCCAATCGCCACGATTTTCAGCCTTCCGCGCGGTGCGGAACGCCGCATGACCACCCCTCGATCGCCACTGCCAGGCCTCCAAATCGGGTAGGCCGAGCGGCCGAGCCGGCGTCACCGTCTGGGCGGGAGCGGCATCCGGCCGGATCGTGGCGGCGTCATCGCGCTTGGGAGGCGGTGGCGCGGTGGGTTGGCCACCGCAGCCCGCCAGCAACAGCGCGACTGCACACGGGATCTTCACGGCCCCCACGGCGTAACACGGCGCGGCGCCGATCGCGAATCGCGACCTTGCTCGATACCGGGTAGCGGGTTACAAACCGCCGCCTCCGTGTCCATTCGATGTGTCTTGCTGGTGCCTTTGCTGGGCGGTTGTCAGGCGAAGGCCGAGCAACCCGCCCCGGCCGCGCCCATGATCGAAGTGCACGACGGAACGTCGGTGATCGCATCGGTTCGCGTCGGCAAGCCCTGCCGCGCGACGATCGGACCGACCGAGATGATCATCGGTGGCCCGCCCCTGGTCTCGCAGCTCGGCGATACGCGGTGGAGCGGTAGCGACGGCTCGAATGGCACCGCGATCGCGCGCGACGGCGTGCGAGTGGCGCGCGTGTTCCCGATCGGCGATGCGGCGTCGAGCGCCGTATTCGATCCGGTGGGCGCCGCGCTGATGCGCGTCCACGCCGATGGTGACAAGGCGATCGTCAGCGACACCGCGAACCACCAGCTGCGCACGCTCGCGCGCGCCGGTTCGAAGATCACCGTCGATCACCCCGCCCTCACGATTACCGGGACCAACGATCTCGTGCTCGCCTCGATGTTGAGCGCGCCCGAGCTCGACCCGGAGGTTCGCATGCTCGCCGCATGTGGACGCGTCCTCGTCACGGAGAAGAAGGAGCTGTAGATGCCGGAAATTCGCAACGTCGCGATCATCGCGCACGTCGACCACGGCAAGACCACCCTCGTGGATGGTCTGCTGAAGCAAGCCGGCACGTTTCGCACGGGTGAAGTCGTCGCCGAACGCGCGATGGACTCGAACGACCTCGAGCGCGAGCGCGGCATCACGATCCTCTCGAAGTGCACCGCCGTCACCTGGAAGGGCGTGCGCATCAATATCGTCGACACGCCGGGACACGCCGACTTCGGCGGCGAGGTCGAGCGCGTGCTCGGCATGGTCGACTCGGTGCTCCTGCTCGTCGACGCCTACGAAGGCGCGATGCCGCAGACCCGGTTCGTGACCCAGAAGGCGTTCGAGATGGGCCTGAACCCGATCGTCGTCGTCAACAAGATCGATCGCCCCGGCGTCGATCCGCACGACGTCATGGATCAGGTGTTCGCGCTGTTCGACTCGCTCGGCGCGACCGACAAGCAGCTCGACTTCCCGGTGATCTACGCGTCGGGCCGCCAGGGCTACGCGATCCGCGAGCTCGGCGACGAGCCGAAGGACCTCAGCCCGATCCTCGACCTCATCATCGAGAAGGTCCCGCCCGCGGGCGGCGATCTCGAAGCGCCGCTGTGCATGCAGGTCGCGACGCTCGATTACGACGACTTCCTCGGTTACCTCGCGATCGGCCGCATGCGCGCCGGTAAGAGCAAGGTCGGCGATCGCGTGCTGCTCGCCCACCGCGACGGCAAGAAGGAAGAGTTCCGCGTCCAGAAGGTGCTCGGCTTTCAGGGCCTGAAGCGGTTCGAGCTCGCCGAGGCTGTCGCCGGTGACATCGTCGCGTTCACCGGCATGCAGGAGCTGAACGTCGGCGAGACGATCACGTCGATCCAGAACCCGACGATCCTCCCGCTGCTCAAGGTCGACGCGCCGACCATCACGATGAACTTCCGCGTCAACGACGGTCCGTTTGCCGGCAAGGAAGGCAAGTGGGTCACGTCGCGCAACCTGAAGGAGCGACTCGATCGCGAGATCAAGAGCAACGTCGCGCTCAAGGTCGAGGAGACCGAGACCGCTGGCGTGTTCAAGGTCTCCGGCCGTGGCGAGCTCCACCTGACGGTGCTGATCGAGACGATGCGCCGCGAGGGCTACGAGCTGTGCGTGTCGCAGCCGCAGGTCATCCTCCAGTACGACGACAACGGCAAGCCGCTCGAGCCGTACGAGGATGCGGTGATCGACCTCGACGAGAACTACACCGGCCCGGTCGTCGCCGAATTGAATCGCCGGCTCGGCGTGATGAGCGAGATGCGGCCGTCGGCACCGGGGCGCACGCGCCTCGAGTACCGGATCCCGGCGCGCGGCTTGATCGGCTACCGCAGCCAGTTCATGACCGACACCCGCGGCACCGGCGTGCTGTACACGCAGTTCGCGAACTACGGCCCGCAGGGTCCCGACATCCGGACGCGCCAGAACGGCGTGTTGATCTCGAGCGAGGACGGCGTGACGAACGCGTACGGCCTGTTCTACCTGCAGGAGCGCGGGCAGCTGTTCGTCGGTCCGAACATCAAGAACTACTCCGGCATGATCGTCGGCATCCACGCGCGCGAGAACGACCTCGTCGTCAATCCGAACAAGGTCAAGAAGCTGACGAACATCCGGACGACCGCCGCCGACGAGAAGCTCGTGCTCGCGCCGCCGAAGCAGCTCACGCTCGAGTACGCGCTCGAGTTCATCAACGATGACGAGCTGTGCGAGGTCACGCCGCAGTCGATCCGGCTGCGCAAGATGATCCTCGACCACAACGTGCGCAAGCGGTACGAGAAGAAGCCCAGCGAGACCGACTAATTCAAGTTCAGGTTCCGCTTCCGCTGTTCACTATTTGTTCGGTGTGCCCCGATCGCTCCGGCCGTTCGCCGCCTGATCGCTCGACGATCTACTCGACGCACTTCGGACCGCGACGAGACCTCGCATGTCGCGAGCGGTCCGATCGCTCGGTCTGCACCCCGTCCGACAGCTCGCGATCGATCGACGCGCTCGGGTCCCGATCGATCCGACCGTTCGCCGCCTGATCGCTCGACGATCTACTCGACGCGCTTCGGACCGCGACGAGACCTCGCGTGTCGCTCGCTCCGCTCGCTCCGTTCAACCAGCAATAGCGGATAGCGAACCGGAACGGAGAAGGCGAACTACACGACGACTAGGGAGTGACGGGCGGAGGCGCGTTGAGCCCGGTCAGCACTTCCGTCATCCGCCGCATCAAGTCCGAGGTCTGATCCGGCGTGAACAGCGACTGACACTCCTGGATCGCGGTGTTGTCGGCCGTGTTGTCGAAGCACGCGTGGAGCTCGGGCGTCCACTTGGTCTCGTCGCAGCTCGCGACCGCGACGTCGCGAATGGCGTCGAGCTTGTCGGCAAAATCGGGGATCCGCGACAGCTCGTCGTGCATGACCTCGACGATGTGATCGATCGTGACCTCGCACGGCGAGTGCAGCGGTTGGCTGCGATGCGCCACGATGACGGGCGGTGGCGGCGGTTCGATGACCTGCGGTGGAGATCCGGTCCAGCAGCTCGCACACAGCAGAAGCGGCGCGAGCCTCACTTCTTGGCCTTCGCCGCCGACACGTAGACGTTCATGACCGTGAAGCCTTCGCGATCGGTGCCGACCCGACACTGCGTCGATCCGGCCTTCACGCCGGTAATCACGAAGTAGTTGGTATCGCCGCGCGTGATCAAATCTCCCGTCAACAGCGACGGGTCATCGCAGAACCAGCGATAGCGGTAGTAGCCGACCGGATGCTCGACGGTCTTGCCGACCTCGACATCGACGCGCGGATAGTCGCCCTTCACCAGGATGCCGTCGGCAAACGCGGTGGTGCTGGCGAGCAGCGCGGCGACGAGGTAGCGCACCCGGTAATTCTAGCGGGTGCGGCGCGCGGCGACTACGGCCGCGATCGTACCGGCCGCGACCGGCGAAGCCGCAGTCTCGTCGAGGGCTTCCGCCCACAGGACGACCCGGCGCTGCCAGTTGGGGCGCTCGTCCGTCGTCCCCGGCACGTTGTGCGGGACCGGCTCGAGCGCGAGATCGTCGAGCGAGACCAGCACGACCTCGGCCTGCCCCGCCGCGAGCTCCGCGGTCGCACCGATCAGCGCGCGCTCGACATCCGCGAGCGCGTTCGACTGGCCGAGGTCGGTCGCGAGTGCGAGCACCGCTTCTTTGACCTCGGCGCGTTCGAGCCGCTCCTTCTGGGCGTCGTGCTCGTCGATCAGGTTCAGATCGAGCTTGTCGATGATGTCGGCACCGCTCCACCAGCCGGCGAACGTCGCGGTGTCGTGCGTGTTGAGACTCGCGATCGATCCGGCCGGCGCTTCGTCGGAAGGCTTGCCCGGGTGGTGCGGAAAGCTCCACTGGCCGACATGCAGGCGATACAGGCCGTGGCGATGCATCGCGGGCCGCACGTGCGGCGGTACCGTGCCGAGATCCTCGCCGCACAGCGCGCACATCGCGCGGCGCGACTCGAGCGTGAGGATCGCGAGCAAGTCCTCCGACGGATAGCGCAGGTACACGCCATCGGTCGCGGGCCGGCCTTCCGGCACGCAGTAGAGCCGGAACAGGCCCATCACGTGATCGATGCGGAGCATCCCCGACACCCGCATGTGATGGCGCACGCAATCGATGAAGTACTTGTAGCGGCCGCGGCGCAGCGCGACCGGCGACATCGGCGGCAGCCCCCAGTTCTGGCCGCCGAGGAACAGCGCATCGGGCGGCGCGCCCGCCGCGAGCGACGTCAGGAACAGCCGGCGCCAGCGCCAGACCTCGTACGCGTCCATGCTGACGCCGACGGGAAGGTCGAGATACAGCGCGACCGAGCCGCCCTGTAGCGCCGACAGCTGGCTGTGCATCGCCCACTGCGCGAACACGTGGGTATCGACGTGCGCCGGATCGCCGGCGAGCGCGATCGCTTCTTCGCGCGTGCGCGCCGGCTTCGTTCCATCGCGCAGCGCCGCCGGCCACGCGCGCCAACCCTTGCGCTGCGCCTCGCCGATCGCGCGAAACGCGGCGTAGTCGAACACGCCCTGCTCGCGGGCCCACGCGCCGACCGCGGCCGCGCGATCCGGATCTGCGAAGAACGCCTTCGCCATGCGATCGATCACCGGCCGGCGCCACGCGTACTGCGCGCGATAGTCGATCAGCCCCGGCTTCGCGGGCGGCGCATCCGGCACCGCGACGCCGAGGTCGGCGCCGAACCTCGCGATGTCGAGATACAGCTCGTTCCAGAACAGCCGGCTCGCCGGCGAGTACGGCGAGAACGCACACGGCTCGTCGAGAAACGCGGCGAGGATCGGCAGCGTCGCGACGTACGCACCGCCGCGTGCGGCGACCTGGTCGAACAGCGTGCGCAACGTGCCGAGGTCGCCCGCGTGGCCGCTCTGGCGCGACGCGAGCCCGTAGACCGGTGCGAACACGCCCCACCGCTTGTCGAAGTTACCGGGCGAGCCCCACGCGCGCGTCGGCGCCGCGATCACGAGCGCCTTGCCGGTGTCCTCGCCGCACGACCACGCGAGCTCGTGATAGCCGAGCGCGCCGTCGAGCGACAGCACTGCGTGGCGGATGCAGTGAACCACGCCGCCCGGATATGCGTGGCCGTCGGCGGCGAGCTCGAAGAGCGTGCCGCGCGCGGCGAAGTTGCGCTTGTCCTCGGTCGTGACCTCGATCGACCACGCGCCATCGCGATCCGCGGGGACGCGGATCGGCAGGTCGAGCTCGCCATCCCACGCGACGACCACCGGCGGCACTCGCTCGGCCCAGGTTCGCGCTTCGATCGCGGCCCACGCCGCATCGGGATCCATCGCCTCGAAGTCGATGCCGAGATCCGGCCCCACCGCCTTCAGCGCCGCGCGGACCGCCTCGTCGCTCGCGGCGGTCGGTTCGCCACGCCAGCTCGTATAGTTCGAATCGATCCCGGCGGCGCGAGCGAGCTCGCGAAGGTCTACAGCCACTCGCGGACCCTAACATCATCGATCGGTCTCACGGGGGCGGCGCGCAGTCCTCGTGCACGTAGGTGACGACGAGCGTCGGCGCGACGTACGCGACTTCGATCGTGCCGCGGTACGTGGCCTTGGCGGGGAGCAGCCAGACATCGCGCGTGAACGACATCGGCCGGGCGACGCCGTGGCCGGCGAAGCCCCAGCAGCCCCACGAGCACGCCTTCACTGAAACGGTCTTCCACGGCTTCGTCGTCGGCTTGCGCTGGACCTTCCAGATGTCGCCCTTCGCATCCTTCACGAGCTCGGGCTTGTCGCCATCCTTCCAGCCGTCGCTGCGATAGGTCTCGCTCGCGATCGCCTGGCGGTGCTTGTACGCGAACTGCTTCCACGCGGCGACGCCGTTGCCGACCGATTTCGTCGCGGCGTCCTCGCTCGGGAGCTCGCCCGGGTCCGCGGATTCGAGCGTGATCGCGGCCAGGTGCTTCGCGGCGAGCGCCGCTTCGTACGCGGCCTTCGTCTTGGCGTCGGCGGTCTCGTGATCGGCCTCGACGTCCGCGCAGGTCAGCGGCGCAGCCGAGGCGTGGGCGGATCCGAGCGCCAAGATGAGAGCAGCTGCGCGCATCCCTTCATTGAATCAGCTCAGTAGCTATACGCAACACCGAACGTGAACGCCGTCGAGCGCAGCGACTGCGGCTCGCTGCCGGTACCACCGCCGTTCGAGCGCTCGGGGATCGTGCCGATGCCCTGGGACTCGAGCGCGATGAACCCGCCGAGCCGTCCGCTCGAGCTCCGCAGGAAGTCGTAGCCGACCGCGGCGCCGAACCCGAGGCTCGCCGAGTTATCGCTCCACGACGTGGCGGGGATGTCGCCGGTGTAGTCGATCGAGCTGATGTGCTGCGCCGGCGAGGTCGCGTGGGTGAACGCGAGCGTCAAGCCGATCCACGCAGACGCCCACGCGCCCGGCATCAGGTCGACCTGGACGCCGAGCCCGAGATCGAGGGGATAGATCGTCGAGTTGGTCTCCGCCACGATCTCGCCCGAATCGGCGAGCGGTGTCGCGGAGAATTTTAGCGGCGTCGAGATGCCGCCGTGAAGCCCGATGACGAACCGATCATAGCGCACGCCGATCAGCGCGTCGGCGCCGAGCCGCACGCTCGCCGTGTCGTCGTAGACCATGTCGTACATCGACTCGGTCGTCGACGACGTTCGCGCACCGACGCCGAGTCGGATCTCGAGATCGCCGCCTTCTTCCGCGTTCGCGTTCACCGCCGTACCCGCACGCGCGGTGCTCGCGACACACGTCGCGCCGATCACCAGCCACCAGCCGAGGTTCATGGCCCCAGCATAGTGGAGGCTCGTTACTTCGTCGCGGCTACCGGCTGCTCGGCGAGACCGTTCGCACAGTCGTTGGTAAGTTGTGCCTTCACGCTGGCGGCCTCGTCGCCGCACGACAGCTTGACCTGATCGAGATCGGCCTGAGTCGCGTTCTGCATGTCGTGCCAAGACTTGTTGTCGGCGTCGTACTTCGCCGACACGCGGTCGCGAACGTCCCGCGCGACCTGCGTGCAACCCGCGAGGTGAACCACGGCCGCGTGATACGCCTTGCACGAGCGCGGCGCCCACGACGGCAGCGTCGGATCGACCGCATCTTCCGCGCCCGGCGTTCCCGGCGGTGCGTTCTCGGCCATCGTCGGCTGCGCCGGTTGCTGAACCGCGGAGTCGTGCGAACAAGCCGTAAGCGAGAACAGGACACAAGCAATCAGCGTCTTCATGCGGGTCTGGTAAAGCACCCCGCGTGCCGCACCAAACGCCGCAAGATCGCTCGCGTTCGTCGTGGCAGGCCGTGCGCGCGCGCTCGCCGTCGCCGAGTCGCGCGTGCCCTGTAGAATCACCGCATGTACCGCGAGCATCTCCCACCGGCCGCGCTCGCGCCGTACGTCGATCGGTTCTGGACCAGCGACGCCGCGCGGACGACGAGCGAGCGCCGGATCCTGCCCGACGGCTGCATCGATCTCCTGATCGAGCTCGACGGCGATCACGCGAGCGCGCGGATCGTCGGGACGATGACCCGCGCCGCCATCATCCCTGCAGGGAGGCAGCTCCGCATCGTCGCGGTCCGGTTCCGGCCGGGCGCCGCGGCCGGCTTTGTTCGCGTCGACGCCGACGAGCTCACCGATCTCGAGGTCGACATCCACGCGCTCGGCCTCGCGCTCGCGATCGATCCGCGCGCCCCGCTGCGTTCGCTCGAGCGGTTCTTGCTCGCGCGCATGCCGGCGGGGCCGCAGCCGATCGCCGACTACGCGATCGCGCGCCTGCTCCACGCCGCACCGACGCTACCCGAGCTCGCGCGCGAGACCGGCTGGTCGCGCCAGTGGCTGACTCGCGAGTGCCGCCGCCGGGTCGGCGTCACGCCGAAGCAGCTGGCGCGGGTCGCACGGCTCCAGCGCGCGATCATCGCGCTCCAAGCGCGCCGCCTGCCCTCGCACGGCATCGCCGGCCTCGCGCCCGCGCTCGGTTACTTCGACCAGGCCCACATGGCGAAGGACTTCCGCGAGCTCGCCGGCTGCACGCCGCGCGACGCAGTTTCCATTTTTCCAATCCGCTCGGTGTTCGCGGCGCCATAGTCGCTGCGTGAACAAGCTCACGCCCAACCTGATCGTCGACCGGATCGAGGATGTCCTGCCGTTCTACCTCTCGGTCGGATTCACCAAGACCATGGACCTCGAGCACGAGGGCGCCCTCGGGTTCGTGATCCTCAACCACGGCGACGTCGAGCTGATGCTCCAGAGCCGCGCCTCCGTCGCCGCCGATGTCGAGCCGCTCGCCGCCGGCCCGCATCGCACGATGCTCTACATCGAGCTCGCCGACCTCGCGCCGATCCGCAAGGCGCTCGGCAAGACGCCGCTCGTCGTCCCCGAGCGGACGACGTTCTACGGCGCGCGCGAGATCATCGTCCGCGACCCCGCCGGCAACGCGGTCGCGTTCGCAGCTCGATCGTCCTGAGCGACTCGATCGGGAGGGCCCGAACCCGTCTCGCCTAGTTTTGCAGCACGACGTAGACCTCGTCGGGCACGGTCGGTCGTGCGCGCGCGAAGAAGTACGTCGCGTTGCCGAGAAACATGGAGTACGCGTTGCGGTCGAACGTGCCGGGTTGCTTCGGCGCCTCCGGCTTCTTCACGAATGGGAAGTTCTCGCTCAGCATGCCGATGAACGCGAAGTCGCCCTTGGTCTCGTCGTCCTGGTACCAGCGCGGTTGGCCACCGAGATAGAAGAACGGATCGGAGACCTTCGCCACGGGTTCGAACGTCAGCGCATGAGGGACGAGGTACCCGTCCTCGTCCGGGTGCTCGACGAGCTCTGCCTCCGGGCCGAAGATGAGGATCTGGTAGTGCGGCTCGCGCTTTGCCCAGTACGCGGGCATGTCCGGCTCGTTGCGCTCGAAGGTGTTGATCTCGTTCACCGTCGGGCTATGGAACGCGAGCACGTGCGAGCCCGGGGCGAGGGCGAGGCCATACTCGGGCGCTACATCGAACTGGAGGAACAGCACCATCCGGTTGCCGCTCTTCGGGCAGACGGGCCACGACACGTTCGTCGGGAGGTATGGATGTCCACCGATCGAGTTACGCCCGGGCTGGCTCGCCGTCGTCCATGTCGCGTGATGCATGGTCGCGAGCATAGCGGAGCGGTTGGTGCTCGGTAGGCGTAGGCCGCACCACCCGATCGTCGTCTGTAACATTCGCGGGCGCTCGCGCACTCATCACCATGGTGATCGTTCTGCTCCGAACCCGACTACGCGATGGCTGCGATCGAGCAGCCGTCGACGCGCTCGAGGCACAGATGTACGAGCTCGCCCAGCGAATGCCAGGTTTCATCGCGGCCGAGGGCGCCGGCGACCTCGGCATCATCCGATTCGAGTCGCTCGCGGCACTGCGCGCGTGGCGCGATCACCCCGAGCACGTCGCCGCACAGCGCCGCGGACGTGCCGAGCTCTATGCGTCATACCGCGTCGAGATCTGCGAGCTCGTCCGCGCGTACGCATACGAAGCGGACGCCGGCGAGTCGACCGAGCTCCCAGCGCGGTGATGCAACGCTTTCACGATCGATCGCGTGATCCTCTACGGCGCGCGAGAGATCATCGTGCCCGACCCCGCCGGTAACGCCGTCGCATCACGAGCGAGCTCGACCGTGAACGACGAGCCTTCGCTACCGGTGGATTCGAGAGCCAAGCGCCCGGCGTGAGCCTCGGCGTACTGTCGCGCGATGTAGAGCCCGAGCCCGAGGCCGCCATAGTTGCGCGGAGAGACCGCATGTTCGAATGGCTCGAAGATCCGCACCTGATCTTCGATCGCGATGCCAGGACCGCGATCGCGCACCGCGACGCGCACGACCGCATCGTCCGCGGTGACCTCGACCTCGACCGGCGCGTTCGGTGCGTACTTGATCGCGTTGCCGAGTAGATTCTCGAGGATCTGCTCGACGCGCACGCGGTCCCAGCAGCCCTCGATCGGCGAATCGGCCCGGATGTGCAGGGGGACGTTCGCGGTCGCGGCGAGGTCGCTGAAGCGATTGACGAGCTCGCGGGTCATCGCGGCGAAATCGAACGTCTCGCGCTGGAGCACGAGCTGACCGCGCCCGATCCGCGAGACGTCGAGCAAGTTGTCGACGAGCGCGATCAGGCGACGCGTCTGACGTAGCGACGAGTCGAGCTTCTCCGAGGTCACGTCGCGCCCCAAGCTCTGCAAGCGGAGCTGGAGCGTGGTGATCGGCGTACGAAGCTCGTGCGAGGCGATCGACAGGAACTCGTCGCGTACGCGCACCGAACGTTCGGCGGCATCGCGTGCGAGATGGAGCTCGTCGAAATCGGTGAATGTTCCCAGCCACGCGACGATCTCGCCGCGCTCGAGCTCCGGGACCGCTCGACAAAGATGCCAGCGTCCCCGCAGCCGGCAATCGAGCTCGAAGATCTTGCCGCTGCCCACCCCCGCGCGCCAGCCTTCCTCGAACCGTGCCGCATCGTCGGCGTCGATCATCGCGAGCCAGCCCCAACCGAGAGCTCGCTCGGTCGGGTTCCCCGTCAGATCTGCCCATCGCGCGTTGAAGTACGTGATGGCGCCATCGGGCCCCGCCGTCCAGACGATCTGAGGGATCGCCTCGGCCAGGTTGCGATAGCGCTGCGCATGAATCGCTGCGAGCTCGCGTTCTCGCGCGACACGCAACTCCTCTGCCTGCGCGCGGATCCTGCGATCCTTGCGGAGCATCTCCGCAAAGATCTCGACCTTCGCGCGCAGGACGTCGGCGTCGAGCGGCTTCGTCATGTAGTCGACCGCGCCGACGGAGTAGCCGCGATAGATGTGCTCGAGATCGGGCGCCGCCGCTGTCAGGAAGATGATCGGCGTGTGACGCGAGCGCTTGCGCTGCTTGATCACGGTGGCAAGCTCGAACCCGTCCATCCCGGGCATGTGGACGTCGATCAGCATCGCCGCGAACTCGTGGTGGAGGATCTCGTGAAGCGCCGCATCGCCGGAGCTCGCGAAGACGAGCTCGTAGCCTCGGCCCGTCAACACTGCTTCGATCGCGACCAGGTTTTCGCGCCGGTCATCGACGACGAGGATCGGAACTCGCTCCATCAATCGCCCATCGCGCGCGGCAGCGAGACGCAGACCGAGGTGCCACCGCCCGGCGCGTTGTACGCCTGGATCGTGCCGCCGAACGTGCGGATGATGTCGTGGCTGATCGACAAGCCGAGGCCCATCCCCTGGCCCACGGGCTTGGTCGTGAAGAACGGCTCGAAGATCCGGCCGAGCAGCGCCGGCGGGATGCCGGAACCGGAGTCGGTCACCGTGATCCGGACCTGATCGTCGACCACATCGACCGAGACCGAGATCTCGTTGTCGTCGACCGCTCCCACGGTGATCGCCTGCGCGGCGTTCGTCAGGAGATTCAGGAACACCTGGGCAAGTGCGCCCTCGTTCGCGATCACCAAGACGAGCTCGCCGAGGACGAGCTTCGTTCTCGCGCGATCGCGCGTCACGGGAGCTGCGAGCCGGGCCGCCGCTTCGATCGGCGATCGGATGTCGACCATGCCGGTCCGCGTGCTGTCGGGGTGCGCGAATAGGCGCACGGCAGACGTGATCTCTCGGATCCGCTCGGCTGCCTCCGCCGCGCTCGAGATCATGGCGACCACATGATCGCGCTCGGGCGACGGAGCGAACGCGCGAAGCGCGCGCCGGCTGGTCTCGAGCTCGAGCATGAGCCCCTGCAGCGGATTGTTGATCTCGTGCGCGAGTCCCGCGGCGAGCGTCCCCATCGCCGCGAGCCGCTCGGTCTGGGCGAGGTTGGCGCTCGCGCCCCGCTTGTCGCACGCGTTCAGGACGCCATCGAGCGCGTCGACCAGGATGCGAGCGTCGATCGGCTTGTGGAGATAGAGATCCGCGTCTACGGCGATCGCATTCGGACTGTTGCTCGCCGACAGCACGACCAACGGGGTCGCAGCGAGCGCTGGATCGCGACGTTGCTCGACGCGAAATCGCCAGCCATCGAACCGCGGCATCATCAGGTCGAGGAGTACGACATCGGGGCTGAACTCGCGCATTCGGCGAAGCCCTTCCCCGCCGTCGGAAGCCGCGACCACGGTGTGTCCGCAGTCGACCAGGATGTCGCGAAGCGCATCCGAAAGCTCGGCGTCGTCCTCGATCAGGAGAACTCGCCGTGGCACAGCTTGACGAGACCTCACTTGATCTCAGCGTCGCAGATTTGCGCCGATGATCAACGATCACGCGCAATGGATGCCGACTCACGGATCGACGCAGCCTTGTGGCAGCGCCGCACGGCGACGCCCACACACACTGTCGCCGAGGCCGCTCTCACGCAGGGGCATTCGCCCCCATGAACGACGGTGCTAGCCGATCAGCTTGAGCCACCAGCCCGGCATGATGCCGAGCTCGAGGACCAAGAGCGGGATGAACGCGATCACGAACGTCATCCCGGCCGAGCGCGCGACCTGGATCGGCGACGTCGACTCGCGGAAGTACATCGCGGTCACGATCCGCAGGTAGTAGTAGATGCTGATCGCCGAGTTGATAACGCCGAGGATGACGACCCAGAGCAGCTGCCCGTTCCACACGTCCATCGCCGACTTGAACAGGTAGAACTTCGCGAAGAAGCCACCGGTCGGCGGCATACCGCCGAAGCTGAGGAGGCAGATCGTCATCGCGAGCGCGGCACCGGGATGCTGCGACGCGAGGCCGGCCCAATCGTCGACGAGCAGGCGCTCGCGGCCTTTCGAACCGACGTACGAGACGACCGCGAACGCGCCGATCGTCGCCGCCGAGTACGCGATCAGGTAGTAGACGATCGAGCCCTGCGCCGTCGCCGAGCCGAGGCCGAGCGCGCACAGGCCGACCATCAGGACGCCGGCGTGCGAGATCGACGAGTACGCGAGCATCCGCTTGATGTTGTCCTGGCGGACCGCGGAGATATTGCCGACCGTGATCGTGATGGCGGCGATCACGACCATCGGGCTCGCCCAACCGAGCGTGCCGTACGGCAGCACGTCGCCGCCGAGCGCGAGGCCGAACACGCGGATCATCGCGGCGATCGCAGCGGACTTGACCGCAGCGGCCATGAACGCGGTGACCGGCGTCGGCGCGCCTTCGTACGCATCGGGCGCCCACATGTGGAACGGCACCGCGGCGATCTTGAAGCCGAACGCGACGATCAGGAGGAAGCCACCGGCGACCACGAGGCCGGGGTTGACCGTGCTCGCGAGCGCCGCCTGCATGTTGAGCAGCGACAGCGTGCCCGAGGCGCCGTAGAGCAGCGCCATGCCGTACATCAGGAAGCCGGTCGCGAACGCACCGACGATGAAGTACTTCATCGCGGCTTCGTTCGAGCGGCGCGAGGTGCGGCGGAGCGCGCACATCACGTAGACGCCGATCGACATGGTCTCGATGCCGAGGAACACGGTGACGAGGCTCGCGGCCTGCGCGAGGATCGCCATGCCCGACGCCGACAGCAGCATGATCCCGTAGTACTCGCCGATCTGCCAACCGTGCTCGCGCTGGTGCGAGGGCGAGATCAGCGCGACGAACGCGGTCGTGACCGAGAACAGCGCGGTCAGCACGTAACCGAGGCGATCACCGACGAGCATCGCGCCGCTCTTCGCGTCGCTGAAGATCGGGTGGAGCTCGTTCGGCGCGAGCTGACGGTAGAGCACGATCGAGGCGATCGCGGCGGCGAGCGAGCCCGCGACCGAGAGGCCGACGAGCGTCGTGTGATCGCGGCCCTTGAAGAACGCCTCGGCGACGACCAGCAACATGCCGGTGATCGCGAGGATCAGGAACGGCGAGATCCAGGCGAGGTCTGCCGTGTTGAAGCTCAAGTTCACTGGGCACCTCCGTTCGCGGCAACGGGCGGAGGCGGCGTGGGTGGCGGCGTCGGCGCGTTACAGCCTGCACCGTACGTGTGGGGAGCGCAGTCCGGCTCGTCGACGTGCTTCTGGAAATCCGAGATGAAGCGGTTCACGGAGGGTTCCATCGTCTTCAGCAGCTTCTTCGGGAACAGACCACCGGCCATGATCGCGAGCACGAGCGGGATGAACGTCGCGAGCTCGTGGCCCTTGAGATCGGGCAGGCCGCCGTTGCGCGCCTTGTCGAGCTTGCCGAAGAACACCTTCTGGAACATGTAGAGCAAGTAGATCGCGCCGAGGATCACGCCGGTCGTCGCGAGTGCGGCGAGGACGCGAACCATCGGCAGGAAGCTCGGGTGGTTCGCCGGGAACGTGTCGCCCGCGATGAACGTGCCGAACAGCGAGAGGAACTCGCCGACGAAGCCCGACAGCGCCGGCAGGCCCGCCGAGCCCATCGTGATGATCAGGAAGATGCCCGCGAAGATCGGCATCTGCTTCCAGATGCCGCCGTACTCGGCGAGCCGGCGCGTGTGGCGCCGTTCGTAGAGCACGCCGATGCCGAGGAACAGACCGCCCGTCGTGAGGCCGTGGGACAGCATCGCGTAGATCGAGCCTTCGATGCCCATCGTCGTCATCGCGACGACGCCGAGCATGCAGAACCCGAGGTGCGAGACCGACGAGTACGCGACGAGCTTCTTGACGTCGTCCTGCGCGAACGCGGTGAACGCACCGTAGATGATGCCGATCACCGCGAGCACGGCGAGAGCGGGCGCCCACACCATGCCGCCGTGCGGGAACAGCGGGAACGCATAGCGCAGAAAGCCATAGATGCCGAACTTCAAGAGCACGCCGGCCAGGATCACCGAGCCCGCGGTCGGCGCCTCGACGTGCGCGTCGGGCAACCACGTGTGGAGCGGGAACAGCGGGACCTTGATCGCGAACGCGAGCGCGAACGCTGCGAAGCACCAGACCTGGGCGTTGTACGGCAGCGAGACCGTCATCAACTGCTCGAGGTCGGTCGTGTAGTGACCGAGTGCCGCGCCGGCCTTCACGTAGACGTAGAAGATCGCGACGAGCATCAGCAGCGAGCCGACCATCGTGTAGATGACGAACTTGATCGATGCGTAGAGCCGGCGCTGGCCGCCCCAGATGCCGATCAGGAGGTACATCGGGATCAGCATCACCTCCCACGACACGTAGAACAGGAACACGTCGGTCGCGAGGAACGCGCCGAGCATGCCGACCTCGAGCACGAGCATCGCGGCGATGAACTCGCGCGTGTACTTCTCGATCGAGTTCTTGGTACCGAGCAGCGTGAGCGGCATCAAGAACGTCGTCAGGATGACGAGGAACAGGCTGATGCCGTCGATGCCCATCTTGAAGTGGGCATTGAGGACCGGGATCCATTCGACGTCGAAGACCAGCTGGAAGTGCGGGTCTGCCGAATTGGCCCCCGGCAGCGACGCGTTGAAGTAGCGAAGGGTCGCGAGCGACACGAGGAACGTGACGATCGAGAAGAACAGACCGATGCCGCGATGCAGCGAGCTCTCGGCCTTCGGCGTACACATCACGAAGATGGCGCCGAGCAGCGGCAGCCCCAGGATCAACGGCAGCAGGAAGCCGCCGTCAGGCGGTAGCGCGTTCATGGCGTCTCCTCCGTCGGCACTTCGGCGGTGACGACAGTCATCTTGCGGCCGATCGCGTCGTCGATGCAGAGCGCGACGCGCCCCGCGACGTCACCGCGCCGCACCGTCAGATCCGGTGGGTCGCTCGGCTTGTCCTTCTCCATCGAGCAGTCGGTCGTGCCGTCGAGGTGCCAGTGCAGCTTGACGTTCGGAGCGACGATGCCGGCGCCCGGCTCGGCGTGAAGCGCGAGCTGCTCGCCGTGGCGGGTGATCGAGAATGCCGGGTGGCGATGGCAATCCGTCACGAGGAACACCGCTGCCGCACCGACCACGAGGCCGGAGAGATAGCGCTGGACCTGACCGTTCTGGACCCACCGCGACAGCCGGCTGAACAGGCTCACGACGAACGCAGCGCCGTTAACGGCGACCGTGTCGATGATGAAGCGATCTGCGATCTCGAACAGACCGCGCGCGAGCATCTTGAACGGCTTGACGATCGTCGCGTCGTAGAACTCGTCGAACCACAGCTTGTTCTTCGACGCCTCGTACGGTCCGGCGAGCGGACCCTCGACCCATTTCGCGACGCGCGCCGACGGACCGCGTCCGTAGAGCGCCCACGCCGCGAGGATACCGAATGCACCGATCCCGAGCGCGATCACCATCAGCGTGATCGTCATCGTGTCGCTGCCCTCGCCGCCGATCGGCACGGTGTGGGTCGCATCGATGATCCACGCGTGCTGGACCGCAGGCGCGAGCCAGTTCGACAGCGCGTGGAACGCCGACGGGATGCCGTGGAGCATCTCGAGGTGCGGCACGCCGATGAAGCCGATCACGGTCGCGAACAGCGCGAGGATCGCGAGGGCAGACGTCATCGACGCCGGCGACTCGTGCGCGTGCTTCGCGGCCTCGCTGCGCTCGTTGCCCGAGAACACGAGGAAGTAGAGCCGCCACATGTAGAACGCGGTGCCGAGCGCTGCGATCAAGAGACCGCCCCACAGGATGTAGCCGAACGCCGAAGGCCAGCCCGGCGGCGTGCCGTGGCCCGCGACGGCCCACGCGCCACCGAGGATCTCGTCCTTCGAGAAGAACCCGGCGAACGGGAAGATGCCGCTGATCGCGAGGCAGGAGATCAGGAACGTCGCGCGCGTGATCGGCATGTGCTTGCGCAGGCCGCCCATCGTCGTGATGTCGCCCGGGGTCGTCGAACCGCCGTGCTCCATGCCGTGCATGACCGAGCCCGCACCGAGGAACAGACACGCCTTGAAGAATGCGTGCGTGCCGAGGTGGAAGATCGCGGCGGTGTAGTTGCCCGTGCCGGCGGCGACGAACATGAAGCCGAGCTGGCTCACGGTCGAGTACGCGAGCACCTTCTTGAGATCGGTCTGCGCGAACGCGATGAACGCCGCGACCAGCGCCGTGAGCAGGCCCACGGTCGAGATCACGATCATCGCCGTCGTCGAGATCGAGTAGAGGAACGACAGGCGGCACACCATGTACACGCCGGCGGTCACCATCGTCGCGGCGTGGATGAGCGCCGAGACCGGCGTCGGACCCGCCATCGCGTCCGGCAACCAGACGAACAGCGGCAGCTGCGCGCTCTTGCCGCAAGCGCCACCGAACAGACAGATGCCGGCGGCCGCGGCGAGCCGCTCGTCCGCCCACACGTGCGAGTTGTGCGGTCCCCACACCGAGTCGTGGAGCACGGTGATGTTCGACGCGTTCTTGATGTCGTTGAAGTCGAGCGACTTCACCGCCCAGTACAGGAGGAACATGCCGAGCAAGAACATGAAGTCGCCGATGCGGTTGACGACGAATGCCTTGCGACCCGCGTACGCGTACGCGTCGTTCTCGTACCAGAACCCGATCAACAGGAACGAGCAGAGACCGACGCCTTCCCAGCCGATGAACATCACCGGGAGGTTCGCGGCGAGCACCAGGATCAACATCGATCCCGTAAATAGATTCAGGTAGCCGAAGTAGCGGTGGTAGCCCTTGTCGTGGGCCATGTAGCCCATCGAGTAGATGTGGATCCACGTGCCGACGAACGTGATGATCATGATCATCACGGCGGAGAGCGAATCGAGCCGGAACGCCATCTCGGCCTTGAAGCCGCCGACCTCGAGCCACGACCACGCGGTCTGGGTGATGCCGCCCGCTTGCCAGAGCACCGGTGCTTCGGGGCTCGGCTGGTAGAACAGCCCCTTGAACACCATCAGGCCCGACAGCACGCACGCGGCGCCGACGGCGAAGACCGCGATCAGGCCGGCCGTGGGCTTACCGAGCCACTTGCCGATGAGGAGGTTGATCGCGCTGCCGAGCAGCGGGAGCAAAGGGATCCACAGCAGCGCTGGGAGCCCGAGGAATGACCAGGTTTGAGGATCCTGCATCTAGTGCCTCAGCGTCGTCAGCTTGTCGACGTCCACGTTGCGGCGGCCGCGGAACACCGCGACGACGATCGCGAGTCCGACCGATGCCTCGGCGGCCGCGACGCCGATGACGATCAGCGCGAAGGTGTGTGCCGACAGCGCGCCTTGGTCTCCCCACATGCGGGAGAACGTCAAGAGCGTCATGTTGGCGGCGTTGAGCATGAGCTCGACGCTCATCAGGATGATCAGCGCGTTGCGGCGAATCAGCACGCCGGCGACGCCGATCAAAAACAGCACGGCGGCGAGCACCAAGAAGTGGCCATAGCCGACGTCGAACAACAGGTCGTTCATGGATGGATCCCCGGGTCCGCGTCCGTGCCGTCATCAGGGTGCAGTGGCCGCGCGATCGCGATCGCGCCGACCACGGCGACCAGGAGCAAGATCGAGATCGCTTCGAACGGGAACAGGCCGGGTCCGAACAGGTCGTTGCCGACCGCCTTCACCGTGCCCCACCCGACCGGTTCCGCCGCGACCGTGCCCCAGCCGGGCAGCATGATCGGCGCGGGCGACGCGAGTGCGACCGCCTTGTTCGGCAGCGCGACATTGATCAGGATCATCGCGAGCCGCGCGACGAGGTAGAGGATCGCGGCGCCACCGATCACCTGGCCGAGGCGCCCGGTCGGTGCGACCGGTTCGTCCTCGGGTCGGTTCAGGATCATGATGACGAACACGAACAGCACCATGATCGCGCCGGCGTAGACCAGCATCTGGATCACGGCGAGGAACTGCGCGTACAGCATCATGTAGACGGCGGCGATGCCGACGAAGCTGCCGACCATGCCCATCACCGCCGCGATCAAGTTGCGGCGGGTGACGACGAACAGGGCACCCGCGATCGACGCGGCGGCGAAGATCCAGAACAGGACGGCCATGCCCTTGCCGCTCGACTCGACGATGTCGTCGTGCGGATGGGTCTTGGTCACGATCGCGTGTGGCGCGTCACCACCCTGACCGGCAGGCCGCTCGGCCGTCGGCACCGGTTGCGCGTGCACGAGCGAAGGGGTCGCGATGCCAGCGACGCAGAGGATCAGCGCCGCGGCGATCAGCCACGCAAGGAACTTCATGCGGCCCTCCGGATCTTCGCTTCGAACTCGGACCAGTACTTGGTCAGGAAGCCCATCGCCGGCCACGCCGCGGCGTCGCCGAGCGCGCAGATCGTGTTGCCGGCGATGCCGTGCGCGATCGTGCCGAGGAGCTCGAGGTCACCCGGCTTGCCGTTGCCGTCGGCGATCCGCCGCGACACCTTCTCCATCCAGCCCGTTCCTTCGCGGCACGGCGTGCACTGACCGCACGACTCGTGGGCGAAGAACTTGAGGATGCGCCACAGCGCCTTCGGGATATCGGTCTGGTCGTCCATCACGACGACGCCGCCGGAGCCGGCCATCGTGCGGAGCGCCTTGCCACCGCCGAGGTCGAACTGCTTGCCGGGCAGGTACTGGACCGGCTTGATCCGCTCGTCGGTCTGGAGCGCGTCGAACTCGATCGGAACATCGAGCTCGGACTCGTCGAGCGGCGGCATCGACACGCCGCCCGGGATCACGGCCTTGACCTTGCGGCCCTTCCACACGCCGCCGCAGACCTCGTTGATCAGCTCGTTGAACGTGATGCCGATCGGCAGCTCGAACACGCCGGGCTTCTCGACGTGCCCCGACACGCACACGATACGCGTGCCGCCCGAGCGCCCCATCCCGAGGTCGGCGAACCACTTGCCGCCCTTCTCGATGATCGGCGGGACGTTCATCAGGGTCTCGACGTTGTTGACGATCGTCGGGTTGCCGAACAGACCCTTCACCGCCGGGAACGGCGGCTTCAAGCGCGGCTGGCCGCGGAGGCCTTCGAGCGAGTTGAGGAGCGCCGTCTCTTCACCGCAGATGTACGCACCCGCGCCGCGATGCACGGTCAGATGAATCTCGGCGCCGGTGCCGAGGATGTTCTTGCCGAGATAGCCGCGCGCGTAGGCCTCGTCGACGGCCTTCTGGAGCACCGCGTACTCCCGCATCATCTCGCCGCGGATGTAGATGAAGTTGTGCTGGGCGTGCAGCGCGTGCGCCGCGATGATCATGCCCTCGATCAAGAGGTGCGGATCCCAGTACATCAGCTCGCGGTCCTTGCACGTTCCCGGCTCGGACTCGTCCGCGTTGCAGACCAGGTGGACCTTTTGCGAGCCGGCGGGGACGAAGCCCCACTTCACGCCCGTCGCGAAGCCCGCGCCACCGCGGCCACGCAGGTTCGAGGCCTTGACCTCGGCGGTGACGTCCTCGGGGCGCATCGCGAGCGCCTTGCGGAGCGTCTGGTAGCCGCCGGTCTTCTCGTAGCCGGCGAGCGTCTTCGCTTCTTCGTTGCCGAAGCGCGCGGTGACGACCTTCGTATCGCGGCCGGTAGGCATTACACGACCTCCGATTCCGGGTGCGGATCGCGCTCGAGCTCCTCGACGATGCCAGGCACCTTCGCCGGCGTGATGTCGAGGTAGTACTTCGTTCCGACGACGGCACACGGCGCGTTCGCACACGCCGCGATGCACTCTTCCTCGACGAGCGTGAACTTCGAATTCGACATGCCCTTCGCGAGTCCGAGCTTCTTCTCGAACGCGTCGAGCACGTCGTAACCGCCCCGGAGCATGCACGAGATGTTCGTGCACATCCGGATCGTCGTCGTACCGCCCGGCTCGCGCCGGAACATCGTGTAGAACGTCGCGACGCCGTAGACGTGCGCGTAAGGCAGGTCGAGCGTGCGCGCGACCAGGCGCAACGCGTCGTCGGAGAGATGGCCGAACTCTTTTTGGGCCAAGTGAAGCGCGGCAAGGACCACCGGCTTCTTGCTCCCCGAGACCTGGTATCGCTCGCAAAGCGCCGCGATCTTTTTCTGGGCGTCTGCGGAGAATTCGAGTGACATCGGGATGTTGCCTCGTGCTCTAGCGAGCGGGCGAAACATATGAGGCACGGTGTGCCGCGTCAACGACCCGGGGGGACTAAAGGAAGTGATCTGATCTGTGTTATCGCGTGGCTGGACATGGCCCCGACCGCCACGGATCAAGCCCCCCTGACCCGGATGGAGCGCTTTGCGCTTCGCTTCGCGGAGCTCGCGAACAACGACGAGCGCGGCAAGTGGATGCAGACCCGGTTCTTACGGGGCATCTCGTACGCCTGGGTTCGCGCCGCGATCGCTCAGCGCATCCTCACCGATGGCCTGGACGAGGCGATCGCGCTGCGGCCCGAGACCGGCGTGATGGTCGTGTCGAACCACCGCAGCTTCTTCGACCAGTACATCATGATGCTGGCGTGCTTCATGGGGAAAGCGCCCTGGGCGAAGCACCTGTTCTTCCCGGTCCGCTCGAACTTCTTCTACGACCAGCCGCTCGGCGTCGTGGTCAACGCCGCGATCGCCGGTGGTGCGATGTATCCGCCGATCTACCGCCAGGCGGATCGCCGCGCGCTCAACGACGCCGCGCTCGACAAGATGGTCGAGATCGTCCAGACCCCGGGCAACGTGGTCGGCATGCACACCGAGGGCACGCGCGGTAAGGGGCCGGACCCGTATCAGTTCCTCCCGGCCCAGCCCGGCGTCGGCAAGCTCGCGCTGGTCGGTAAGCCGATGGTGATCCCGGCGTTCATCCTCGGACTCGGCAACAACATCGCGCAGGACATCGCGCAGAACTTCTCGAAGCAGGCGCGCCGCGACCACGCCGTGATCATCGTGTTCGGCAAGCCGGTCGATTACACCGACCTCCTCGCGGAGAAGCCGCGACCGACGCTCTACAAGAAGTGCGCGGACCGGTTCATGGCCTCGATCAAGGCGCTGTCGGATCGCCAGCGCGAGCTCCGCGCGCAGGTCAATGCCGCTGAGATTTCCGACGACGATCCGCGGTGGTTGAACAACCGCGCGCACAGCAAGCTGTACGCCTACGAGGACTAGAGCACGCGCGAGAGCGAGACGTCGAGCTGACTCGAGATCAGCTTGATCACGCTCTGGAGCTCGGCGCGCGAGAGCTCGAGCCGCTCGATCAGCTCCTTCTGGGTCGCGGCGAGGATCTGCTGGCGCGCGGCCTCGAGCCAGCGCGCGCAGGTCGCGCGGTGGACGCCGTGCTGGGCGGCGAGCGCGTCGATCCCGAGCCCGTCGAGGACGCTCTGGCGCAGGACGAGCCGGTCGCGCGCAGGCAAGGCCGCGACCGCGCGCTGGAACGCATGCTTGAACTCGGCGCGGTAGAGCCGCTTCAAGTAGCCGATCTCCGGATCGTCGTCGGACGCGACGATCCGCGCGAGATCGTCGTCGGCGAGCGCGGGCTCGCGCCGCGCGATCGGCAGCATGCGCGCGGCCTCGCGGGTGGCGACGACCTTGACCCACGCTTTCAGCGAGCCGCGGCCCGAGTACGACAGGATCCTCGCCGGGCCGCCCGAGGCCGGCGGGACGATCAGGCGCTCTCGCACGACCTGGACGAGATCGTCGGTCTCGGCCGGGGTCGCGCCCGAGGCCACGATCGCGCGGCGGATGGTCTCGCCGCAGTGTTGTTCGAACGCCGCGAGCGCGGCAGGGTCGGCGGCGGCAAGTGCGACCGCGATGTAGAGCTCGGCGACGTGGAGCTTGTCGAGCGGAGCCTCGTCGGTGATCCTCGTACGCAGCGCGTCCGCGAACGCGTTCTCATCGAGCGCGATCGCGGGCCACGCCTGCCGTGCGGTCGCGAGCGCACGTGCGAGGTCGGACGGCTCCACGCGAGCGATGTTATCGTTTCGCGCACAGCTCGGCCATGGTGGAGGGAACGTGCCTAGGAACCGAGACGCTGGTCGCATTCGTGGACGGCGACCCGAGCACGGAGCTCCGTACGCGGGTGACCGAGCACGCCGCGAGTTGCAGCGAGTGCCGCGCGCTCCTCTCGATGCTCGCCGCCGGCTCGCGCCCGGCCCAGCCGCGCGGGGATGCTGCACCGGCGCAGGTCGGGCGATATCTGATCGAGCGCGAGCTCGGCGCGGGCGGCATGGGTGTGGTCTACGCCGCGCACGATCCGGAGCTCGGCCGCACGATCGCGATCAAGCTGCTCCACGGCGAACGCGGGCCGGAGATGCTCAAGCGGTTGCGGCGCGAGGCGCAGGTGATGGCGCAGCTCGTCCACCCGAACGTCGTCCGGGTCTACGACGTCGGCACGAGCGACGGCCAGCTGTTCATCGCGATGGAGCTCGTCGTCGGTGACACGCTCGGCCACTGGGAGCTCGCGCAGCATCCGATGCGCGAGGTGATCGCGCGTTACTGCGAGGCGGGGCGCGGGCTCGTCGCCGCGCATGCGGCGGGCATCGTCCACCGCGACTTCAAGCCCGACAACGTGTTGCTCGGCGCCGACGGCGCGCGCGTCGCCGATTTCGGGCTCGCTCGCAGTGCAGGCGCGCCGCTCGCACCGGCCGCGTTCGATCGCGCGGCGGCGCTGGCCGAGGTCTCGCCGGTCGCCCCGACCGTCGCGGCCTCTCCCGATGCGACGCGCGCGTTCGCCGGCACGCCGTACTACATGGCGCCGGAGGTCTACGCCGGTGGGGATGCCGACGCGCGCTCCGATCAGTTCAGCTTCGCGGTCGCGCTGTACACGGCGCTGTTTCGCCAGCGGCCGTTCGAAGGCAACGACTTCGCGGAGCTCGCCGAGAACGTGCGCGCCGGCCGGATCCGACCGATGCCCGCGAACGCTGCGCCGCGCCGGATCCGGGCCGCGTTGCGCCGGGCCCTCGCGGTCGATCCGGCGGAGCGCTTTCCGAGCATGGCCGGGCTCCTCGCCGAGCTCGAGCCGCCGCGCCGGCGCATCGCGGTTGCCGCCGGTATCGCGTGCGCGGGCGCGTTGATCGCAGCGGGCCTCGTGATCGCGATGGGCGATCGCCGCGACGTGTGCGGCGGCAGCGACGAGCTGCTGTCCCGCGCGTGGGGTCCGGTGCGCCACGCGAACGTCGGGCTCGCACTGACGGCGACGAATCTCGCGTACGCCGCACCGACCCGGCGCGAGCTCGAGCACACGCTCGATGGCTACGCCGCCGACTGGCGCGCGATGCGGATCGGCGCCTGCGAGGCGACGCGCGTGCACGCGACCCAGAGCGAGGACGTGCTCGCGCTCCGCATGAGCTGTCTCGATCACGCGCTCGCCGCGCTCGATCAGTTGACCGGCCAGCTCGCGCGCCGCGATCCGATCGCCGCGGCACATGCAGTCGCCGCCGCTCGCGCGCTGCCCGCGATCGCGAGCTGCGCGGATATCCCGGCGCTGACCAGCCCCGTGCGGCCGCCGAACGCCGCGTTGGCGGCGCGGGTCACCGAGTTGCGCGGCGAGCTCGCGCGGCTGCAGGCGCAGCGCGACCTCGGCCACTACCGCGAGCCGCTACCCGCTGCGCGCGCGCTCGAACCGCAGGTCGCCGCGCTCGGCTATCGCCCGCTCGAGGCCGAGCTCGCCGCCCTGCTCGGCCGGCTCGAGCGCGACGCCGGTCAATTCGCGAGCGCGAGGGCGCGCTACGACCGCGCGGTGCTCGCCGGCAATGCCGGCCGCGACGATCGCCTGGTCGCACGCGCGCTGATCGACCTCGCGGACGTCGAGGGCCACGATCTCGGCAAGCTCGGTGATGCCGACGGCGCGCTCGTGCGCGCGCGCGCCCAGCTCGAGCGGCTCGATCATCCGAGCGAGCTCGAGGTCGCGCTGCGCGTCACCGCCAGCCGGATCGCGATCGATTCCGGCAAGCTCGACGACGGTGCGCGCGCGCTCCAGGAAGCGATCGATCTCGTCGAGCGCACCCGCGGCGCGACCGACCTCGCGATCGTCGAGCCGCTGCGCGTGCTCGCGAAGCTCGAGCTCCAGCGCGATCATTCCGACCGAGCACACGCGCTGCTGGATCGCGCGCTCGCGGTCCAGGAGGGCGTGCTCGGCCCCGAGCACCCAGAGGTCGCCGACACGATCGACGCGATCGCGGGTGCCGAGTACATGGCGGGCAACTACGACCGCGCGACCGAGCTCTACCACCGCGCCATCGCGATCGATCGCGCGACCTACGGCGACGATAGCCTCGTCGTCGTCGAGGCCACGGCGACGCTCGGCCTCGTTCAACAATGGCAGGGCCAGTCCGAGCTCGCGCTCGCCGCGTTTCGCCACGCGGCCGAGGTCACGGCCCGCGAGCTCGGCCCGGATCACCCGACCGCGATGTCGTGGGCGTACAGCGTCGGCTCGGCGCTCGAGGATGTCGGCAAGCACGACGAGGCGCTCGCCGTGCTCACCGACCTGCTCGCGCGCCAGCGCCGCGTGCTCGGCGTCCACCAGCAGACGGCGATGACGCTCCAGATGATCGGGTTCATCGAGCTGTGGCGGGAACGCTACCTGGAAGCTCGCGATCACGCGCGCGAGGCGCTCGCGATGATGAAGCAGACGCTCGGCGCGAGCTACACCGGTACCGACGAGCTCACCACGATCGCCGGCGCAGAGCTCGGGCTCGACGATCCGAGCGATGCGATCACGGATCTCGAGGCCGTGGTCGCGCACGCGCAGCCCGAGATGGATGGATCGCTGCGCGCGTGGATCGATGCCGAGCTCGGCCGCGCGCTGATCGATGCGAACCGCGATCGCGCTCGCGGCATGCGCCTCCTCCAGACGGCGTATCCGGTGATCGCCGGCGATCCGCGCACGACCCAGAACAAGGCGGAGCTCGACGCGTGGCTGAAGAAGCGCGGGCTGACTATTCGAGCTTCGCGGTGAAGTCGATCGTGTTCGACGCGAGGCCGTTGCTATCCTTGCCGTCGACGTGGATCGTCATCGTCTGGCCCTTCGCGCTCGCAGGGATCACGAGCGGCGACGCCGACATGAAGCTGACGTCGCTCGACGAGGCATCCTTCGTGTAGGACACGGTCGGCACGGTCACGGTCGGCACCGTGAACACCGCATTGACGCTCTGGACGGGCGAGTACGTCGTCGAGGTCGAGTCGTCTTCTTCGCCGGCGATCGTCGTGATCGAGATGTCGATCGAGTAGCTCGGATCGGTATCGAGCATGAAGCTCTCGCCGGGGTTCTGGTCGCCGATCTGGACGAAGCTCTGCTGCATCTCGATGTGGATCTCGGGCCCTTTTTGATCGCGCTCCTTGATCGTGCACGCGCCGAGCACGAGCGCGAGGGCTAGCAGGGTCTTCGTCATCGTCCCCTCCGGTGCGGCATCGCCGGGCCGCCGCCGATCTGGATGCCGCGGATGTTGCGGAACTGCGCGGTCACGGCGCCGCCGCGAACGTTCGCTCGCCCCGGAGAGCCGGTCCGGCCCTGGCTGCCGCCCTGCCCGCCTTGGCCGTCCTGGCCGGTCTGCTTGTTGCGATCCGCGGTCGAGCCGCCGCCCGCGCCGCCGCCGCCGCCGTTGCCTCCCGCGCCGCCTTCGCCGCCGTCGACGTTCGTCGCGATCATGCCGCGCAGCTCGGGGAACGCGTTGTCGTAGATCACGTCGACGGTGCCGCCGTTGCCGCCGTCGCCGCCGTAGCCGCCGTTGCCGCCGTTGCCGCCGTTGCCGGCGCGGCCCTTGCCGACCGAGACCGAGTGCGAGTTGCCGTTGTCGTCGGGCTCGTCGTGGGTCTCGGTCTGTTGATCGCCGCCGTTGCCGCCCGCGCCGCCGTCCCCGCCCTGGCCACCCGGGCCGCCGATCGCCGCGAACGTCAGCTGGCGATCCGCGGGCGCGAGGAAGAACGTGCCGTTCGCGATCACCGCGAACAGCTTGTCGTAGAACTTCGTCGACACGATCGTGACGTACGCGGTGATGTGGCCACCGCTACCGCCGCGTCCGCCGGCCCCGCCGTTCGTGCCGTGCTCTCCGTTCTCGCCCTGGCCACCGCCGTTCCCGTTGAAGCCGCCGTTGCCGCCGTTGCCGGTGTCTCCGGGTGTGAACCAACCGGTGAAGCAGCTGTACTCGGGCTTCCACACCTCGTGGAACGTCCACTTCGGATCGAGCGTGTAGACCACCTTCGCCTCGAAGCCGGTCTCGTCGGAGGCCTGGACGTCCTCGGACGGGAACAAGTTCGCGTCGGCATCGCCGCGGATCAGCGGGCCGCTGATCGAGAACTTCGACGGATCGAACGAGTCGACGTCGCGGCCGAGCGCGCGCATGACCGGCTGCATGTTCGGCCACTGCACGGTCGCGTTGACGTAGAGCTTGCCCTGGTGGCCCGGGCACAGGCCGGGCTGCTTGTGAAGGTTGACCTTCATCTCGAGGACCTTCGCGTCGGCGAGCTTGCGCAGCACCGGGTCGGGGCGATCGTTCGGCATCGTCGACCACGGAAAGCAGGCCCCAATGACAGGAACGAACAGAGGAACGACGAGCGGCAACACGAGCTTCTTCATCGCGCACCTCCGCGCATCGCCGGCATGTGCTGCGGCGGCACCATCGGCCGCGCGCCGGGGCGCAGGCGCGGGACCTGGCCCGGTGGCCCCGAGGGCTTCTGCTGACCGTCCTCGTCGGGGATCGACGGCGCGCCGATCTTCTCGTTGTATGGCTCGGTCTGTTGGCGCACGTACGCCGGGCGATCGAGCGGCCCGGGCGTGTGCCAGACGTAGTACGGAGGCGGCCGGCTGCCACCGTAATAGCCGTAACCGACGCCGACGACGCCGAGCGTGAACAGCGCGAACCCGAGGTTGACCGTCGCGGTCGCGGCGGCGCCCGAGGTGTACGTGCGCGACTCCGGCATCGTCGCGGTCGCCGGCGTGATCGTCTCGGTCGCGAGCCGCGGGGCGACGAGCAGGCCGATGATCGCGCCCGCGATCGCCGCGGCACCGCCGGCCTCGATCATGAGATTGCCGCGATCGCGATGCGCCATGCCCTCGCGGTAGAGCCGGACGTTGTAGTCCTTCGCGATCTGGCGGCGCGCTTCGTACTCCGCGTCGCTCGCGGCTTCGAGCGCCTGCTCCGAGCTGATCTTGTGATGGCCCTCGGTGATGTCCCAGTCGTTGCGGCTGTCCTTGACGTAGATGCCTTCGCCGGTGCCGCGGTAGGGCGCGCCGTAGCCGAGTGTAGGTGGTGGCGGCGGTGGCTTGATGCAGCCCGCGCCGATGGCGCCTGCTGCGATGACCCATGCGAATCTGCGCAACACGTTCATTGTCGGAAGACCCGAACCGGCGCGCAATGTCGCAAGGTTTTTTTCTTCGAGTAGACTAAGTGAGGATGGCTGCAGGCGGCACCGACGACACGCTGGCGGGCACGCCCACGGTCGCTGGCTCCGCGTTGCCCGATGGCACCGAGCTCGTCGCCGGCCGCTATCGGATCGTGCGTTGGCTCGGCGGCGGCGGCATGGGCCGGGTCTACGAGGCGGTCGACATCGAGCTCGACGAGCGCGTCGCGCTGAAGGTGTTGCGGCCCGGCATGTCGGAGGACGCGATCGAGCGGTTCCGCCGCGAGGTCAAGCTGACGCGCCGGATCCAGCATCGCAACGTCGCGCGGATGTTCGACATCGGCGAGCACCACGGCGAGAAGTTCCTGACGATGGAGCTCGTCGCCGGCGAAGCGCTGAAGCCCGGTGCCGGCCCCTTACCGTGGTCGCGCTTGAAGGCGATCGCCGAGCAGATCTGTGCCGGGCTCGCCGCCGCGCACGCGACCGGGGTCGTCCATCGCGATCTCAAGCCCGACAACATCCTGGTCGAGGCCGGCACCGGCCGCGCCGTGATCACCGACTTTGGCATCGCGCGCACGGCGGAGGACTCGGGCGTCACCCAGGTCGGCGCGGTGATCGGCACGCCGCGCTATATGTCGCCCGAGCAACTCGCCGGTGGCGAAGTCGACTCGCGCTCCGATCTGTTCTCGCTCGGCGTGATGCTGTTCGAGCTCGCGACCGGTGAGCGACCGTGGCCGGGCGACAACGCGATCGCGGTCGCGGTCGCGCAGGCGACGAGCGAGCCGCGCGCGATGGACACGACGACGACCGACATCCCGGCCGCGTTCGGCGAGGTGATCGCGGCGTGCCTCCAGCTCGATCCCGAGGCGCGCCCGGCGACCGCCGCGGAGGTCGGTGCTGCGATCGCGAGCGGCAGCGTCGTCGCGCGGACGCGTCCGATCAAGCCTTCGAAGCCGCCGCCGTTGCCCACGCCTCGGCGCGAGCCGACGCTCCCGCCGCCGTTCTCGGTCGCGACCGCACCGACCTCGCTCGGCGTGCTGCCGACCCAATGCGCGCCTGCCGATCAGTATCTCGCCGAGGGCATGCGCGAGGATCTCACCGACACGCTGTCGACGACGCCCGGCTTGCGGGTCCGTCCCGCGGGTCACATCGAGATGACGGCGGCCAGCGATCCGCGCGCGATCGGACGCGACCTCGCGGTCGATCACGTCGTCGTGTCGACGCTGCGCCGGACGGCGAACGGGCTGCGGATCGCGGCGCGCATGATCAACGTCGCCGATGGCTTCCAGATCTGGGCGCACAAGACCGAGGTGCCCGAGGCCGAGATCCTCGCGCAGGCCGAGCAGCTCGCGCGCGGTATCGCCCAGGCGCTGTCGACACGCGCCGCCGAGGCGACGCGACCGACCGACCCGCGCGCCGTCGAGCACTACCTGCGCGCGCGCGCCGAGATGCGCCACTTCTGGGGCTTTCACGTGATGCGCGCGGCCGAGCAACTCGAGAAGGCCGTCGAGTACGCGCCGACCTCGCCGCCGATCCTCGGCGCCTACGCACACGCCGCGGTGATGGCGTGGGTGATGAGCTCCGTCCCCGATGCCGCGGAGCGCGCGCGCAAGGCGCTCGATCGCGCGCTGCCGTACGGCCACGGCGAGGCCTACCTCGCGGCGGCGAGCTACTGGACGAACCAGGGCGATCCCGAACGCGGCGCGCACAACCTCGGCATCGCGCTCGTCCGCGCGCCGATGTCAGCGCACGCGCAGGAGCTCGCGGGCCGGATCATCGTCGAGGTCGAGGGCCTCGTCACCGCGCGCCATCATTTCGAGACCGCGATCGGGCTCGATCCGGGACGCGCGAAGATCGTCGCGAGCGACCTCGCGCGGCTCGAGGCGTTGTCGGGGCAATGGGAGAGCGCGGATGCGCGCGTCGCCGGGCTGCTCGGGGACTCCGATCCGGCGATGGTCCAGCTCGGTCACGTGCTGCGCGCGCGGTTCGCGGCGTGGCGCGGCCGCGGTGACGACATGCTCGAATCGGCCGCCCTGTTCGCGCCTCGCATGGGCGAAGGCGCGTCGCGGATCTCGGAGTTCATGAGCCAGCTCGCGCGCACCGGCACGGTCGCGCCCGATGCGTGGCAACGCTTCCTCGGCCAGTTCTCCGGCGCGGATCAACCGCAGCGCCAGCAGCTGATGGGGCTGCAGCTGTTGAGCGAAGGCGCGCTGATGTTCGATCGATTCGACGTCGCGCTCGACACGCTGAGCGTCGCGGCATCGCGCGGCCTGATGGATCGCGTGTGGCTCGATCACTGCCCGCTGTTCCTGAAGATCGCGAAGCAACCGCGCTATCTCGACCTCCGCGTTCAAGTCGCGCAGCGCGCGCAGCGCGTGCTCGCCGCGTTCCGCGCGACCCAGACCGGTTAGTTACTGCGGCTCGATCGCGATCGTGAGCGCCCACGACTGGCCGGCAATGTTGTTGCTCGTCGTCGTGCCCGTCAGCGTCGGGGTCGTCTGCGCGGTGGCGTAGTACGCGTACGCGATCTGCTGCGTGGTCCACCAGAAGTCCTGGTTGTCCGTGTCGCCGAACGAGGCGAGCGGCGTGTAGCCGTCCGGCGGGGTCGTCGAGAACGAGTTGGTCGATGCGAGCCAGTCGGCGCCGGCCGCGAAGATCACCATCGTGTTCGGCACGGTGATCGTCACCGGGTCCGCGATGTTGTGCACCGGGTTCTCGCCGGTCGACGCGGTGCGATGCTGGAGCGCGATGGCCCCGGCTTTCGGGATGTCGAGCAGGGTCGCGGTGAACGCGCCACTCTGGACGGCCATGATGTTGCCGCCGTAATGGTCGGGCTCGGATGACGTGGCGAACTTCGAGAACACGACGAACGTCTGTCCATCGTTGCCGAAGAACACGCTGCGCTCCTGGTGCCAGCTGGAATCGGGCAGGTTCCACACCGGATTGTTGTCGACGTTGCCGATGATCAGGAGCAGGTCGCCCTGGTGGATCGAGTTGGCCGGGACCGCGATGTAGTAGAAGCCCTGGCCGTTCGACCCCGTCGCGCTGGTGTCGCTGTAGTGGACGTTGGCGACGACGTTCGGCTTGAACGTCGGGTTGACCGGCGCATCGACCGCCGCGTCGTGCTTCCCGCTGCCGTTGCCGTCATCGCCACCGCCGCCGCCGTCGCCTGGATCGACGCGGTTCGGCTTGATGAAGCAACCCGAGAGCAGCGCGAGATAGACGAGGCTCCGGTTCATCGCCATCCGACGCTCACCATCCCGCCGCCGTCGAGCGGCACGATCGAGACCTGCGGCAGCGCCTCGGTCTGGCTCCGGGTGAAGTGCAGGTACGCGCCGACGCCCGCCGTGATCGCGCCGGCAGCGTAGATCCCGATCAGCCAGTCGCGCCGGACGTCGAACTTGTGCGACCACTGATCGTAGAGGTGCGGATCCGGCGTCGCGTCGGTCGCGTCGGCGAGGTTCGACGCGGCGGTGCGAAACGCGGTCGCGTGATAGACGATGCCCGCCGCGATCAGCGTGCCGCCACTCGCCATCAGGATCGTCGGCAGCGGCGACGCGGCCGGGGGTGGTGGCGGTGGAAGTGGCGCGACGGCGCGCGGTCGTGGCGGCGGCGGCTCGGTCGTCTTCGCATCGCTGATCACGCTCTTCAACGTGAGCGTCACGAGCTGCATGTCCGTCGTCTTGACGTCGATCGTCGTCTGCATCCGCTCGAACCCGGGCGCGGTCACGGTGATCGTGTGCGAGCCCGTCGGCAGATGGATCGTGCGCGGCGAAAACGCTTCGTCGGGCGCGAAGCTCGACACCGTGATCTCGGCTTTCGCCGTCTTCGGCTCGACGACGATCGCGACCTCCGAGACGCCGACGCTCGCGAGTCGCTTCGCGAGCTCCTTCTCGAGCGCCGGCAGCCAGTCCGGCGTCGGATCGGCCGCGCTCGCGTTCGTCTTGCAGCGATCGATCATGATCTCGGCCTGCGGCCACCGCTCGATCCGCGTGTACGCGAGACCGATCAAACAGTAGTTCGTCGCGCGCGGCTTCTTCGCGTTCGAGTCCTTGAACGCCGCGATCGCCTCGCTGAACCGACCGGCCTTCGCGAGCTGCTCGCCTTGCTGGCGCGCGGCATCCGCCGGATCGGGGTCGGCGAACGCGCAACTCGCGAGCACGGCGAGGATCGCCGGTGCAGCCCACACATGCTTCACCACATTAGAATATCGTAATCAGCGGTCGTCGTCTTTGACGAGGCGCGGCGGCTGGCGCGGCCCGCTCGGCTCGGCAGCGGGCGGATTCTCACGTGTGAACGACACGAACGCCATCTGGGGCCGCCGCGACGCTTCGCTCGTGACGAACCGGATCCCGTCGAAGATCCAGCCCTTGCCGACCCACAGGTTGACGACCTCTTCGATCGTCTCATCCGTGACGATCGACAGCTCGACGAACTTGTATTCGACCGGCCGCATGAGACCGATCTAGCGGCCGCGCTTGTTCAGGAGCTTGCACGCGTACGGCGCGTGATAGCTGATGATCATGTCGGCGCCCGCGCGGCGCATGCCGATCAGCGTCTCCATCACGACGCGCTCCTTGTCGATCCAGCCGCGCTCCGCGGCGGCCTCGATCATCGCGTACTCGCCGCTCACCGCGTAGGCGGCGATCGGCATGTTGATCTCGTCCGACACGGCGCGGATCACGTCGAGGTACGCGAGCGCGGGCTTCACCATCACGATGTCGGCGCCCTCGTCGACGTCCATGTTGACCTCGCGGATCGCCTCGGCGACGTTCGCGGGATCCATCTGATGACCGCGGCGATCGCCGGACGTCGGCGCCGAGTCGACGGCCTCGCGGAACGGGCCGTAGTACGCAGACGCGTACTTCGCGGAGTACGCCATGATCGCGACGTCGTAGAAGCTCTCCTCGTCGAGGCTCTCGCGGCACGCGCCGACGAACCCGTCGAGCATGCCCGACGGTGCGACGACATCGACACCGGCCTTCGCGTAGGACACGACCGTGCGCGCGAGGTTCTCGAGCGACGCGTCGTTGTCGAGCACCCCGTCGGTGAGCACGCCGCAGTGACCGTGGTCGGTGTACTCGCAGAAGCACGCGTCCGCCATCACGATCAGATCGGGGTTCTGCTTCTTGATCGCGCGCGCCGCCTTTTGCACGACGCCGCTGTCCTTCCACGCTTCCGAGCCGACGGAATCCTTGCGCTCGGGGATGCCGAACAGGATCACGCCGGGGATGCCGAGGTCGGCGGCCTGCGATGCCGCCTCGACGGCCTTGTCGACCGAGAAGTTGAATTGCCCGGGGAGCGAGCTGATCGGCTTCTCGACACCGGAGCCGGGCACGACGAACAGGGGATAAATGAAGTCGTCGGGCGCGAGGCGGGTCTCGCGCACCATGCGCCGGAGGTTCTCGGTGCGCCGCATCCGGCGCGGCCGGTAGTCGGGGAAGTTCATGCTGGGCGCAAGTGTAGCGCGATCGCCTGCGCGAGGCCCTCCGGCGTCGGCGTCGCCGCGACGAGCGGGGTGACCCCGGCTTCGCGCAGTGCGGCGGCGGTGGTCTCGCCGATCGCGACGAACTGGCTGCGCACCTGACCGAGCGGGCCGGTGATCGCAGCGAGCGCCTGGACTTGCGACGGCGCGAACGCGGCGCAGTAGGCCGCCCCGCCCGCCTTCAACAGCACACGCCCGGCGGTGACCTCGGGCTCGTCGGCCGCGACGCCGGTCGTGCGATATGCGACGACGTCGACCACGATCGCGCCGGCCGCGCGGAGGAGATCGATCGCGTCGGTCCGGCCGTCCTCGGCGCGCGGGATCAACACGCGCTCGCCGGCGAGCGGACGCGTCGCGATCAGCGCGCGCGCGAGGTCCGCGGCGTTGTGCACGCCCTCGGGATGATGCGCGACCAGCTCGGGATCGAGCTCGAGCTCGCGGCGGGTCGCCTCGCCGACCGTCCAGATCGGCCCGAGCATGCCGTACGCACCCGCGTGATGAATCGCGAACCGGAGCTGGCGCGCCGCGACTTGGCTCGCGACGACCGTCGCGGCGTACGAGCCCGTGCGACACGCCGCGAGCAGTGCACTCGCATCGGCTTCGCTCGCGGTCTGGCGCGTGACCTCCATCGCCACGACGTCGATCCCGAGCACCGCGAGCGCTTTCGCGTACGCCTCGACCGGAACCCGCGTGAGCACTGCCTTCACCACCTCATGGTAGCGTGCAGCCGTGCGCTACCGCGTGTTTCTGGCTCTCTTGGTCGTCGCAGGATGCGAGCACCCCGCGAAGACCGATACCCAACGCGGCTCGGATTCGCCGACGCCGACGCCCGCGGTCGCACCGGCGAACGGCCCCAAGGTCGTGATCACGACGCCGAGCGGTGACATCACCGTCAACGTCGAGGTCGTATCGACCGACGCGAAGATCGAGCGCGGCCTGATGTACCGCCAGGCGATGGCGCTCGACGCCGGCATGCTGTTCCTGTTGCCCGAGATCAAGGACTGGACGTTCTGGATGCGCAACACGCTCATCCCGCTCGACATGATCTTCATCCGCGACAACATGACGATCGCCGGCATCGTCGAGAACGCCGAGCCGAAGACCGAGACGCTGCGAACCGTCGGCGAACCGTCGCACTACGTGCTCGAGGTCAACGGCGGGTGGACGAAGGCCCACGGCGTGACGAAGGACGAGAAGGTCCGGTTCGCGAATCTTCAGTGAGCGCTGCCGCTGCCATCGCCGATATACGGCGGTAGATCGACCGGCACCGTCACCAACTGTTCCGCGGGCGTCTGGGCGACCGTGACCGGCTGACAGAATGCCGGCAGCGAATCGCTGTGCTTCTCGATGTACTGCATCGCCGCCATGCCCTGGACCTCCGCCGGGAAGGCGACGACGCACGCGCTATAGCTGCCCGGCGTGAGCTCGGTGAACTTCGCCGGCTCGCCGCGCCGGATGATCACCCACTGCGACGAGCCCGCGCCGGCCGCGGCCATGCGGAGGCCGAGATCGTTCGCCGTCTTCGCCGCGATCGCGCCGGTCGCGACCCACGCACTCGCGACGCCGAGCGTGCCATTGCGCGGCGCTGCGGTGACGTCGAGCGTGACGGCGCCCGGGTTGACGGTGAGGTCGACCTTGACCTCCTTGCCCGGCGGCACGACGACCTCCTGCGAATAGAACTTCATCCCCGCCATCGGCATGCCGACGGTCGCCGACACCTTGTAGGTATCCGGCGCGAGCTTGTCGTAGCGATAGCTGCCATCGGGACCGGCCGCGACGCCGTACAGCGCGCCGGGCGTCGTCGTCGACTGGCAGCTCACGAGCGTGCCTTCGGCCGGTTTGCCGCCCGCAGTGAGCACGCCGCTGATCGCGCCGAACTTCTGGAGCTCGAGCACGAGCTGATCTTGGTTCGCTTGATCCGTCGGCACGCGCATCGCCTTGCTCCGGTCGATGTCGGTTTGCTCCGCGACGATCGCGAGGTCGCCGTCGTTGAAGCCGGCGAGCGAGAACGTGCCGTCGGGTCCGGTCGTCGTCGTCTTCGCCGCAGCGCCGAAGTTGCCGAACGACGCCGTGTTGCTCGTGCCGTTGCCGAAGATCTGGCGGCCGGCGTAGACCGTCGCGTTCGGCACCGGGTTGCCGTCGGCGGTGACGATGCCGCCGAGCGTGCGGCCCTTCTGCAGGATGATCGTGCCGACGTCGGCGGTCTTGCCGGGCTCGACGAGCACGGTCTGGCCGCGCGACTGGAAGCTCGGGCCGCGCACGTTGAGCTCGTAGCTCTGCGGCGCGAGCGCGTCGATCTCGAACTCGCTCGTCCCGGTGAAGCTCTGCTCGGTCATCCCGAGCGAGATCGTGAACGCGATCGGGACGGTGCCGTCGCTGATCGCGACCTTGCCCTTGATCCCGCCCTCGGCCTGCAGCGTGATCTTGAGATCCTTCGTTCCGGTCTTCGCGACGATGCCCTGCGCGGCGCCGCGCCGGCCGCGGGTCGCAGCTCGCTCGCGCATCGCCGTGATCTCGTAGCTACCCTGCGCGAGCCCGGTCAGCGTGAACTTGCCGCTCGCGTCGGTCAGCTCCTCGGGAAACCCACGCAGCCGGAACTGGCCGAAGTCGAGCGCGGACTGATCGCGAAAATTCGGTCCGGCCGAGACCTGCGCGCCTTCGATCGGCTGACCGGTCGCATCGACGACGACGCCCGCGATCGTACCGGTCACGTCGATCACGAGCTCGACGCCGGTGACGTCGCCGCGGGTCGCGTCGATCTCCTTCGTATTCGACGCGCCGGCATCGGCCATCGCGACGAGCGACAGCTCGGCCTTCGGCATGCCGCGGATCTCGAAGTTTCCGTCGGCGTCGCTGTACGCCTGGCGCGGCTGCGCGAACACCATCCGGCGGCGCGCCGTGATCCCGATCCGCACGCGCGCACCGGCGACTGGCTTCTTCGCGTCGTCGATCACGCGGCCCTTCACGACCGCGCCCGCCTCGAGCTGGATCGTGATGCCATGCTTCTCGGTCTTGCCGTCGAGCGTGACCTGCGGCGAGCTCCCCGGTGCGAACTCGGGATGCGACGCCGCGAACCGGAACGTGCCCGCGGCCATCGCGGCGATCTCGAACTTGCCGTCGGCACCGGTGGTCACCGCGTCGTAGCGAGGGTCGCCCTGCTGGGACCAATCCGAGGTGCCGTGATACGTGACGCGCGCGCCGGTGATCGGTTTGCCGTGATCGTCGACGACGATCCCCGACACCGCCGCGCCCGGGACGAGCACGAGCTTCGCGCTCGCCTCGCCCGCGCCCACGTTGATCCACGTCGTCGCGTGCGCCAGACCGGGCGCCCACGCCGCGATCTGATAGCCACCGGGGACGACCGCGGTGAACACAGCCGTGCCGGCCTTGGTCTCCTGCGTCTGGTGATCCGTGCCGCGCAAGTCGACCGTCGCACCGTCGAGCGGCTTGCCATCGCCCGTAGCGACCGTCACCGTCAGCTTCGCCGCGGCGCGCAAGCGAAGGACGACTGGATCACTCTTCGCCGTGAGCCGCGCCGTGACCGGACCCGCGACGCCCTTGTCGGCGCGCGCGACGAGCGTGTACGGCCGGGCGACGAGGTTGTCGAACGCGAAGCCACCGTCGGCGGCCGTCTTCGCCGTGCGCTGCGGATGCGACGACAACACGACGGTGGCTGCCGCAACTGGATGATCTTCGGCGTCGATGACCTGGCCCTCGAGGCGGAGCGTTCCTTTCGGATCGTCGTCGACGAGCACCGGGCCGGCGACATCCGTGTCGCGATTGCCCTGGCGTTGTGGGGCTGGCTTGGCGGTGTCCGTTTGGTGCGCAGTGCCCGATGTCACCGGCTGTGATGGCTTGTGATGCCACCAGAAAAACCCCGCCGCTGCGACGACGATCAGGGCGAGCGCCCCTATCACACCTTTGCGCATGCGGGCGAAGTATGGCCGAGATCACGGCATCGGTGCGCGAGTTCACTTATTGTGCAGCGTCGGCGATCTGCGTTAGAACACCGACACACGAATAGGGGAATCCAATGGCCTTTTTCCGTCCAGTTTTGTTCGCCGCAGCTCTCACTTCGTTGTCGTTCGCCGCCTGCGGAGGTGGAACCGACACGATCACGCCAGCCGGCGCTCATCACCACTACGTGGTGAACAAGGCGTTGGTTCCCACCAACAACAACGAGTCGCGCGAGTACGGCCTCGACCTCAATGGCGACGGCACGCCGGATAACCAGCTCGGCATGGTGCTCGGCACCCTCGCCGGCATGGGCTTCGACATCCAGGCGACCATCGACACGGCTGTCCTCAAGGGCAGCATCAACCTCCTGATGGACGTCCAGACCAGCGATGCGACGTTCATGAGCGATGCGTCGACGGGCTTTGCCGTCTACATCGGCTCGAATCCGATGCCGGCCGCGTGCGCGGGCAGCGATGACGTGACCTGCACGACGGCGAAGCCGGCCGTGTGCACGGGTTGCGGCAATCAGCTCAACCCGACGGGCGGCATGTTCACGGCCGCGACGAACACGGACGCCGCGCTCGCCGGCAAGATCGTCGGCGGCAAGTTCACCGGCGGCCCCGGCGATCTGTCGATCCAGATCGCGATCGGCGGCACGATGCCGATTCCGCTGAACCTCCTCGGCGCGCGCGTTCAGGCGACGACGATGAGCGACGCGAACCTCGGCACCGTGTCGGGTAACACCGTCACCGGTGGCGTGATCCTCGCCGGCGCGATCACGCAGGACGACATCAACAACAACATCATCCCGGCCGTCGTGAATCAGCTGACGCCGACGATCGCGCGCGACTGCACGATGCTCACCGCGCCTCCGGGCTGTGGCTGCAAGGATGGCTCGACGGGCAAGACGATCATCGGCCTGTTCGATACGAACCCGGCGGACTGCATGGTCTCGGTCGACGAAGTGAAGTCGAACAGCCTGATCATGAGCCTCCTCGCCCCCGACGTGACGATCAACGGCAAGATGGCGCTGTCGCTCGGCATCAAGGGCGCGGCCGAGAAGGCGACGTTCACGATCCCCGGCGAGACGATGTAGTCACGCTGATCGAGCGTCGACGATCGACGTCTCGATCAGCTTCTTGATCTCCGCGAGGCGCAGTTCGCTGTTTGCCTCGCAGCGCATGACGAGCGCCGGTTGGGTGTTCGACGCGCGGACGAGGCCCCAGCCTCCGTCCAGCTTTGCGCGGACGCCGTCGATGTCGATGACCTCGCGGACGTCGGGGTTCGCGCGCAGCGCGGCGGTCACCGTCGCGACGACGCGGGCCTTTTGATCGTCCGGGCAATCGATCCGGATCTCCGGCGTGTTGATCATTACCGGCAGCTCTGCAGCGCGCTCGGCGAGCGTCTGGGTGCCGCGGGTCAGGAGCTCGACGAGCCGTGCGCCGGCGTAGACGCCGTCGTCGAAGCCGAGCCAGCGGTGCGCGAAGAACAGGTGGCCGCTCATCTCGCCCGCGAGCTGCGCACCGGTCTCCTTCATCCGCGCCTTGATCAGCGAGTGGCCGACCTTCCACATCTCGCAGTGGCCGCCGGCCTTCGCGAGCTCGTCGTACATCGCCTGGCTGCACTTGACCTCGCCGACGAAGCCCGCACCCGGGACTTCCGCGAGGACGGCCTGGCCGAGCAGGATCATCAGCTGATCGCCCCACAGGATCCGACCGGTCGAGTCGACGGCGCCGAGGCGATCCGCATCGCCGTCGAGCGCGAGCCCGAGCTCGGCACCTTCGCGCTTCACGGTCTCGATCAGGTCGGCGACGTTCTCCGGCTGGGTCGGATCGGGGTGGTGGTGCGGGAACCGGCCGTCGAGATCGCAGTACAGCGGCACGACGTCGAAGCCGAGCGCCTTGTACAGCGCCATCGCGGTCGGCCCACCGGCGCCGTTGCCGGCGTCGACGACGACCTTGAGCTTGCGCGTGCCAAGCTTCAGCTGCTTCTTCGCGAACTCGACGTACGTGCCGATGATGTCGCGCGAGTGCATCGCGTGCTGCGGGTGCGGCGCGTCGATGTCGATCAGCTCGGCGACGCGATCGCGGAGCTCCGCGATCTTCGCGCCGTGGATCGTGTCGGTGCCGAGCATGATCTTGAACCCGTTGTCCTCTGGCGGGTTGTGGCTGCCGGTGATCATCACGGCGGCCGCGGGCTCCAGGTGATGCGCCGCGAAGTAGACGAGCGGCGTCGGCACCACGCCGATATCGATGACCTCCGCGTGGACGCGGATGCCGTCGGTCAGCGCGGCGAACAGCCGCGGCGAGGTCAGGCGGCAGTCGCGGCCGACGACGACCGTCTTGCCCGGCACGTAGTTGCCGATCGCCATGCCGAGCGCGTGCACCATGCGATCGTCGAGATCGCGGTCGGCAACGCCGCGGATATCGTACTCGCGGAAGACCCTAGGGTTCACGCCGCGAGTCGTAGCACGGGACTCACGCCCAGTACGGGGTGACTCCCCATTGCCGGTAAACGCCGTTCGCGTAGTCGAGGTCGCTCAAGTCCGGCCAGTGATCCTTGTCGAATCCGGGCATCTGCTCGAGTTGGACCTTCGTCACGTTGACCAGGAAGCGCTGCCTTGCCTCGTCGACCGTGATCGCGGACCACGGCATCGCGAACAGCTTGCCGCCGAAGCCGAGGATGCCGCCGAACGACAACACGGCATACGCGACGCGGCCGGTGATCACGTCGATCATGAGCTCCTCGACGCGGCCGATGTCATCGCCGTTGAGATTGACCACGCGATCGTGGGTCAAGGTCGAGGCTCCTAGCGTCCTGCGGAACTTGTACATCTCACTTCATCTCCATGCTGGAGGTCACCGTCTTTTGCAGCGACTTCGCGGTGTCGCTGTGTGACTGGAGCACCGGCTTGGTCTTCTGGAGCGCGGCCTTGAGGTCCGCGTCCGTGACGACCGCGATGTCGGCATCGATCTTGGTGATCTCGCGATCGTGGGCCATCGACATCATGTCGAGGAAGTCGCGATCGAACGTCGCCCCCTTCTCGCCCTTCATCTTCGCCGTCATGTCGGCCTGATCCTTCTTGTCGGCGTCGCTCAGCGCGGTGTCCGCCGGGATCGTCGGAATGCCCTTCTTCTTCGCAAGCGCGGTGATGTCCTTGTCGGCTTGCGTGTGATCTTTCACGAGCGTCGCGCCGTACTTCTTCACGGCCGCGCCACCGTTCGCTTGCGCGAGCTTGCCCATCGCGATCTCGGTCTGATCGACCGCGTGCTGGTGCGCGATCATTTGAGTGTCGAGCTCGGAGAGCGTTCCCGCCATCGCCACCGCCGGAAGGCCGAGCAGCACGGCACACAGAATGTTCGTCATCTTCATGCGACGCCCTCAGTGCAACTGGGGTGCCGCTGGGGTAGCTCGGATCCATGAGACCTACACGATCGTCGACGTGCGGGAGGGCACGCTGCCTCGCTCCGCGCGCGCGAACGCGCCGTTTGGGGCGGCTCGGAACAGAGCGTCAGCGCACGGTTACGTGAATCGCTGGAGGCCGCGAGCGTTCAGCGCATCGATGATCGCGCGAACATCCTGTGCGCGCGCTTTCGGAATCACGAGGATCGCATCGCCGCTCTTCACGATCACGAGATCGGAGACGCCGACCGTCGCGACGAGCGGGCCGTCGGTCATCACGATGTTTCCGGTGCCGTCGAGAACGAGCGCGTCTCCGGCGAGCGTGTTGTGCGCGTCGTCTTCACCGCGCACGGCCGGCAACGCGGCCCACGAGCCGATGTCGTCCCAGCCGACCGATGCCGGTACGGTGACGACGTTCAGCGCTTTCTCCATCACCGCGTGATCGATCGAGATCGACGCGAGCGGCTCGTAGCGCGCCGCGGCCGTCGCAGGATCCGCAGCGATCGCGCGCACGGCTTCGGCGGTCGCGGGCAGCTTCGACGTCAGCTCGGCGAGCAATCGCTCGGCGCGCGCGCAGAAGATCCCCGCGTTCCACAAGTAGCGGCCCGAGGACACGTAGCGCTCGGCCGTCGCGAGGTCCGGCTTCTCGACGAAGCGAACGACCGGCATCACCGCGTCGAGCACCGCGGGACCGGCGAGCTCGAGGTAGCCGAAGCCGGTCTCGGCGCGGGTCGGTGCGATCCCGATCGTCGCGATCGCATCCGTGGTCTCCGCGGCGGTCAGCGCGACGTCGAGCGCGTGGACGAGCCCGGGCTGGTTCGTGACGTGCTGATCCGCGGGCATGATCGCGAGCACTGCATCGGGATCACTGCGCACGAGGCGCGCCGCGGCCAGGCCGATCGCGGCCGCGGTGTTGCGACCGAACGGCTCTTCGATCAGCGGCACCTGCGGGACGACCTCGCGGGTCGCCGCCGCCTGCGAGGCCGCGGTCACGATCGTCACCCGCCCGGGCGCGAGCTGCTCGCCGATCCGGGTCGCGGTCGTGACGAGCGCATCGCCGCCGGCGGCGAGCGCGATCAGTTGCTTGGGACGGGCGCGCCGGCTCGCGGGCCATAGCCGCGTGCCACTTCCACCCGCGAGGATTACCGCGTGTCGCACGCGCGGAGTCTACTCTGTACCGATTCCTGATTCAGGTTCCGCTTCACCGTTCCCTATTCGACCGACGTGCGGTTGGGGTGCAAGCGGGAACATAGGTGGCATTTCTGACCGGGCACATGGGTGGCAGTTTTAGTCCTGGGGAGGCAGCGGTTAAGTCAGCGCGCTAGGAAGCCAGCGCCGTCGAGATGGCCGAGGTCG
>Ga0105245_10000121_pt1 | contig 75555 bp, 53 predicted proteins | sample KBSM54metaG_FD_81523 | JGI IMG/M metagenome (GOLD analysis project Ga0105245, IMG submission 81523) | Miscanthus rhizosphere microbial communities from Kellogg Biological Station, Michigan, USA - KBS M5-4 metaG | ecosystem: Host-associated > Plants > Roots > Rhizosphere > Soil | place... | reverse complement strand
GGCTCGCTCGTCTCGCTCACGCTCGGCGGCGGCGTGCTCGGCGCGAACGACGACTTCGGCGGCACGCTGACCGGCGAATTCGACCTCGGCCTTCACCTCGAGTTCGGTGCACAGCCGATGGGCTGGGCGATGGGCGCGATGTTGCGGGCATCCGGCAACGGCTTCGAGGGCGCGTTGCTACCGGTCGGGCTCGCCGTCCGGTTCGGTGCCGGGACGGTCGGACTGGCGACCGGCGTCGCGACCATTCCGAGCCGGTTCAACCTCGCGATTCCCGCGACCGGCTGGCTCGAGCTCCCGCTCGGCCCGGTCCACCTGGCGGTCGACGGCCAGCTGTCCTACCGGATCGGCGGCAGCCCGGCGCGCGCCGCGTTTGCGAAGTCGGACCTCGGCGAGGTCGGCCTCGCGGTCCGGTTTCCCGGCGACCGCCAGTACTGGCCGAAGATGTTCGCGGGCGCCGGCCCGTATCTCCGCGGTGCGTTGCTCGACGCCGGCAACGCGACCGCGATCTCGGTAACAGCAGGGCTCGCCCTGTACGGCGCCGACTGACCTAGCTGTGCGATACTCCGGCGGTTTCCGTGGCAGCCGCCGCCTCGACCGTGCTGATCGTCGCCGACCCCGAACGGGTCGAAGAGCTGACGAGCGCGCTCGCGGCGCCACTACCCGGTGGCGAGATCGAAGTGCTGGTGTCGAGCGGTGGCGACGACACGATCGATCTGTTCCATGCGCGCACGCCGCCGGTCGTCGTGATCACGGCGACGCTCGACATCGGTGACGCGACTTCGCTGATCGACACGCTCCGCGGCATGGTGCCGCGCTCGAACGTCGCGTTCGTGGTGGTCGGCGACGATGTCGGTCCGATCCGCACGCCGCTGGATGCGATGGAGATGAACCCCGATCGGTTCGTGTCGCGGCCGCTCAGCGAGAAGGCGGTCCGGTTCGCGGTGCAGAGCGCGCTCGAGGTCGTCGCGTTGCGCACGACCCAACCGAGCCAGCCGGCGGTCGCGCCGCCGCGCGCGATCACGGAGCAGGGCGTCGGGATCCGCGCGTCGGTGCCGGCGTTCGTCGAGGACGAAGTGACCGCGGCACGCGCTGCGATGCGCGCGCGGTGGGAAGCGATCGCCGATTCGATCGGCGGCGATGGTGATGAAGACGAAGACGATGCGTCGCGCGACAGCGGCGACCTCGTCGAGGATAACAGCGACGAAGCCGCGCCGTTGCCGCCCGCGATCCTGATCCATCCGCGCGCTCGCGAGCTCGATCACGTCGCGCCCCTCCAGGCGTGGCGACCGGGCTCGACCGACGTACCGAGTCGCGAGCCCACGCTGATCATCGCCGGCCCCGATATCACCGGCCCGGAAGCGGCGCCGACCCGGCCGCGTACCCAGAGCGATCCGCCGCCCGTCGTGTCGCGGACGAAGAGCGATCCGCCGCCCGAGGATCTCGACATCGCGGAGCGCGGCGCCGACGACCACTGGTCCGAGCCGATTCCGCTCGCCGAGCTGATCGATCGCACCGGCGACAAGATCGATCGGATCGCGGCAGAGCATCTCCGCGACGACCTGCCAGGCCTCGACGACTTCGCCGACGAGATGATGGTCGGTCGCGGGATGCAGACGCCGCCGCCGCTCGCGCCCGAGGATCTCGAGGACCCCGATCTGATCGTGCCGACGCCGTCGACGCGAGCACCTGCCGTCGACGACATGCCGCGGTCGAGCGGCCGCGACTTCGCGCGCCAGCTGCGCGAGAAGATGTCGATGATGGCGCAGCGCCTGTTCGCAGGCGACAACGGCACGCCGTCGGGCGTCGACCTCGGACCGCGCCACGATCACAAGACCGAGATCGATCTCGCCGCGCTCGGCGAAGAGCCACAGCTCGGTTCGGCCGGCGTGACCGAGATCGCCGGTGCGGCGCTGTTCTCCGACGCGCGCGAGCTGACGACCTCGCCGGGCTCGTGGGACACCCAGGTCCGCGAGCGCGGCTTGCCCGATTCCGGCGAGATCGTGCGCGGCGTCTCGGATGTCGCGCTGTTGCTCGCGAAGTTGTTCGCGCAGGGCACGACCGGTCGGCTCGCGTTCCGCCGCGACGATGTCGAGAAGGTCGTGTTCTTCGATCAGGGCCGGCCGGTGTTCGCGTCGTCGAATCAGCCGGGCGATCGGATGGGCGAGCTACTCGTCCGCGAGGGCAAGATCACGGCGACGCAGTACGAGCGCTGCCAGACCCAGGTCGCGCAATCGGGCCGGCGGATCGGAGAGATCCTCGTCGACTTCGGCTACCTCAAGCGGCGCGAGTTGCTGCCGGCCGTGCGGCGTCACGTCGAGGACATCGTGTACTCGCTGTTCGGCTGGGAAGACGGCCAGTACCGGATCGTGATCGACCAGACCGCATCGAGCGAGCGGATCCGGATGTCGCGTCATCCCGCCGCGCTCGTGCTCGAGGGCATCCGGCGCAAGCTCGATCGCTCGACGCTCGATCGCTTGCTCGGCCCCGCGTCGACGGTGATCGAGGTCCGCGATCGCGAGCGGCTCGGCGGCATCATCAACACCGCCGACCTCGCGGCCGAGGAGCGCGCGGCGCTCGCGACGTTCGACGGTCAGGCCGACCTCGCGCACGTCGCGCGTACCGCCGCGGTCGATCTCGCCGACATCCTGCCGCTCGCATGGGGCCTCGTCGTGCTCGGGCTCGCGACCGCGCGCCGCGCCGATACCGGGCTCGAAGAATCGACGGCGCTCGTCGGCGAGACGGATCTGGCGATCGATCGCGAGCGCGTGCGTGCGCGCTGGGAGCTGGTCAGCGAAGCCGACTACTTCGCGCTGCTCGGCGTGCGCCGCGATGCGACCGCGTTCGAGATCCGGCGCGCGTATCAATCGGCGCGGCGCGACTTCGCCGCGGACTGTTTTCCGGTCGACCTGCGCCGCGAGCTCGCGCGCGAGCTCGACGACATCGCGACCGTGCTCGACGAAGCGTTCCGCGTGTTGCGCGACGATCGCCTGCGCGTGACGTACCTCTCGAACCTGGTGGACTGATCATGCGCGTCGCATTCATGGGCTCTCCCGAGTTCGCCGTCCCGTGCCTGCGCGCGGTCGCGGCGGCGCACGAGGTCGTCCTCGTCGTCAGCCAACCCGACAAACCGGCCGGACGCGGTGGCGAGCTGCGCGCGCCGGCGGTCAAGGTCGCCGCGCAGGAGCTCGGCCTCCGCGTGTTCCAGCCCAAGTCGGCGCGCAACGGCGAGCTGTTGCAGGCGCTGCGCGATGCGAACGTCGAGGTCGCGATCGTGGTCGCGTACGGCAAGATCCTGCCGAAGGATGTGCTCGAGGCGCCGCGCCTCGGCTGCATCAACGTCCATGGCTCGTTGCTACCGAAGTATCGCGGCGCCGCGCCGGTCCAATGGGCCGTGATCGACGGCGAGGCCGAAACCGGCGTCTCGATCATGCAGCTCGACGAGGGCATGGACACCGGCCCGGTGTGGGCCGAGCGCCGCGTCCCGATCGGCCCGGCCGAGACCTCGGGCGAGCTTCTCGATCGGCTCGCGCCGATCGGCGCCGCCGCGCTCGTCGAAGCGCTGCCCGTGATCGCCAGCGGCTCGAAGCAGCCCGTCGCGCAAGATCACGCGCGCGCGACCCACGCGAAGATGCTCGACAAGACCGACGGCGCGATCGATTGGACGCAACCCGCGCGCGCGATCGCCGCTCGGATCCGCGGCGTCGATCCGTGGCCCGGCGCTTACGCGACACTTCGCTGCCAGCCGGTCAAGCTGTTCCGCGCGACCGTCAGTGATCGCACCGCTGCCGGTGGCGTCGGCAGCGTCCTCGCGATCGACAAGGACGGCGTCTACGTCTCGTGTACCGGTGGCGTCGTCGTCATCCGCGAGGTCCAGGCCGCAGGCAAGAAGCGAATGCCCGCCGCCGCGTTTGCATCCGGGCGTGGAATCGCCGTCGGCGACAAGCTCACCTGATGGGGACGGTAACAAAGTTCACAAGTTTCGCCGCCGAACCTCGTGATTTCACGAGTGCCTCGAGGGACGGTAACAAAGCAGCGACGGGGACCATGTACTCGAGTTGTGCCGTCGAACCGACCGTGATCACACGAGCGTCCGGGGACGTTCTCGACCTCAGGCGCTCCGCGTGACCGCGAGAGAGCTCGCGCGGCGAGTGCTAGAACGGATCGAGCGCGACAAGGCGTGGGCGACTCCCGCGCTCGACGGCGAGCTCGCGCGCGCGAACCTCGACGATCGCGACCGCCGGCTCGCCTCCGAGCTCGTCTACGGCGTGCTCCGTCACCGCGCGCGCATCGATCGCATGATCGGCGCGCACGCCGATCTCAAGAAGACCCCGCTTCGCGTCGTCATCGCCCTGCGCGTCGCGACGTACCAGCTGCGCTTCCTCGACCGCGTCCCACCGTACGCGATCGTCGACGATGCGGTCGGCGCCGCGCGCGCATCGGGTGGCGCGAAGCTCGCCGGCTTCGCGAACGCCGTACTTCGCAAGGTCAGCAGCGCACCCGAGCCCGCGTTCCGCGATCTCGGCGACGAGTTCTCGCTGCCCGCATGGATCCTCGCCGAGCTGCGCGCCGCGGATCCGGACAACGTCGCCGCGCATGCCGCCGCGTTCGCGACCTCGGCGCCTCTCGTCGCGCGCGCGAATCTCCGGCGCACGACGCGCGATGCGGTGATCGAGCTACTCCAGACCGCCGGCGTCACCGCGCATCCCGTCGACGTCGCGCCGGGAACGCCACAAGCGTTCGCGATCGACAACCTCGGCGATCCGGCGCGGAGTCCGTCATTCACGGCCGGTACGTGGACCGTCCAGGATCCCGGCGCACAGCTCGTCGCGCACCTCGCCGCGCCGCGCGCGGGGATGAAGATCCTCGACGCATGCGCAGGCGTCGGTGGCAAGTCGACGCACCTCGCGGAGCTCTCCGACGACGCAGCGCGGATCGACGCCGCCGATCGCAGCACGACGAAGCTCGACCTCGCCGGCGGGACCGCGCAGCGCCTCGGCCTGTCGAGCATTCATCGCCACGTCTGCGATCTCACGGATCCGCGCGCGCCGCTCGCGACCGCGTATGACCTGATCGTGCTCGATGCGCCGTGCAGCGGGCTCGGCGTGCTGCGACGCCACCCGGATGCGAAGTGGCGCCTCGTGGCCGACGACGTGCCACGCCTCGCGAACGTCCAGCGCGAGCTGCTCGATGCCGTGGCGCCCCGCCTCGCGCCCGGTGGTGCGTTGATCTACTCGGTGTGCACGTTCACGCGCGCCGAGGGACCGGCTCAGGCGCGCGCGTTCGCCGAGCGCAGCGGGTTGAAGCTGGTGACCGAGCACCGGACGTGGCCGCCGGACGCGGACGCTTTCTATCTGGCGCGGTTCGAGCGTTAAGTCGAGACCGTCCCTCGCGGCGACTGCGATCCCGCGTGGTTGCGCGCGACAAGTCGAGGAAGTGGTTACCGTCCCCGTGCAGGGGGACTGGGCGGCTGTGCGCGCGAGCGCAGCTCGCGTCGCTGTGGCGGGCCGCCCGGGCGTCCGTGGAGTGGCGAGCTGCGTGCAATTCGCAAGCTCTCATGTGGAAAGCACTCGCGATCGTGACGGCGCTCGCCGCGGTGACACGCCCGGCGGACGCGTGGACGATCGGCAGCCAGCTCGACAATACGGGATGCCACGAGCGGATCACGACGCTCGCGTTTCGCGCGGCGCGGATGATGTTCTCGACGGCGCCGCTGATCCCCCCGACGGCGGACGAGGCGGCGCTGATCGACGCCGCGCAGTTCCTGCCGCCGCCGGATTTCGTTCATGACCTCGGGGCGATGTCGCTGCTGTTCGGCGTGCGCGACAACGATCTGAAGGGCCACAACCCACTCGATTCGCTCCAGCTGGTCGAGGTCCACGGCAATCCCGATACCCAGGAGGAGCACTGCATCCGTTCGGCAGGCGACGACGGCACGGCCGGCGATCCGGCGGCCCTCGAGCGCTGCCGCGCGTTCATCCACGAGCGCGTTGCAGAGGCGCTCGAAGGTCTCGACGCGAACGGCACCGTCGATCCGAACGTACGGATGCCGCTCGCGATCTACGTGTCATTCGCGGGGCGCGTCGATCCGATGCTTCCGCAGTTCTACGTCAAGCTCGGCCAAGCTGTTCACGCGCTCGAGGACGGCTTCACGCACACGTACCGGACGAGCGACGGGCTGCACGTCACGACGGTGACGAACTGGATCGACTACGTGTCGAACAGCGGCGCGGTGCCGGACCGCGATGGCCCGCCGCACCTCTCGCCGCTCGATCACTGCGAGAGCACCGATCCGCTCGTCCAGCGCAACTTCCAGCTCGCGACGACGGCGGCGACCGCGCTGCTCGAGATCGCGATGGATCCGAGCAAGACTGCCGATGCCAAGCTCGCGGCGGTCGATGCGCTGACCGCCCAATACCTCACGTACCAACCGGGCTGCGACATCACGAACAACTACTGCGATGCGCCGGAGCCGAAGGTGCCGGGCAGCTCGACGGGATGCGATGCGGGCGGCGGCGGAGCAGGGTGGCTCGCGATGCTCGCGATCGCCACGCTCGCGATCACGCGCCGCCGTCGGACGGCGATGATCCTCGCGAGCTGCGCGCTCGCCGGCACGGCCGCCGCACAACCGGCGCCGGGCGCGGGCTCTGGCTCGGCGGTCACCGACGCGCCGCCGGACGCACCCGCCGTTCCCGCGACGCCCGACAAACCCGCCGACGCGGCGGCGGTCGAGCAGGGCCACGAGCCGGGCCGCGACGTGAAGACGCCGACGGTGACCGAGGTCGAGAAGATCCGCGAGGACAAGCAGCTCGGCAGCCCGTTCGGCGTGGCGTTCAACCTCGGCGGCTCGGTCGTCCACGGCGCGCTCGCGACCAACGTCGGCGGGCGCTACCGGTTGAACGAGCGCTGGACGATCGGTCTCGATGCCGAATGGAACCCGTGGATCACCTCGGTGCCGTGGGCGTTGAAGGCCGGCGCCGCGAGCCTCTACGCGACCGTGATCCATCGCTATCCGATGAAGCTCGATCGCGTGAACCTCCGCACGACGCTGAGTGTCGGCGCGTCGACGCTGCTGTTCGATGTCTACGGCGCGCCGAAGTACGACATCGGCCCGTATGCCGCTTTCTCACCGCTTGGCATCGACTACGACCTCGGCAACAGCGTTCGCCTCGTGTTCGATCCGCTCGGCGTCTCGGTGCCGGTCCCGCACGTCGGCCTGATCCCGCTCTACTACGAGCAGTTCAGGACGATGATCGGCATCCAGATCGGTGGTTAGCGCAACGCTGCTTCGCCGCGCTTGCGGAGCTCGGCGATCGTCGCCGCATAGTCCTTCGTCCCGAACACGCCGGAGCCCGACACGATCACGTTCGCACCGGCCGCGACGACCTCGGCGATGTTGTCGACCTTGATCCCACCGTCGACCTCGATGTCGACGTCGTAACCCTTGCGATCGATGATCGCGCGCAGCTGCACGATCTTCTCGAGCGCGCTCGGGATGAAGCTCTGGCCGCCGAACCCCGGGTTGACCGACATGATCAGCACCTGGGCGACATCGCGCAGCACCCACTCGATCGACTCGACCGGCGTGTGCGGGTTCAACACGACGCTCGGCTTCTTGCCGAGGTCGCGGATCTGATGAATCGTCCGATGGAGGTGTGGGCACGCCTCGACGTGGACGCCGATGATGTCCGCGCCGGCTTTCGCGTACGCGGCGACCCAGCGCTCGGCGTCCTCGATCATGAGGTGGACGTCGAGCGGCTGCTTCGTCACCTTGCGGACCGCCTCGACGACGACCGGGCCGATCGTCAGGTTCGGGACGAAGTGGCCATCCATCACGTCGACGTGGACGTAATCCGCGGTCGAGATCGCGCGGACCTCCTCGGCGAGGCGTCCGAAATCAGCGGAGAGGATCGACGGTGCGATCTTGAGCGGCGGCACGGGCACGTCTTATCACGGGACCGGAACGATCTCGATCGCTCCCGTCGACGCCAGGCACGCGAGCCGGCGGCGATCGCGCGAGAATGCCATCGCGGCGATATCGGGTAGCTCGTGCTCGAGCGTCTGGGTATCGAGGATCTCGACCGCCACGTCGCCCTTGGCGTTCGGCGACAGGTAGTCGAACCGCAACCTGCCACGCGCCCCGGCCGGTACCTCGCGGTACGCGTACGCGGCGAGTTGCCCGCGCAGCTCGATCGCGACCGCGCTGACGCCGCCGAGAAGTTTTCTCGGATAGATCTCGCCCGCGCCGATCCGGATCGCACCGAGCGAAGGAACTCCGGCCTCCGGCACCGCGGTGACGAGCCGCTTGCCCGTGAGATCGAGCGCGAGCGTTGCAACCGCCGAGCGATCGATCGGTTGCGCGGCCCAGGTCCGATCGACGAGCTTCTGGTCATCGACGTTCCACACCGCGACTCCGCGTCCTGCCTGTTCCGTGTCGTAGGCGACCGCGAGCCGCGTGCCATCGCCGGAGAGCGCCGCTATCTGCGGACCCGCCCAACGTACGCCCTCGAGGCGTGGCCGAAACAGCGTGCCGGCACGCGACGCGACGACCGGCATCGGCACACCGAAGCGCCCCGGAGACTCCAGCGCGACAAACCGTTCGCCATCCGCTGCGATCACCGCACCGAGCAGGACGTCGCCCGTCTCGCGTACTCGAAGCGTCTCGTCGACGAGCTTGCCGTCTCGCCACCAGCGCAAGCTGCCGCGCGTGTCGATCGCGAACATCGGCCCGTCGGCGAGCCAGCGCACGTCGTATACGCCGGACGTCACCTCGCGTGCAATCGCGCCCTCGTGCACCGTCACGACGCCGTTCACGAGCGTCGCGATCGCCGCGTCGAGCGGATCCCACTCGATTCTCATGGCGTCGGCACGATCTCGATCGCGCCGGTCGACGCGAGACACGCCAATTGCCGGCTATCGCGCGAGAACGCCAGCGCGATCACATCCGGCAAGTCCGGTTCGATCGACAGCGTATCGATCATCTCCACCGTCGCTGAACCCTCTGGCGCCGGCGACAGATAATCGATCCGCAACCGCCCGCGCGCACCCTCGGGTGGCTTCGCATACGCGTACGCCGCGAGCAGCCCACCGCGATCGAGCGCCACGGCATGCGCACCACCCGGCACCACGCGCGCGAACTCGCGATCCTCGACCTCGAGCCGGGTCACGCCCCAGCACATCCCCGGATCCGGCACCGCGTGCGCCAGCCGGGTCCCCGCGAAATCGAACGCGAACAGCTGCGGCGAATTCGCTTTGCCGCCGATCTTCGCTGCGTCGAGCCTGATCGTCGAGCGCTGCAAAAAGCGATCGGTATCGACCTCGATCACGATCCACGATCGCCCACCGCCGGGATAACCGATCGCGACCAACCGGCCATCCGGCGACATCTCGATCCCGACCCGCGTCGACGACGTCCGATAACCGCGCTCGCCGAGCGACATCCCGTAGCTCTGGGCGTGCAGCGTCCAGATCCGCTGCGGCTCTTCACCCTCGAGGTGAACCGCGAATAGCTCCGCCTCGCCGAGCGCGACGTAGCGATCGCCGTTCGCGGACATGCTCGCGGCGTGCGGCGCGCGGCCGACATCGATCCGGAAGTGGGTCTGCTGGACCAACGCGCCGGTCCGGTCGAACGTCACCGAGCCGCGGTCGTCGAGCACGACGATCTGGCCGTCGTCGCGCCAGCGGACGTCGTAGATCCGCTCCGACGCGAGCTCGCGCGTGGTTCGCCCATCCGGCGCGTGCATCTGAACGAGCCGGTTGCGATAGCTGACGATCGCGCTATCGCCCGGCGCCCAGTCGAGGCGCGGCGGGGAACGAATGGCCAAGGGCTAATAACCGGCGAACAGATCGGTCAACGGCACGTCGAGTGCGGTCGCGACCTTGAACAAGCTCGACACCGACGCGCTCGATTCGGCGCGCTCGATCTGAGAGAGCAGGGACACCGACAAGTTCGTCCGCCGCGATAGCTGGCGCAGCGTCAGGTTGCGGCTCTTGCGGAGGTCGCGGATCTGGCGGCCGATCGCGGCGTGAAGCTCGTCCTCGCGGCGGAGCACGAGGCCTTTCTTCTTCGCGATCCGCGCGACGACCTCGCGAAACTCGGCCGGGGTGAACGGCTTGTGGATGTACGCCGAGACCTCGTGCTTCATCGAAGCTGTCGCGGTGTCGAGCGTCGGATATCCCGTCAGGATGATCACGGCGATGTCGTCATCGACGCTGCGGATCTGCGCGAGCAGATCGAGCCCCGAGACCTTCGGCATCATCAGGTCGAGGACGACCAGGTGAAACACCTCGTCGCGGATCCGATCGACCGCAAGGGATGGATCGGAGAGCGTCGTGACGTCGAAGCCCTCCGCCGCAAGGAAGTCTTGCAGGTACTCCAAGATGTCAGCGTCGTCGTCGATCACGAGGACCGACAACTTGCTCGACGTACGTAGTGCCGCCCCTGCTACCACCGGTCCAATTTAGCCCGAATCGCAGGCCCGGCGACAGGATTCGGGGCACCGACGTCGTGTTATCAAATCGGCATGGTTCGCCGGGTCTTACGCTGCGCGGCCCTCACGATCGTCGCGCTCGCTGCTGCGTGCTCTTCGGAGAGGAAAACTACAGGCGATGGCCCCCACAAATGGACGTCGGCCGAGCAAAAGATCGTCGACGACTACATGGCGAAGGAGCCGATCAAGCGGCTCCAGGTCGGCGCTGGTGGGATGAACTTGAAGGGCTGGCTCAACACCGACATCGAGCCCCAGCCGGGCGAGGTCTTCCTCGATGCCGGCGCGCCGTTTCCATTCCCCGACAAGTCCTTCAAGTACGTCTACGCCGAGCAGGTGATCGAGCACCTCACCTACGAGCAAGCGCAGGTGTTCGTGCGTGAGAGCGTGCGCGTGCTCGAGCCCGGTGGTCGGATCCGGCTCGCGACACCGGATCTGTTGCTCCTCATCGCGCTGTTCAACGCGGACAAGACGCCGATCCAGAAGCAGGTCCTCGCGTTCCAGGTCGAGCAGAATCGCCTGCCGACGACGGTGCTTCCCGAAACCGCGTGGTTCAATCGGATCAACCACGCGTGGGGCCATCAGTTCCTCTACGACCCGCAGAGCCTCCGCACGACGCTCGAAGCGGGCGGCTTCAAGTCGGTCACGCCGGTCAAGCTCGGTGAGAGCGACGCACCCGACCTCCAGAACATCGAGATGCACTGGCACGTCGGCGGGAAAGAGATCGACGAAGCTACCAGTCAGTTCGTCGAGGCTACTCGCCCGTAGTCAGACTCGAAAAGTTGTCGGGGCGACAGGATTTGAACCTGCGACTCCTTGGTCCCGAACCAAGTGCGCTACCAGACTGCGCTACGCCCCGGAGAAACAGAAGGCGCAGTTAGGTACCTCGCGGTCCCGAATCTGTCAACGGCGGAAGGCGGGGAGCGCGATATGAATCCCGATCTCCGCGAAGTTACCGAGGCCAGACACCGTTCCGACCCGTGCGTACGGCGTGATCCCGACGAAGCCCCAGATTCCGACGGAGCCACCGATCTTGGGGTGCGCGAAGTCCGAAAGCTCGAGTAACGGACCCGCCGAAACCCCGACCATGTGACCGTCGAGCGACGTGCCGACGAGGAGGTCGGTCCACAGCCGGCCGCCACCGCGCGACGTCCACTTCGCCGCCCCGAGGCTGGCCCCGAGCGCGCCCGCGGTCTCGTGCTCGCGGACCCGAACGATCGATGCGTCGATCCCGAACGTCGAATCCCACTGCGAGTCGATCCAACTCGCCGCGCCCGCCGGGCCGAGCCACAAATACGTACCGTCGAGATCCGACGAGTCGCGGAACGTCCGCGGCGGCTCTGGCGCGGTTTGCGGCGGCGGATCCGGCGAAATCGTCGTCGGAACGAACGCCAGCGGATCTGCATCGCTGTGATTTCCTAACAACCAACAGCAGATAACGATCCACCCGACTGGTGACAAGATTCCCCGGACCATCGTCCCTAGCCCAACACCCGCAGCGCGTATCCTGGTAATATCCGAGCGTAAAGCGAGCGGGGAGCTGTCGGGCTCGTAGTTTGCTTTGTCACGGCTTTTGGGTCCGCGCGAGATGTCGAATTTGGCCATCCAGCACAACGCCCCCGGAACTGATAGGGGTCAGGGCGGCGGCATCGTACCACCCGGTCTAGAGCGCGACTATCAACTGATTCGCAGCCTCCCGCTGTTCGAGGGAATTCCGAATCACGACCTAGTCGCCGCGATGACCCAGGGCGGAATTGCGCAACGCCACCTCGAGCGCGACATGTTCGTGCTCGATCCGATCGGGCTCGCGAGCGGTCAGCCGGCGCCCGTCATCTATATCGCGCGCGGTCAGGTCTCGGCGGCGGTGTTCCCCGAGAACGTGCTGTCGGAGCGCCGCGCCGCCCAGGTCGCCCACGAACAAGCTTCGAAAGAGGAGCGCGAGGCCGAGTCGCTGATCAAGCCGGACCCGCTCGCGCGCGTCGCGCTGAAGAACGTCGCCCTGTTCATCGAGGGCGACCTGTTCAACTCCGGCGCGCTGTCGGCGGCGAAGACCCAGCCGATCGCGTTCTACACGGCATCGCCCGCGGTGCTGATCTCGCTCGATCATCGCTGGATCGCCGAGCTCGCGGTGCGCCACCCGCCGTTCGAAGCGCGCCTGCGCCGCGCGCTATCGGTATCGCGCGAGCGGCTCGCGTGGGTCTCCGGCGTGAAGCAGGAGCTCCTCGACTTCTTCGTCCGCCAGGGCATCAGCGTCTCGGGCGAGATGGTCCGCGTCCGCCAGCTCGAGCTCTGCATCGACTGCAAGCTGTGCGAAGAAGCGTGCGAGGAGCGCTACGGCGCGCGCCGCCTGACGCTCGGCGGCTACCAGCTCGGCATGCTGGACTTCATCTATACGTGCCGGACCTGCACCGATCAGCGGTGCGTCGATCCGTGCGCGTACGATTCGATCAAGTACGACGAGCAGAAGCGCGAGGTCGTGATCAACGAGGCGACCTGCACCGGTTGCACCGCGTGCGCGCAGTCGTGCCCGTACGGCGCGATCGACATGGTCGATGTCGAGCCCGATGCGCCGCTGTTCAAGAAGCACTTCAAGCACCGGCTCGAAAAGAAAGACGCGCTGAAGTTCGGCCCCGGCACCGGCCGCATCGCGCGTACCCGGCGGATCGCGAACAAGTGCGATCACTGCATGGCGTACGGCGATCAGGCGTGCGTGTCGGCATGTCCGACCGGCTCGCTGATCGAGATCAACGCGTACGACCTGTTCCGCGAGCGCTCGCCCGCGATGGCGATGCTCGGCCGCACCGGCTTCGATACCGATCTCGCGAAGAAGGATCGCAAAGAGGTCCTCCCGCTGATGCCGTTCACCGAGGGCCTCGACATCCACTCCGGTGGCATCGCGAAGGTCAAGCGCGGCCGTTACGCGCCGCTCGTGATGTGGCTGCTCGACCTCCTCACGTTCTTGCTCGCGCTCGGCGAGATCCTCCTCCGCACGAGAGCTCCGGAGATGTCGTTCCGGTTCTCGCAGATCAAGGACAAGAAGGAGTTCGTCGGCCTGTCGACCGACGCCGTCGTGGACGCGGTGCGCTTCCACGGCGGTCAACCCGGGCTGGCGGTCTACTGCGGGCTCGTCGGCACCGGCCTGATGGTGATCGCCGCGATCTATCCGATCTTCCGGCGCATCAAGTTCTTCCGGTGGTTCGCGTCGAACACGATGTGGTTCGACTTCCACATGATGGCCGGCACCGTCGGCCCGCTGTTCATCATGCTCCACTCGTGGTGGAAGTTCGATACGTGGGTCAGCGCCGCGTTCTGGTCGATGGTGATCGTCGTGATCTCGGGCGTGCTCGGCCGCTACCTCTATACGCTCGTGCCGGCGCTCTCGAGTGGCGTCGAGCTCGAGGAGCTCGATCACGAGCGCGCGTTCCAGGCGGCGCGGCCGCACTACCCGGTGCCGCTGGCCGAGATCGATCGCGAGCTCGGCGAGCAGCGCGCGAAGGCGCAGCGGGTCGCCACCTCGCCGAGCCTGCTCCGTGCGATGTGGTGGCTGATCTTCCAGGACATCGGTCGGATCCCGAAGACGTTCGCGCGCCGCGGCCGGCTCGCCCAGCTCGGCGTCGATCCGAAGACGCGCAAGGATCTCGCGCGCCGCGCCGGCCGGATGATCGTGATTGCACGGCGCCAGGTCGTCGCACCGAAAGCGCAGTTACTGCTTCACTCGTGGAAGAAGGTCCACGTCCCATTCACGGTGATCTTGACCGGCTTTGCGGTCATCCACATCTGGGAAGCGTGGTCGCGTGCCTGGTAGGATCGGTCTCGTGAAGTACCGGATCGGGGTGCTCGCGATCTTCATGATCGCGCTCCTGTCGACGCGCGCGCGTGCCGGCGGCGACTTCCTCAACTCCGAGCCCGACAAGCTCAGCAAGTCACACGGCGATCTCGATTCGCAGAACCGCTGCAACGACTGCCACGCCGATGGGACCAAGGACATCGTCGACCAGAAGTGCCTCGACTGCCACGACCACAACCCGCTGCGCGACCGGATCAACACGAACAAGGGCTTCCACGCGTCGCCGCTGGTGAAGGGCAAGCGCTGCCAGACCTGCCACACCGAGCACCACGGCCTGTCGTTCGACATCATGGGCTGGAAGAACCTGCCCGGTGGCCAGAAGAACTTCGACCACACGCTCACCGGCTGGAAGCTGAACGGCAAGCACGCGACGACCGACTGCGCCGATTGCCACAAGAAGAGCGACAAGCAGGGCCTGAAGACGTTCATGGGCACCGATCGGCTGTGCGGCGCGTGCCACCTGAAGGAGCAGCCGCACAAGTTCGAGGCGACGGAGAAGGACAAGCTCGCGTGCGAGCGCTGCCACAACGAGTCGGTGTGGAAGCCGGCGAAGGCGCTCAGCCAGCAGAAGTTCGATCACGACGATCGCAAGGACGCCGCGATGCCGCTGCTCGGCTCGCACAAGGATGTCGCGTGCTCGAAGTGCCATCCGAAGAGCGTGTTCAACCTGCCGTTCCCGAAGCCCGATAGCTGCGGCAACGCCGGCTGTCACCAGAGCCCGCACGAGGGCCACCTGTTCAACACGCGGCCGTGCGAGTGGTGCCACTCACCGACGTTCAAGACGCTGAAGCAGCAGAACTTCGATCACACCGAGAAGACCAAGTTCGATCTCGGTCCCGCGCACCGCAAGATCAAGTGTTACGACTGCCACACCAAGGCGCTCGGTGAAGGCAAACCGACCGGCGCGTGCGAGACCTGCCACGCGAAGGACTCGCACCACCAGAATCGGTTCTCCGAGTTCGGCGAGCCTCCTCGGTGCGGCACGTGTCACCCGTCGGGGGGCCCGAAGTTCGTGCCGAGCGCGTTCAATCACGGCGCGCGGACCCGGTTCAAGCTCGAGTTCAAGCACTCCGAGCAGAGCTGTCGCGGCTGTCACCGCGGCTCGAACCCCGCCGACTTCGAAGACTTCCGCAGCCTGATCGACAAGAACGGCAAGACCGACTGCATGGGCTGCCACGCCCACAAGAAGGTCCACTCCGACGACAAGCACCCGAACGGTCGCTACAAGAACTCGCAGTGCCTGCAGTGCCACATGCACCCGGGCGATCCGACGATCCGCAAGGGCAAGGACAACCAGATGGCCGAGAACGCGCACGGCAAGGACGGCTCGTTCCCGCTCGTGCTCGGCCACGCGAAGGTGCCGTGCGGCGACTGCCACACCGGTCGCGACAAGAGCAACAAGACCTCGTTCAGCTCGCTCGAACCGAACTGCAACGCGAACGGCAAGTGCCACGAGGATTCACTCCACCAGGGCACGCTCGGCGCGACCTGCACGAACTGCCACAACCCCGGTACGTGGACGAAGCTCAACTTCGATCACAACAAGCCGTTCCCGGACGACGCGAAGGGCGAGGTCAAAGAGTTCAAGCTGAAGGGCGCGCACCTCCAGAACAAGTGCATCGACTGCCACACCAAGGATCGCAAGTACGCCGAGACCCACGCGACGTGCTCCGCCGAGGGCTGTCACCAGGATGACGACGCGCACAAGGGTCACCTCGGCAACAAGTGCGAGCAGTGCCACGTCGAGACCGGCGAGGTGAAGTTCAACCACCAGACCCAGTCGGCGTTCCACCTCGACGGCAAGCACCTCGAGGTTCGCTGCGCGGACTGCCATCCGTCGATCACGTTCAAACCGCGGCCGACGACCTGCTACGGCTGCCACCCCGAGCCGAAGATCCACAAGAACCAGTACGGCACGCAGTGCGAGCAGTGCCACTCGACCGCGTCGTTCAGCGACATCAAGCCGCTGCACGATGTCGGCGACTTCTCGCTGAAGGGCATGCACGACAACATCGCGTGCGAGCGCTGCCACAAGGACACGCGGCCGCTCGCCGGCTCGGGCAACTTCTGCTTGAACTGCCACCGCCAGGATGACGTCCACGGCAACTCGCTGTCGCCGAGGTGCGGCGAGTGCCACACCCAGTGGTCATTCGCACCCGCGCGGTTCGATCACACGCGCGTCGGCTGCAACCTGACCGGCTTGCACCGCACCGTCGCGTGCTTCGATTGCCACAAGAACGGCAACTTCACCGCGCTGTCGGCGCAATGCGTGAGCTGCCATGCGGACGATGCGCGCCGCGCCGCGGGAATTCCGACGGGCGATGCCGCCAGCCACCCGACCGAGCTGTCCTGCTCGCAGTGCCACAACCCGAACACGTGGACCAACGCGCCGCAGGGAGCGTTCGGGCGCGAGTCGGTGTGCCGGTGAAGCGCTGGGTCCTCGCCGCCGCGCTCGGCGCGGTCGTGATCGCTTCGCCGGCGTGGGCGAAGAAGGGCGGTAATCAGAAGGCAGACAAGGACGACGACGACGACTCGGACGACGACGACAAGAAGAAGCCCGACGCGAAGGCGAAGAAGCCCGAGGCGAAGGCGAAGAAGGCCGAGGCGGCGAAGAAGAAGGGCGACGACGGCGACGACGACGATGACGACAAGAAGTCGGACGCGAAAAAGCCCGACGCGAAGGCCGACGCCGCGAAGAAGAAGGGCGACGACGACGACGATTCCGGCGATGACGACGACGATTCGAGTGGCGGCTTCAAGGGCAGCACGAAGAACGTCACGAAAGACACCGGCGAGACGCCGATGGTCAAACAAGACCTCAACGGTCACGACATGGGCGCTCGCAAGCGGACGACCCAGTTCGAAAAAGATCGATTCTTCGTCGACAAGTCGGATACCGACAAGACCGAGAAGGGCACGCTCGTCCAAGGCAGTCTGACCTCGAGCTCGTTTCTCTTTCACGAGTCGGGCGGTGCCCTCGTGGGGATGGCGGGCAGCGAGGCATCCGGCGATAGCCGCATGTTCACGGACCTCCGCCTTCAAACCGACTTTCGCCACATCAGCGGTGGCCGGTGGGACGCACGGATCGACGGTCGCATCCGGTTCGTGAACTCGGGCGCGACGGATAACGAGAGCACGACCGGGGCGACCGGACCGACGACGAACCTCCAGTCCGGCTTGCTCGGCGGCAACGAGTACGACCTGCGCGAGCTCTGGTTGATTCGCAACGGCGAGCGCACCGATGTCACGATCGGTCGCCAGTACATCACCGATCTCGCCGCGCTGAAGGTGGACGGTCTCCGCGTCGACTACGCGAGCTCGCCGCAGCTCACGTATCTGGGGTTCGCCGGTCTGCTTCCGTTCCGTGGTTCGCGCTCGTTGACGACGGACTATATCGATCTCAAGAACCCGACCGACGGCACACCCGCGGGGCAGTTCATTGGCACCGGCGGGTTCGGCGCCGCGTATCGCACGTCGACCGCATACGGCGCGTTTGGTGGCGTCACCGAGGTTCCACTCCAGGCCGAGCAACCGCGCGTGTTCGGCACTGCAAACGGCTACTGGCGCGTCAACCCGAAGCTCGACATCTATCACTACGCGTTGATCGATCTGATCTCGTCGTACGGGGCGCAGCTGACGAACCTCACCGGCGGCATCAACTACAAGCCAACCCAGCGGCTACGGATGACGGCGAGCTACAACCGCGTCGATACGGAGACGCTGAACATCCAGGCTGGCGCCTACCTCGACACGGGTGGCAACAATACGACCGTCAACAACGAGACGTTCATCGCGCGACTCGCGACGAACGAGGCGCGCGGGAGCATCTCGGCTGGACTCGGCGACCTCGAGCGCTTCGAGGTCACGGTCGCCGCCGCGTATCGCTCGCGTCCTGGGTTCACGCTGATTCCGTTCGTCAATCCCGGCACCACGCCGTCACCGATCACGATCAACGCCGCGAAGGGCTACGAGCTCTACGGCTCCTTCATCGATCGCCATTCGTTCGGCGATTCGCGGGTCGGCGTCGACGCGGTCGAGACGTTCTCCTCGGGCACGGTCGCGTTTCAGCGCGACGAGGTGTTCGCGCTACGCGGCTTTATCTCGCGCGAGCTCCAGAGCGGCAAGGGCGAGTGGGAGGCCGAGGTCGTGTATTCGACGACGAAAGACACCAACTCCGGCTACACCTGCACCGCGGCCGACGTCGCGTCCTGTTATGGCCAGACCAATGGCACGGTGATCTCGGCGGGCGGCGCGCTCTACTACCGGCTGAACCGGGATTGGTTTTTGATCGGCCAGGCGTACCTGTCGCAGACCACGCTAAAGGTCGCGATGGCGATGGCCGACGACCCGTCGATCCTCGGCCTCTCGGGCTACTTCCGAATCGCGTATCGGTTCTAGCGACGACCGCGATCTCGTCACCGCAAGCGGAGCGCGGCGCGCCCCCGGATCCGGGCAGGGTCCCAAGCGAATAAATTCCACGGCCGGTATCAACCGCGACGGGTCGACTGTGGAACCGCACCGGTGCCACATGCTTGCCACGGTCGTATGCGCTGAGCGCAGGGGCCCTGGCCCGGATCCGGGAGGCAGCCGCGCAAGCGCAGCGGCGTACGTGCGAGCACCATGTTCGCGTTCGGCCCCGACCGGCGGACCGTGCATGCGGCGAGCGTATCGGTTCTAATCGCCGACATCATGTCGGCTGGAACCGTCACGCGCGACAAGCGCGGTCACGTCTACGTCATGGGCCTCGATCGCGTCGCCAAGCGCAACGCGTTCGACCTTCCGCTGTGGAACGAGCTCTGCCTCGCGTACGGCGAGCTCGAGCGCGATCCGGAGCTGCGAGCCGGCGTGCTGTTCGCGCACGGCGACCACTTCACGGGCGGTCTCGATCTGCCGCAGTGGGGCGGGGTGTTCAGCTCGGGCGCGTGGCAGTTCCCGGAGGGCGGCATCGATCCGCTCGGCCTCAGCTCGCGGGTCTCGAAGCCGATCATCCTCGCGGTCCAGGGCACGTGCTTCACGATCGGCATCGAGCTACTGCTCGCGACCGACGTCCGCGTCGCCGCTGCGAACACGCGGTTCGGGCAAATCGAGGTCAAGCGCGGCATCTATCCGGTCGGCGGCGCGACGATCCGCATGCCGCGCGAGGTCGGCTGGGCGAACGCGATGCGTTGGCTGCTCACCGGCGACGACTTCGACGCCGCCGAGGCGTTGCGGATCGGCCTCGTCCAGGAGGTCGTGCCCGTCGGCGAGCAACTCGCGCGCGCGATCGCGCTCGCCGACGTGATCGCGGCGCAGGCACCGCTCGGGGTCTACGCGACGCTCGCGTCGTCGCGGATGGCACTTCCCGGAGACGAGCGCACCGCGACCGCGCGGCTGATGCCCGACCTCGTCCCGATCATGAAGTCCGAGGACGTTCAGGAAGGGTTGCAGGCGTTCGTCCAGCGCCGGCCCGGCGAGTTCAAGGGCCGATAGTAACCGCGACAGCCCTGTCAGGATTCGCGCGAATCTCCGCAACGAACCGGGGAGAACTCTCGCCGTCGCGTCGCGAGCGCTTGGTATCGATCCTGCTCTTGATGGTCGATCATGCGCTTGCTCGTGACCCTGCCGCTTCTTGCCGCTTGTGCGTCGTCACCTCCGCCCGACGAGCCGTTCACCGGTACCGATCATCGCTACGCGATCGATCGTTACATCTTGCCGACGACGAACAACGAGGCACGCGTGGCCGCCGACGACCTCGATGGCGATCACACCGTCGACAATCAGGTCGGGATGCTGATGGCGCTGCTCGCGCAGCAGAACGATCTCGCGGCGAATCCATCGGACATGCGCGACCTGTTACCGACCACGTTCGTGATCAACGCGCACGACCTGACCGACGACGATCACGTCGGCGTGAGCTACCTCGGCCGCCCCGGCGATTCGGCGACCCCGGCGACCGGTCGGTTCTCGCAAGGCACGTACGTCTCCGCTCGGACGATCGACGGCGTCCGCCTCGCGAACGGTGCGATGGTGCTGCCGCTGTTCGCCGATGCGGACCCGATCGAGTTTCCGATCCAGCGCGCCGAGATCGACCTCCAGACCGACTTCGACGGCGGCTACACCGCGAAGGTGCGCGGCATGATCGATCCCGACATCGCACTCCATCAGGCCGCGCTCGGGACCTATCAGATGCTGCGCTCGAACCCGCACGACCACGTCGGGCTCGCGGAGATCCTGACGCGCGACATCTTCACGAACGCCGCGCCGATCGACGTCACGGTCGCGAACCTCGAGACCGCTTCGGCGTTGAAGAGCCTGCTCGCGCCGGACCAGATGGTCGACGGTCAGCGGTTCCTGTCGATCGGCATCGGCTTTCACCTGGTGCCGTGCGACGAGGGCACGTGCGCGGCGACCACCGTGATCGATCATTGCGACGATCGCGTGCAGGACGCCGACGAGACCGACGTCGACTGCGGTGGCTCGTGCCACGCCTGCGGCTACGACACCAAGTGCGTCGTCGCCACGGACTGCCAGACCGGCGCGTGCGACAGCGGGATGTGTCGCGCGCCGACCTGCACTGACGGAATCAAAGACGGCTTCGAAACCGGTGTGGACTGCGGGGCGTATGGATGCCCCGCGTGCCCGAACAACTAATCGGAAGAATCGTCGGTCGGAACGAGTGAGACTTCGCTCGGTGGGGTCGGGCTCTCGACATAACGCACGGCTTCATCCCATGCGATCTCGGGGCCTTTGGTCGTGCCTGTGGGACCGTCCGCCTTGGCAGCCCGGCGCTCGCGCTTCATGCGGGCCTTATCCTTCAGGTCCGCTTCGCGCTGACGCTTCATGAACGAACTACGCTGACTACTCATAGGGCCTCCGTACGGCAGTGAACAGGCAGTCTAGCCGACAGCCGGGATCGGAGCACGTTTCCTAGAACTTGATCGTGCGATATCCGAACAGCCGAACGCGCTTTGCGTAGAGGTCAAGCACAAAAAGCCCGACGACGCCGAGTAGTACCCAGGGCCACAGATCTTGCGTGTACGGGACCTGTTCGTGCTCGGGATCCCACACTTGGGCAGGGGTTGCATTGTCGTGTCCGCCTGACACCTGTGCGGCATGCTTCATCGGCTCGAGATTCGGCGTCGTGCGCAGGTACTCGAGTGGGTAGGACAGCGCGACCGCACCTAGCGATTCGGCGACCGTCTTGCCGTCGCGCTTGTGGACCGCCTTGAGTAGGTAAGAACCGTATTTCTGGATCTTGAAGTCCGCGGTGTAGCGACCCGCCGCGGTCTGTGCCATCGGCACGGTTTCGGTGACCTTGTTGTTGGCCGGATCGATCACTTCGAGCGACGTATCGAGCTCGTTGACGAACTTGTCGCCCGAGTCGATCGCGTCGACGGTGACCTGGGCGCGGCCATCGGCGACCTTCGCGCTGAGCTCGTAGCTGTCGTAGACCTTGCGCCGCATCGAGCTGCGCACGACCTGCGCCCAGAACTTCGGATAGCCGCCCCAGCGGATCCAGTCGACCGACCACCGGTTCTTGACGTCGGAGGTCCACGCGACCGACGTGCCGGCGCCGTAGCGCCAGCGCGCGAGGATCGGCTCGCCGAGATCCGAGATCAGGATCGTCTCCGACGTCGGCTTCGGCTTCGTCGTGACGTAGCCGTGGAGCGCGGGCGCGGACTCGACGTTCGTCCCCTCGATCGCTTCGACCTTCTTCGCGACCCGGACGTGGACGAGGTCTTCGACGAGCTGGCTCTTCTGCGCCTCCTGGGTCTCCTTCATGAAGATCCGGGGCAGGGCACCGATGTCCTCGACCATGTAGAGGCGACCGTCGCCGGCCTCGCTGATCATCTGCAGCATGTTGCGATCGGCGCCCTGGACGCCGACGCACGACACGGTGATCCGCGCCTGGCGCATCTCCTGAACCAGGTCGGCGAGGCCATCGGTCGGCGCTTCGCCGTCGGTCATCAGGATGACGTGCTTGACCTTCGCGTTGATGCCGGAGAGCGCCTCGTACGCCTCCTTGAGGCCGGGGTAGATGTTCGTGCCGCCGCCGGAGTTGAGGCGGCCGATCTCCTGCGAGATCCGGTTGCGGTTGCCCGCGCGCTGCGGGCGCACGAGCACCATCGCGTCGGAGTCGAACGCGATCACGGTGATGAAGTCGTTCGGCGACAGGACCTCGGTCGTGACGCGCGCCGATTCTTTCGCGGCCTCGAGCTTCGCGCCCTGCATCGAGCCCGAGCGGTCGATCACGAGCGCGAGCGCGATGTCGGGCTGCTCCTTGATCTTCTCGGAGTCGAACCGGACCGGCATCATGTTCTCGATCATCGTGCGCTCGTAGCCACCGGAGCCGAACGAGTCTTCGCCGCCCGCCATGATCAGGCCGCCGCCCATGCCCTTCACGTACGTGTCGAGCGCGGCCATCTGGCCGGCGCCCATCAGGTGCGCGGGGACGTCGGAGACGAGCACGAGGTCGTACTTCTCGAGCTCTTTCGGGTTCGAAGGAATCCCGGTCGGGCCGCGGACCTCGACATCGATGTTCTCGTGCTCGAGCGCCTTCTTGAGATAGCCCGCGCTGCCGGGCTCGCGCAGCACGCCACCCTCGACGTAGAGGATGCTCGGTCGACCTTTGACCGGCGCGGTCATCACGGCCTCGTTGTTTTGCTTCTCGGTATCGTGCGCGACCTGCGCGAGGCGCAGCTTGTACGTCGTGTAGCCGGCGCGCTTCGCTTCGCTCGTGAACTTGATGAGGTTCTTGCCCTCGCGGAGCTCCACGGTCTTCGAAGGCTCGCGGCCATTCGGGAACTCGTCCTGCTGGAGCGACAGCGTCGCGGTCTGCGGCTCGGTCGACCACACCTCGGCGGTGACCTCGTACGGCTGGCCGACCTTGATGTCGTCGGGCGTCGTCACACCGACGACGCGGACTTCCGGTGTGGGGTCGGCATCGAAGTTCTTCCACGACACCTTCACGCCGAGGTCCTTCGCGCGATACGCCTCGACCGCGACGTCGCCTTCGGTCTGGTTGCCGTCGGAGATGATCACGATCCGTGGCAGGTAGCCCTGCGGGAACATGCCGTACGCGAGCTGCATCGCGGCCTGCGTGTCGGTGCCGGCGCCCGCGCCCGCATGCCGCGCGATCGCCTCGACGAGCGACTTGCCGCCCGTCGCGCGGACGACCGTCGGCTTCTCGGCGAACGTGATGACCTGGAGGTTGCCGTCGCCTTCGGACTTCTCGATGTCGTCGACGTAGTGGCGCGCGGCGGCGAGTTGCTTGTCGGAGACCGAGTCCGAGACGTCGACGAGCACGATCGTCGAGACCTTGCTGGTCTGGGTGATCCACGACGGCCGCGACAGCGCGATCGCGATGCCGGCGATCACGAGCGAGCGCAGCGTCGCCTGGACGACCTGCTGGAGCAGCGACAGGTCGGTCAGCGACAGCACGCGCAGCACGTAGAACGCGGGGATGACCGCGATCAGGTGCAGCCACTGCGGCGCGAGCAGATCGATCGGCCGCGACGTGACGTGGACGGTCAGGCTCGTGTGATCGCCGATCCATGCGGAGATCCCGAGCCACAGCGCGACCGCGGCGGCGATCGCGATCGCGACGCGGATCAGCGATCCGGGCGCGAGAAACGATTTGAGCCAGCTGCGGTCCATCACACGGTGATCCGGCGGTGATAGGTGACCCACTCCATGACGATCAAGCCGGTCGCCAGGAGGAGGAGATAGATCCACAGCTTCTGGCTGTGGGTGATCGCGAACGCCTCGGGCGCCTCGAGCTTCTTGCCGCCGAGCGTGAGCGACGCCGACGGCGCGATGTCGGACTCGCTTGCCGATGCGAGGTTCGCGGCGAGGTTGATCGACGCGAGCGGCTTGCCGTTCGCCTTCGCCGTCAGGTCGTAGTAGCCGACCTTCTGACCGTAGAACGTCGCGAGCCCGTCGAGCACCGGCGTGTGCGTGATCGTGCCGTCGGGACCTTTGACCTCGGCCTCGGTCGCACCGACGACGCCGTCGAGCGGGACCCGCTCGCGCTGGCCCGTCGCGTAGGTCGTGAGGAGGTCGGCTTGATCGCCGGCGAACCAGTCGAGCGTGTTGACGAGCAGCATCGGGAACGCGACACGCATCGGCAGGTCGGTCGCGCTATCGCGGCCGTTCGCGGGCAGCGAGAACCCGAACGCGAGGATCTTGCGGCGGCCATCGCGCTTCGCGACGACGATCGGATCGGTGACCGAGAACGCGACGGTCGCTTCGCCCTTCTTCGGATCCGGCGCGAACACCTCGCTCTTGTCCATGTACACGTCGCTCATCGTGACCCAGCGCATGACCGGGTGACCTTCATCGACCTCGGTGATGTGTGGTGCCTGCGCCATTCCGCGGATCGCGAACGGCGAGTGCTCGCCGGTCGGGTGGAAGAACAACAGCGACGCCGGCGGCGGCGGCAACGTGTCGGGCGTGTAGTCGTCGAAGATCACGACGTCCATGTCGTCGGCGATCGACGGCTTCGCGGCGTATTCGGCGGGCGAGACCTTCAGCGGATCGATGTTGTCGTAGACGAGCAGGGCGCCCTCGAGGAACAGGTTGTCGCCAGTCACCATCAACACCTTCTGCTTCTTGCGGGCGGGCAAGAGCGCGTAGGCGGTGTCGTCGAGCGCGAACGCATCGGTGCCGCCGGGACCTTCGACCGGACGGAGCGTCGCGCGCAGCTGGTTGTCCTCGCCGCCGGGGATCTTCGGATAGATCTGGCGGATGTGCTGACCGGGCGCGAGATCGAGACGCTTGGTGTCGACCGCGGTCTGGCCGTTGTAGAGCGTGAGCTGGCGGTGCGCCGGCTCCTGACCGAAGTTCTGGATCTCGATGAAGACCTCGTACGCGGCCTTGTTCGCGATGTAACGGCGGACGTTGAACGCGATGATGCCGACGTTGTCGCTGCGCCGGCCGACCGGCAGGTAGCGAACGTCGATGTTCGACAGATCGATCGCCGCGAGGTTGTTCGCGTCGGTCTTGTTCCACTTCACGAGGCCGAGCTGCGCCTCCGGGAACGCGCCATCGGAGACGATCACGATCAACGGATTCGTGCGGTCGCGCAGCGCATCGGCCGCGGCGCCGAGCGCGCGAGGCAGGTCGGCGGGCGTGTCGCTCGCGGCGATCTTGTCGTCGATGATCGTGTCGAGCATCGGCCCGTCGTTGGAGAACCGGCTCATCGGCGTCGCCTGGCCGTCGACCTTCATGACCATTGCAACGTCACCACCACCCATGGAGTCGATGAGGTGCTTCGCGCGGTCCTTCGCGACATCCATGCGCGACTTCTTGCCGGCTTCGTCGCCGTCCATCGCCTTCATCGATGCCGAGGCATCGAGCAGGATCACGACCGAGCGCGCTTTGCGATCCGTCGCGCCGAGCGTCGGATCGAGCGCGGCGACCAGGAGGATGCCGAGGATCGCGAGCATCAGCAGCAGCGAGATGATTCGCTTGAGCTGCTTCCACAGCGCGTTCGCGTCCTTCTGCTCGAGCACCCGCTGCCACAGCTGCGCGAACGGCACCTCGAAGCGGCGGCGCCGCATCTTGATGATGTACGCACCGACCGCGAGCGCGGCGGCGCCGAGCGCGAAGTACGTCCACAGGCCGAAGCCGATGGGCCCCAGGAAGCTCATCGGAGGAATCCTCCGGACCGGAAGATCTTGAGGACGAGCTCGTCGAACGGGATCGAGGTGTGCGTGCGGAAGAACGGCAGCGCGTACTTCGTGCAGTAGCCCTCGAGCTCCTTGCAGTACTTCTCGTGCTCGCGCTCGTATGCCTCGAGCAGCGACTTCGAGACCGTGACTTCCTTGGTCTCGCCGGTCTCGCAATCGACGAGCGTGAGGTCGCCGTGGAGCTTCGGCGACGCCTCCTTGAGGTCGTAGACTTGGAGCACGAACGGCTCGAACTTGTAGTAGCGAAGCGTGTTGATGCCCTGCTCGAAGCCCTGCGGATCGTAGAAGTCGCTGATCACGACCGCGAGGCCGCGCCGCTTGTTCTGGGTGACGAAGTCCTTCATGCACTCGGCCAATTCGGTCTTGCCGCCGATCGGGCACTTCTGGAGGAAGTCGAACACCCGGAAGATCCGGTTCTTACCGCGCGAGAGGGGAAGGCGGTCGGTGAGGCGATCGCCGAACGGGATGATCGAGACGCGATCCAAATTCGCGAGCCCGACGTAGGTCAACGCGGCGCCGACTTGCATCGCGTAGTGCAGCTTCGGCAGCGGCGAGCCGATCGACATCGAGTCCGAGACGTCGACCAGGATGTAGATGTGAAGATCTTCCTCTTCCTCGAACAGGCGCAACAGCAGCTTGTCGAGCCGGCCGTACAGGTTCCAGTCGATGTAGCGGAAGTCGTCGCCGCGCGAGTAGGTCCGGTGATCCGCGAACTCGATGCCCGAGCCGACCTTGCGGGTGCGGCGCTCGGCGCGAAGGTTTCCGGAGAACACCTTGCGCGAGACCATGTGAAGGTGCTCGAGCGTCTTCAAGAACTTCTCGTCGAAGAGGCCGCTGCGGTCTTCGGCGGGATTCTTGGTCCGGGTGACCGGAACGAATTTCGCGGGGACGGCCACTACGCTTCTTTCGTCGCCTTCAGGATCTCTTCGATGATCGCGTCGGCCTGGACACCTTCGGCTTCGCCTTCGAAGTTGAGGATCATCCGGTGGCGGAGCGCGGGCGGCGCGACGTGGCGGATATCGTCGATCGACACCGCGTAGCGGCCTTCGAGCAGCGCGCGGATCTTCGCGGCGAGGATCACGGCCTGGAGCCCGCGCGGCGATGCGCCATAGCGCATGAACTGCTTCGACTTCGCCGTCGCCTCGGGATTCTCCGGGTGGGTCGCGAGCACGACGCGCACCGCGTAGTCCTGGATCTGGCGGGCGAGCGGGACCTTACGGACCAGCTCGCGCATCTCCATGATCCGCTCCTTGCCGATCACGGCGCGTGGCTGCGGCACGTGGTCGGCCGTGGTGCGGTCGAGGATCGTGTGGAGGTTCTCCTTGTTCGGATATTCGACGACGAGCTTGAAGAAGAACCGGTCGAGCTGGGCCTCCGGAAGCGGGTAGGTGCCTTCCATCTCGAGCGGGTTCTGGGTCGCGAGGACGAAGAACGGCTTCTCGAGCTTGTAGGTCTGCTTCGCGACGGTGACCGAGCCTTCGCTCATCGCCTCGAGCAGCGCCGACTGGGTCTTCGGCGTCGCGCGGTTGATCTCGTCGGCGAGCACGATGTTCGCGAAGATCGGCCCGCGCGAGAACTCGAACCGCTTGCCGCCCTGATCCTCGACGATCACGTTCGTGCCGACGATGTCGGCGGGCATGAGGTCGGGGGTGAACTGGATGCGCGAGAAGTTCGCGTGGATCGTCTCGGCGAGCGTGCGCACGAGCATCGTCTTGCCGAGGCCGGGGACACCTTCGAGCAGCGCGTGACCGCCACCGAGCAGGCACATCAGCACGCCCTCGACGATGTCTTCCTGGCCGACGATCATCGTCCCGATCTCTTCGCGCAGCGCGCGCAGATCGGTGGTGAATCCGCTGACGGTCGATTCGATGTTCGCGGCGGTCGCTGTGCTCATTGCTTGGGATCCTGCGGCGGCGCCGCCATGTTCGGATGGATGTTCGCGAAGTAGCGCTTGACGTAATACTTGTACGAGCTCGGTAGCTTCTCGGTGCGCATCACCTCTTCGACGATGCGCTGGTAGTCCGCATAGACCTTCTTGTAGCCGACGCCGGCGAAGCCCTTCTGTGCGGCCGCGAGGATCGTCTCGCGCGTCGAGCCGCCCTTGTCGCCGGACTGACCTTGCAGCTCCTGGTCCTTGTCATTGCCGGTCTTGTTCGTCTCGTTGCCGGTGAGGTTGTCGTCGTGGCCGGTGCCCCACGTGTCGCCGCCCTGGCCCGAGCCCTGACCCTGGCCGCCGTTCTGACCCTGACCTTGGCCCTGCTGACCCTGGCCCTGACCCTGCTGGCCGGGCTTCCACTGACCTTGTTGGCCTTTGCCACCGCGAGCGCGCGAGATGAAGTCCTGGTTCTTTCCGCTCTTGTTGAACGGATCGTTCGGGCCCTTGTTGCCCTTCTGTTTCGCGCGCCGCATCGCTTCGCGCAGGTCGTCCATCTGCGAGCCCATCTTCTTCTGGGTCGCTTGCTTGCGCTGATCCTTGTCGACGCGACCCGTCTCGCGCGCGGCGTCCTTCAAGTTCTGCGATGCCTGCTTGTCCTTCTGATCCTGCTGGTCTTGATCCTTCTGATCGCCCTGCTTGTTCGGATCCTTCTGCGGCTTCTGGAGGTTCTCGGCAGCCTTCTCCATGTCCTTCTCGAGCCGCTTCACGGCGCGGCGCTGATCGGACTGCTGCTTCTGCTCCTCGTCCTTCTGTAGCTTCTGGAGCTCGCGCTGCTTGTCCTCGAGGCGGCGCTCCATCTCCTGGCGTTGCTGGTCGTTCTTCGCTTGCTGCTTCTGCTGCTCGAGCCGGCGGATCTCGTCCTTCAGCTTCTGCTCCTGCTGCTGCTGCTTGTCGTCCTGCTGCTTGTCCTGCTTCTCCATCTCCTTGGAGACCTGCTCGAGCTTCTTCTGGAGATCCTGCTTCTGCTGGTCGGAGAGCTCCTTGTTGTCGAGCTTCTCGGCGAGCTTCTCGAGCTCCTGCTTCGCCTTCTCGAGGTCGTTCTTCTGGAGCGCCTCGCCGAGCTCCTTCGTCAGCTGCTCCTTCGCGAGCTCCTTGCCGGCATCGCCGAGTTGCTTCGTGACGTCCTCGGGCTTCGGATCGGCATCCTTGTTGAGCGCGTCCTCGGCCTTCGCGAGCGCGTCGAGCAGCTGCTCCTTGGAGATTTCGCCCTTCTCGGCCTTCGCGAGGAGGTCTTCGATCTTCTTCGCGAAGTCGTCGAGCTCGGGGACCTTGTCGCGCTGCGCGACGTTCTTCAGCTCCGCGAGGATCGCCGCGATGTATGCCTTCTCGTCGGGATCGAGCGCGACCGCATCTTCCTTGTGGTAGCGCGCGTCCTTCGGATCGACGACGGTGAAGTCGACCATGCCGATCCGATCCGTCGCGATGAACACCAGCAGCTGCTGATCGCCGAGCGGTGCGTCGTTCGGAATCTTGACGATGATCTGGGTCGGCGACCAGTCGAGGACCTGGACCGGCCGCGACTTCGCGAGCGTGCCGAGAAAGACCGATGCGTCGCCGGGGACGTAGCCCGTGGGCGCGTTCGCGGCGCCGAGCTGCGGTGTGCCCATCGTGTTTCGGACGGGTAGGGACGCGAGAGGGCGCGCCATGCCGTGCATCAGGTTCGTGCCCTCGATCGTGATCTGCGCGCCGGGCGGTGCGTGATCGGGAATCGCGCGATAGACGTGCGCGCCGCGATCGAGCGTCGGGATCGAGAGGCCGGCGACGATCGCCGACAGCAGCAAGAAGCCGAGCGCGGCGCGCAGATCGCGCGGCCAGCTGAACGGCGCGGCGGCGCGAACATCGGCGCGCGAAGCCGAGCGCACGCCGTCCTTGATCGCCGCGACCATCATCTCGTGGGTCTCGGCGTCGTGCTCATCGCCCTTGCCGGCGCCCTTCCTGGTCAACGTGCGCGAGAACGCGATCGCGGTCGACAGTCGATCCGAGAGGTTCGACGCGCGATCGATCTTGCGCGCGACGCGCTCGTCATCGAGCTTGCGCGCCGCGGCGATCACGGCGCCGAGCACGATCAACAACCCCGAGGCGATCAACAGCGCGATGCCGGTGCCGGGGGCGAGCGCCTCGGTGCGGACGCCAAAGATCGAGGCGAGTGCGAGCGCGGCAGCGAGCACGGTCGCTGTCGTCGCGCCTTCGAGCGCCCATTGCGCGCGGATGCGGCGCCGCGTGCGACCGATCAGCCGCTGGATCACCGAGGTATCAGTAGGTTGCGCCATGGCTCCCCAGGACTTCGTCCTCAACGCCCATCAGGATTGCCCTTGGGGTTGTAATGTCGAGGATAGCATCAACATTCCACGCGCCAGCCCGATCGATGATCTAAGGGTTCGACAGCGAATCGCGGTTCAGGTTGCCCTATGCAACGAGTGATGTAGGTACTTCGCGCCATTGGCCGGGCGCGAGATCCTCGACGGAACAACGCCCGATCGCGGTACGTACCAAGCGGAGCGTCGGCAGTCCCACCGCCGCGGTCATCCGGCGAACCTGCCGGTTCCGACCTTCTCGGATCACGAGCTCGAGGAACGCATCCGGTACGGTCTTGCGGACGCGGATCGGTGGCGTGCGCGGCCACAGCCACGTCGGCTGCTCGACCGCGCGCGCCCCAGCCGGCAACGTCGGGCCGTCCTTGAGCGTGACACCTGCGCGGAGCTTTGCCAGCGCTTCTTCGCCGATCGTGCCCTCGACGTGCGCCAGGTACGTCTTCGCCGCTTTCCACCGCGGATCGGTGATCCGCTGATTGAGCTTGCCATCGTCGGTCAGGAGCAACAGGCCTTCGCTATCGTGATCGAGCCGGCCGGCGACATAGACGCGCGGCGGTAGCCCGAAGCCGGCGAGCGTCGGCCGGCCCTGCTCGTCGGTGAACTTGCAGTGGACCCCGTACGGCTTGTTGAACGCGACGAGCGTCACAGGGTGAACGACGTCATCGAGAACTTGTTCGAGGTCGTCTCGATCACCTCGAACGAGTCGCGGCCGTGCTGGGTCGGGATCAGCGACTTCAAGCTCGTCGCGCGGCCGGCCTCGGTGACGACGAAGTAGCGGCGGCCGAGCGGCGCCTTGGTTCGATCGTTCATGTACTTCAGGAACTCGGCGCTGTCGGGCTTGTCGAAGCCGGTGCGCATCTCCGGCGCCCAGCCGAAGATCTCGTCGCCGGACCAGAAGTTCTCGCCGCGCCAGTACAGCTGCCACGCGAGCAACCGATCGGCGTCGACGTAGCGCACCGGCATGTGACCGCGCGGGACGTCGCCGGGGGTCTTGGGATCGTTCGACGGCTTGTAGCGCGCGACCCGCTCCGCGCACTCCTTCACGAGCGCCGCGAGCTTGTCGCGCTCGCCGGGCGCGAGCGTGACCGTCACCGTATGATCTTCGATCGCGGTCGCGGTGCCGACGAGTACGAGCTGCTTCTCCATCACCTTGTCGTCGCCGGTCGACTTGTTCAGCTGGAGCGTGATCGTCATCGGCTGGCCGACGACGAGGTCGTCCGGAATCAGCGTGTCGAACTGAAAGACCGACGGCTCGCTGGCGAGATCGTCGACGACCTCGCCAGGGCCGAAGTACACGCGCTTCTCGCCGTAGATCGTGCGCTGGTGGTAGTAGCTCGCCATCGCTTCGCGCATGCCCCAGTGCTTGCCCGCCTCGGGCATGTACGCCTGGAGCGACCACACGCCGATCACGAGGCCGGCGATGCACAGCGCGATCACGCCGGCGCGCCGCCACACCGCGGTCAGCGCGAGTGCGCCACACGCGATCGCGCCGAGGACGATAAAGCCGTCCGACGGATCGATCGACCACGGCTCGCTGCTCGGCCATGGCCGATCGTAGCGGTACACGAACATCTCGATCCAACGCTCGGGCTCCCACACGAGGTCGCGGGTGACGAGCAAGACGACGCCGATCGCGATCGCGGCGTAGAGCGGATGGAGCTTCTCGCGCAGCGCGATCAGATCGTCGAGGAACATCGCGACGAGGATTCCGAGCGCAGGGACGATCGGCAGGATGTAGTGGTGGAACTTGGTCTGGACGATGCCGAACACGGCGAAGCCGCACACCGCCCACAGCGTGACCATGAAGCGAACGCGGCCCTCGCGGGTATCCGTCCGCGCTTTGATGATCGCGTACGCGAGCGCGATCGGGACGAGCGCGGCCCACAGCCACATGCCGTGGCCGACCTGCGTGATGTAGTACTCGAACGTGCCGAGCGACTTGTCGGGGTCGCCGCCGGCGCGATCGAGGATGTGCGTGAACAGGTACTGGCGGATGAACTCGATCCCGTCCTTCAGCCACATCGCGATGTGCCAGGGCAGGAACGTGACGGTCATGAGCAACAGGCCGCGCTTGATCTCGAACTTGCCCTCGTAGAGGTCGCGCCAGCGCCCGAACAGGAGCACGTAGAAGAAGCCGACGGCGCCGGCGACGACCACGCCCGGCGGACCCTTTGCGAGGATCGACACGCCGAGCAGGAAGTAGCACCACAGCATGTAGACCTGGCGCATCGTCGTGATCGGCGCCATGTCGAGCAGGTGATCGGCGACGCGATCGGTCGCCGCCCAGCCTTCGCCTTGCGTCCACACGATCGGATACGCGAGCACGCGGATCACGAACCGGTCGGGTGCGAAGTGGTCCCAGCGATCGATGCCGCGGGTCAGCGGCTGGCGGTTCTTCAGCGCGACGCCCATGCCGATCAGCGAGCCGACGATCACCGGCACGAATCGCACGACCATCCAGCCGTTGCGCCACAGGCCGCCGAACAGCAGGCCCATGAACAGCGGGAAGAAGATCACCGGGCTCGGGAAGCGCAGGATCGCGAGCTGCGGCGACAGGATGAAATAGATGACGTAGTAGATCGCCTGGACGACGACGAACGCACCGGTGATGGCGAGTACGAGCTGCGCGTGATCGATCTCGAGCCGACGCTGGCCGAAGCCGATCGAGAACGCGCGGGCGAGCGGACGTTCGCCATCTTCGATCGCGAGCGTGAACATCGCGAGCGCGCCCATCACGCACGCGCAGTGCGGCATGTCGGGGATGCCCTGGCGCGAGATCAAGCAGAAGAACGGCGTCGAGCCGACGACCAGCAGGGCGAGCCAGGCGACCCGGCGCGACACCAGCTTCGCGAGCATCAGCCACATCAGGGTCAGGCCGATCACCGCCGACACCACGAACGGCAGGCGGATCGCGATCATCGTCCGTACGCTCGCGACCATCTCGCCGGAGTAGCCGCCGTCCTTGCCGACGCCGAGCGCGGTCATGCCGGCGGCGTCCATCCACATCGTCAGCACGGGCTTGCTGCGAAAGCCTTCGTTCTCCGTCGGCGATTGGCCGCCCGGCCACTGCATGTGCACGAGGTCGTGCTCCTGCAGCATCATTCGTGCGACCTCGCCGTAGTGGGTCTCCCACGGATCGACGAGCGAGTACTTCCAGATGCCCGGCACGAGCACGCCGAGCGAGACCAAGATCACGAGCACCAGCTCGAGGCCGAGCGGACGCCTTCGCTGCAAGGCGGGCTCGAGCTCCGGCGACATCTGCCAGAAGGTATCTAAAACGTAGGCGTAAGCGTAGGCGTAGGCGTAGCCGATCTTCGGTCGCGATGATCGCTGCGTGCTTCGAACCCGGATCCGGCCGTGGCTAACGGCGGTGACGGGCCGGATCGGATCTCGCTCGAGGCGGGACGCTCGCGCGGGAATCGGATCGCCTACGCTTACGCCTACGCCTACGCCTACGCTCGTCCCTCGTCGGTGATACCGTGACCGCGTGTCGAGGTTTCCATCGCTTTCGGCCGCAGGGCACGCCACGCCTGCCTCGATCTTCGCGCGGCTGCGCGAGCACCTCGCGACGTTTCCCGGCGACTTCATCCCGCTCCAGATCGGCGATACCCACCTCGCCCCGGCGCACGCACTCGGCGCGATCCGCTGGGAGGAGCTCCCTGCGGTCGACGTCTACGCGTATGGCTCGCCGGCCGGCTGGGATCCGCTGATCGAGGCGATCGTCGCGAAGGCGCGCGCGAGGAACGGGATCGAGCTCGCGGCGAGCGGCGTCCAGGTCACCGTCGGCACGACCCACGCGCTGAGCTGCGCACTGCAGGCGCTGTGCGATCCGGGCGACGAGCTCATCCTCGTCACGCCGCACTGGCCGTTGATCAAAGGCATGGCGCTCGCCCAGAGCGTGCGGCCGATCGAAGTGCCCCTCGAGGGCGTCGAGGCCGCGATCACCGCGCGGACGGCGGTGATCTACGTGGCGAGCCCGAACAATCCCGACGGCGCGATGCTCGACAGCGCGCAGATCGACGAGCTGGTCCGGATCGCGCGCGCGCACGATCTGTGGATCCTCTCCGACGAGGTCTACGAGGACTACGTCTACGATCTGCCGCACATCTCGATCGCGACCCGCGCGCCGGAGCGGACCGTGACGACGTTCTCGTTCGCGAAGAGCTACGCGCAGGCCGGCTTGCGCGTCGGCTACGCGCTCGGGCCCGCCGACGTGATCGCGACGGTGAAGAAGCTCGTCAACCACAGCGTGTACAACGTGCCCGTCGCGATGCAGATGGCCGCGTATCACGCGCTCACCACCGGCAGCGGGTTTCTCGCGAACGCGCGCGAGCGGTATCGCGGGGCACGCGATCGCGCGCGGGCCCGGCTGCACGCACCCGCGGCGCTGCCGCCCGGAGGCGCATATCTGTGGGTCGACTTCTCGAAGTGGAGCGGCGACGACTGCATGCCCGTGCTCGAGAAGGTCGCGGCGGCGGGCGTGCTGCTCGCACCGGGCAGTGCGTTCGGCGATGCGTGCAAGGCGCACGCGCGGCTGTGCTTCACCGGCGTCGACGAAGCGCGCCTCGACGAGGGCATCGATCGGATCAACGGCGTCCTCGCGTCATGGCGATCGATCGGCTGACCTGCGAAGCGATGTTCCGCGCCGCGGTCGCCGCGTGCGATCCGGTGAAGCGCGTCCGTGCGCATCTCGCGGCGGCGCCGGTCCACGGCCGGTTGATCTACGGGCTCGCGATCGGCAAGGCCGCGCTCGCGATGGCGCGCGGGGCAGGGCCGGTGTTTCACGGCGTGTGCGTGACCCATTCTCTCGATCATCTACCGGTGCCGAAGGGCTGGTACGTGATCGAGTCGAGTCACCCGATTCCCGACGAGCGCAGCCTCGCGGCGGCGGATGCGGTGATCGATCTCGTCGCGTCGGTCGGCCCCGACGATGCCTTGCTCGCGCTGATCTCCGGTGGTGCCTCGGCGCTCGTCGAGCGGCCGGTCGCGGGGCTATCGCTCGCGCAGTTCGTCGCCGAGATCCGCGAAGTCTCCGATCGGGGCGCGACGATCCACGAGCTCAACGCCGCTCGGATCGCGCGCTCGCAGATCAAGGGCGGCAAGCTCGTCGACGGTTGCGCCGGACGCGTCGTGACGCTGGTCGCGAGCGACGTGATCGGCGATGACCTCCATATCGTCGGTTCGGGCCCGACCTGCACGGCGCGGCCGCAGGATCGCTGCGAGCTCGCGATCCCGATGAAGGCGTTCTTCGACGCGTTCGTAGAGGAGGTCCGCCGCCACACCGCGGCGATCTCGTACGCGCCGTATCCGCTGGAGGAATCCGTCGTCGAGTGCGCGAACGAGGTCTACACGTCCGCGCACGGCGCTCCGCATGTTCGGTGGGGCGAGCCGACGATCGCGCTACCGCTCGGCCACGGCAGCGGCGGCCGCGCGCAGCAGCTCGCACTCGAGCTCGCGAAGCGGATCAGCGGCCAGGAGATGATCGCGTTCGTCGCCGGCAGCGACGGTCAGGACGGGCCGAAGCCGGAGGGTCGGCCCGCGCCAGCGGGTGCGTTCGTCGACGGCACGACGTGGGTCGCGATCCGCAAGGCGGGCATCGAGCCGACCAAGGCGCTCGTCCGCTGCGATGCCGGCCCCGCACTCGATGCGGTCGGCGCGCTGTTCTACACGCAGGCGACCGGCATCAACCACGGCGACATCGTGGTGATCGCGTGATCGGTCGCGAGCTCGCACCGCAGCTGCTTCGGCGGATCGCGCACGAGCTCGATCCGTCCCGGATGATCCGCGAGAAGCTCGCCGGCGCGGAGCTCGATGCGACCGACGCGTTCGCGATCTCGCTCGGCAAGACCGCGACCGGCATGGCAGCGGGCGTCGGCCCGGTGCAGCGCGGGGTCTGCCTCGCGACGCGCGACGATCCTGGCGACTTGCCGTCGGGATGGCAGCGCGTCGTGCTCGCTCCGCCCTGGACCGCCGAGGTCGCGAGCTACGCGCGCGAGCTGTTGATCGATCTCGTCGCGGCGGCCGGCGCGAACGACCAGCTGCTGTTTCTGATCGCGAACGGCGCGGAGGGCTTGCTCGGGCCCGAGCTGTCGGACGGGAAGCTCGTGCGGATGGCGTTGCCTCCCGCGTATTCGTTCGTCCTCTGCGACGACGCGACCGCACACCTCGCCACCGTCAGCGATGCGCCGACCGTCCCGTACCGGCGAGGCGATCGGATCCAGAACGTGCTGTCGTCGTTCGCCGCGCGCGATCCGGTGCGCGAGGAGCTCGACGAGCGTGGCTTGCAAGCGGTCGAGCTTCGCCAGTTGCGCGGCGAGCCCGAGGAGATCGCGGATCACATCGGCGAGGCGCTCCGCGATAGCGAGCCGCTCGCGATCATGCGGGTGTTCTGGGGCGTGTGCCATCTCCGCGGCCAGCACCACCGCCTGGCGCTCCAGCTCGCGCGCTATCTCGAGGGTGGCCCGTGGGCCGCGATCGTCCTCGGCACGGACGGAGCACCAGGCGCGTACGTGACGCCCGAGACGATGGCGGCGATCCGGACCGTGGGCCTCGATCCCGATAGCGACGACCCGACGAAGATCTTCGAGGCGATCAGCGCGATCGCCGTCGTGCCGTCGACCGGCATGGACCACGGCGACCTCGTGCTCGTCGGTTAGTGCTATAGAAGCCGCCGGGTGACTCAAACCTGGACCACGCTCGCCGTCCTCGACTGGACGACCAAGCGCTTTGCGGATCACGGCATCGGCGCGGCACGCCTCGAGGCCCAGCTGCTGCTCGCGTACGCGCTGAAGTGCTCGCGCACGCAGCTCTACATGAACTTCGACCAACCGCTCGGCGATGCGGAGCTCGCGAGCTATCGCGAATTGATCAAGCGCCGCCTCGCCGGCGAGCCGGTCGCGTACCTGGTTCACGAGCACGAGTTCTGGGGCATGCCGCTCACGATCGAGCCGGCCGTGTTGATCCCGCGCCCCGATACCGAGACGGTCGTCGAGGTCGCCCGCGCGTTGCGCGCCGATCGCAATGCGCCGTGCCGCGTGTTGGACCTGTGCACCGGCTCGGGCGCACTCGCGCTCGCGCTCGCGAAGGAGCTGCCTGCCGCGCAGGTGATCGCGACCGAGCTGTCCCCGGCGGCCGCGGCCGTCGCGCGCGCGAACGTCGAGCGCAACCAGCTCGTCGGCCGCGTCGAGATCCGCGAGGGCGATCTGTGGGCGCCGGTCGCGGGCGAGCACTTCGACCTGATCGTCTCGAACCCGCCGTACATCCCGACCTCCGTGATCGCGACGCTCTCACCCGAGGTCCAGCGCGAACCCGTCATGGCGCTCGACGGTGGTGCAGACGGTCTCGGGTTCTACGATCGGATCTGCGCCGTCGCGCGCGAGTTCCTCGAGCCCGGTGGAGCGCTCGTCGTCGAGCATGGCTTCGATCAGGCCGAGCCGGTGCGCGCGCGGTTCGAGGCAGCCGGGTTCACGCATGTGACCGGGGTCAACGATCTGGGCAAGAACCCGCGCGTCACGCACGGTCTGGCGCCCGACCGCGTGTAACATCGCGAGGTCGGTGCGCAGCGTCTTCTTTCTAGTCTGCGTGCTCGCTTGCGCGGCGCGCCTCGTCCACGCGCAGCCCGCCGAGCCCGATAGCGGCGCAGGCAGTGGCAGCGGCTCCGCAGAAGGCAGTGACGAGGGCAGCGGTTCCGACGCGCCTCCGCCGCAACACCTCCATCGCCACCCGCCGCCGCAACCACCGCCAGCGGTGCCGCCGGCGCAGGGCTTCGGCTCGAATGCCGACAACGCGAGCGAGTCGGCCACGACGGTCGAGGCGCGTCACGAGGCAGAGCTGATCTGCCGGCATCACGAGCCGCACTGCGACTGGGTCGCGACGTTCTCTTCGCTCGAGCGCCAATCGATCGTGCGCACTCTCCAGCGCCGCGGCCTCGAGGTCGAGCCCGAGCCGTGGGGCAAGGTGATCGAGGAAGTCCTCGTCGAGAACGAGGACGTGTTCGCCGAATCGAACTGGCTCCAGTTCTTCAACATCTTCCACTACACGACCCGCGAGAGCCGCGTCCGCGAGGAGCTCACGATCGAGAAGGGCGAGATCTGGGATCAGGATCGCGTCGAGGAGAGCGCGCGTCGCCTCCACGATCCGCTCTACAGCTCCGTCGTCGCGCTGATCCCGGTGAAGTCGTCGCTCCCGAACGCGGTCAAGCTGCTCGCGGTCACCCGCGACATCTGGAGCCTGCGGCTCAACACCCAGTACACGATCCAGCAGGCCGCGCTGACGAACCTGTCGTTCTCGCTCTCGGAGAACAACTTCCTCGGTACCCGCGACGTGTTCGCGGCCGCGGTCGTGATGGACCCGGGCGCGATCGCGGTGGGTCCGTTGTTCATCGACAAGGACTTCCTCGGCGAGCACCTCGATTTTCGGGTGCGGTTCGACGACGTCCTCACGCGCAAGGCGACGAAGTTCTTCAGCCCGATCACCGGCATGCAGACGCAGGTGCCGGGGGCGCCGGACGGTCTCCAGGACGGCACGCTCCACTCCGAGGGCGCCGACGCGACGATCACGCTCGGCAAGCCGCTGTGGTCGCTCGCGAGCGAGTGGGGCTGGGCGACGTCGTTCGCGTATCGCAACGGCGTCAACCGGTCGTTCGACGGCACGATGGATCCGTACGACCTCTACGTCGATCCCGATTCCGGCGTGCCATTCGAGTACCGCTCTCACACCTGGTCGGTCGGTGCGAGCGTCACGCGCCAGTGGGGCACGGACTACAAGAGCCAGCTCGCAGTCGGCTACACGGCGTCGAGCGTACGGTCCTCGCTCCTCGACAACTACACCGCGAACATCGATCCGGCCTCGCTCGCACTGTTCGAGCAGGACGTGTTCCCGCGCAACGAGGTCATCTCGCAGCCGTACGTCACCTACACCTGGTTCGAGCCGCGCTACACGACGGTGCGCAACGTCTCGACCTACGCCCTCGCCGAAGACGTCCAGCTCGGCCCGAGCTTCTCGGCGACGCTCGCGCAAGGCCTCACCGCGCTCGGTGGCGACCTCAACTTCACGCGTCCGTCGATCTCGGCGGGTTACATCTGGTCGTGGCTGCGCGATGGCTTCATCCATCCGTCGGTCAGCGGCTCGATGCGGTTTCAAGGCAGCGCACCGCACGACTGGACATCGATCGACAACAGCGCGAGCGCGCAGCTCCGGTTCGCGACGCCGACGATCTCGTGGTTCCGCGTCGTCGTGCAGAGCGAGATCGACACGCAGTGGCACAACACGCAGAACGGCTACTACGCGATCGGCTCCGACAGCGGCCTGCGCGGCTACAACGTCAACGAGCTCCGGTCGGCGCGCAACACGTCGAGTCGGCTCGTCAAGAACCAGGCGGAGCTGCGGATGACCCCGATCCCGGTCTGGGTGATCCGGCTCGGCGGCGTCGCGTTCTACGAGAACGGCGGCGTCGCCGATTCACTCCAGCGGATCAGTCTGTACAACGATGTCGGCATCGGCGCTCGCATGCTGATCCCGCACCTGTCGCGCGAGCTGTTCCGGCTCGACGTCGCGTTTCCGCTCCAGAATGCGCCGAACAACCCGGCGTTCCATCCGCACATCATGCTGGGCTTCGATAGCTACTTCTAGTCAGCCGCACGAACAGGATGACGAGGTAGATGCCCGTCGCGGTGAGGCCGGCCGACAGGCCCCACCACACGCCGACGATGCCGAGCCCGCAGCCGAAGCCGAGGAAGAAGATCAGCGGCAACGCGAACGCGTAGTGGCCGACGAGGTTCGCCCACAGCGTCGCGCCGGTCTTGCCGAGGCCGCGCAGCGCGCCCGCGCCGATCGCCTGCGTTCCGTCGGAGAGCTGGAACAGCGCGGCGATGTGAAGCAACGGAACGGTCGCGACGATCACCGGCGCATCGTTCGTGAACGCGCGCGCGATCGCCGCCGGGACGAGCAGGAACACCGCCGAGAACCCGGCCATCACGATCAGCCCGAGTCGGATCCCCTGTAGACCGCGCGCGCGGGCGAGCGTGAGGTCACCGGCACCGGCCGCGTGGCCGACCCGCACCGAGGTCGCCGAGGCGACGCCGACCGCGAACGAGAACGTGAAGCTCGCGATGTTGAGCGCGATGCTGTGCGCGGCCGAATCGAGCTTGCCGAGGTGCGCCGCGATCACGGTCGCGACGCCGAAGATGCCGACCTCGGCGAAGATCTGGCCACCGACCGGCCCGCCGTAGCGCAGGACCTCGCGGAGGTCCGCGTTCGTCGACGCCGGCGCCGGGTCTTCGTACAACGAGCGCGTCGCGGCGAGGTAGAGGACGACCGTCATGACCTGGACGAGCGTGGTCGCGAGCGCCGCCCCGATCACGCCGAGCCCGCAGGGGAAGATCAGCACGTAGTCGAGCACCGCGTTGATCGCGTTGCCGACGATCACCGCGACCACCAGCGGCCGCGTCTTGTGGTGCGCCGCGAGGTAGGAACGCAGCGCGATCGTGATGAGGAACGGCACGAGGCCGATCGCGCGGAGATAGACGTACGCGCGAGTCTCGTGGAGGACTTCGGCATCGACGCCGACGACATCCATCAGCAGTGGCGTCGCGAACACGAGCAGCGTCGAGATCAGGCCGACCAGGATCGCGAGCCGGATCCCGGCACCGACCGCGCGACGCGCATCGGCGATTCGACCGCCGCCGAGCGCCTGCGGCACGACCGTGTCCATGCCCATCACGATGCCCATCCCGAGCGACGTGATCGCGAACAAGAGGTTGTTGCCGAGGCCCGCGCCGGCGAGCGCGGCATCGCTGTAGCGACCGAGCATGCCGGCATCGACCATGCCCATCAGCTGGTTGCCGACTTGCTGGGCGGCGAGGGGCAGGGCGAGCGCGATCAGCGCGCGACGCTCGGCGCTCACTACTTGAACGGACGCGGCGTCATCGGCGCGTTCGCGAACGTCAGGTTCTTCGCGATCGCCTTCGCGACGGCGAGCCGATGCTCCGCGTTCGGGCCGACGACGCGAACGTAACAAGGTGCATCGTCGTCGACGAAGATCAGACCCTGGCCATGGTGGTCGAGGCCCTTCGCGCCGACGTCGACTTCGACCGCAGGATCCGGCCGCGCGATCGACGTCCCGGCATCGTTCGGCTTGACGGCACCTGCATCGGCGAGCGCGTCGTACTGCTCGATGATGTCGGAAGAGCCGGTCTTGTACTGTTCGAACAACTTGTCTGCGCGCTGCTTCGCACCGTCGCGGCAGTCGAAGTCGTAGGTCCAGTACTCGGCGGCGCCACCGACCGTGACCTCGTAGTTGCACGGATGCGCGATGCCGCGCGGCACCGAGCTCGCGGAGTCGAGCGCGTGTGCCTGACCACCGATCAGCGCGCCGAACTGCTCGACGCCGAGGATGCTGTCGCACTGAAACTTGTCGGGATACACGCCCGCGAGCTTCGTCGGCTCTTCGACCTTGGCCTTCTCGGTCGCACCCGCCGAGCCGTCGTTCTTGCACCCTGCAAGCCCACCCAGCGCGAGAGCGACGAGACACCAGGAACTACGCACGGCCGGACGGTATCTCAGGCGGTGGATCGTTTTCTACAGACGCTAGTCGGAAGCTGCCATCCGCGTGGTCGCGTCGTAGACGAGCCGAAGCTCGGCGACATCGGCGATCGCTTCGGCCAACGCGAGCAATGGCCCGGGCTTGCGCGCTTCGTCGAGATGAATCGTACCGCCCATCCGTCGTTCGACATACGCGACATACATCCCGCCGCGCCGCGCTGCGACGACGACGCTGCGGAGGTGAAACAACGGTATGGCGGACCGCCTTTTGATCCCCATGATCGTTTGCTCGCTGCGCAGCAGGCCATCTTCGCGATCGAACACGAGATGACGGCGCAGCGTTCCGAGCAACAGCCCGGCTCCGAGCAAGACACCGCCGGCGACGAGCGCCCACATCGGGCCGATCCAAGCGACGCGCGCTCCCGCACCTGCGAGGCCCCAGCCGGTCCACGCGGTCGCGCGGGTTAGATCGAGCTCGACGCGATTCGCCGATCGCTTGCGAATCTGTACGGAGCCGAGCCAGTCGAGCACGTAGGAAGCGTACGCGGACGCGGCGCGATCGCCAACAGGCGAATCGTGACGCTACTCGCCGTCGCTAAACGAGCCGCCGCCGGTGTCGCCGCTACCGCCGCCACCACCACCGCCGTCGCTCGACGGTTCGCCACCGCCGCCACCTTCGCCACCGGTCTGCGCGCGCCACTCGCGGTTGCGCCCGCCGCGGCCACGCCGGCGCCGGCGACGCCGCTTGCGCATCGGCTGACCATCGGGGCCGAGCATCGGGCCCTGCGAGCTGTTGCCGTTGCTCGGCTCGAAGAAGCTGACCGGCGCGTTCGGATCATGCGCGCCATTGCCATTGCCGCCTTCGAGCATCGGCGCACCGGGCTGGATCCCGTTCCCGCCGCGCCGACGGCGGCGACGACGGCGACGACGACGCTCGCCATCTCCGTTCGGGCCATTGGGGCCGTTCGAGCCGTTCGGCTGACCGCCGTGGCCCTGCTGCACCTGCGGGCCACCACCGCCGCCACCGCCACCACCACCGGGGCCACGCTCTTCGAACCTGCGCGGCGGTCCACCGGGACCGCGCTCCCACCGCCGCTGCTTCTTGCCGCGGCGACGGCCGACGCCGGCATCGTTCGGATTCGCCGACGCGACGGGCGCCATCGCGATCCGCATCGGACCGCGCACGTACTCGATCACCGGGCCGCCACCGCCACCACCGCGGCGCGGTTGTGCGTCGCTGATCGGCGCCGCGGTCGACAACACAGGCGTCACGAACGCGCTCTTCGGCGGCAGCATCGCGCGGCGCTTGCGGCGGCGGCGACGCCGGCGGCGACGAGCCTCGGCGGCGCTCGCGGATGCGGAGTTGTCCTCGACGCGCTGCGGCCGTTGCTTCGGCTGCTTCGGCAGGCGCTTGCGCGCGAGCACGGTGACCTGGCCGGGGCCTTCGATGCCCTCGGCGGCGAGGTCGGCGGCGGTACGATCGATCTCGTACTCGTCGTCGTCTAGGTCATCGTCGTCGTCATCATCGTCGTCGTCGTCATCATCGTCCTCGTCGTCGTCGAGGTCGTCATCATCCTCGTCGTCGTCGAGATCGTCATCGTCGAGATCCGCCTCGTCCTCGAGCTCGTCATCGTCGAGGTCGTCGTCATCCTCGTCGTCATCCTCGAGCTCGTCGTCGTTCGGCTTCGGCGCCTCCTGCTTCTTCGCAGGCGCGGGCGGCTGCTTGGCCTCTATCACCGGTGCGGGTGCTTCGATCACCGGCGCAGCACCGGGCTTCGCGCGCCGCATCACCGTCGGAGCGGGTGGGGGAGCGGGCGGCGGCGGCGCGCCGTTCGGCTTCGCTTCGCCCGGCTTCGCACGCCGCATCACCGTCGGTGCAGGCGCAGGTGTCGGCGCCGCGACCGGCGCAGAGCCTTCGGCGGTGACGGCCGCGGGAGGTTGATCGATGCGAACCGTGCGCGCCTTGATCTCGCGCTTCGGCTTCGGTTGCTCGGCGGCATCCGCATCGAGCTCGCGGACGACGAACGATCCGAACCGCGCGGCGACCGCTGCGGCGGCCGCGACGTCCTCGTTCGACCGCATGCAGTTGTCGCAGCGCCCGCACTTCGGCGCGCCGGGCTCGCCGAGGTAATCGAGGATCACCCGGTTGCGGCAGTCGGTCGTCTTGACGTACGCGAGCAGCGCATCGAGGCGCTGGCGATCCGCGATCCGGCGCGCTTCGTACTGGCGCGCGCGCTCCATCACGAGGTCGTCGTCGGGCGGCGGATCGGCGACGTAGTACGTGCCGCCGTCTTTCTCGACGATGAAGCCTTCGTCCTTGAGCAGCGACAGCACGGTGCGCGTGCGCTGCTGGCCGACGCTCGAGCCGAGCGCGACGTTCATCACCGTCGGTGCGCTATCGGCCTCGTTGACCGTGCCGACCGCTTTCGTGAACACCTGCAGCGTCTCGTAGACCTGGCGGACCTGGCGCTTCGTCGGATACGTGCCGGAGAGGAAGTACTCCTGGATCGCGACGTCGTCGGGCGAGAACAACAACACGCAGCGCGAGTTCTTGCCGTCGCGACCGCCGCGGCCAGCTTCCTGCGCGTACGACTCGAGCGAGCCGGGCACGTGATAGTGGAGGACGTTGCGGATGTTCGGCTTGTCGACGCCGAGACCGAACGCGTTGGTCGCGACCATCACGAGCTCGGAGCTCGCCATGAACTCGTTCTGCGAGGCGTCGCGTTCGCCCTTGTTCATGCGGCCGTGATACTTCGCGGTCGGCACGCCCCAGCGGGTCAGCGCTTCGTAGAGCTCTTCGACCTTCTTGACGGTCGCGCAGTACACGATGCCCGGCCGCGGCAGCTTCTTCAGCAGCGTGACGAGCGTCTTCATCTTCTCGTCGTCGTCGGAGAAGTTGATGACTTCGTAGTGGAGGTTCGGACGATCGAACGTCGTCGTGACGATCGACGCCTTCTCCATCCCGAGCTGGAACAGGATGTCGTCGCGGACGTGAGGGGGCGCGGTCGCGGTGGTCGCGAGCACCGGCGGGCGACCGACATCCTCGAGCGCCTTGCGGAGCGAGAGATATGCGGGCCGGAAGTCGTGGCCCCACTGCGAGACACAGTGGGCTTCGTCGACGACGAACCGCGACACGCCGACGCCGCCGCACGCCTCGCGGAGGAATGTCCTGAATTCAGGATCGGCCATCCGCTCGGGCGTCGTCAGCAGCAGCTTGCCACCGGGCGACTTCACGAGCGCATCGACTTCGCGACGTTGCTTCACCGTCAGCGTCGAATCGATCTTCGCAGCGGCGACGCCCTTCGACGTCATCTTGTCGAGCTGATCCTTGATGAGGGCGATCAGCGGGCTGACGACGACGGTGACGCCAGGAACGACGAGCGAGGTCAGCTGATAGAGCAGAGACTTGCCGCTGCCGGTCGGCATGACCGCGAGCAAGTCCTCACCGCGGAGCAGGTGATCGAATGCTTCGGCCTGGCCAGCGCGGAACGTCTTGATGCCGAGCGCTTGTTGCGCGACGCCGAGCAACGCGCCGACGGGCTTCGGTAGACCTGCAGCTTCTGGCGGCACCACACCGTCGAGGCCATACGCCGCTTGCGGCCCGACGGGCTTTTTCTGCTTTGGCTCGGGCGCGGGCGCAGGCTTCGCCGTCGCTGTCGATTTGGTTTTCGACGCGGGCGCGCGACGTGGCTTCGTTGCTGCCGCCTTGGTTGGGGGAGCCTCCGCCTTCTTCTTCGTCGTAGTTTTCGGGGTTGGACGCTTGGTCAAACGGACCACGTCTCCTAATTCAGGCGGCGGGCTCTACACCTAGAGCCTGCACCTGGTTGATTCAGACCATACCACACAGTGCCTGTGCAAGGGCGTGTTACAGAATCCTATATGGCGAGCGACCGGCCGGTCCGGGAAGCCGAAAACCGCCTCGAGCACTTCAACGCCGACCGCGAGCGCCTGCTCGCCGAAGTCGAACGCCGCGTCGTCGCTCGTCGGGTAGCGGAGTCCAAACTGGGCGGCGACGCCTCACTCGAATACGTGCTGAACGACGTCGCTTTTTCGGAGATCAAGCGACTCGAAGCATCGCAGAAAAAGAACGGCGCGCTCGATCGTTGGAAGGATCTCTCGCGCCGGCTCATGCAGATGAGCGAGCCCGATAAGGAGCAGGAGCTCCGCGATCTCGTGCGCTATTACGGCCGCGACGTCGTCGGGAACTTCGACCCGCGGGTCTACAAGTTCGCGACCGGGATCGGCCCTTCGCTCCTCAACACCTTGTTCTCGCCGACCACCGCGTTTCGCCAGGGCTTCGGCGTGCTCGGCAACCTCGATCAGCGGATCCATCCGGACGGCGAAGTCGAGCTCGCGCGGGCGTGCGCCGAGCGCGGCACCGTGATCATCACGCCGACGCACTCGTCGAACATGGACTCGCCCGCGATCGGGTTCGCGCTGATGCGCGCGGGTCTTCCGCCGACGACGTACGGCGCCGGCAAGAACCTCTTCACGAATCCATTTATCTCGTTCTTCATGCGCAACCTCGGCGCGTATCGCGTCGATCGCCGGCTTCGCTTCGAGCTCTACAAGGACGTGCTGAAGGAGTACTCGACCGTGCTGCTCGAGCACGGCTACCACTCGCTGTTCTTCCCGGGCGGCACGCGCAGCCGATCGAACCTCGTCGAGAAGCACCTGAAGCTCGGCCTGCTCGGCACGAGCGTCACCGCGTACAAGAACATGGTGCGCGAAGGCCAGCCGAACAAGCGGCTGTACGTCGTTCCCGCGACGATCAACTACCGGCTCGTGCTCGAGGCCGAGACGCTGATCGACGACTACCTCGCGGAGACCGGCAAGAGTCGCTACATCATCACCGACGACGAATTCTCGCGCGTCGGCCGGATCGTCGAGTTCTTCCGCAAGATCCTCGCGCACGAGGGCTCGGTCGTCGTCCGGTTCGGTCGGCCGTTCGATCCGTTCGGCAACGACATCACCGACGATGGCGAGTCGATCGATCGCGCCGGACGTCACGTCGATCCTGCGAGCTTCATCCGCGGCGCGAGCGGCGAAGTCGCCGACGACGATCAGCGCGATGCCGAGTACACGCGCGCACTCGGCCGCCGGCTCGCGGCGGTCTACCCGAAGCTCACCGTGTTCCACTCGACGCATCTCGCCGCGCGCGTGATGTTCGATGCGGTCGCGAAGCGCGCCGGCACGCGCGACATCTATCGCCTGATGCGAGTGCCGCAGACGCCGATCCCGAAGGTCGAAGCGCTCGCCGCGTTCGATCGGTTGCGCGCGCGGATCGCGGCGACCCCGGCGTGGGGCGCCGAGCATCCGGGGTTCTTGACGCAAGCGTCGGCCGACAAGCTCGCCGATGGCGTGAGGGGCCTGTCGACGTTCCACACCCGCGTCGCCGTCGAGGATCGCGGTGACTCGCTGTACGCGAGCGACATGAAGCTGATCTTCTACTATCAGAATCGCACCGCGCACATTCCTCCGGAGTCGGCCTCGTGAGAGGCGATACGGTCGGCATCGTCGGCGCGGGACGGTTCGGCACCGCACTCGGATCCGTGCTGGCGCGCGCGCATCGCCGCGTCATCCTCTGGTCGCGTGACCCCGCGATCGTCGACGCGATCCAGACCACTCGCCGCTGCCCGCGCTTGCCCGACGCGCCACTGCCCGAGCCGCTCGTCGCGACTGCCGATCCGCGCGAGCTCGCCGCCGAGGCGCGGTTCGTCGTGATGGCGGTCAGCTCGACGAACGTCCGCGAGCGCGCGAAAGAGCTCGGCAACTACCTCGATGGCAGCCACATCGTCGTTCACGCGATCGGCGCGCTCGCGCTACCGGTTCGCGATGGTGCCGTGAAGAGCTGGGAGCGCGTCTCCGACGTGATGGCGCTCGGCTTGCCGACGCTGAAGATCGGCGCGATCGCGGGACCGGCGCTGCCCGCGGATCTGGTCGCGGGCGAGTACGCGTCGATGGTGATCGCGTCCGCGTTCGACGAGGTCGTCGCAGAAGGTCGGCGCCTCCTGAACGCGCCGCCGCAGCTCCGCTTGTACTCGTCGAAAGATCTCGCCGGCGTCGAGCTCGCGTCTGCACTCGCTGGTGCGTACACGGTCGCGCTCGGCCTGTGCGATGGTCTCGGCATGGGGGCGGGGCCGCGCGCGGTGCTGATCACGCGCGCCGTCGCGGAAGCATCGCGGCTCGGGCAAGCGAGCGGCGCCGAGGCGCGGACCTTCGCCGGGCTCGCCGGCCTCGGCAACTTGCTCGTGCGCGCGAGCAACCGCAGCGTCGACTACGAGCTCGGTCGTCGCCTCGCCGAAGGTGTCGTCAGCGCGGACTCGCAACGCACGGAAGGTGCGCGCGCCGCGATCGCCGGCGCAGAGCTCGCCGCGAAGCTGCGCGTCCGGATGCCCGTGCTGACCGGCGTCGCCGCGGTGCTGTCGGGTCGCGCGGAGCCTCGCGAGGCCGCGGCGCTCGTCGGCGATACCGTCGCGGTCGAGGAGTGAGGTGTGAAGCGAGCGCTGCTGTGCTTGATCGCCGGCAGCGCATGTAACCGACATCCGCCGCGCACGCCGATCGCGCCGAGCACCGCAGGTGTTTCGATCAGCCTGTACAGCAACGGCGATCCGAGCAGCGCGTACGGCGTCGTCGACGATCGCCGCTGGGTCGAGCTCGCCGGCAAGGAGCTCGCGCTCGAGCAGATCGATCCGGGAGCATCGCTCGCGTCGCTCGTGATCGAGCCGCTCGATGCGGCGCCGCTAACGATCGAGCGCTGCTCGCGCGAGGCGCTGCCCGTGCTGCCGGCTCAGCCAGCGTCGCCGGCGCCGCTCGCGAAGCCCGCGCCGAAGCTCGAGATCGATCGCGCGAGGGAACAGCGAGCGCTCGAGCTGCGCCGCGCGGGCATCCTGCCGCCAGCGCCGCCTGCGCCGAAACCCGTCGAAACCGCGACCGAGCACGCGGATCTGCACGTCACTGCGACCGTGCGGTGCACGGTCGTCGGCGCACCGGGGCGCCACCTCGTGCGGATCCTCTACGTCTCGCACGCGCTCGGCTATCGCGCGCAACACGATCTCGCGATGACCGCACCGGATCGCGCGCACCTCGCGACGCGCTACGCGTTCGCGACGCCGGCCTGGCACGAGCGCGCCGAGGTCACGGTGCTCGACGGCATGCCCGGCGGCGAAAAACTGCCGACGCCGCTCGCACGTGGCCAGGTCGTCCTCGACGGATCGATCGCGATCCTCGCCGCACCGCCGCGCGAGGTCGGCGCGAGTCTCCGCCGGATCTACGACGGCGCGGTCACGACGCCCGGTGTCGATGCGGCCGATCCGGCATGGAACGCGGACTCGACGCACGGCGTATGGGTGTGGATCGAGCTGACCGGGCCACTCGCACCGGGGCCGGTGCGCGCACACGTCGAGCTCGCCGACGAGCCGGCGCGCGATCTCGAGCTGCCCGGTACGCTGCGCGAGGTCCGCGGCGATCACGTGCGGTTGCCGCTGTGGCTCGACACGACGCTCGCTGGATCGCGTCTGCGGTTCGCAGATCCGACGATCGCGGTCGAAGCGACGATGAGCGAGCGCTTGATGCTGTCGGTGTCGAACCTCGGCGACCAACCGCGCGAGGTCTGGGTCGAGGAGCACGTCCGGCCCGCGCACCATCGCAAGATCGAGCGCGCGTGGCCCGACAAGCCGATGGCGTCTGGCGACATCGTGCGCGAGAAGCTCGAGGTCAAGCCGCACGCGATCGCGCGCGCGGGCTACACCGTCACGTACGAGTTCTAGTTACCCTTCTTAGTTGAAGGTCACGCTGAACGTGTAGTTGTTCAAGTTCACCGGCGAGCCCGGCAGGACCTCGAACACGTAGTCGCCTGCGGCGAGCGTCGGGCACGACGGCGACACCGCGGGGCACACGAGCGTCTCGCCGGGACCGAAGCTGCGCGACTGACCGATCACGTTGCCCATCGTGTCGTAGAGCTTGAGGTCGAGGTCGCCGCCGCCGCCCATGCCGTTGTTCAGCTGGAGCGTGACCTTCGTCGTCATCGCGGGGACGGTGAACTTGTAGTAGTCGTCGTCCTCGCCGGTCGAGACCTTGCAGATCGCCGCGGGCCCCATGTCGGTCGCCGGATCGATCACCGCTGCGGTGTCGAGCGTGTCGTTCGGCTCCTTGTAGTCGCACTCGGCCTGCGTGTACGGGCCGTCGATCGAAGCGTCGTGCACGCCAGCCTTGTCGGAGAAGTCGAGGATGAACGAGCACCCCGACAGCGCGCCAGACAACAGGATCAACGCGATCCAAACCCGGACCATGTTCACCAAGCTATCGTTCGACCTCGAAGATCGTCAAGTGTTCTGGCGCACTTAGCTCATGGGAGCGGCTTGACGTGCCGGACCCACAACGGTAGGGTCCCCGCGCGCCATGTACCTGCAGGACCTCATCTTCACGCTCCAGAAATTCTGGGCGGACCGAGGCTGCGTGATCGAGCAGCCCGTCGATGTCGAGGTCGGAGCCGGCACGTTCCACCCGGCGACGTTCCTTCGCGTGCTCGGTCCGGAGCCGTGGAACGCCGCGTTCGCGCAGTTCTGTCGCCGCCCGAGCGACGGTCGCTACGGCGAGAACCCGAATCGCGCCGGCGCGTACTACCAGTTTCAGGTCGGCCTCAAGCCGTCGCCGCTGCACGTCCAAGATCTCTATCTCGACTCGCTCCGCGCTATCGGGCTCGATCCCGCGGTCCACGACATCCGGTTTGTCGAGGACGATTGGGAATCGCCGACGCTCGGTGCGTGGGGACTCGGCTGGGAGGTCTGGTGCGACGGCATGGAGGTGACCCAGTTCACCTACTTCCAGCAGGCCGGCGGCATCGATCTCATGCCGGTCACCGCGGAGCTCACGTACGGCGTCGAGCGACTCGCGATGTACATCCAGAACGTCCCCAACATGTTCGACGTGAAGTGGGACAAGCACACGACGTACGGCCAGATCCGCCACCCGTGGGAGGTCGAGTACGCGACCTACCAGTTCGAGGAGCTGACCGCCGACAACGCGTTCCGCCTGTTCGATCAGTACGAGGCCGAGTGCTATCGCCTGCTCAAGCGCACGACGCCGGCTGGCTACACCGGTCCGGCGAAGGGCCCGCTCGTCCTGCCGGCATACGAGCTGTGCATGAAGTCGAGCCACCAGTTCAACTCGCTCGACGCGCGCGGCGCGATCAGCGTGACCGAGCGCGCCGCGTACATCCAGCGCGTTCGCAACATGGCGAAGGCGTGCGCGGTCCAGTACGTCCAGTCGCGCGCCGCGCTCGGTTTCCCGCTGCTGCCGAAGGACATCGGTGCGAAGGCGCAGGCCGCGTTCGACGCCGAGATGGCGAAGGATCCCGAACAGCCGGTGCGCGCGGTCAATCCCGCTGCACTCGCCGCGGCGCGCGTCGTCGCCCCGCACGCGCAGGAGCTGCCCAATGTCCGCTGATCTCCTGTTCGAGCTCGGCTGCGAAGAGATTCCCGCGAAGATGCTCGCGACCGCGCTCGCGGCGCTGCCCGGGCAGGTCGTGGCGAAGCTCGAGGCCGCGCGCCTCACGCACGGTGCGATCAAGGCGCTCGGCACGCCGCGCCGGCTCGCGGTGATCGTGATGGATCTTGCCGATCGCCAGCCCGATCTCGACGAGACCGTCGTCGGTCCACCGGTCGGCGCCGCGTTCGCGCCCGATGGCACGCTGTCGAAGGCAGGCGAGGGCTTCGCGAAGAAGAACGGCGTCGCGCCGGAGGCGATCACGAAGCAAGAAGTCGCCGGCAAGAAGGGCCTCTACGCGGTCGCGCAGAAGCACGTCGCCGGTGAAGCGACGCGGATGCTGCTGCCGGGGCTCCTCAAGGAGCTCGCGGCCGGTGTCGCGTGGCCGAAGTCGATGAAGTGGGGCTGGAGCGAGCAGACGTTCGTGCGCCCCGTGCAGTGGTTGGTCGCGCTCTACGGCGGCGAGGTCGTGCCGTTCGAGTGGGCAGGCCAGACCGCGGGCCGCCAGACCCGCGGGCATCGGTTCCTGTCGAGCGGCGTCCACGATCTCGCGAACGCGGGCTCGTACATTCCGACGCTGCGCGCGCAGCACGTGCTCGTCGATCCGGCGGAGCGTGCGCAGCGCGTGCGCGAGGAACTGACGCGGCTCGCCCGCGAGACCGGGCTCCACATGCGCGAGGACGAGGCGCTCGTCGGCGAGGTGATCCACCTCGGCGAGTGGCCGGTCGGCATCGCGGCGGAATTCGATCCCGCGTTCCTCGAAGTTCCCGAGGAGATGGTGATCACGTCGATGCGCCTGCATCAACGCTACTTCGCGTTCGAGGACGCGCAGGGGCGATTGCAGAACCACTTCGCGACGCTCGCCGCGACGCACGTGAAGGATCCGAAGGTCGTCGCGCAAGGCAACCAGAAGGTCCTCGCATCGCGGTTGAAGGACGCGCAGTTCTTCTTCGCCGAGGACAAGAAGCACTCGATGGACGACTGGAACAAGACGCTCGCCAGCGTCGTGTTCCAGGCGAAGTTGCCGAAGGGCGCGCAGACGATCGGCGACAAGGTCGGTCGGATCGAAGCGATCGCGACCGCCGCTGTCGGTGGTGGCGTCGCGGCGATCGCGGCGAAGTACTGCAAGGCCGACCTCGCGTCGAAGGCCGTCGGCGAGTTCCCCGAGCTCCAGGGCACGATGGGCAAGCACTACGCGCGCCATCATCGTCTCGGCGAACAAGTCGCCGACGCGATCGAGCAGCACTGGTGGCCGAAGGGGCAGGGGGCCGAGCTACCACGCAGCCTCGATGCCGCGGTCGTCGCACTCGCCGACAAGATGGATACGATCGTCGGCTGCTTCGCGGTCGGGCTCGAGCCGAGCGGTTCGGCAGATCCGTACGCGCTGCGCCGCGCCGCGATCGGCATCTGGCAGATCCTGCTCGCGCGGCCCGAGTTGTCATTCCCGAAGCTGTTCGCGACCGCGCGCGACGTGCTCGCGAACCAAGGCGTCACGCTGAAGGATCCCGCGAAGCTCGAGGATTACTTCCGCCAGCGCTTGAATGGCATCTTCGTCGACAGCGGCATCCCGACCCAGGATGCGAATGCCGCACTCGCGCAGGGTTGGCAGGATCCGAACGATGCTCGCGCCCGTGCGCAGGCGTGCTCGAAGATCTCGAAAGAAGCGCGCGAGGTGTTCAAGCGCGTCGCGAACATCCTCGACGATGCGCGCGCGAAGAAGCTCGAGCCGGGCACCGCGCCGGATTCGGGCCAGTTCGTCGGTGATGTCGAGCGCAACCTCTACGCCGCGATCGAACAAGCGCAGCAGCGCGAGACCCAGCCCCGCGCGAACCGCGACTATGCCGCCGTGTTCGAGTCGCTCGAGCGCCTGCGTCCGATCGTCGCCGCGTTCTTCGACAAGGGCGGCGTGATGGTCATGGACCCGGACCCGAAGCTCCGCGACAACCGGCTCGCGCTGCTCAACTGGTTTATCGCTCCGTATCTCGCGATCGCAGATTTCCGTCTACTCGGAGGCGCCCAGTGACGTTCGTCAAATCATTCGGTGGTGGTTCGGCCGAAGGGCGGGCCCGCGACAAGGCGTTGCTCGGCGGTAAGGGAGCGAACCTCGCCGAGATGGCGTCGCTCGGCTTGCCGGTGCCGCCGGGCTTCACGATCACGACCGAGGTCTGCCGCTACGTGATGTCGCACGGCGCCGACCATTATCCCGACGGCCTCGCCGCCGAGGTCGATGCCGCGCTGACCAAGGTCGAAGAGCTCGCCGGCGCGAAGTTCGGCGACTCGTCGACGCCGCTGCTCGTCTCGGTCCGCTCCGGTGCGCCCGCATCGATGCCGGGCATGATGGACACGATCCTCAACCTCGGCCTCAACGACACGACCGTCGCGGCGCTCGCGACGAAGTCGGGCAACGCGCGGTTCGCGTGGGATTGCTATCGCCGGTTCGTCGCGATGTTCGGCGAGGTCGTGCTCGGCGTGGTCGCCGAATCCGAAGAGCACGAGCAGCCGTTCGATCAGGTGCTCGACCAGATCAAGTCGAAGCACCGCGCGAACCGCGACCAAGATCTGAAAGAAGACGCGCTCCGCGAGGCCGTCGCCGCGTTCAAGCAGCTCGTCCTCGACAAGACGAAGAAGCCGTTCCCCGACGACGTCAAAGCCCAATTGTGGGGCGCGATCGGCGCCGTGTTCCGGTCGTGGAACAATCCGCGCGCCGACGTCTATCGCAAGATGCAGAACATCCCGGCGTCGATGGGCACCGCGGTGAACGTCCAGGCGATGGTGTTCGGCAACCTCGGCGATGACTGCGCGACCGGCGTCGCGTTCACGCGCAATCCCGCGACCGGCACCGCCGAGCTGTATGGCGAGTTCCTCGTCAACGCGCAGGGCGAAGACGTCGTCGCCGGCATTCGCACGCCGGAGCCGATCAACGAGCTCGCGAAGAAGCTACCGGCCGCCCACGCCGAGCTCGTGAAGGTCGCGAAGCTGCTCGAGGATCACTTCCGCGACATGCAGGATCTCGAGTTCACGATCCAGGGCGGCAAGCTGTTCATGCTGCAGACCCGGAACGGCAAGCGCACCGGCAAGGCGATGGTGAAGGTCGCCGTCGACATGGTCGCCGAGGGCAAGCTCCAGCCGCGCGATGCCGTGATGCGGATCGACGCGAGCAAGCTCGACGAGGTGCTCCATCCGACGATCGATCCGAAGGCACGGCCGACGCCGATCGCGAAGGGCTTACCTGCATCGCCCGGCGCCGCGATCGGCAAGGTCGTGTTCACCGCGAACGCCGCCGAGGAGTGGCACAACCGCGGTGAGCAGGTGTTGCTCGTCCGGACCGAGACGTCGCCCGAAGACATCCACGGCATGAAGGCCGCGGCCGGCACGCTGACCGCGCGCGGGGGAATGACGTGCGTCGCGCCCGAGACCACGATCCTCACCGATCGCGGCTTTCTCACGGCCGAGGCGGCTTACGGCGTGCTCGCCGCGGGTGAACGCCTGCGGATCCTGTCGTTCGACTCGAAAGCACTCGCCCCGGTGTGGCGCGACATCATCGCCGCCGGCCACAAGCCCGCAGACGTGATCACCGTGGCCGTGTCGCAGACCGGCCGCGCCGAGCACAATACGCTCCGGCTTACCGGCGACCACAAGATGTACATGCTCGCGAACCGCCGGCTCGCGAAGAAGCCGCTGCAAGACTTGCTCGCCGCCGAAGAGATGGCGCTCGCGGTCGAGCGCGTGCCGAGCCTCGGCGAGACCGCGACGTCGCCGGCGCTCGCGTACGTCGCCGGCGCGCTGATGTCCGACGGCTACGTCAAGGTCACGCCGACGAAGGGCTCGGTCACGTTCATCCAGAAGAGAACGGAAGATAAGATCGAGTTCATCGCCGCGGTCGAGCAGGCGTTCCTCGAGGCGTTCGAGGTGCCGTTCTCGTACATGCGGCAGCGCGAGACCGTCGCGACGCTGCGCGGTCGCGAGATCCGTGGCGAGGTCCAGGATCGGATCTGTTTCCGCCGCGAGCCGGCCGAACGCCTGGCGTGGATCCGCGACAACCTGCCCACGTGGGTGCTGTCGCTCGACGCGACCGCGTTGCGGTTCTTCCTCGCCGGCTTCGTCGACGGCGACGGCACCGTCAATCACGAAGAGCGCTCGACGCGGATCCAGATCAGTGTCGCCGCCGCGAAGCCGAAGATGCTCGAGGGCGTCGTCCTGGCGTGCCTACGGCTCGGCATCCTCCCGCAGGTCTATCCGAATCGAGAAAACTTCTCGGTCCACATCGCCGAGCACTGCGACGAGATCCTCGCGTTCACGCATCGCGTGTTCGCCGACACTCCCGAGCGCGGCTACGACTCCAAGTGCTTCGCGGTCCGCGGGCTGTTCGAAGACATCGTCGACGACGTCAACTTCATGGGGCGCGTGCGCGAAGGGCTCAAGCGCAACCTGATGTTCGGCGCGGACAAGCTGCGCCGCGACGTCCTTCCGCTCGCGAAGGGCGACGCGCAAAGAGAGCTCGCCGCGATCCTCGACTCGGCGTTGCGCTCGCATCGGATCGAACAGGTCGCGGGTCCCGAGGCGACCACGGTCTACAACTTCGAGGTCGACGCGACCGACGAGCTCGACAAGAACTACGTCGTGTTCTCGGCGCGGATGACGCCGATCCTGATCTCGAACTCGCACGCGGCGGTCGTCGCGCGCGGGATGGGCAAGTGTTGCATCACGGCCTGCACGTCGCTGCGCGTCGACGCGGCGAAGAAGACTGCTTCGTTCGTCGGCGGCGGCAAAGAGATCAAGATCAAAGAGGGCGACGTGCTCACGCTCGACGGCTCGACCGGCGAGGTGTTCGTCGGCCCGGCGCCACTCGTCCCGGCGGAGCTCGGCAAGGAGCTCGGCACGCTGATGGAGTGGGTCGATTCGTTCCGCAAGCTGAAGGTGCGGACGAACGCCGACACGCCGACCGACGCGCGCACGGCGCGTAGCTTCGGCGCCGAGGGCATCGGCCTGTGCCGGACCGAGCACATGTTCTTCCAGCCGGAGCGGATCATCGCGGTCCGCGAGATGATCCTCGCGAACGACGAAGCGGGTCGCCGCGCGGCGCTCGCGAAGATCCTGCCGATGCAGCGCGACGACTTCGCGGAGCTGTTCCGGGTGATGGACGGTCTGCCGGTCACGATCCGGCTCCTCGATCCGCCACTCCACGAGTTCCTGCCGCATCAGGAGAACGAGATCGAGGAGCTCGCGAAGGACCTCGGCCGGACGGCGAAGGAGCTGACGGCGAAGGTCTCCGAGCTGACCGAGGCGAACCCGATGCTCGGCCATCGCGGCTGTCGCCTCGCGATCACGTTCCCGGAGATCTACGAGATCCAGGCGCAGGCGATCGGCGAGGCCGCGAAGCTCGTGGCGGGCGAGGGCAAGCAGGTCCACGCCGAGATCATGATCCCGCTCGTGATGGTCCCCGAGGAGCTCCGCCGGCTGCGGATCCTCGTCTCGGATGCGTTCACGAAGGCCTCGGGCGGGATGCCGTTCACGGTCGGCACGATGATCGAGCTGCCCCGCGCGTGCGTGGTCGCCGACCGGATCGCCGAGCACGCGGACTTCTTCTCGTTCGGCACGAACGACCTGACCCAGACCACGTTCGGCCTGTCGCGCGACGATGCCGGCCGGTTCCTGCCGTCGTACATCGACCAAGGCGTGATCGCGGTCGACCCGTTCGTGGTGCTCGACCCCGAGGGCGTCGGTGCGCTGATCGAGCTCGGGGTTCGCGGCGGCCGGACGACCAAGCCCGGCCTGAAGGTCGGGATCTGTGGCGAGCACGGCGGAGACCCTAGCTCCGTAGAGTTTTGCCACAGGGCCGGTTTCGACTATGTCTCGTGCTCCCCGTTCCGGGTGCCGATCGCCCGGGTGGCGGCCGCCAAGGCCGCGTTGGCAGAAGGCAAATCGTGACTTCGATCAAGGCAACTGATTCCCCGCGCACACGGTCCAAGGCTGCGGTGATGAGACTCGGCCTGGCATGTATTGGCCTCGCAGCCTGCACGGCTTCGGCAGACGAGGTCTCGCCGCCGAACGACCAGTTCTTCTTTCCGACCGGTCTCGCGATCGCGCCCGACCAGTCGAGGCTGTTCGTCACGAACGCGAACTCCGAGCTGCGCTACGACTCGGGCTCGGTCAACGTGATCGACCTCGACGTGGTCGATCAAGCGGTCGCGAACTGGACCGGCAGCCAGGCGCAGCCGAGCAACTGCTCTCAGGATCCCGATCACCGTGAAACGCTGATCTGCGACGAGACCCAGTTCATGATTCCGGCCGCGGGCGCACGGATCGGCAACTTCGCCACGTCGCTCGGCGTCCAGGACACCGGGAACGGCGAGCTTCGCCTGGTCATCCCGACCCGCGGCGATCCGTCGATCACGTGGGTCGACTACGCCGGCGGCAAGCTGCAGTGCAACACCCACGGGATGGACTTCGACCTCTGCGACGACGCGCACCGTCTGTCGTACGTCCACAATGATCCCGACCTCGCGTACCTGCCGGCCGAGCCGTTCGATGTCTACGTCGATTCGCCCGGCCAGTTCGCCGTCGTCAGCCACCTGACGACGGGTGCCGTCACGCTCGTGAGCTCGCCGATCGGCGGCAACGCGACGATCTCCGACATCGATGTCGGCCTGTTCGCGCCCGACCAGCTGACCGGCCTGGTCGGCTCGACGGGCGTCGCGGGGCGCTCGAGCCCGGATGGCGACATCATCTACGTCGGCGCGCGCAGTGAGGATCGGATCCAGACCTTCACCGTCGGCCACCCGGTCAACGGCGTCGATCCATTCTTGTTGACGGGTAACTACTTCTTCCTCGACTCGGTCGGTGGGAACGCCGGCAGCTCGACGGATACCCGCGGGATGACGATCTCGCCCGACGGCAACCGGCTGTACCTGATCAACCGCTCGCCGCCGTCGCTCCAGGTCTACGACACGTCGCTGAAGGACACCGGCTACCCCGCGAACGTCGGCATCGGCGCGTCGGATATCTGCCGCCAGGCTTCGACGCTCGACGCGATCGATACCGGCGATGGCGAGCGTGTCTACGTCACGTGCTTCTCCGACGGCCAGCTCTACGTCATCGATCCTCGCGGCCAGACCTACGTCGACGACATCATCACCGTCGGTCGCGGGCCGTACGCGGTCAAAGCGTCGCCGACGCGCAAGAAGGTTTACGTCAGCAATTTCCTCGAAGACACGATCGCCGTGATCGACGTCGACCCCAGCTCGCCGACCCGCGACCGGGTTGTCTTGCGTATCGGCGAGGTCAAGCCGCCATGAAGTCCCGTTGCCTAGCAGCTCTCCTCCTCGTCCTGATCGGCTCGTGTGATTCCACCCAGGACACGATCACCAATCAGCTCAACCTCGATCGTCCGATCGACATCGCGTTCGCGTGTTACGGCGGCATGCGCCTGACCGGCGGCGGTGCCGCGACGCCCGACAACGCCGCGAATATCGTCCAGACGGCTCAGCCGCTTCAGGCGTGTGACATCCGCTCGGGGGCTCACGACACGTCGACTCCAGGGCCGGTTCCGCCGGGCCAAGAGACGATCAATGACGCGATGGGGCACTCCCAGACCACCGGGTCGTCGTTCTATTACGGCTTCGTTCTCCAGAACGAGACCGGCACGGTCGCGCTCGCGCACTGGGATACGAAGCCGTCGTCGGCGTTCGCCGGTGGCGACATCACGATGGACGATGCCGATCCGCTGACGCCGGGCAAGAACAGCCTCGCGGTCGGCGAGGATCCCGTCGCGATCGCGACCAGCACCGAAGGCTGCTACGCGCTCACCGCGAACGCGGGCTCGTGCGACCTGTCGACGATCGACATCTCGTCGGCCGTCCTCGCGGCGACCGACTCGACCGCGATCAGCGAGGGCAAGCGCGCGGTGATCAACCGGCTCGCGGTCACGAACGCGGCGGGCCAGCCGATCCTCGCGAAGCCCTCGGCGATGCAGGCCCAGCCGGCCAGCGGCACGATCGGCGGCGCGATGGATCCGTCGAGCGGCGTGATCAACGCGTGTCCGGCGACCCCGACGGGGCTCGTCTACATCGCGTATCGAACTGTCACCTCGTTGCCGGCGTCGACGTGGCGAGCGGCAAGATCGTCACGAGCCTCACGTTCGACGTGAACGGCATCCCGACGCTCGGCGATGGCAACGTGTCGTGTCCCGACGAGTGTGGCGGCAACGGAGCGCCGACGCCGGGCACGCGGCCGTTCACGCTGTCGCTCGAGCGCGACGCGCGGAGCTCGCGGACGACGCTCGCCATCGGTCTGCAGGACTCGAACGTCGTCACGATCGTCGACCTCGACATCTCGAGTCGGCCCACGGCGCCGCAGCACTACGCGCTCGAGCAGAACAAGACGAACAACCTCGGCGTCACGTTCATCGCGCAGTCGCCGACCATCGGCATGGGCGGCAGCAGCGGCATGATCAACGACGACTCGGCGCTCGGCGGCGAGATGCAGTTCCTCTACGCGGTCGCGACCGACAACACGATTCGCGTCGTCAACTTCGACGCGGGCTCGGCGACGACGGAGTGCGATACCCAGATCGATCCGCGCTACCTGCACGACCAGCTCAACGTGAACCTCCTGTCGTGCCTCCCACGCCAGCCGGCGAAGCGGCGTGCGGGCGCGAGGAGCCCGGGCATCCAGCTGCCGAACATGGGCACCCCGACGGCGATCAGCGTGCACCGGGTCGATGCGATCGACGGCGATCCGCGGATCCCGGGCAATCCGCTGCGGCTCGTTGGCTACTTCGGCGCGATCACCGCGACGAACGGAGCCACCTACGTGCTCAACATCGACAACGACGACTTCGCGGATACGGTCGACACCACCGGCAACCCGGTCGGCACCGCGATCCCGCTCGACATCGCGAACCAGCTCCGCGATGCGGTCCCGGATCGCGCCGCGGTCGCCCAGCAGCTGGTGGGTGGCGCCGAGATGCCGATCTGCAACACGTACGGCATCGATCCGGATAGCTCGAGCGCGCCGGACGAGAGCACGCGCTACAACGGTACGACAACGCGCACGCTGCCCGCGAGCTCGATCGCGACCGAGAAGATCGGCATCTTGCCGAGCATCCGCCAGGTCGAGTGCATCTCGCCGGTCGACGAGCCCACGGGCATCCCGGTGAGCGAGCTGTCGTTCGCGGCGCCGATCACCGTCCGCGATCAGGAGTTCCCGGATCTGTTCGCGCTGCCGTACGACGACACGCTCACGATGACGTACGAAGGCTCGCTGTCGCTCGACACCAGCAACACGGCTCTGAACGGTCCCGCGGTTCGCACGAGCATGATGAACGTCGACGCCGACGGGATTCGCATCGACGATGCGACGCATCCATATTGCGACGCCGGTGTTCAGCCATGGGACATCGTCCAGCTGCGCGGCTGCGATTCGACGCTCGGCGATACCGACTGCCCGCTCGGCTACACGTGCTTCGTTCACCCGGATAGCCAGGTCGCGAACCTCGGCGCGTGCATGCTGAAGGACGAAGCGGACCGGCTCGCGAACGCGTGCAAGGAGTTCCTGACGTCGCAGCGCCAGTACACGATCGCGAAGGCGACGAGCGGCGAGATCAAGCTCCTCCCGCGCAAGCACGTGCTGCGGACGACGCCGGTCGATGGTTGCACGAGCGATACGCAGTGCCAGACGCTCGCGACATACCTGCTCCAGAACGAGAGCTCGAACCCGCCGATCGCGGACAACACGACGCCGGATCCTCATCACTACTCGTGTGCACCGGATCCGGCGCGCGCGCCCGATCCGCTGACCGGCGCACCGCTCAACCGCTGCATCGAGACGTGCACGGTCGACGCCGATTGCGATGCGGGCTCGGTCTGCGACGGCGGCACCTGCTACGACGGCGTCATCCCGCCCCAGGCGTGCGTGAACGCGCCGCAGCGCTACGAGCTCCGCGCCAGCGAGGCGTTCGTCGTCGCCGGGGAATCGTCCGGCTACCACCATCCGATCATCGCGGACGCCGGCGGCAACTGCGTCGTCGATCCGACCGCGAGCCGATTCGAGATCGGCCGGATCCCGCTGAAGGCGCCTGCGTGCAACCCGATGGCGAATCCGTTCACGGGGCTCCTGCCGGATGGCGTCACGTACGAGCCGAACCCGTGTCAGACCACGGTCGACCAGACGGAGACCGTCAATAACTACGTGGCGGGGACCTGCACGCCGGCGCCCACGCCGACGTCGCTGGTGACCCGCCAGGCGCCGGCGATCCGCTACCACGGCCCCGGTATCACGATCACGATGGTCGATCCGACGTACCCCGGCGATGCGCTGTGCATCGGCGACCGCCAAGGCACGCTCGGCAACATTCCGGTCGTCCCGCAGCTGTTCCAGCAGTCGGTCCGGATCGTCTCGGGGTTCCAGCCGCTCCGGATCAACACGGGCGCGGCGTTCCCGGTCAAGGTCCTGCGCGGGCCGCAGGAGAGCATCTGGGTGATGGACGACGGCGACTACCTGTCGACCTCGATCTCGGTCCCCTCGACGCGCGGCAAGGTGTTCCGGATCGAGTCCGCGGCAATCGGCGTCCTCAACACGCTCGAATAGCCGAATTCTTGCCGCAGATCCCCCCCGGGTCGAAGCTCGGGGTATGTCGCGCGAAGAAGGGCTCTACAAGGACAAGATCGAGGTCAGCCTCGACGGCCGTCAGATCTTCTATCTGTTCTTCGGCGGGTCCGTGATCGTGGGCTTGGTGTTCGTGCTCGGCGTGATGGTGGGACGGCGGGTCGAAGCGCGCGGCCACGTGGAGCGCGCGCAGACCCAGGCGACGGTCGATCCACTGGCGGCGCTCGATCGGCTCGAAGGCGGTGGCCTGTCGTATCAAGGCGCGCTGCGCGGCGGCGATGCGCCGGCGAGCGACGTCGAGAAGACGATCGGCGAGATGGCCAAACAGCCGAAGGTGAAGTCCGTCGAGAAAAAGGACGAGGCGAAGCAGGCCGAGCTGCCGAAGCTCGAGCCGAAGGCCGAGATCAAGGATCCTCCGAAGGCCGATCCCAAGCCGGAGGCGAAGCCGGAAGCGAAGAAGGACGAGCCGAAGAAAGAGGCCAAGAAGGACGACGCGAAGGACGGTAAGGACAAGCCCGAGCCGAAGCCGGAGAAGAAGACTCGGTTCGCGCTCCAGCTGTCGTCGTTCCAGGACAAGGCCGAAGCGCAGGCGTACCTCGAGCAGGTCAAGGCGAACGGCCTGCCGGCGTACGTGACCGAGGCCGAGGTCGACGGCAAGACGTTCTATCGGGTGCGGGTCGGCAAGTATTCGTCGGTCGATGCCGCGAGCGACGCGAAGGTCGACATCGACAAGGCGACCAAGAAGTCCGCGTCGATCGTCAAGCTCCAGCAGTGAAGCTATAGATTCGGCAGGTCCGCGATCCACGCGGACGCGCTCGCGTAGAGCACCAGCACGAGGCCGGCACCCTGCGGCCACGGCCGAGGTCGGAGCTCGCCAGGCGGCGCGAACGAGACGGCGGTCGCACCGTGAATGCGCGCTTCGAGCAGCGCCGGGACGAGCGCGCCCTCGACGATCGCGATCCGGCCGAGCTTCTCGACCAGCTCGGTCTCGATCTCGGCATCCTTCCGGCCTTCGCGCGCGACGCGAAACGCTCCCGCGCGCGGCGTCGTCGGCGCACCTCCGACCAGGCGAATCTCGCGCGGCGCAGCTCCGTCGATCGCATCGGCGACCGGCGTCGCGAGCCGGAGCTTGCCGCCGGTGCGCTCGACCAGCGCGAGTGCAGCGAGCTGGCCTTGGCCGAGGGGTTCGGCCCAGTCGCCGAGTAGCTTCGCGAGGCGCGAGACTGCGAGACCCGGATCGCCGACGAGGTAGAGCGAGTACAACGCGATCAGCGAGCGCCGCGCGGGCGCCGAGAGGCCGAGCCGGTGGGCGAGCTCGCCGAGCTCGGTATCGGCGGCGACGACCGGCAGCTCGCCATCGACGCCGCGCGCGAGCTCCATCCCATACGCGGCGAGCGGGTCGCGCCAGCTCGCGTTGCGCGCGGGCACGGCGTGCGCGACCGGTCCGCCACCAGGCGTCGGTGCAGGCGCGGTCGCTTCGCGCATCGCGCGCAGTTTGTCGGCGGCGCTGACCAGCGCGGGCTCGGTCGGTGCTTCGCTGGCTGCTTCGAGCGTGACCGCCGCGCCGACCCCACCGATCGCGACGCGCCACGGCTCGCCATCGCGCTCGGTCATCCCGAGCAGGCTGATGTCGTCGCCGATCACGAGCTGCGCGAGCGCGGTCGGTACGCCCGACTGCCACGGCGACTCGATCGCGAACAGGCTGTGCGCGAGGCAATGCAGGCGAATCAGCCCGCGCGCGGTGACGAGCACGACGAGCGGCGACACGGGGTGCGCGATCACGTGCTCGATCGGCGCGCCGGCGTAGTGGCGGAACGGTCGGCCATCGGAGAGCCGGTACACGAACACCTCGTCGCTGCCGGGGCGCGTGACCCAGACGTGACCCGCGGCTGCGCCGACCGTGCGCGGCGGTGGCGGCAGGTCGAGCGCGAGCTTGCGGAGCGGCCGGCCCGAGACCGCGTCCCAGACCTCGAGCTTGCGGGTCTGGCTGACGACGAGCTGGTTGCGCTCGATGCCGGCGACGAACTCGACGGTGCCGCCTTGGAGGTCGACCGCGTGCGACGCGAGCCCGCGCCCCGACGCGCGAACGATCGCCATCTGCTTGTGATCGGCCGAGACCATCACGAGCCGGCCACCGGAGATCGCGGCGATCTTCGCGGCGAACGGCAGATCGACCCGCGCCGTGATGTCGAGCTCGGGCGGGAAGTGGAGGGTGATCCGCGTCGCGCTCGCCTCGCGCGTCGCTGCGATGACGACGCTCGGTGGACCGTTGACGATCGCGAGATCGGTGTCGTCGCTATCGAGGTCGAGCAGCGCGAGCGCGGGAGGCACACCGCCGGCGAGCAGCTGGACCCGGCGGCCGATGCGGGCGATCGCCCACTGGCCGTCGGGGCTCGTCGCCAGCTGGAGTGTCATTTCTTGCCGAACGAGCGGATGATCTTCAGCAGGCCGTCGAGCTTCTCGGGATCCTTCTCGAGCTCGGGGTTCGCCGGCATCAGCGGGCTCTTGCCGACGGCCTGACCGCCGTGAACGATGATGTCCTTGATCTGCGCGTCGGTGACGCTCGCCTGCCATGCGGCGTCGGTGTAGTTGCGCGGCTTGGTCGGCAGGCTCTCGGCGGCGGGGCCGTTGCCCTGGCCGGTGTTGCCGTGGCACGTCGCGCAGATCGTCTCGAACATCGCGCGCGCGCGTTCGTCGCCGGTCTTCGCGCCACCGGCGGGCGAGCCTTCGCCCTTCGGCCCGGACTCCGGCTTCGCGCCGGGGACACCGGACGAAGGCGGCGGCGGGTCGTTATTCTTGCCGCAGGCTGCAACGAGAGCGAGCGCGAGTAACCAACGCATGACCACGGTTTATCACGGATCTCGGTGCGTCCAGCTCCGCTCGAGCGCCGTGCCTTTGACCGTCACCTGCAGCTCGTACAGCGACGGCTGTTGATCGCAATCGAGGTTGCCGACCGCGCGGATCACCGCCGACTGGCCATTCGGATCCGGCGCGTACTCGTACTGGTAGCGATACGGATCGTCGATCGAGAACTCGAGCTCTTTCCAGCCCGCCGCCGCCCAGGTCTCGGGATCCGGTTTGCACTGGCCGCCTTGCTCGCAGCACGCCACCGCCGGCGATTTCGCCGCGGGTGTGGTCGGCACGCGGCCGGTGACCGCGACGTGCTGTTCGACCTTGTCCGCGATCGTGCCGATCAGCTCCTCGGCTTCACGCGCGCGGATCTTCGCGTTGCACGAGCGCTTCGCGGTCGGGCAGGTCGCGATCGCGCACAGCGCGAGGAGCAGCAGGACGTAGCGAACGCGGCGCCACACTACGGTTGCCCCGGCAATTGCGGCGCGACCGGCGGCGCTTCCGTCGCGGACAGCGCGCGCAGGAACGCGACGAGGTTCGCGCTGTCGGCGCTGCTCAGCTTCGCGAGCTTCACGTCGCTCGCCGGATGGGTGTCGAGCGCCGACTCGAGCGAAGGCGCGCTCGCATCGTGGAAGTACGCGAGGCGATGCGCAGCGCCGCGCAGGCTCGCCGTGACCTGACCGCCGTGCGCGCGAAGATCGGTGTAGAGCGGAGGCGTGTGGCAGACCGCGCACTGCGCGCGGCCGGTGAACAGGCGATAGCCGAGCACCTCGGGCGTCGGCGCCGCGGAGACATTCGCGCCGAGCGTGCGCTCCATCCGATCCCACGGCGAGTCGCCGTCGTAGCGCGTCCACACGAACGCGACGAGCGCGGCGCCGAGGGCGTCGCCCGGCGCACCGCCGATCCGCGCGAGGTGCGCCTGATAGATCGGCACGCTCGCGATCCGCGTGGCCGCGGCAGCGAGGTCGGTGCCGAGCACCGCCTGGACGTGAGCGGGCAACACCGCGGGGAGGTCGCGCATTCGCCACGCGGCGTTCGCGAGCGGTGTCGCGCGCTGGTGGCGGTCCATGTTCGTGTAGCCGTGCGCGGGATCGTGGCAGCTCGCGCACGTGGTCTTGCCATCGCCGGCGATCCGGCCGTCCCAGAACACGAGCTCGCCGAGTGCGAGTTGCTCCGGCGTCGGCGCGACGCCGGCGGGAACCGGCGGCAGGCCGCGCGGAACCTCCGGCAGGGGGTGCGCCGGCGCGAGCGCGGTCACGCCGGAGCCCGCCGCGTCGCCGGGCAACAGCTCGCGACCGGCGTCGCTACCGCGCGCGCCCTCCGGCGTCGGCTCGATCGTCTTCTTGTGATCGCTCTGCTTCGGACATGCGCCGAGCAGGACGACGAGCGCGAGCCATTTCACGCGGCGAGCTTACCCCACGACGGCACGGCGTCGAGCACGCGCAGGACGTTGCCGCCGAGGATCTTCTCGAGCGTACGATCCGACACACCTCGTCGCGAGAGCGCGACGGTCAGGTTCGGCATCGCGGCAATATCCTCGAGCCCGATCGGCGGCACGACGAACCCGTCGAAGTCGCTGCCGAGTGCCGGCACGTCCTCGCCGGCGACGTCGATCACGTGGAGCAGATGGTCGACGACCGCCTCGATCGACGCCGAGCCGAGGAACTTGCGGGCGAAGATGATGCCGACGCAGCCGCCCTTGTCGGCGACGGCGCGGATCTGCTCGTCGTCGATGTTGCGCCAGTGCTCGTGGACGCCGAGCACGCCGGTGTGCGAGACCATCGGCGGCACCGTCGCGAGCTCGACTGCATCCATGAACCCGCGCTTGTTGATGTGCGCGAGGTCGACGATCACGCCGCAGCGCTCGCACTCGCGCACGACATCGCGGCCGAACGCGGTGAGTCCTTCGCTCGGATCCGAGCCGCGACCTTTCGCGGGCCGGCCGATCGCGTTCTTCGAGAAGTGGAGCAGGCCGAGGTAGCGCACGCCGCGGCGCGAGAACGCTTCGATCGGTGCGAGCTCGCTCTCGAGCGCTTGCCCGCCTTCGATCCCACCGAGCGCTGCGATCTGACCGGCGGCCTTCGCCGCGCGAACGTCCGCACCGGTGCGGGTCCAGCGCAGCTGGTCGGGATGCTTCTCCATCGCGACGTCGAGCGCATCGAGCTGATCGACGACCGCGCGCGTGCAGCCGCGCTCGGGCAACGGTGTGGTCCAGAACGAGAAGAACTGACCGGCGACGCCGCCGTCGCGCATGCGCGGGAGGTCGACGTGGCCGACCAGGTTCGCGCCGCGCGGCAGCGGTCGCTCGTGGCGCGCCGCGAGGTCGTAGCCGAGCTTGTCCATCAGCTTCGCGGTGTCGGCGTGGAGATCCATCACACAGATCTCCGCGTGGAACGCGCGGGCCTCGTCGAGCGTCATCGGCATGGCCGGAGCGTATGACGATTTTTTGCGACTTCGCGCGACTGCGATCCTCTTTGTCGCCCCGCGCGCGTGAACCCGCGTAGCTCCTGTGCAAATCGCGATCGGCTCGTACAGCTGTCCGCGTTCGAGCGTTGCACGATCGGATCGCAACTCGTCGAAACCGCGCAGCGCGCTCGTGGCACGCAGCTCGCTTTATCGCTCTGCACCTTGGAGGTGTTGCACATGCAGCGTTTTGGATTTCTTTGTCTCGTCCTCGAGACCACCGCATGCACCGCGCCGTCGACTTCGTCGATGGGCCAGATGATCACGTGCACGACGGATCCCGGCACCGGCGTCGTCACCCACTGCGAAACCGGATCCGGTAGCGGCAGCGGATCGAACCAGTGCCACGACATCGACGAAGACGGCGACGGCGAGCCGCACGATGGCTCGGGCGCTGGTTCCGACGATCACGGCGGCGCGAACTTCGTCGCGCCCGACAACGGCGGCGACGACGGCAGCGGCAGCGGGCACGAGGGTGACAGCGATGGCGATGGCATCCCCGACGATCAGGATTGCGACAATCATCCCGGCGAAGACAACAACCCGCGCCCCGATCTCCCGTACGACGTTCGCCCGGCGCTCGGCTCGACCGCGCGGCCGATCCAGGACGCGTTCGCCGAGAAAGGCGTGCAACCCGATGCGATCGACGCGGTGACGATGGACGCCGGCACGTGGCGACTCGCGGAGCTCCGGGCCGGCACCGCGTTCCTCGTCACCGAAGACGATTGCAATCACCCGGGCAATCGCGACGTCGGTCGCGATCGCGTGATCGTCACGTGGCGCGATACGGCAACCTCGGCGACCCAGAGCGACCACCTCGACATTCGCTACTGCAAGTGATTCGAGGTTCGCCGGGCTTTGCCGGGAGCGCTCTCACGTGACGTGAATTCTGATGAGACTGCCGTGCGCACGATCTCGCAGATCACGTGCAACCCTCGTTCATTGCTTGAATCTTAGATGAGAGACGGCCATGGTGCCCATCGCCGTCAGCCAATCTAGGAGAGCAAGAAATGTTGGAACGTGGAGTGTGGACGTGTGCCTTGATCGTTCTCGCCAGCAGCGCCGCCGGAGCAGACACCCTGCATCCGCGCCGCGCGCCGGCACGCCTGACCCCGCAGCTCATCAGCCAGGTGCAGCATCAGGAGCGCCATCAGTCGCTCAATCACCTGAGCACCGCGACGAAGGGTCTGATCGCGATGGGCCAGCACGATACGCCGGCGCGGTTGCCGTCGATCCCGACGTGGAGCGGATCGTTCCAGTCGGAAGGCGCGACGTATCCGTACGTCATGGCCGGCCGCAAGCCGCAGCGCGGTGACGAGACCCGGATCGACACGTCGCTGATCGCGTTGAACTTCACGTTCGACGAGTTCGCCGACGCGAACGGCAACCCGGTCGTGATCAACTCGAGCTCGATCGTGCAGGACGTGATCGGCTCGCCGAACTTCGTCAAGTCCGAGTACACGACGGGCCGCGGCCAGTTCAGCGACGCGCTCCAGCGCGCGAGCTTCTGGAACGTGATGGATCGCGACTGGCACACCACGCTCGAGCGCCCGCGCCAGCTCCAGACCGTGACGATCGAAGTTCCGGTCGGTCAGGCCCAGGTGTTCGATCCGGGCAACGGCCACCTCGTCGCCCAGGTCAACTTCGACTTCCTGTACTCGCAGCTCCAGACGATCCTCCAGCTCGAGCCGATTCACACGAACGAGCTACCGGTCCTGATCAGCTACGACGTGTTCACGGATCAGGCGCTCGGCTTCCACGACGCGATCGAGGTCCAGCAGGGCAATCGCTCGGGCATCCAGACCTACCTGTGGTCGAGCTGGCTCGATGTCGACGCGTTCGGCGCGATCTTCGCCGATGCGACGACGCTGACCCACGAGGTCTCGGAGTGGATGAACGACCCGTTCATCAACAACGTCACGCCGGACTGGTCGATTCCGGAGAGCGGCGGCGCGTGCAACGGCATCCTCGAGGTCGGCGATCCGATCGAGTTCCTCTCGACGCAGATGTTCCCGATCACGCTGCACAACCACGTCTATCACACGCAGAATGAAGTGACCGTGCAGTGGTTCAGCCGCGACAACGTGCCGTCGACGGCGTTCCAGGGCGCGTACAGCTACCCCGATACGACGGTGCTGACGACGCACGCGACGCCCTGCGCTGCGACGAACTAGCGTTTCGGCTGCCAGCGATCGCGCGCGACCTCGAGCACCGAGAGTGCGGCGTCGACGCGATTGAACGGCGGCATGACGTACGCTCCGGCGACTCGCTGCTTGACGGCGGCGAGCGCCTCCTGCGCGATCCGGATCCCTTCGGCGCGCGCGGCAGGGCCGCTACCGACCTTCGCCATCCGCTCGCGATACTCGGTCGGGATGCCCATGCCGGGCACCTCGTTGTGCAGGAACTCCGCGTTGCGATGCGACGCGAGCGGCAGGATGCCGACCATCACGGGGAGGCCGAGCGGGGCGATATCGTCGAGGAAGCGGTCGAGCGTGCGCGGGTCGTAGACCGGTTGGGTCATCACGAGCTCGGCGCCCGCGGCCTTCTTCTCCTCGAGCCGGCGAAGCTCGCGGTCGCGGTCGTGCGCACCGGGCTCGGCACCGGTCGCGAGCACGAACGAGGTCGGCTCGCATTCCTTGCCGGCCGGATCGACACCGGCATTGAGGCCCGATGCGATCTTCAACAGGCCGATCGAGTCGACGTCGTAGACCGGTGTCGAGAACGGGTAGTCGCCCATCTTCGGCGGATCGCCGGTGATGATGACGAGGTTGCGCAGGCCGAGACCGGCGGCGCCGAGCAGGTGCGCGACGAGGCCGAGGAAGCTACGGTCGCGCGCGCAGACGTGGAGGATCGGCTCGACCTTCGTGTCGCGCGCGAGCTGCGCGCACACCGCGATGTTCGCCATCCGCGCCGACGCGCGCGGGCCATCTGCGATGTTGACGACGTCGACGCCGGCGGCGAGCAGCTGCTCGACCTGCTGGTGGGTCTTCGTCGAGTCGAGCCCGGTCGGTGCGGTGAGCTCGACCGAGACGGCGAACTCCTTGTTCGCGATCCGCGCACCGAGCCGGCTGCGCGATGCGAGCGTGGTCTTCGCCGCCTGGGTGACGAGCTCGATCTGCTGGGTGTGCTTGCGGGTCGCGGCCGCGCTGTCGATCTGCGCGCTCTCGCCGCGCAGCATGCGAACCGCGCCGAGCATCGCGCGGGTGTGCTCCGGCGTCGTGCCGCAGCAGCCGCCGACCATCCGCACGCCGCTCTTCAACATCCGGCGCGCGAACACGCCGAAGTGCTCGGGGTTCGCGACGTACAGCGTGCGGCCCTCGACGGAGGCGGGCAGGCCGGCGTTCGGCTGCGCGATCACCGGCTTGCCGCGGCCGACCATGCTCGTGACGACCTGGTACAGCTCCGACGGGCCGAGCCCGCAATTGCCGCCGACGACATCGGCGCCTGCCGCGATCAGGCGATCGGCGATCTCGGCGGGGCCGAGGCCGCCGTCGCTCCGCGCGTCGCCGTCGAACACCATCATCGCGAACACCGGGACCTTCGGCCCGCGCTCGCGGCTGACGTGGATCGCCTCTTCCATCTCGAGGATCGACGTGAACGTCTCGAGCACGATCGCGTCGACGCCGGCGAGCACGAGCGTATCGATCTGCTCGGCGAGCGCGAACCGGGCGAGCCTGCGCTCGGTCTGGGTCGCGATGTGGAACTTCACGCCGGTCGGGCCGACGGCGCCGGCGACATAGGCGCGATCGCCCGCGGCCGAACGCGCGAGCTCGACCGCCGCGCGGTTGATCGCCTGGACCTGATCGACGAGCCCGTGGCGGGCGAGGGCGGCGCGATTCGCACCGAACGTGTTGGTCTCGATCACGTCCGCGCCGGCGTTGACGTAGTCCTCGTGGATCTTGCGGACGAGCTCGGGCTGCGCGAGGTTGAGCTCGTCGTAGCTCCGCGTGTGCAACACGCCGCGTTCGTAGAGCAACGAGCCCATCGCGCCGTCGATCAGCAGCGGGCCCGTCGCGATCGCTTCGGATAGCGACTTCGCAGGTCTGGTCATGCTCGAAACGTCCGGCCCGGCATGTCGATCGCGCCGAGCGCGCGCCGCACGGTGCGCAGCGTATCGCCGCGACCGACCTGCGCGAGATGGCCCCCGTCGAACCACAGGACCTCGCGCTGCCAGTGCGCGGCGAGCTCCTCGGCTTGTTCGGGGCCGGTGATCCGATCGCCGCGGCCGGCGATCACGAACAAACGATCGCGCGGCACGCGCGGCGCGCGGGTGAGCGGCGCGTGGACCGCGAACGCATCGACGAGCAGGTCTTCGGTGATACCGGCCTTGACCGCATGGCGGCGCTGCGCCGAGTCCTCGCCGAGCCGCCACATCAAGCGACCGAAATTCACGGCGGGAATCATCGCGACCGCGAAGTCGACGCCGCCGACATCGTCCGGACCGGCGACGCTCGCCCACAGCGACGTCGTGTAGCCGCCGAGGCTCATGCCCATCACGCCGACGTGCTGCGCGCCGCGCTGGCGCAAGAACCGCGACAGCGCGCGGAGGTCGTAGATCGCGTGACCGAACGCTTCGTTCGTGCGCAGCGGATTCGGCGACGGGAACAGCGCGCCCGAACGGACGACGCCGCTGACCGCCGGTGCGCGATTGCCGTGGTAGGGCAGCTGGAACGACACGACGTCGTAGCCGTGCTTCAGCCAGTACGGCACGACGAACGTGCGCTGGGTGACCCAGTGATTGCCGCCGCCCCAACCGTGGATCAACACGATCGTCGGCCGGCCGCGTTCGCTCGTCCACCACCGCGCGTGTGCGGTCTGGTTCTCGAGATGGGCGAGGTGAACGTCGCGCGCGGCCGGGAGGAACGGCTGGTAATCGGTGCGGTAGGTGAGGTCGACGATCTGGGTGCCGAGCGGGCCATCGCCGAGCGCCGTCAGCGCGACCTCCGGGACCTCCGGCTCCGGAAAGAACCGGCTCGGCGCGCCCAGCGTGTCCTTGTTGTAGGCACGGGCGACCGCGATCAGATCGGCGCGCGGGTCGCCGTGATCGAGGCGCGGCGTGCGCGGCGCCATCCGGCGCTCCATCAAGCGCACCACGCCGCGATCGATCGCAGCCGTCGCTCGCGTCAACACCGAACGCATTGCGTCACCGTACCGTACTTCGACCTTGAATCCTAATCGCGCTATGACGTCGATATGGCTATGCGTTGGGTCCTGGTCGCGACGACGATCTCGCTCGGGGGAACCGCGTTCGCGGACACGTTTGGCGGGTTCTCGTCGATCGACGTTCCCTACCTGGTCAACCAGGATCGGCTGTGCGTCCCGCTCGAGGTCGCGAACGGCCAGGCGACGGGCAGCCCGAAGTGCGAGAAGGCCCCGGCGGATGACATCGCGAAGGCGACGATCAAGCCCGGCGTCGTCCAGAGCGGCGCGAAGGCGACGTACGCGGCGAGCGCGGCGGGCTCGACCCTGACGATCACGAAAGACGGCTCGCCGGTCGTCGTGTGGAAGACGCCGGATCCGATCGGCAAGGTCGTCGACGTGTTCGCGAGCACGTACGAGGATCGCGTCGCCGTCACGTACACGACCCGCGCGCTCGGCAAGGAGACGACGAGCGTCGTCGCGTTCACGCTCGTGAAGACGACCGGGCGCGATCCGAACGCGACCACCCCGAGCAAGGCGCCGGGCGCGACGATCGCGGCCCCGGTGGCGACGCCGAAAGACGATCCGGCGGTGACGAAGGCCGTCGATGCCGCGCGCAAGGCCGACAAGAAGAAGGCGCTCGCCGCGTGGCAAGCCGTCCAGGCGCTCGACCCGGATCACAGCGAGGCGCGCTACCGGATCGCGGTGATCGACGCGAGCGCGAAGAACACCGCCGACGCGATCAAGTTGCTCGGCGAGCTCGCGAACAGCGCGCGCGGCGATGCGATCGAGTGGCTCGTCGAAGCGCGGTTCGAGCCGGCGTTCGCCGCGATCCGCTCCGATGCCAAGTACCGCGCTGCCGTCGGCCTCGACCGCCCGGCCGCGACCGCCTACGAGCGCGCGATGGGGTTCGGCGGCCAGTGGGAGCAGACCGGCACGAGCTGCGATACGCCCGAGATCCGACTCGTCCTCAAGCGCGACCGCAGCGTGAAGCTCAACGTGAAGAGCAGCTGCAACGGCCAGGTGTACGACATCCCGTTCAAGGGAACCTGGCGCCTCGACGATGCCGATCACCTGACGCTGATCATGCCGACCAAGGGCCAGGCCGCGTCCGCGAAGGACGAGGCCCCGTGCGCGCTCAAAAAGCACGGGGAAGAGGACCAGCTGCACTGCGTCGTCGGCAAAGACCTGGAATTCGACGTCCTACCCACACGTCGGTAAGCCGGACCACGCCCAAATTGCGTCCGCCGTGAACGCAATTGTGTCACCGGGCACTAATGGGCTGGACGCACGCTATGCTGGCCCGTGTGAAGCGCGAAACGGGATCGACGACCGCCTTGGATCCGGTCGACGAGGCCGAGCTGATCCGGCGTTGCCGCGCCGACGAACGCGCCGCCCAGGACGAGCTCTATCACCGGTTCCGCCGCCAGGTCGCCGGCAACCTCTATCGCGTGCTCGGCGATCGCAGCGACCTCGAGGACCTCGTCCAGGAAGTGTTCGTGATCGCGTTCCGCGGCCTCGAGCGATTCCGCGGCGACGCGCGCCTCTCGACCTGGCTCTATCGGATCTGCGTGAACGTCGCGCTCGGCCGGATTCGCACGCGCAAGCGACGGCCCGCCGCCGTCGGCGTCGCCGACCTCGATGCGGCGAACGCCGATCCATCGCTGACCGAGCGCCCCGAAACTCCCGAGCGCTCGCTCGAGCGCCGCCGCGATCAGGCGCGGGTCTACGCCGTCCTCGAGCAGCTCGCGCCGAAGAAGCGCATCGTGCTCTACCTCCACGAGATCGAAGGGCTCGACCTCAAGGAGATCGCTTACCTCGTCGATTCCAACCCGGTGACGGTACGAACTCGCTTGTTCTACGCCCGCCGCGAGTTCTACAAACTACTCGTGGGTGAACCAGCCTCCTCGGAGGGTGGCGATGAGTAAGCACGTCGCGCCGCATCGTTGGGCCGACGCGCTGGCCGGCGAAGTGCCGTCCGCGGAGCGCGCCGAAATGGAAGCGCACGCCGCGGAGTGCAAGCGCTGCGATCGCGCGCGCGTTCGCGTCCAGCGCGTCTCCGATACGTTCCCCGTACTCCGCCAGGCACCTCCGCCGGAGCTCGGCTGGGATGGCGTGCGCGCGCGCATCCACTGGACGATCTCGAAGGCGAAGCGCGATACCGAGAGCCACCCGAAAGTAGCTCGCCGGCCGTGGCTGCCGATCCTGATCGCGGGCACCGCGATCGCGAGTGGCATCGGCGTCTACGCGTTGACCCGCGCGCCCGCGCCCGCGGTGTCGATGCACACGCCGCCGGCGCACGCTCCGGAGGTCGCCGCGAAGCCCGCCGCCTTGACCGCGCTCGTCAGCCGGCTCGCCGGCGACGTCATGATCGACGGCGCGCATTCACCCGATGCGTTCGCGAAGCCGCTCGGCGCCGGCACCGTGCTCGCGACCGGCGATGGCCGGATCGACGTCCAGTTCGGCGAGGCCAGCGCGTTCGCGCTCGGCCCGCGCTCGACGCTCGAGCTCCGCTCGTTCGATGCCGACACGATCGCGCTCGTCGTCGACGGTAGCGTCGATCTCGAAGTCGCGCCGCGGACGAAGCACCAGCGGTTCTTCGTGATCGCCGGCGATCGCACGATCGAAGTGCGCGGCACCCGGTTCGCCGTCAAGCACGACGCCGCCGGCACGCTCGTGTCCTGCCAGCACGGCCTCGTCGCCGTCCGCGACGCCGCCGACAAAGAGATCGAGGTCGGCACCGCACGCAAAGCGTTCGTCCCCGCGCAACACGCGGTCGGCGAAGCGCACGCGGTCCCGCTCACCGCCGACGAGCTCGCGACGCTCGTCACGGCGACCCCGTGGTCGACGCCCGGCTGGAATCCCGATCTCGCCGCGCACACCGCGCCGCTCGCGATCACGACCGCCGCTCCGCATCGCGCGATCCGCGTCGATGGCATCGAGCTCGGCGCCGCGCCGTTCGAGATGCGCGTCGCGCCCGGTCGTCACACCGTCGAGTCCGCCGATGCCGCCGGCCGATTCCGCCGCGCCGGCTGGGTCGATGTCGCCGTCGGCGCGCACGACTCGCACTTCGAGGCGCCGCCGATCGAAGAAGCGCCGCTTCCCGCATCGCCCGCCGCCGCGATCACCGCGCGTAAGCACCAGCTCGCGCACGGCCTCGATCGCGCGCGCCTCCAGCAGTGCACGCGCCGCCTCGCCAAGTCCGGCCTGACCGACACGTTCG
>Ga0105245_10000119_pt1 | contig 76107 bp, 69 predicted proteins | sample KBSM54metaG_FD_81523 | JGI IMG/M metagenome (GOLD analysis project Ga0105245, IMG submission 81523) | Miscanthus rhizosphere microbial communities from Kellogg Biological Station, Michigan, USA - KBS M5-4 metaG | ecosystem: Host-associated > Plants > Roots > Rhizosphere > Soil | place... | reverse complement strand
TCTCGATCCGGGTCTTCTCGTCAAAGGAAACGCGCGCCGCACCGGCAACGGATTCGAGTTCGTGTCGCTCGACACGATCGAAGGGATGACGATCGAAGAGTTCCGCGACTCGCGCCATCCGTTCTCGGAGTTGATCTCGATCGATCCGACCGACATGTTCAAGCTCGAGACGGACTCCGATCGGTTGACCACACGCGTGCTCGATCTCCTCTCGCCCCTCGGCAAAGGACAGCGATGCCTCATCGTCGCGCCGCCGAAAGCGGGAAAGACGACGCTGCTCAAAGACATCGCGCACGGCATCAACACGAATCATCCCGACGCACTCGTGATCGTGCTGCTCGTCGACGAGCGTCCTGAAGAAGTCACCGACTTCCGCCGCTCGCTCGAGTTGGGCGACGTCATCGCGTCGAGCTCGGACGAGACCGCGGACAACCACATCCTCATCGCCGAGGTGGTGCTCGACCGCGCGCGTCGCCTGGTGGAGTTGAAGAAGGACGTGGTGATTTTGTGCGATTCGATCACCCGTATGTCTCGCGCTTACAACAATGAGCAACGCGGGAGTGGAAAAATTCTCTCCGGCGGCATCGATGCGCGTACTATGGAGAAACCGCGGCGCTTTTTCGGAGCCGCGCGCAACGCGGAGGATTGGGGGTCGCTTACGATCATCGCCACCGCGTTGGTCGACACCGGCTCCCGAATGGATGAGGTGATCTTCCAGGAATTCAAAGGGACCGGAAACACCGAGATCGTGCTCGATCGCGGTCTATTCGAACGCCGCATCTTCCCGGCGATGAACATCGGTCAGACCGGTACGCGCAAGGAAGAGAAGCTGATTCCTCCTGCCTATTTGCCCAAGATTCATACATTAAGGCGCGCTCTTGCCGGCACCGACCCGATGACCGCGATGAAGATGCTGCTCGAGCGCTTGCAAAAGTTTCCATCAAACGAAGCATTTTTGAAGAGTTTCTGAGACAATCCGTCGTTCCGAAAACCGTCCGAAACCGTCCAGGAGGAGAGCATGAGAAACACCCGCAGTCTCTTTGTGGCGCTGCTGTGCGTATTCACCGCGTTCGGTGCATTCGCCCAGTCGACCAACGTCACGACCGGCGCCGTCGCCGGTCAAGTGACCGATAACACCGGTGCAGGATTGCCCGGCGTCACGGTCACGGTCGTCAGCAATGACAATGGCCTCACCCGCAATACCGTGACGGAGAACGATGGCACCTACGTCATCAACCTTCTTCCGCCCGGCAACTACCGCATCGAGGCGGAGCTTTCCGGCCTCGGCAAGTCGACCGTTCCGAAGGCAACCGTCCTTCTCGGCAACACGACGAAGGCGAACATCAAGCTGACGCCGTCGGTCAGCGAAGCGATCACGGTCACGGCCGCAGCGCCGATCGTCGACCCGAATCGCTCCGGCACCGCGACGTCGGTCACCGAACAGCAGATCGAGAACCTGCCGATCCTCGCGCGCGACTTCCGCTCGCTCGCGTCGCTCACGCCCGGCGTCACGTCGGCGTTCGGCGGACGCATCACCTCGAACGGCGCGCGCGGTCTGTCGACCGACTACAACATCGACGGCGCGACGTCGAACAACGACTTCTTCGGCGAGAACACCGGCGGCACGCGTGCGCCGTTCACGTTCTCACAGGCCGCGATCAAAGAGTTCCAGGTCGTCCGCTCGCAGTACAACGCGGAATACGGCCGCGGCGTCGGCTCGCAGCTGAACGCCATCACGAAGAGCGGCTCGAACAACGTCGACGGTGAGCTCTTCTACTTCCGCCGCGATCGTTCGTGGGCCAGCTCACGTCCGGCGGTCATCCAGTCGAACGGACAGGCCATCACGGACAGCTTCCGCGCGAAAGACTCGACGCAGCCCGGCTTCGCCGTCGGCGGCCCGATCCTGCGCGATCGTCTGTTCTACTTCGCGAACTTCGACGGCCAGAATCAGAAGCTGCCGATCAGCGCGACCGACATCACGCTCAACCCTGCATTCATCGCGCTGACGCCGGCGCTGCAGCAGCAGTTCTTCGACAAGCTGCAGTCGCTCATCGGCCATCCGTATCAGGAAGAGCTCAACTACAACCAGACCTTCAACCAGAAGACCTACCTCGGCAAGCTCGACGCGAACGTCGGCATGAAGAACCACTTCTCGCTGCGCGACAACTACTCGAACTTCGAGAACGCCGAGAACCAGAGCTTCAACTACTTCTCGAACCAGGGCGTCGAGCACGACCGATTCAACCAGGCCGTTGCGCAGGGTGAAACGGTCTTCACGCAGAACCTGTTCAATCAGTTCATCATCCAGCGCAGCACCGACGAGCGCCCGATCACGGCGAACTCGTCGACGCCCGAAGTCGTCGTCACGTACGCGTCCGGTCGCACCGCATTCTTCGGCCAGAACGACTTCCTGCCGAACAACACCAAGGAAAAGAAGACGCAGCTCAAGGACACCGTCCAGTACATCATGGGCGATCACTCCTTCAAGCTCGGCGGCGAAGGTCTGTTGATCCACATCGACAACCTCTTCCCGCGCAACCTCAACGGCGTCTTCCGCTACAACAGCGTCTCCGACTTCGTGAACAACATTCCGGCGTCGTACAACCAGGGCTTCGGTCCGGGCGGCGGTCTGACTTCGTGGAAGCAGGACACGTACGCGTTCTACGGATCCGACAACTTCCACTTCGGCACGAAGTGGAACTTCGACCTCGGCGTTCGCTACGACTGGCAGACCGTTCCGAAGCCGGCCGTGAACGCGTTCCCGCAGCATCCGGAGTTCATCACCAACTTCAAGGAAGACCACAACGTCGCGCCGCGCTTCGGCTTCGCATACGACATGCGCGGTAACGGCCGTTCGGTTCTCCGCGGCGGCACGGGCAAGTTCTTCGGCTACATGCCGGACATCCTGCTCTCCAACCCGCTCACGCAGATCAGCGGCAACTTCAACCAGATCACGATCAGCAACTGCTCGCTGGCGTCGAACCCGGTGAAGTGCCCGACCTACCCGAACATCCTCACGCCGGATCAGTTCAACACGCTCGCGAAAGTCGGCACCGACATCGTCACGTTCGGCCCGGATTACCAGGCGCAGGAAGCATGGCGCTCGAGCCTGCAGTACGAACAGCAGCTCGGCACCAACTACAGCGTCGGCGTCGGCACCATCTATCAGCACACGACGCACATCGAAGGAACGCGCAACATCAACGCCGTTCCGCTCGGCTACTCGTTCGGCAACATCCCGGTCTACACCGTCACTTCGGCGAACCGCAAGTACACGGACATGGGCGTCGTTCGCGAGCTCTTCAGCGGTGAAGAAGCGTGGTACACGGCGTATACGCTCGAGACGCACAAGCTCGCAGTCGGCAACTCGAACATCACGTGGGACCTCAGCTACACGTGGGCGAAAGCGACCGACGAAGACACGAACGAGCGCTCGACCTCGACCTCGTTCCTCTACGATCCGTTCAATCCGAAACTGAGCAAGGGACCCAGCGATAACGACATTCGTCACCGCATCGTCGGCGATCTCACCTATCGCCTCCCGCTCGGCTTCCTCGTGTCGGGCATCTACACGTGGCGCTCCGGCCTGCCGTACACGCCGGGCATCTCGTTCGCCGGCGCGATGAACCTCAACGGTCTGACGCAGACCACCGGCAACATGCCGATCTTCGTCGACTCGACGGGCAGCATCATTAACCTCACCCAGTTCAACAATGTGCTCGGCACCGGCCTCGGCATCACGCGCGCGCAGCTCGCGCAGCAGCTGTCCGACAAGGGCGCGCACATCATCGGCCGCAACGCCTTCCGCCAGCCGGAATGGTGGGACTTCGACATTCGCGTCGCCAAGATGTTCAACATCTCGCACGGCATGCAGCTCGAAGTGCTCGCCGAGGTGTTCAACGTGATGAACACGCGCAACAAGTTCATCACGAGCGCGAACCAGAACATGTTCAACGCGACGTACACCGCGAACGCAGCCGGCACCACGCCGGGCGACCGCTACACGTTCACGCAGACCTCGACGTTCCGTCTGCAGAACGCGTACGACAACTGCGGCGGCACGGTGGGCACCTGCCCAAGCGATCCGCGCCAGCTGCAGCTCGCGGCGAAGATCATCTTCTAATCGTTCATCACTCGTAGTAGAAAAGGGCCGGCCGCTGTGCCGGCCCTTTTCATTTCATGCGCAAAGCCATCCTCGCCCTCGCTCTTCCGCTGCTCGCCGCATGCGCGTTCGCCGCTCACGCCGCCGATCGGCCCCGCCTCATCGTCATCATCTCCATCGATCAATTTCGATACGAGTATCTCGAGCGCTTCCAGCCGTGGTTCGGCGAAGGCGGTTTCAATCGCTTCATCAAGTCGGGCGCCGATTTCACGAACGCGAATTACCGCCACGCGTCGACGTTCACCGGCCCCGGCCACGCATCGATCGGCACCGGACACACGCCATCGGAGAACGGCATCGTCGGCAACACGTGGTTCGAACGCGACGCCGCGTTCGATGAGACGATGTGGAACCAATACTTCGACGATTCTCCTGGATACACGCCGGTGCTCAGTGGGGCGGCGGCGCCCCCGCCGCCGCAAACCCCGTGGTGGAAAGCCGGCGGCGTCCCCCGCTACTGCGCGAGCGACGCGCGCGTGAACGTCAGCGCCGGCACCACGCCCGGCATGTCGCCTGTCTCCCTCGCCAGCGACTCCCTCGGCGATCGCGTGAAGGAGCGCTATCCAAACGCACACGTCATCGCCGCCGCGCTCAAAGACCGCGCCGCGATTCTCATGGGCGCCCGCAAAGCCGACGCCGCGTACTGGTTCGATCAGAAACTCGCCGGCTTCATCTCGTCGACGTACTACCGCTTCGATCCATCGCTCTTCGACTTCAACGCCCGCGTGATGACGTACGTGCCGGCGTCGAAGCAGTGGACCGCGTCGTCGACGGACTTCGCGCGCGTCACGTTCGATCCACCGGAAGCGTGGAAGTACAAAACGGCGCGCTTCAATACGACGTTTCCGCATCCGGTCACCGACGCGCGATCGCTGACGTATTCGCCGTTCGCGAACGACATGCTCCTCGACTTCGCAACCACCATCGTCGCGCGCGAGCACCTCGGTGAAGACGACGATCCCGACGTGCTCTACGTCGGCGTCTCCACGCCCGACTACATCGGCCATTACTACGGTCCCGATTCGATGGAAGTGGCCGACGACGCCATCCGCCTCGATCGCTCGCTCGCGAAGTTCATCGATACGCTCGTGGAGAAAGTCGGCGCGCCGAATCTCGTCGTCGCCATCACCGCCGATCACGGCGTGCAGGCGACTCCCGAGATCGCGAAGCTGCGCGATCCGAAGCTCGACGCCGGACGCACCGATCTTCGGAATGCGCGCCGCGACGCGTCCAAAATCTCCGAGCTTCCTCCGCCACGCATCGAGATCGAGAAGCGCCTCGCCGCGAAGCTGAAACTGAAGTTCGACGCCAACGCGCCGCTCACGAGCGCGCTCGCGTATTTCTTCGAAGAGCCCGCGCTTTATCTCAACTGGCCGCGCGTGCGCGCGCTGAAGCTCGACGGCGAAACCGTGAAGCGCGCGCTTCGCGATGTGATCGTCTCGATGCGTGATGCCGGCTTCGATCGCGCATTCACGAACTCAGAGCTCATGACGCTCAACGCGAATCCGGATCCGATCGAGCTCGCGGTGCGCCGGTCGTTCCGCGCCGATCGCAGCGGCGACGTAATGATCACGCTCAAAAAGAACTGGATCTGGAAGTACTCGGATACGAACACAACGCACGGGCAGCCGCTCCCCGACGATCGCCACGTGCCGCTGCTGTTCTGGGGTGCGTCGATCAAGCCGGGACGCTACGCGAACGAAGCCGCGCCGACGGATCTCGCGCGCACGCTCGGTGCGATCGCCGGCGTCGACGCAGGCGGATCGGACTCGCAGTTGCTGCCGGCGGCGAGCGATGAAGTGCGCGTGCTCGACGTCGCCATGCGCGAGATCGGATACGGCACACCGATCTCACGCATCGACAAACTGAAGATCGACGGCGACAACGCGGAGGTGCGCATCTGGACCGGCGTGCCGCCGACACCGCAGCCGCTCGACTGCGGACTCGGACGCGGATTCGTCCTTCACAGAAATGCCGCGGGCGAATGGGTGATCGTCAACCGCAGTACGGTCGTCTGCTGATCAGGCCACGACGCAACCGACGACGTCGTACGGATGCGCGTCGGTGATCTCGACGCGCGCAAAAGCGGGGAGCTGGCTCGGAAGAAGATCGATACCGTCGTTGATGAGCAGTCGTCCGTCGATCTCCGGCGCCTGTCCCGCCAATCGTCCTTCGAGCAGATGCTCGGTCTCTTCGCACACGCCGGTGATGATGGCGTCGAACGTCTGACCGACGCGCGCCTCGTTGCGCGAAAGCGCGATCGTCTGCTGCAGCTCCATCAGCTTCGCGCGGCGGCGCTCGGCGGTCTTGCGCGACGGGATGTCGTCCATCTTTGCGGCGAGCGTCGAGTCTTCCGGCGAATAGACGAACGCGCCCATGTTGTCGAAGCGCGCCCACTCGACGAAGTCATACAGCTCGCCGAAATCCTTCGGCGTCTCGCCGGGATGTCCGGTGATGAAGGTCGTGCGCAGTGTGATGTCCGGCACGAGATCGCGCATCCGCGTGATCATCTCGCGATACTCCTTCGGCGATCCGGGACGGCGCATGCGCGCGAGGACGTTCGCGGAAACGTGCTGCAGCGGGATGTCGCAGTACGACACGAAGCGCTTCTCTCGTCCCATCAACTCGAAGAGCGACCAGTCGAGCGAGCCGGGATATGCGTAGAGGAAGCGAATCCATTCGAAGTCGGTCTCGCGGAGCAGCGTCTCGACGAGCTGCGTGAGACCGTGATCGACGCCGATGTCTTCGCCGTAGCGCGTGGTGTCCTGCGCGACGAGGGCGAGCTCTTTCACGCCGGCGCTTTGAAGCTGTTGCGCCTCACGAAGCAGCGACTCGATCGAACGCGAGCGGAACTTCCCGCGCATCTGCGGAATCGCGCAGAACGTGCACGGATTCGAGCAGCCCTCGCTCACTTTGATGTACGCGTGCGCGGTGCCGTGCGTGAGAACGCGCGGCAGGTCTTCGTAGAGACGCACCGACATCTTGCGCTTCACCGGTGCGGCATCGACATCCCCCGTGACCGCTGCCGTGATCGCCTCGAGATGATCGAGTCCGACGAACGCATCGATCTCCGGAATCGATTCCTGCAGATCGCTGCGGTACTTCTGCACCATGCAGCCGCTGACGATCAGCCGCTGCACGCCGCGGCCTTTGCGCTCCGCGATCTCGAGGATCGTGTCGATCGACTCCTGCTTCGCCGCGTCGATGAAGCCGCATGTGTTGACGATGACGACGTCGGCCTCGTCGAGGTCGTTCGTGATCGTGACGTCGGAACCAGCCTGCAACTGCCCCAGCATGATCTCGGCATCGACGAGATTCTTGGGGCAGCCGAGGGAGATCATCCCGACGCGCTTCGTAGGAGTGAGCATGGAGAACGGGTAACGGTTTGGCGGGGACAAGTATTCTGAGGTCGTAGGGTTTAGGCTGTAGGTCGTAGGAGGTTAGCCCCCTACAACCTACTTCCTACAACCTCAACCTATTTAAGCGTCGTCTCAAACAGCCTGTAAATCCTCTTGTACTCATCCGCCCAGCTCGTCGGCTCGACGAACGTGTGATCTTCCTCCGGGTACATCGCCACGTTCCAGTTCTCCTTGCGCAGCTCGATGAGCTTCTGCGCGAGGCGGACCGTGTCCTGGAAGTGCACGTTCGTGTCGATGACGCCGTGGCAGATCAGGAGATTGCCTTTGAGGCCGTCGGCGAAGTAGATCGGCGACGACTTGCGGTACGCCTCCGGATCGGTTTGCGGCGTGTTGAGGATGTCGCTCGTGTAGCCGTGGTTGTAGTGCGCCCAGTCGGTCACAGGACGTAGCGCGGCGCCGGATGCGTAGACGCCGGGCGCGGTGAACATCGCCATCAGCGTCATGAATCCGCCGTAGCTTCCGCCGTAGATACCGATGCGATTCGGATCGACGCGATGCTGCGCGACGAGCCACTTCGCGAGATCGACGTGATCCTGCAGATCGCGTCCGCCCATCCATCGATAGATCGCCGTACGCCAGTCGCGGCCGTAGCCGGACGACGCGCGGTAGTCGCAGTCGGCGACGAGGAATCCGCGCTCCATCAGGAAATGCGCGAACATCGTCTCGCGGTAGTAGCCGGTCCACTCCTTCGCGACGTTCTGCGCGTATCCCGCGCCGTGCACGAAGACGACCGCGGGACCGCCGTTCCAATTCGCCGGGATGAAGAGACGTGTCGGAACGTCCACGCCGTCGCTCGCGTTGAATGTCACGATCGGCGGATCGATGAACTTGTAGCTCGCGAACTCCGGCGACGGCGAGTTCGTCACCTGCGTCTTGCCGGTGTAAACCTCCCACGGTTTGTTCGAGTACGAGTAGATGTCGGCGATCGCGGCGCCATCGGGCGATGCGGTCGCGTTGTGCCATCCGTCCATCGACGTGAGCTTCGTGCGCGCGCCGCCGGTGAGCGGCATGCGATAGAGATGACGCACGTACGGCGACTCCTCGCTCGTCGTCAGCAGAAAGCTCTTCTTATCGTCGGCGAGCGTGACGTCGGTGACTTCCCACTTCCCACTCGTCAGCGCTGTCGACGTTCCTCCCGCGAACGGCACCACATTCAGCTGCGCCCATCCCGTCGCCTCGGACACGAACCAAACATTCGCGTTGTCCGGCATCCATCCGTTCGAGAGTCCGCGACGCACCCACGCGTCGTCGTGCATCGACACGAGCGTGCGTCCCTTCGCCGTGGCGGGATCGAAGGCCATGATCCACGCGTCCTTGTTGTCGCGCGCGCGAAGCGAGACGAACGCCTTCGTGCCGTCGTCGGAGAACTGCACCGCGCCGAAGTTGACCTCGCGGTCCTTCGCGGGCTCGCTCTTCTCCATCTTCTCGGTCTTCTCTTCTTCTTTCTCGTCCTTCTTCGGGATCGCTGCTTTGAGTCCGCTGTCGAACCACTTCACCTCGCCGTTCGACGTCGAGATCGAGCCGAGCTTCGTCGAGTTGAGCGGATCGCCGACTTTCTCGCGCGACTGGATGTCTTCCATGTAGCCGCTCTCGCTCGCGTAGTTCGCGACGTTGGTGCGCTTCGCTTTGGCCAGCTCGGTCGTGAATGCGGCGATGACGTATTTGCCGTCGGCGGTGATCTGCGCGTCGTTCACGGTCTGCTTCGCGTCGAGCTTCAGCGGCTTGATCGGCTTCTCACGCTTCCGCTTTGCTTCGTCCTCTTCGCGCTTCTTCGCGCGGCGCGCGACGACGTCGAGGAGCGCTTTCTCCTCCGACTTCACGAACTCCTGGCTGGCGTTGCCTTTCTTGTCGTCCCAAAGCGGGGTCTTGTCGTCGGCTCCGACGATGTTGGTGACCTGATCGACCGATCCGTCGTCGAGCGAGGCGACGAAGAGATTGTTGTTGCGGACGAAGGTCACGTGGCGCTCGTCGTGCGTGAAGTGCGCGCTCGACTCGGCGTCGTTCGTGTTCGTCAGCTTGCGATGCTTGCCGTCCCACAGCACGACGTCGCCGTCGTCGATGTAGACGGCGCGCTTGTGGTCCCGCGTCCACGCCGCACGGACCGGCGGCGCGTCTTTCTCTTCACTCTCGCTGAGCTTGCGCAGCCCCTTGCCGTCGCGATTGGCGACGTAGGTGTCGAGGTCTTTCTCGACCGGGTCGCTGTACTGCTTCCAGCGAAAGTAAATGTGTTGACCATCCGGCGACCACCGCAAGTCGCGCGGCTCCCACCCCGAGAACCCGGGCCCGCGCATGATGGTGTCGATGGTGAGCTGCGCGCTCGCCGAGAGTGCGAAGAGAAGGACGACCCAGACGATTCGCTTCATGGCGCGGAATGATATCCGCGGCGCCTACGGCTCCTCGATGCGGATGTGTGAATTGAGGCGGTCGGCTGCTGTCGAAAACGATCACCCCAGAATCTTCTTTTCGCGCTCCCTTCGGAGCTTCTTGACGACGGCGTTCACTTCTCTCTGCGTGAGCTTTCGAACGGGCGCCGTCGATTCGACTTCGCTCCGCGCGGGTTGGATCCAGATCACGCCGTCGTCATCGACGTCGACATCAACTTCACTGCCAGCCTTCAGGCCGGCCGCGCGTCGGATGTCGCGCGGAATCACAACACCTCCGTCAGAATCCATGGTGGTCTTCATGCCATTAAATCTACCGTAACGAAGTCGCCGATCGCCCGAATGTCCGTCGACCGCGGCGATTCGTCGAGCGGCGCCGCGACCCGCCCCCGCCAAAACGCCGCATTACGCCAACGGCTGTTCGCGTACGCCTCGGCCGTCCACATCGCGTGGCGTGCAACCGCCGCCGCCTGCGCCTCGGCGTAGAAGCGAATCGCGGTCTCGGTGTCGGGCGGCCGGCGGAGGATCGTGTTCACGACGATGCTGGCGTGAATCGCCGATTGCATCGCTGCTTGCACGCCGCTCGACGAGAGCGGATCGATCGAGTAGCTCGCCTCGCCGACGCAGATCGACGTTGCGGTTGCCGGAGTGACTGTCGCGTACGACGTCGCGTCGCACGTGCGAACTTTGCCGCACGATTGGAGCTCGCGGAACAGCTCCGATTCCGCGATCATCTCGCGGTAATCGCGGCCGTCGCGCGTGAATGCGATCGCGCTGTAGGCGCCGTTCGGCAGCGGCGAGCCCCACAGCCATCCGCGCTCCATCGCTTCGACACGCGGCTCGCGCGGGCCGGTCCACTGCGCGAACGTCGCGACGAGGGGCTCCGATACGCGGCGGCGCGGCGAGTGAAGCCACGATGCGCGACCGGTCGCATCGGCGATGAATCGCGCCCGAACGTCGCCGATGATCCAGCGATCGCCTTCGCGGTGCGGCGCTGGTGCGACGAACGGCTGCAGGACGACTGCCCCGGCTCGGCGCGCGATATCGAGGAGCAACGCGTCGAAGCGTGGACGATCGACGGCGAGCGTCGGTGGTTGATGTCGTTCTTCGATCGCGTCGGTCTCCCACTTGATCAGCGCGCGATCGATCGGGAGGAATCCCGCGCGCAAAACGTCGGGTAGCAATCCCAGGATGTCGAAGAGCGGCCAGACGCCGCGGCTGAGCGATTCGCCGACGCGCGGGCGATCGAATGCGCTCCGCTCGATGACTGCCACGGAGTGGCCGAGGCGCGCGAGGCGGAGCGCGAGGATCGAACCGGCCGGTCCGCCGCCGGCGATCGCGACGTCGACGTCAAGCATTGCCGAACCAATCGGGTCGTTGCGCGCGCAGACGGCTATACGCGCCGAGACAGTAGTGAAGCCAGCCGCGAACGTAGTCGCAGGCGGTACGGCCGCGGCGAATCACTTCGTGATGACATCCGCCGCCGCAGAGATAGCGCGCCCAACACGAGCGGCACGGCTCCTGATGATGCACGTGCCGCGACGCCAACCAGCGATTCTGCGCATCGCGATCGATGCCGTTGCGAATACTTCCCATCGCGCCTTGCGCATCGCCGACGAAGCGATGACACGCGGCGAGATCGCCGTCCGCGGAGACGCCGAGATATCCGGCGCCGGCGCCGCAGGGATACGGGCGATGCGTTCCGCGATGAATCTCGCGCATCGCATTCGTCGCGTTCGCGAACGGATACCGCTCGCCGGCGATGACGCGGCGTTCGAACTCTTCGCCGCACTCGACCATCGCCTCGAGCATCGCTTCGAGCGACGCGCCGTCCATTTCGCCGGATCCCGTCGGCGACGCCAGCATCGGCGAGAAGCCAACGCTGTGAAATCCGCGCGCGATCAGGCCGTCGAGCGTTTCGCGCAACGCGAGATTGCGCGGTGTCACGGTCACTCGCGCGGAGACTTGCATCGCACGCTGCATCGCGAGCAGCGGTGCGACGCGTTCGATGACGCGATCGAACGTTCCATCGCCGCCTTTCGTCGGCCGCAGCGCGTCGTGCGCGTCGCCGATGCCGTCGATGCTGATCGTCACCGCGAACGCGTGTCGTTCGAAAAACTCCGCATCGTCAGGCGTGAGCAGCGTTCCGTTCGTCGTGATCGAGAACGTCGCTTTCGCGCAGCGCTGCGCCGCGTACTCCGTCGCCGCGCGAATCACGGCGCGATTCGCGAGGGGCTCGCCGCCGAGGAATGCGATGTTGACGCGCTCGCCGGCGGGAAGCAGATCGATCGCCGTGATCGCGTTCTCGAGCGGCATGTTGCGGGGCGAGGTGCCGAAGTCGCCTTGCTGCGCGTAGCAATACGTGCAGCCGAGGTTGCACTTCTGCGCGACGGCGAGCGAGATCGCGAGGAGCGGCGGCGAGACGACCGGCGCGTCGTCGATCAACGGCGGCGCATCGACGCCGAGCGCGTGCAGCCGCTGCTCAAGCGCCGCGTCGTCATCGAGCAGCGCGTCGAGATCCGCGTACAGCATCGCATCGACGTCGAAGAGCTGGCTGCCGTTCGGAACGAACAGCTGTCCACCATCGACGAGATGCGCCGCCGGCGTGCGCGGCACGGACGCTCGCATCAACTCGCCCGCGCGGCTCATTCGCGGTCGTATCCGGCGACGATGAAACGCAGCACGCGCTGCCACTCGCGAAAGAGATCGTCGTACGAGAGAAAGACGTCGGACGTTCGATCGTCTGGCAAATACTTGCGCTCCTCGACAGGCGTGTCGGGCTTGCGATCGCGCTGCATCCAGTTCTGCCCAGCGCTCAATCCGTCGCCGTCCGGCGCCACGTTCACGTAATCCGGCCGGCTCGACGCCCAGTAGTAGCACGCGCACTCGCGATAGTCGTTCTGCCATGGCGAGCAGAGACTCTGCGTGAGATCGCCCGGTTCGACGAGCTCGCGCGCGATCACCGGCGTTCCCGGTTCGAAGAAGCGCCGGATCTTCAACATCGCCGTCTGCGTCTCCGCATAATTCGGACGCCGCTGCACCTCGGATGGCGACGCCGTGAAGACGCATTCGACGTCTTGTCCAGCTTTGTGCAGCACGCGCGTGAGCGAATTCGACCACTCCATGAACCACGCCGCGTCTGGATTCGCGGGCGTCGCCAGCTCGACGTTCGGACCGCCGCTTTGCCGCGGACCGATCACGATCGTCGTCGCGTCGTGTCCGTCGATGCGCAGCAGACGGCAGCCTTCGAGATGTTTGTAATCGCTGATCTCCGCCTTCAGGACGTAGTTGTCCGCCTCGTGCATGATCAGGCCGACGAAAATGCGCCGCCACACGTTGCGAAAATCGAATTCGAGTCCGGGAAAGCAGTTCGAGATCGCGCTGTCGGGCAGAGTGCTCGGCGGATTGCCGACGGAGCGATGAAGGAGTTGCCGCGCGGTCATGTTCGCCGGTTTGAGGCTCATCGCTTCTTCTCCTTCGTCTCCGTCGTCGACGTCAGACGATTCGCGGCGTGGCGGATCTTCTCGCGCTGCCGCCGCGTCAACGTCAGATAGCGGCCGTCGGCGTTGCGCATCATCGCCGGCATCTTTCGTCGGCCTTCGGTCGAGAGATCGCCGATCTCGTCGAAGCGGCGGATGACGCTGAGGAACCACGGCGGCGCGCCGCTGCTGAGCGACGCGAAGATGTTCTGGTGCAGCGCGCGAACGGCGAGATTGTCGACGATCGTCTCCGCCATGATCGGCTCGAACGCGCGCTCGGCGTCGGCGCGATCCTGCCGCACCATCGTGCTGGCGATGTCGGGCGCCGGACCGACCTGATTACCGTTCATCGTCGTCGTGCTCATCAGACGAATCGTTTCGAACGCGCGGCGGATGATCTCTTCGCTCTCCTTCTGCAGTTCCTGATCGGTGTAGTCGTTCGGCGCGATCTCCCAGCCGAGGAGCGCTTGTTCGAGCTCGTCGTAGACGGTGCGGATCGGAAACGAGTCGGGCGCGTACGCGGGAGGTCCGGCGCCGATGCGTGAGAACGCGGAGAGCTTCTCCTTCGCGCGCAGTTCGACTTCGATGACGCCGTCGCATTCGTCGTCGAGATAGCCGCTGCTCACCCAACCATTCGGTCCGCTTTGTCCCGCGTAAATCGCGCCGGGAATCGTGAGTGCGGCGCCGGTCGATTCGGTGTAGCCCGCCCACTTTCCGCCGCCGTCGCCCGAGTTGTAGACGACGTCGTCGATGTTCAGATCGTGCTGGATGTAGTTCGCGCCGTCGACCGGCTGATCGGCCGAATTCGCGCTTTGGTACGTACCGTCCGCCTTTTTCACGAACCAATTCGATCCGTACACTTTTCCTTCGGCCGGCGTGAAGCGGAAGCGGATATGAGGAAACTGCTCGGTCGGTTTGATGAACTGCACGTGGCCGAACGGCAGCACTTTGCCCGCGAGAAAGTTCTCGCACTTGCCGTCCATTGCGCGGTAGTCGTGATCGGTGAACCAGCCGCTGTCGGCGATGATGCGGTCCTTCACGTCGCCGGTGCGGCGAAACGCTTTGACGTTGCCGAGGCGCACGCGCCAGTGAAGATTGTCGACGTCGATGTCGTCGCGCGTGAGATGAATCCATTCGTCGTCGTCCCCGAATCGTCCCCACAACTCGATGAACGGCGCGACGGGACGCACGCGGCCTTGCGGATCCTTGAACGTGATCTCGAGGCCCTCGCAGATGTCGCTGACTTCGCCGGTCTGCTGATTGACGAGGATCGCCGTTGCCGACGTGATCTTGCGGAAGCCGAGCGGATCCTTCGGATCGACTTCCACGTTGTAGTTGTTCACCGGCTCCGGCGAATCGCCGAGACGCGAGATGGCGAGCGGCGGAAGGAGGCGGATCTCTCGCAGCGTGCGTTTCATCGCGGCACCTCCGCGAGCTTGTCGAGGCGCGCGATCATCGTCTCGATGACCGCGATCGTGTTCGCGTCGGCGTCGCGGATCGAGCGCACGTACGCGAGCCGCGGCGAGCCCTCCTCGCGCACGAGCAGCTCGTCGAGCAGATCGCGCGCGGCGAAGAGAAGATCGCGATGCCATCGCCAGCGATCGACCTCGCGCTCCGGAATCTGCAGCGTGTACGGCATCTGAAACGGCGGACCGGCGCAATGCTTCGATGGATCGCCGCCTTTGCGCATCGGCATCGTGACGAGCAGGCTGGCGACGCCGCGCACTTTGTACATCTCGCCGAAGATCAGCGTGATGAGCTGCCCGCGCGCGGACGGCTGCGTCGTCGACGCCAGCGGTCCCGCGACGTGAAAGACGTGCATCAGTCCCGTGAGCAGCATGCGATAGCGCACGTTGAACAGGTGCGCCCAATAGAACGTCAGCGGATCGCTGATCGTGTTCGTCGAGTCCGCCGACTCTTGCAGCGACGGCGCCTTCTCCGGCATCGAATCACCGACGATCGGATTCGTCACGACCGGCCGCGACGGATCGAAGTTCTTATCGCTCTCCGCAATCTCTTTCCAGCGTTCATAGATCGTGAGGAAGCGCTTGAAGTGCGAATTCTCGCCGCAGTCATCGTTCGCTTCGCCCTGATACGCGATGCGACGCAGCAGATCGACGGCGGCCGCGCGCGTGTCGACGACTTCGATGATGAGCTCCGGCGTCGCCGCCGGCGCCGCATGCGTCTCGTTGCCGCGCTGGCCGTGCGTGTATCCGCGGCCCCACTCGTCCCACGACGCCTGCATCGGAACGGTGTCGGCGCGAAAGGCGTCGTCGTGCACGAGGATCATGTTGTTGATCGTCTCGATCATCAGCTCGTACAGCATCGCGACGTGATTGACGTCGCCGCCCGCCGATTGCGTCGCGCGCTTCCTCACCTCGTCCGCCACCGGACCACTCCAACTCTCGGGCGCCTCGGCGTACACGTACTTCGCGAGCGAATCGAGCGTGAGGCGCTCGAGCGTGAAACTGAACGGATAGAACTCGGCGCCGAACGGATAGTCGTCGCGATCGAAGCTGATCGGACCGGAGATCAGGCGAAGCACGTTCTGCACGCTGATGAGATGGCCCATCTCTTCTTTGGCGATGCCGAGGATGACTTCCTGCCATTGCTGTATGAGCGGCGTGTATTTCGGATCGACGTGCGGACCGCCGAGGGTGTATGCGGCGTAGAGATACTCGACCATGAGCGCGTGCTCGATCTCCGCGGCGACATGCAGGAGAAAGATCGCGTACTGATGTCCGTTGAACTCCGGCGAGATCGAGCGCTCTTCGGCGACCGTGTCGGCGAGTTGCGCGACGAAGGCCATCGCGCTCGGCCGCGGCTCACCGCGCGGCGGCGCCTGACGCTTCGTCCACTGCAGGTGGCGGGCAAACCTCGAGCGCATGAGGCCTCCGGTGGAGGACAGGCGCCTCGCCTGTCCGGACAGGCGTCGCGCGCCTGTCCTCCACTGGAAGGAGTGTCAGCGGTGAGTTTTTCCCTACCCCGCCACGCGCCACATCGCCGTCGCCGCACCGTGCTGCAGGACGTGCTTGCGCAGCGCGTGATTCATCACTGACGACTCGAGCAGCAGGAACTCCTCGTCATTCGTCGGCTCGACGAGCGTGGCGCCGGCGGTGCGCATCACTTCATCGACCGTGCGGTCGTGATGCGCGGCGATCGTCGCCGAGACGGGCTTCTGCGGATTCACTTCGTGCGTCGGCGCGAGCGCGTCGCCGCGAAGGATGAACGTCATCGCGTTTTGCGCGCGCAACCACGCGACCGCGGCGGCGAGCGTCGCGACGTGCCAGTCGCGATGCTTGCGATAGATCTTCGCGATCGCGCGATTGCGCTCGCCCGACGGCTTGTAGACGTTCGGCTGCACTTCCCAAATCAGAGCGATCGAGCGCGCGACGTCGAGCGTTCCGCTCGTCTCGCCCGCCGAGCCGGGAATCGTGTGCTGCCGTCCCGCCGCTTTGCCGAGTGCGATGGCGTCGTCGAGCGATGACGCGACGATGTCGAATGAGATCGTCTCCGCACGTCCGCCGAAGTGCGCGTTGCGGCCGAGGAGGAGAAAGCCGTTCGACTTCGGTTCGAGCGGAACGACGAGTCCCGACGCGCGGCCTTCGAGCGCGCGCGGATACCAGAAGCTCGGCGTCGGTTTTCCTGCGAGCCATTGCGGATGACTGCGCGTGAGGTAGCGCTCGACGACGCGCTCGCGAATCGAGAGCGTGTCCTCCGGCCTCAGCATCGCCGCCGATGCGACTCCTTCCGCGATCTCGCTGAACACCTCGAGCACTTCCTCGCCCATCGAGACGTAGAGATCGAACAGCGAGGCTTTCGTGTCGGCGGGAACGCGGTAGTCGTCGAGGACGCGCGCGATGTGCTCGGGAAACGGCAAGCGTCCTACGCCGCGACGGAGTCGCGAAAGCGATCCAGAATCCGCTGCACTTCGCCGACCGTCGTGATGTCCTGCAGGCCGAGGCGAATGTCTTTGCCGTGCGCGATGCCGCGCGAGAACCAGCCGACGACGGTGCGCGCCTTGTGCAACTTCCACTTATCGATGTTCGGCGCGCCGTCGATCTTCGAGAGATAGCGCTGCATCGCGTCGATGCGGCGATCGATCTCGTCGAGGACCGGAAGTCCCGTCGCGTGCGCGACGATGTCCCGAAAGATGAACGGATTGTGTAGCGCCGCACGGCCGATCATCACGCCGTCGACGTTCGTCTGTTCGAACATGCGCAGCGCGTCAGCGGGCGTCTTCACGTCGCCATTGCCCCACACCGGAATCGACAGGTTCTCTTTCACGTGCGCGATGTAGTTCCAGTCGCTCGCGCCGGTGTAAGCCTCGCTGCGCGTGCGGCCGTGAATGGCAATCGCGGCGACGCCGATCTGTTCGAAGCGCTTCAGCAGCGGCAGAACGTCGTCGCTCTCCCACCCTTTGCGCACTTTCACGGTGACCGGGATCTTCACGCGATTGCGGATCTTCTCAACGACGCGCGCGGCTTTGTCGAAGTCGCGCAGCATGCCCGAGCCCGCGCCGGTGGCGACGATCTTCTTCACCGGACATCCCATGTTGATGTCGACGATGTCGACGCCCTCGGCCTCGACGATCGCGGCCGCGTCGTCCATGCGATTCGGATCGCCGCCGTAGATCTGGATCGCGACAGGGCGCTCTTTCTCGTCGAAGGCGAGCATCTTGTGGCTGCGATCGTTCTTGCGCGTCAGCGCTTCCGCGGAAATGAACTCCGACACGACGAGCCCGACGCCGCCGAGCTCTTTGATCAGCGACCGGTAATACGTGTCCGTCACCTCGGCCATCGGCGCGAGGGCCAGCGGCGGATCGATGTGGACGCCGCCGATGTCGAAGCTGCGTGCGAGAGGAGCCATTTCGAAGCCAGTGAGAACGCGCGAGCGCGGGATCATCTTCCATCACATCGCCCGGTAGCGACGATCACCGCCCGGCGTTGACGAGAGTCGTATTCGTGAGTGCATGAAGACGAAACGCGCGCTCCTGCTTTTCATTGCCGTGTTGATCTTTGCATGCTCGCGAAACGTCGCCGTCGTCGCTCCGCCGGAGAACGCGGACAGCGAGACGGCGATTGAGGTCGCGTACATCGGCGCCCCGAGCGTCGCGATCCATCAGTTCCCGAGCGACTCGAGTCCGGCGATCACGACGTTCCGCTACACGGAAACGGTCTCGGTGCTCGCCCAGAAAAACGAGTGGGTGAAGGTGCGGACGAGCATGGGCAACGGCTGGATGCGCCGCGCCGATCTGATCGACGCCGCGACCGTCGACGACATCCTCAAGAATCCGTCGCCGCGCTTCGTCGCGAAGCCGGAGCCGATCCCCGACACGCGCGCTCACGGCGACATCGCATACACCGCGCGCGTCAACACCGACGGCGAAGTGATCGACGTGCAGATGCTCCGCAACACGACGCGCAACAAAGCGCTCGCCGACGCGAACGCCACGGCACTCAAGTCGGCGCGCTTCTATCCGATGCTACAGAAAGGGCAGCGCGTGGTGTTCACGTATGAGCATCACGTGTACTACTAGACTAGTGCTACGCTGCCGCAATGCGAAGAGTCACAGGCATCGGCGGCATTTTCATGAGCGCCAAGGATCCAAAAGCGCTCTGCGATTGGTACAAGAAGCACCTCGGGATCGACGTTCAGCCCTGGGGTGGAGCAGCCTTCGAGTGGACTGACTCCGAAGGCAACCCGATCAAGGGAACGACGGCCTGGTCGATCGGTCCAGCGGACGGCAAGCACTTCGCTCCGAGCAAGTCGACCTTCATGGTCAATTATCGCGTCGAAGATCTGACCGCACTTCTCCAAGCACTGCGCGACGAAGGCTGCAATGTGCTCGATAAGACCGACGACTCCGAATACGGGAAATTCGGATGGGTCATGGATCCCGAGGACAACAAAGTGGAGCTCTGGCAACCGCCACAAGGGCAATGAAGCTCGCGCCTAGCGCATCTTGTACGCGATCATCAGCGCGTTCGCGATAATCACAATCGCGGGAACAATCACAGACGCGAAGCCGATAAATCCGCGGCCGCGCAGGTCGCCGTTCGGCTCGAACTCCGGACGCGCGGGAAGTTCGTCGAGCAAGTACGCGCTCGTCGGATCGTCCGGATCGTAGAGCAGCGGTTCCTGCGCCTCATCCTCGAGGCGCGAGGGATCGGTGGTTCTCGCGATCGCTTCGTGTCGCCGGCCGTCGCGGCCTACGAACTCGAACGTCAGCTTCCAAACCGGCTGGCGGTTGACTGAGACGTTCGTGGGCTCGCGCTTGAGGAGCTTGCCGCCGGCGATGAGGCCGTTGCGCAGAAGGCGATTGCGACGAAACCCGCCGCGCATCGCGAAAACGACGAAGAGCGCGCCGATGAGCGGGAAGATCGCGACGAACATCACCGCCGGTCCGAACAGGCTGCGGCGCATGCCGACGATGCGCGAGCGTTCCGGATGCGACTCGTCGTACTCGATCGTGACCTTGTCTCCTTCACTCGCGGAGTCTCCGCTGCTGTACGACGTTCCGTGATACGTCGAATCGGCGACGGAGAACTCGTAGTGATTCGCGAGCACGGGCGAGCGGTTTTCCGATGCGCCGGTTCTCGACACGTGCGTCACGATTCCGGTCTTCTGCGCGTGCGGACCGCGGAACGTGATCATGGAAAGGTCGGCGTTGCTACCGAACGCCCATCCGAAGATCATCCCGAAGCCGAAAACCGCCCAGCCGATCTGCGAGCCGATGTTGAAGACGTTCGCGAGAAAGAGCGACAGCGGGACCCGCCGCGGCGGCGGCGCGAGAACCAACGGCGTGTTTTGCATCCTTACTGTCCTTCCAGTTTCCCGTCGATCCAGCGCTTGCGGTGCGCGAGATCGATCTCATCGACTTTGATCATCCGCCATCCATCCGCGGTGTGCGTCCACGTCTCGCGCTGTCGCACTTCGTGCTCGACGCGCACGCGTTTTCCTTCGCGATCCTGATAGCGGCTCGCGCGCTGCAGCGTGTGCACGGCGATGTCGCCGTTCGGCATCGTCTCGAATGACTCGAGCGTGAAGTGCGATTCGATCGGCGGCTTGTTCAGCACGAACCACTGGCGCGTGTACTCGGCCATGTGCGCGTAGTCGTCGTGCTGTCCGTTCGGACCGATGGCTTCGAGACGCGGATCGCGGATGGAGAGAATCGTCGGAATGTCGGACGCTTCGAACGCGCGCTCGAGCCGGTCGTACTGCGCACGAATCTCGCGTTGCGCGGACGGCGCCGACGTCGCGCAAGAGAGGAAGAGGAACGCAAGAAGAAGAGTCGGTTTCATCATGACGATTTTGACGGCGGAATCGGCACGAACGATAGCTTACGCCGCTCAGCGCATCGCTGCTTCGCGCTTTTTCGCTTCATCGAGGGGCGGCACGTCGAGCTGATGCCGAAGAGTGTCGGTGACCGCGGGATCGACTTTGTACAGACGCATCCCTCCGCTCGGCGGCTCGCTGCGAAACTGCGTCGCGAATCGCTGCGGACGTCCGATATTCATCAGAAACCGATCCTCGGCCGCCGCCGCGAGCCACCGCGCCTGCCGCTCGCCCTTGACGATCGCGACGATCGACAGCTCATGCGCAAGCAGATGAACGTCCGCGGTCTGGCTGTGCTGCAGCACGAGCGCGGCATGAAAGTAGTCCTTGCCCGTGCGCAGCGCGTCGTTCGAATACATCTCGAGGACGCGCGCCTCGCGCACACGATCACGCGGCCCGACAAGGCTCCAGTCGATGCCCTTGCCCGGCGGCGGCAACCGATCTGCCTGATCCGCCGCGCAGAGCGCATTGAGCTCTTCGTTGTCCATTTCGATCTCGGGCGCGGCGGAGAGCACGGCGAGCGACAGGATGACGACGACGATCGAGACGGCTTTCCGGTTCATGGAGCCTCCTGAGATGCGAGTTTAGTTGGCAGTGTTGGGTCGAGCGCCGTACAGTTCACGTCATGAGTCGTCGCCCGCGACGCAAAGGTCCTGGAGAAGTGCGCAATCAAACGCCGGTGCTGCCCGAAGCCGCAGAAAAGGCGACGTCCATCTCGGCGAAAGGGCGACAGAACTCGCTTCTTCCGCTTGCCGGGACGGGGCGCGGCCTGTGGGGAAAATCGAGCATACGAACAATCCGCGCCATGCGGGATGAATGGAACCGATAGACATCTCCCAGCGTCATCGCGTGATCACATCGCCTTGCAAACGAAAAACATCTTCACCCCATCCGCATCGACCGACTCGATTTCCTGAAACGGATCGAAGTCGATCACTTCCACGACCTCCAACCGCGCTTCCGACAAGCACGCCGTGATCTCGCGCTCGCTCCATGCGTGCTGTTCGTGCGTCTCATTGATTGCGACGCGCTCGCCGTTCGCGATGGTCGCCCATCCGGTCACGACGCCGAACGCTCGTTTGTCGCGGCGCTGGTACCTCGTCGCGATCTCCAGATGGTGATCGGCGCCATCCGATACGTACGGCTCGCGCATTCCCCAAACCGCGGGATAGATGTCGGGATGATTCATGTCGAAGAAAAAGAGCGACTCCGCATTCATCACTGCGCGCACACACGCGAACGCGGCGACGAGGTCCTCGCGCGTCTGCATGTGATTGAGGCTGTCGTAGAGGCACGTGATGCGCGCGAACGTGCGACGCAGTCCGAGCGCACGCATGTCGGCGGCGAACAGTCGCGACGCGCGTTTGCGTCCGATCGCGAGCATCGACACCGACGCGTCCACTCCCGTCGATCGGAAGCCGCGTTTCTCGAAGTACTCGATCGCGTACCCGGTGCCACAGGCGAGATCGAGATGCGTCTTCGCGCGCGCGGGATACTTGAAGAGGACATCGTCGAGAACGCGCCGCACCGCGGCGAAGAAGTGCTCGCCTAACGCCTGGTCGTACGCGTATGCGAACGCGCCGTACGACTCATTCCTGCGGCCAGTCGTAGAAGCCCTTCCCCGTCTTTTGCCCCAGCCGTCCCTCGGCCACCATCTCGCGCAGGATGCGCGGCGGCTCGAAGCGCGGGCCGAGCGTTTGCGCGAGGTATTCGGCGATGCCGAGGCGGACGTCGAGGCCGATGAGATCGGTGAGACGCAGAGGTCCCATCGGATGGTTGTAGCCGAGCTCCATGGCGCGATCGATGTCTTCCGCCGACGCGACGCCTTCTTCGAACATGCGCATCGCCTCGAGTCCGATGGCGACGCCGAGGCGCGAGGTGGCGAAGCCGGGCGAGTCGCGCACGATGATCGGGGTCTTCCCCATCTTCTGCGCCACTTCGCGCGCTTGCGCGATCGTCTCGTCCGACGTTCGCTCGCCACGCACGATCTCGATCAGCTTCATCACATGCGGCGGATTGAAGAAGTGCAGACCGACGAAGCGATCGCGCCGCTCGACGCTCGAGGCGAGCTTCGTGATCGAGATCGACGACGTGTTCGATGCGAGGATCGCCTCTTCGCCGCAGAAGAGGTCCGCCTGCGCGAAGAGATCTTTCTTCAACTCGAAGTTCTCGGGCACCGCCTCGATGATCAGATCGGCGCCGTGCACCGCCGGCTCGAGCTCGGGAACGAGATGAATGCGCTCGATGGCGCCGCGCGCGACATCGTCCGTGATCTTCCCTTTGTCGACGCCTTTGCGCAGTGTGGAGTCGATCGACGACTGCGCCGCGTCGAGTGCGCCGTTGTCGGCATCGTGCAGCACGGTGTCATATCCGGCGACGGCGGAGAGATACGCGATTCCGCGACCCATCGTGCCGGTGCCGATGACTGCGATCGTGCGAATCATGGGCGCGGAGTGTATCGTACGAAGCACACATGAGCTTGATGCAGGAATTCAAAGACTTCGCTCTCAAAGGCAGCGTCGTCGAACTCGGCGTCGGCGTGATTCTCGGCGCGGCGTTCGCGACGGTCGTGAAGTCGTTCACCGAAGACATCCTCATGCCGCCGATCACGCGGCTCACCGGCAGCCGCGATCTCGCGAATCACTTCCTCGCGCTCGACGGAAATCACTACGACACGCTCGCGAAAGCGAAGGCGGCGGGCGTCGCGACGATCAACTACGGCCTGTTCATCGACAACGTCATCACGTTCATGATCGTCGCGTTCTGCGTGTTCATGGTGGTGCGGTGGTTCAACCGCTTGCGCGCGCAACCGCAGCCACAGGCGCCGAACACGAAGGACTGTCCGCAGTGTCTGTCGCCGATTCCGCTGGCTGCGGTGCGATGCCGGTTCTGCGCGGAAGTCGTTAGCTAAACGCTGCGCATCGCCAGCTTCAGAATCTCGCGGTGCGTGAAGTAGTTCACGGCCGGATCGTCGAGGTGGAAGCTGTAGCTGAACTTCTCCTCGTTGTCGGCCACGAACGTGACGCGGCGATACCGCTCCTGCACGCCTTCCGGAAACTCCTTCACGTTCGGCGACACGCCGTCGTCGTCTTCGACCTTCAGCACGCGATAGAGCTTGTGCGCGGTGATCGGAAGATCTTCCGGCGGATAGTGGACGAACTGAATGGCGTAGATCTGCTTCGAATCGATCTCGCGCTGCGGGAACTCCTGCGCGCCTTCGGCGCCGGCGCCGGTGAACCACGTCTCTTCTTCTTTGAAGAGCACGAGATTCGCGGAGTTCTCGGTCATCGGCAGCATGCCGCGATCGAGGTGGATGTGCTGTTCGGGATCGCTCGCGTCACGCAACTGCGTGAGGAGATCGATCATGTACTGGAGCCCTTCCTTCGTTCCGGTGAAGGCGACTTCGTCGTCTTCGTCGGAGATCCAGACGTCGAGCCAGGCGTTCTTCGGCACCTTCACTCGGCTCTCGAGCGTGTCGAACGAAATCGGGGCGAAGCCGAGCCGTTTGGCGGCGGCGGCGAGGAAATCGTTGCAGTGCGGATCCTCGATGAGGTTCTCGCGCGCGTGTTCGATCGCCGCCTCGTACGCTCGCTTCCGACCGAAGTCGTGGGTCAGATCGAAAGGCCGGAGGATCTGTTCGAGAAGCTGGGTGTACTTTTCGGCTGGCTTAGACATGTTGGGAGGGCAACAACCGCTGGAAATCTAGCATATTTCCAGCGGGCGGGCGCCCTACCCAGCCGTACGGTCGCGCGTCTTCCAATCCTTGTCCATGTCCGAGAGGAAGCTGACCAGATCGTCGGCGTGCTCCTCTTCGACCGCCAGGATTCCCTCGAGGATGCGGCGCGTGGTGATGTCGTCGTCGCCGATGTAGCGAATCATCTCCGTGTACGAGTCGATGGCGACGCGCTCGGCGACGAGATCCTCTTTGATCATGTCGATCAGCGTCTGTCCTTCGACATATTCGGAGTGCGACCGCATCAGCAATCCCTCGGGATTGAAATTCGGCGAGCCGCCGAGCTGCACGATGCGGCCGGCGAGTTGATCGGCGTGTCCCTGCTCTTCGTTCGCATGCTGTAGAAACTCCGCGGCGATCGGATCGGCGTGAATGCCCTGCGCCATGAAGTAGTGCCGCTTGTAGCGAAGCACGCAGACGATCTCCGTCGCCAGCGCCTCGTTGAGAAGCTTGTTGACGGTCTCGCGATCGCCGCGATATCCGTCGGTGACCGCGCCTCCTTCGATGTGTTGCCGCGCACGGCGGCGAAGCTCGGTGACGTCGGTGAGAAACGGTTTACTTTCATCCATGTCGGTGCTCCTTGCCAAAGCGGGACCACGTCGTCCCATACGATCGGCCCCGCCACTGTAAATCCTTTCGAATGCCGGTGAACCACATCGATCGCAGAAAGATCCATGACCAGAAAATAGTCATGAGCGGATGGCCGAATACTGCATTGGCGACACCCATCCGCAGTGTGACGAAGGCGAGGAGGCGGCAGAGCGTGATCAGACCGACGACCGTGATCGCGAGCACATCCCCGCGCATTGCGAGTAAATACGGCGCGACGTGCAGCAGCACCGACAGCGGAACCATGAGAAGCAGGCCGGTGAAGCCGCCGCCAAATACGGCGAATACGTTTTTCGTGAAGCCGTCGATGATCTCGCGCGCGCCGTGATACATGCGGAGCGAGATGAGATCGTCGGCGCGGACGACGTGCGTCCGCTTGCCGCGCGCGCGCAGCTGATGGGCCATGCCGACGTCGTCGACGACGGCATTGTGAAGCGCGGAGTGGCCGCCGATGTCGTCGTAGTCGCGGCGCCGAATCAGATTGCCGGTGCCGCCGCCGATGCCGAGGATGGGGATGGTGGTGCGATTGGAGAGAAAGGTGGGCATGAACATCATCGCCGTGACCGCGAGCATCGGCATGGCGATGTGCTCCCAGAATCCGACCAGCACGAAGCGAGGCAGCACCGTGACCATCGCCACGTTTTCCTGCGCCTCGATGTACGCAACCATCGACGCGACTGCCTGCGGCGAGTAGTTGACGTCGGCGTCGACGACGAGCAGCAACTCGCCGCGCGCGGCGCGACAGCCCTGGTCGCATGCCCACGGCTTGCCGAGCCAGCCTTCCGGCGGTTCGACGCCGTCGACGACGACGAAGCGGCGATCATCGATGCCCGACAGAATCTCGCGCGTGCGATCGACGGAGCGATCGTTGACGACGATCACTTCGAGGTTCGCGTACGTCTGCGCGAGGAACGCGCGAACGGTATGCTCGATCGCGCGCTCTTCATTGCGAGCGGGAATGACGACGGAAACCGTCCCGCCACCTGCTGCCTGCGACCCGCCACCTAACTTCGGGATGAGCGCGAGATTGAGAATCGTGACCGCCGCAGCCAGCGACCAGACGGTGACGAGCACGATCTCGAACGCGTGCACTACGTCGTTGCGGCTCCCACGCGCCGTTGCGCGTCGAGTGCGTACGGCGAATCCGGATATTGGCGGATGATCTTTCGCAGCGAGTCCTTCGCCAGCTCCGTGTTGCCCTGCGCTTCGTAGGCGTCGGAGAGAAGCGACAGCATCGCGTCCGGCGGCAGCACCTGATCCTGCGCTTTCGTCAGCTCGGCGTTCAGCTCACCGACGACTTTCGGCGCTTCGCCGTTCTCGATGCGCAGCTGATACAGGCTGTAGCGCGCAGCGCCGACGAGAAGGTGCTTCGGATGCTCGGCGACGAACGCCTCGAGCAGCTTGCGCGCCCCGGCGATGTCGTTTTTTGCCGCGGCGATGCGAGCGAGGTAAAGGTTGGCGACGTCAGCCGCGTTCGTCCCCGAGTACTTTTTCTGTATGTCGCGGAACATCACGTCGGCGCGCGCGTTGCGCTCGTCCTCGGTCTTGAACTTGGCTGTCGGGTTGGGGACGCCGGCCTGAATCAAGGGCGAGTCGACCGCTTCGATGGCCGCGGCCAGAGCGTCCTGCCCCTGGTGCTCGCGATTCGTGCGATAGAAATAGAGTCCGTAGCCGATGAGGGCGAGGGCGACGATGCCGAGGGTGACGGTGTAGAGAAAGCGCTGGTTCTCGCGCGCCTTCGTCGTCAGGCTGCCGACCTCGTCGACAAACCGGTCGTGTTTGAGGTCTCTACGATGTTGACGATCCATGAAAAGTAATGCCTCCCGGTGAGAAACGCGCACTGTAAAGCAGCAAGGAGGGGCCGTCAATTTCCGACGGAAGACGTACAATTCCCAGGGCACTGGGTTTGCAGGCGGGCTCTCTCGCCTTTCCAATGATTCACGGGAGCATGATGACCTCGCGGGCGTTGCTGTGGACGATCCTCCTTCTACTGATCACGATTCCAGCAATCGCACACGTCGAGCCTCCGCGCGACGACGCCCCGGCCGCGACGGTGCTCTGCTACCACATCGTCGAATCGCCGCAGGACCCGCGCATGGAGATCAGCCGCGACGCTTTCCGCCAGCAGATGCGGTATCTGGCGATGACCGGCTACAACGTCATCCCGCTGCGCGACCTCTATGAATTCGTCGCCGGCAAGCGCGAGTCGATCCCGAAGAACTCCGTCGTCATCACCATCGATGACGGATGGCGATCGACTTACACCGAAGTCTTTCCGGAGATGCAGAAGCGCAAATTTCCGTTCACGGTCTTCATTTATCCGAAGATCATCGGACAGACCGCGCACGCGCTGACGTGGAAGCAGGTGAAGGAGATGTCCGACGCCGGCGTCGACATCCAGAGCCACTCGCTCTCGCATCCGTTCCTCACGCAACGCCGTCACTCTGGCTTGGACGAGCGCACCTACTCGGAATGGCTCCAGCGCGAGCTCGCCGACAGCAAGAAGATCCTCGAGCGCGAGACCGGCCGCGACGTCGAGTTCCTCGCCTATCCCTACGGCGACTACGATCGCCGCGTTGCCACCACCGCCGCGAAAGCCGGCTACACGGTCGCGCTCACCTGCAACTACGGCCGCGTGAAACGCGGTAGCGATCCGCTGCGCATGAAGCGCATGGTCGTCGACAAGCGCATGGACTTCGGCGCCTTCCGCCGCTACCTCGGCGCCGGCGCGATGCGCGTCGAAGAGACGATGCCGGTTCCGACGCAGAGCTTCGAAAGCGATCAGCCGATCGTCATCTCCGCGAAGATTCCGAATCACGAAGCGCTCGATCCGAAGTCGATCGGCATGGCGCTCATCTCGAACGGCGCAGCCTCACCGTTCTCGTACGACTCGCGCAGCGGCGCGATCACGATGACGATGAGCGAAGCGATCGACGCTCTGCGCGGCAAAGTGCAACGCGCCCTCATCTGGGCAACGGAAGCGAAGACCGGCAAGCGCGTCGAAGCGTCGTGGACGTTCAAGGTTCCCGATCACGTCCTACCTCCCGCTTCAACGACGCTTCAGCCGTCGACTGTTGCTCCGTCGTCGTCGAATGCCGCGCCGACACAACCGGCCGCTAGCGGAGCAACGTCGCTGATCAGCGCGAAGACTCCGAAGAAGTAGTCCGCGGCATTTCCATTGCACTTTCGCCCCTCATGCGGCGGATGCTCCTTCTCCTCGGAATTCTCAGCGCTTTCCCTCTTCTCGCCGCCGACGACACCCCGATCGCGACGATCCTCTGCTACCACGAAGTGGACGATGGCGAGGCGCACGAAACGATCCCGCGCCGCAGCGCAACCGGCTCCGGCGAAAGCGAGCGCCTTCGCTACACCGCGAGCGTCGAGAACTTCACGGCGCAGCTGGATTACCTGCAGGCGAACGGATACAACGTCATTCCGCTAGCCGAGCTCGTCGACTATCTGGCAGGCAAGACCGAGTCGATTCCGCAGCGAGCGGTCGTCATCACCGTCGACGACGGATGGTCGTGCGCCTACAGCCGGATCTCTCCGGAACTGCAGAAACGAAAGATGCCGTGGACGCTCTTCGTCTATCCGAAGATCGTCGGCCGCGGCTCGCACGCGGTGACGTGGGACGAAGTGTCCGCGCTCGCGAAGGAAGGCGTCGACGTCGAGAGCCACAGTTTCACACATCCGTTCCTCACCGAGCTGAGCGATGACCTGCTGCATCACGAGCTCGACGACAGCCGCGCGACGCTGCAAAAGTCGACGAATGAGCCGGTTCGTTTCTTCAGCTATCCGTACGGTGCATTCAATGACGCAATCATCGCGGCGGCGAAAAACAGCGGCTACATGGCAGCGCTGACGACACAGCGCGGGCCGATCACTTGCGCGAGCGATCCGATGAAGCTCGATCGGTATCTCATCCACGGCGACACGACGCTCGACGAGTTCAAGACGTTTCTCCTCACACCCGCCGCGTCACCGCAGAACGGCGCAGCCACGACTCTCGAGTGAGTCGAGCCACGGCGGCGGAGTGAGCGCGTAACACCAGCGTAGATCGAGCTTCTCGAGCAACGGCAGATCGCGAATCGAATTCGGCAGCGACGCGATCGGATTCGCGCGCAGATCGAGAAATCCGAGTCGCTGCAGATTGCCGATCGATTCGGGCAACGATGCGATGCGATCGTTGCGCAAATGCAGTTCGCGAAGCGCACGCAGATTGCCGATCGACACGGGCAGCGACGTCAGCGGATTGTTGTCGGCGTGCAGTTCGCGCAGCGAGTACAGCTCGCCGATCGAATCGGGCAACGTCGTCAAGCGATTGTTGTACAGCCGCAGCTCGCGAAGACTCGTCATGGCGCCGATCGACTCCGGCAACGACGTGAGCTGGTTGTCGGTCACGTTGAGGTACTTCAGCCGCGTCAGCCGCGCGAAGATCGACTCCGGAACCGACGTCAGTTGGTTGTTGCTGAGATAGAGGAAGTCGCTCACCTCGCCGAGCGAATCCGGCAAATGCGCGATCGCGTTGTGCCCGAGGTCGAGCATGCGGAGGCGGAAGTTGCCGAGGCGATCGCTGATCGACGTCAGGCGATTCTGTGAAAGGTCGAGGAACTCGAGCTGCGTGAGATCCCACAGCCATTCGGGAACGTTGGTCAGTTCGTTGTCGCCGATGCGCAGATCGCGCAGGTCCGTGCGGCCGCGAATGTCGTCCGGCACTGACGTCAGATGCCGGCCGCGCAGATTGAGGATCATGCTTTCGGCAGCTTGATCTTCGGCTTCTCTTCGCGCGCGCGATAGAGCATCGCGATCTTGCCGACGTTCCCGGCGACGTCCGCATCAGTCGCCGCGGCGAGCTTCGCGGCCAGTTCGCGGCGCGCATCGCCATCGTCGACTTCGATGCGCACCTTGATCAGCTCGTGCGCTTCGAGCGACTTCTTCGTCTCCGTAACGACGGCGTCGCTGACGCCGCCTTTGCCGACGCGCACGACCGGCTCGAGCGGGTGCGCGAGGCCTTTGAGGTACTGCCGTTGCTTCGCTGTGAGTGCCATCGCGGCAGACTCTGGCAATTCATGTGCACGGTGGTCAAGTCCATGAAGAGAATCGCACTCGCCCTCCTCCCCTTCGCGCTGACCATCGCGGCGCATGCGCAGACGTCCGTGAGCATCGGACCGCGCGTCTCGAGCTACTCCACCGATCTCGACGGTGGTCTCAACACGATCAAGACCGGTCGCCAGTCGTCGTATGGACTCGTCGGCGATTTTCGCACCGGCAAATTCGTGCTCGATTACATGTACGACCACGATCCCGAGAACGGAATCAGCGTCGTCGATCTACTCGTCGACACCGGCAACTACACGCGCGATCGCGGCGAGGTGACGGTTGGATTCGAGGTGCTGCCCGTGCTCGACCTGCAGGGAGGCGCGCGCTTCGAGTCGTTCCGCGTCGGCGGCATCGCCATCGTCGGTAACCCGATCTTCACCGACATGAACGTCGATCATCAGGCCATCGTCTTCGGCGTGAAGCTTCACACGCCGCCCGAGCAACGCCTCGGCCTCTACGCGATCGCACGAGGCTACGTCGGCACGGCGAAGATCAAGACGCAAGACCAATTGCGATTCGACGACGACTCGAGCGGTTACCGCTTCGAGGGCGGCCTCTCCGTTCCGCTAGGCGAGTCATCGTGGAGCATTCAACCGGCCGTCGAGTACGAGCACATCAAGACGTCGGACGTCGGGCTTCGCCTCAACACGAATCGGTTCATCCTCGGCTTCGTGTATCGAAGCCGCTAGCGTCAGCGAACCTGCTTCACGCGCTCGAGGAACTTCTTCGGAGCCTCGACGCCGAAAAGCCGCAGCTCCGTTCGTTCGTTGCCGTTGGAGTCGATGAAGAGGACCGTCGGGACGCCGACCACTTTGTACTTTTCCGCCAGCGCCTTCGTCGTCGCATCGTCGGAGAGCGTGAGATCGGCTTTCACGCGCTTGAAGCGCTTCAGCTCCGCAGCGACCGCCGGATCGCTGAAGGTCGTCGCGTCGAGCTCTTTGCAGGGCAGACACCATGTCGCATAGAAATCGACGATCACCGGCTGCTTCGCGTTCGCGATCGCGCCTTCGTTGTACGGCTCCCAGACCACTTCCCCGGCGCCACCGCCGACGCGCGCCGGCATCGCAACCGCGATTCCGCCGATGAGCAGCAGCGACGCACACGCGATGCGCAGCGTTCGCGCCTGCGGTCCGCGCGTGGCCATGAAGAAGAGGAACGCGGCGCCGATGAGAAGACTCGCCGCGACTCCGTAGCGAAAGACGGTTTCGCCGAGGAGCGGACGCATGAAGTAGAAGGCCATGGCGACGAGGACGAAGCCCATCGCCTTCTTCACCTGCACCATCCACTCGCCGGGACGCGGCAGCGCGTTGAGCATGACGAGATAGGGAAAGCCGAGTCCGAGCGCGAGCGCGGCGAACATCACGAATCCGATGAGCGGCTTTCCGATGCTGGCGACGAGCGCGATCAGCGACACGACGACGGGGCCGACGCATGGCGCGGCGACGATGCCGACGATGAGTCCCATCGTCATCGCACCAACGAACCCCGCGCGGCCCATCGCGCGATTGGCAATGAACTGCGGAACGCCGATGTCGAATGCGCCGAACATCGACGACGCGAGCACGAGCATCAAGAGCGCCAGTCCGATCTCGACCGCGGGCAGCTGCAGCGCGGCGCCGAACATCTTGCCGCCGAGCGCGGCGACAACGCCGAGCGACGAATACATGATCACGATGCCGAGGACGTAGAAGGCAGAGAGTGCGAAGCGGCGCGAACGGCGGCCGTCGCTCTGCATCGCGAAGAATCCGATCGTGATCGGGATCATCGGGAAGACACACGGCGTGAGATTGAGCGCCATGCCGAGAACGAAGAGCACGAGAAGCGTGAGCGGCATGCCGCTGCGCGCGAACGTCGTCGCGACGGTGCCTTGCGGCGGCGCGGCGGAGAGCGGGATGAAGTTCTGCGGCGACGGCTGAGAGCTCGCCGCTGAAACTTGAGAGCTGAACTCACCGGCGACGTTCTTCGGCGGCAGACACACCTTGTCGTTGCATGCCTGGTAATGCAGGTTCGCTTTGATCGCCGCCGCATTCGGCTTCAGCTTCGCGACGAACGGGATCTGGATCGTTCCTTCGTAGACGGCGACCTGCTGTCCGCCGCTGAACGCGAAGCTCTTCAGCTCGTGCTGCGGATACTGCGCGCTCACGAGATCGGCGGTCGAGGCATCGAGCGTGATGACGGTCGGGATCGCGAAGTCGTCGAGCGGCTTGTTCGAGTTGACGTGCCACGTCGGCGGAATCGTGACGGTGATCGATCCTTCGACCTGATCGCCGGTGCGTTTGGCGACGGCGCCGCCGACTTTGATCTCCGGCGGAACGACGGGAGCATCGAACTGCGCGAGCGCGGCCGGCGCGCACAGAAGAAGAAGCGCGAGGAACTTCTTCATTTCCTGCTTTGGAGCTGGCGCTCGATGCCGGGCAGCATCACTTCAACGTTCGGAATGAGCGGCGAGTTCGGGAACTGCTGTTTGAACGCGCGCAACTCGTTCGCCGCGCCGAGCAGATTGCCCTGCTGCATGTAGATCTGCGCGAGGAGAAGGCGCGCGCGCTCGTATGCCTCGCCTTTCGTTTGCGATTTTCCGAACTGCACGATCGACTTCGCCGCTTCATCCAGCCGCTGCTGCAGCACGAGCGAGACGGCGAGCTCGTAGTAGGCCTGGTCGCGAATGTTGACCGGCGCGCCTTTGTCGGTGATCAGTTTGCGGAAGCGCGTCTCGCTGTCCTTGAGGCCGAAGCGGGACGTGAACTCGCGCGCGAGGTCGAGACGTTTCTGATAGTCGCTCGCGAACGTTCCTTCCTGCGCGATTCGCTTCTGAAAGTCGCCGTACTTCCCGAGTCCTTCTTTCATCGAGCTCACGAACTCGGTCGACGGCGCGTAGCCGCGAATGAGCGCGGCGATCAGGTCGTCGGGCGTGAGGATGAGAAACGTCGGGAGCGTCGTGACGGAGTAGCGGGAGGCGAGCTTCGTGCCGTCCGCGCCGTCTTCGGTGTTGAGGCGGAGGAGGACCATCTTGTCGGTCGCGTTCTGGAACGCCTGCGACGGAAAGACTTCCTGCTCCATGCGATGACACCAGCCGCACCAGTCGGCGAAGAAGTCGACGAAGATGAGCTGTTTGGTTTCTCGCGACTTCTTCTGCGCGGTGGCGAGCGAGGTGATCCACGGCGCGGCGAATGCCGCCGGCGCGAGCAGAAGAGCCAATGCAATCAGCAGGATGAGACGCTTCAAAAGGTTCCTCCGGAGAACTGCCTCAGCAACTGCCGTCGTTCGGGACGTTATTCCGATCCGGCCGCTGCTGCTGGTGACAATTCCGTCGACGCCGCGTCACGCCTCTCCGCGTATTCGCGCGCCGCCTTCACGAACGCGCCGAAAATCTTCGACGCCGATTCCTCCCGCGGCATGTCTTCGGGATGCCATTGCACGCCGACGTAGAACGGATGCCGCGGATCTTCGAGCCCTTCAATGATGCCGTCCGGCGCATGCGCCGTGACGCGCAAACCATCGCCCACTTTCTTGATGGCTTGATGGTGAGACGAATTGACGTTGATTTCGTTCCGGCCGAGGATCGAGGAGAGGCGCGTGTCGCCTTCGATGAGGACGTCGTGGCGCGCGCGATCTTCCGGCTCGCTCACGTGCTCGATCTCGGTCTGCATCTGCGAGTCGATGTCCTGCACGAGCGTGCCGCCGGCAGCGACGTTCATCACCTGCACGCCGAGACAAATGCCGAGCGTAGGGATGCCACGCTCGCGCGCGATCTTCGCCAATGTGAGATCGCCTTCCTGGCGGCGCACGTCCATCGGCTCGACGGACGGATGCTTCTCTTCGCCGTACGCGGCGGGATCGCAGTCGTCGCCGCCGGCGAGCACGAGTCCGTCGAGGTCTTCGACGATCTCGCGCGCGTTCTCGGGCTGCGGCGGAATGACGACCGGAATCGCGCCGGCGCGGCGGAGCGATTCGACGTAGGTGGTGTAGACGAACGCGCGATCGCGTTTGCCCGGAGTGACGTTGATGTCGGACCCGATGCCGATGAGAGGTTTCTTCATGACGGCGAAAGGGTAACGCGAAAACCGCGCCGTCGTGCTATCGAGCGGCGCGGCGCCGCGTAAGCATCGACGTGGACGACGGAATCAGCGCGTCGACGACAGCGAAGCTCTGCGGCGAGAACGGCGCCTCGATGAAGTCGTTGAGTTTGCCGTCGCTCAATCGGAAGCGTCCGTTGTTGATCCAGATCTGGCCCGCCGTCGCGTCGAAGGTGAACCATCCGCCGCCAACGTGCAGCGGCAGCGAGTACGTCATACGGCCAGTTACGTCGTAGAAGGAAAGATCCGCGTCGTGCAGGACGGCGACGCCGCCGTCGCTGAGCGCGCGGACGTAGCCACCCGGAACGGCGATCGCAAAGTCCGCGGCGAACGCGGAGCGGCAGACGTCATAGCGGCGCACGCGCTTCGACGCGCCGGTGAAGACGAGCGTGCACTGATCCGGCGCGAGATCGATGTTCGTTCCCGTCGAGCCGAGATCCCACGGAGCGATCTGACTCGGAGTGCCGTCGGCCGCGAAGATGGAGAGCCATCCGCCGCCGCCGAGGATGAAGGTGCGTCCGTCATTGGCGACGGCCACAGAGACCGGGACGTTTTCGTGAAGCGGCAAAGCGCTCACCATCTGGAACGATCCGTTGTAGCGCTGGCCCGTGAGATCGGTGATGCGCAGCGAGGAATCGAGGACGAAACGGAGAGCGCTGCGCGCTTCCGCCGCGTACTTGACGTGCAGCGAAGCATCGAGAACGCGAAACGGCTGCACCGACGGATCTTCAGGAAGACCGCTGTGAGGAATCCCGGAGACGACGACGTCGCCTCTCGTGAGCGCCGGCTGCGCGGTGGCGATCGCGGAAAGAAACACGGTGGTGGCGAGAATCAAAGATCTCATCATGGGCTGATACGCGAGGAACGAGCCGAGCGTCAGGGGAATTCTACGCGCGTCTTCTCCCCCACTTCCTGTTTCGGGTACGCGTTCATCAGGTCGGCTCGAAGCGCGTAGTCGCGCCTCTCGTCTGGCGGCGCGCCGCGGACGACGTTCATCAACACGAGCATTACGCGGAGCGGCGCCATTTCCGCGATATCGACGAGCGTCGTCGATGCTCCCGGCCGGATCGACGACTGCTGATCGTGCATCTGCATGTGGAAGCCGAGCGAGTTGGCGGGAACGACGACGTCGCCGACCATGATCGTGATCCACGCGCCTTGTTCGTGCGACGACGGCGACAGCGCCACGTCGAACGTTCGTACGCGCGCGCCGTTGGGAACGCGGATCTGCAGCGTGTCGTCGTCGCCGAGGTGCGGTTGGAGCATGGTGATGAAGGGCTGCTTGCGCGAGCCGTACGTGACGATCTCGCCTTCAGCGTGACTGCGCTTGTAGCTGAACGTGCCATCCGGCTTGACGGTCGCCGTCTCGGTCATGACGCCGTCGCGCGTATGCCAGTCGATGCGGCCGAGCATGTCGCCGCCGAGCATCACCTGCCCTTGATGCACCTTCACTTTCTTGAGCGCGAGCTCGATGTGCCGCTCGTGATCGTCGCCCATCACGAAACCATCGGCGCATGCGTTCTCGTAGTCGTCGCGCGACGCGCAGATCATCATCTCTTTCTTAATCTCGATCGGCTCGAAGACGTAGCGGCCTTTGTCGTTGGTCGCCCCGCCCATCCCCGCGAAGTACGCGGAGTGGCTTTCCTTGTCCATCAGTGCCGCTTCCGACACGCGCGCTTTCTCGATCGGCAGCTTCGTGTCGCGATCGATCACGTCGACGATCACGCGGTTGTCCGGCAGCTCGATGTCGTACGCCGCGTTTTCCACCGGCCCGCGTTCGGGAACGAACCAGAAATCATCGCCGCCATCGCAGAACGCGACGTTGAACGGAGCCGAGCCCGACGGCGGCAGACGCCGCATGATCGCGACGTACTCGCCGGTCTGGGGATCGGTGACCGCATCGAACACGCGCGCGTGCACCGGCTTCTTTGCGCGCGTCACTTTGCCGAAGAACGTGAGATAGCGAATCTCGACGTCCATCTCCGTCTGCGCGTCGGTCTTCACCGCGGCATTCGCCGCGAACTCGGGCAGCCGCTCGTGATGAAAGCGAAGAACGTAAGTCCCCGACGCGACGTCGGGAAACTCGACGCTGCCGCGCATCGCGTCCAGCGGTAGTTCCTTCATCGCAACCGGTGTGCAGTTGCGCCGCACGCATTGCTGCAACTCGACGCTGAAGCCTTTCACCGGATCGGGATCCGCGGGCTTCTTGCCGCACGGACGATCGGGCGGCGCGAGTTTCGCGAGATCGACCGGCGTCCACCAATGCACGACGAGCTTCGATGACGCATTCGCGACGAGCGGCTTGTCGAGCATCGCGAAGTCCTTCACATCGATCTTCGCGTCGACGCTCTTCCATCGATCGCCGCCGATCGTGATCGTCGACGCGCCATTCGGAACCCCTCGGAAGAAAAGAAGCGTGCTCTCGCCCGCGGCGAGAAGCGGCAGAGGCTCGATCGGCTTACGCTCGCCGATGACGACGCGCGGCGCGGCAATCTTGCCCGACGGAATCGACGCGAACGTAACGGGAACGACGAGGTTCGCGCCGGAGGCACCGGTGATCTTGCCGTTCGATGCGGTGAGGTTCACGGTCCTCGCGCCTTCGGGAGTCAACGCATTCGGCGTGATCGGATACGCGGAGCCGGTCGCGGTGACATACGCGAATTGGCCCGCACCTTCCGCGCGTCGCGCCTTCACGAGGTTTAGCGTGTGCGAGCCGTTGTCGCTCGTATCGAACGTGAGAACGCGATCGCTGACGAGATCGGGCGCGCGCCGCGCGAAGACGCTCCACGTTCCCGGCGGGAGCTTCGCGCCGCAGGCGACGTTCGCATCGAAGCCTTTGAACCAGCAGAGCTCCGCATCGGCGACCGGGTTGCCGTCGCGGCGAACGTCGATCGCGCCGTGCGCGGAGAGCGCGAGACACAAGACGACGCTACTTGACGTAAATGCGAACTTCATCGCGGTTCCCCTCGCGATCGATGGCAGCGATGATGTGTTTGCCCGGCGTGAGCGGCCAGTGTGCGTCGGAGTGCTGATCGTCGACGCGCCACCGCACCGTTGATTGTGAGACGGCGCGGAGCGTCAGCGTTTGATATTGCGAACGGAGGGTCGGGTCGATGAGATACGTCGCGCCGTTCGGCGGATTTGCGATCTTGATCGCGGCGACGTGCGTTTGCGGTGCCTTCTTCGACGCACTGCTTCGCCACACGCTGTATTCGGCGGGGAGCGTCACGGCGTCGCGATGGTGCCAAGAACAAAACTGCACGGGCGATTCGGTCGGGATCCATTCGGTTTCGATGTTCGGGCAGTCGATCGATGGGCGCAGACCCGACAACGCGCAGACCGGCGCGCGCTCGACGTTCGCCGGCGGATCGATGATCGTCTGATCGTTGTGTTTCGCGGCGGCGAGCATGACGTCGTGGAAGATCGGGCCGGCGCCGGTGACGCCGGTCGAGTTGCGCAGCTCCGTGCGATCGAAGTTGCCGACCCAGACACCGACGGTGACGTCGCGCGTGTAGCCGATCGTCCAGTTGTCGCGGTACGCCTGCGACGTGCCGGTTTTCACGGCGACGGGGAATGGGAAATCGAGGCTGCCGCCGGAGCCGAAGATGAATTCTCGGGCACTCGCGTCGCTGAGGATGTCGGTGATCCAGAACGCCGTTCGTTGCGACAGGAGACGCTGCGGCGGCGGGGGCGCCGCCGCCCCACTGAGAACGTAATGCGGTTCGACGTACGTTCCGCCTCTGGCGAAGATCGAATACGCCGATACGAGCTGTTCGAGTTTTACTTCGGCGTCGCCGAGGGTTAGACCTAGGCCGTAGTAGTCGGCGGTTTTCTCCAGGTTGGTGAAGCCGGCGTGGCGGAGGAAGCGGAGTAGCGACGGCGGTCCGACTCGCGACAAGAGCGCGACCGCGGGCACGTTCTCCGATCCGGCGAGCGCGGCGCGCGCGCGAAGCGGGCCGCGATACTGGCCGTCGTAGTTTCTTGGCGTGTAGACGACGCCTTCTTCCGCGGTCGGGAAACTCTGGGGCACGTCGGCGAGCACCGACGCCGGCGAGTCGCCGCGCTCGAACGCGAGCGCGTACGTGAACGGCTTCATCGCCGATCCCGGCTGCCGCAACGCGATCACGCCGTCGATCGCGCCGCCGAAGTTCTCACCGAAGTAGTCGCCCGATCCTTCCCACGCCAGCCACTCGCCGGTCGCGTTGTCGAGCACCGCGACGGCGACGCTGTGCGCGTTGTGACGCAACAGCTCATCGCGGTGCGCGGCGATGATGCCTTGCACCGTGCGCTGCAGTCGCGCGTCGAGCGTCGTCTCGATTCTTTGCGCGTGCGACTGCTCGAGCACGCGCTCGATGAAATGTTGCGCGAGCACCGGCCGCGCGTTCTCCGCGAATCGCATCCGCTCGCCGGGCGCGATGCGCTGCTGTCTCTGTAACGCTCGTTTCACATCGCCCGGCCGGCGCGGCAGCGACGCGAGAAATGCGGATTGTGCCGGCGTCAGATCCTCCGGCCCGCATCCGAAGTAATGCCGCGACGCGCGCGCGATGCCGTGAATCTGATTGCCGTACGGTGCGAGGTTCACGTACAGCGCGAGGATCTCGCGCTTCGTGTACTTGCGCTCGAGCCTCACCGCGACGATCGCTTCGCGGGCTTTTGCGATGACGCCGCGGTTGTGCGAGTCGAGGAGCATCTTCGCGACTTGCTGCGTGATCGTGGAGCCGCCTTCGACGATGGCGTGATGTTTTAGGTCATGCCATGCCGCGCGCGTGACCGCGAGGGGATCGATGCCGAGGTGATACGCGAATCTTCGATCCTCGGCGGCGATGGTGGCGTGCGCGATGTTGGGCGGGACTTCGCGCAACCATTCGCGTGTCGTGATCGGTTGATAGAGGACGATGCCATTACGATCGACGATCGTTTGCGATTCGGACGTGGGCGGCGGAGGAATGGGGCCGAAGAAGAGCACGACGCCGGCGAGGGCGCCGGCGCTCCACAGAGCAACCGCCACCCGCCACCCGCTACCCGCCACCCTCTTCACGGCTTCACCTCGATCGCCTCCGTCTTCGTCAGTCCGAACACCTCCGGCTCGTACATCTCCTCGGCATGCAGCGGCGAGACGACGAATGTTCCCGCCGTCGTCGCGCGCAGCAGGTACGTGAAGTCGTGATTGCCCTCGCCGAGTCGCGTGGCGAAGAGATTCACACGATCGTCGTGGCGTTCGACGTGATCGAATCCGCCGCCACGCCACCACGACATCCAGTCGTATCCGCCAGCGTCGGCCTTCGCCTGTTGCTCGGCGAGATCGCTCGCGGTCGTCGAGAACCACGACTCGACCGGCTCGGTGCCGGCGGGAATCGGATCGCTGATCGCGACGAAGCGGCGCTCCTTCGTGTTGCGGATGCGCAGCGTCACCGAGATCAGATCGCCGGCCTTGAACGTCGTCGCGTCAGTCTTGGTGCCCTGCACGCGATAGTGGCGCTCGAGCGAGAAGCCTTTGTCCATCGCCTCGGGATTCGGTCGCGCGTACCGCAACCGCATCGCATAGAACAGCGTGCCCGTGCCTTGCCGATCGAACGTGATCTCCGTCGGCTTGATCCTCATCAAGTCGTTCATCGGCACGTCCTTCGACTTCGCCTCGGTGCTGCGCCCGCGGAACGTCTCGCGCTGAATCACTTCATTGCCGAGCGTCGCGATCGCGGTGAAGTCGGGCGTCTCCGATTCGTACTTGCGGTAGTAATCGACGAGCGCTTCCATCGCCCACGCGTTTTCCTGCGTGTTGCCCCAGCGGCCGTGCTCGCGCACCTTCATCATCCAGCGCACCATCCGCTTGACGATCTCTTCATCGGCGCCGTTGCGCACGAGGGTGCCGAGGACGATGGCGGTGGAGCGAACATTGGAGTTCCAGAACCACAACAGATACGGATCGGCGAGCTCCTCGACGTGCGCGGTTCCGCCTTCCGGCAGGATGCCGTTCGACAGCCGTCGATGCAGATCGGGCAGCGGCTTCGCGTCCATCAAGTGCGCGATTGCGAACAGCGGCATGCGATCGGCGTACGACGCGAGTCGCGTGATGTGGCTGTCTTCGTTGCGGCCGCCGTCGACGAGCGTCTTCACAGCGAACGCCTGCCACGCCGTGTACGCGGGCCACCAGCTTTCGTTGTCGGGACGCTTCTGCGCGAGCTCTTTCTCGAGATAGACGTACGCGCGATCGAGCACCTTCGGATCGACGACGTACTTCAGCTTCACCGCGCGCTGCAGGACGTGCAGCACCCAGCTCGTGAGATACGGCGACGCCGGACACTCACCCGCCCAATACGAGAACCCACCGCTCTCGCACTGGAACTTCGGCAGCTCGTTGACGGTCGACTGCGCAATCGAATGCGCGCGCGCGGCATCGATGCCGGGAAGTTTGAACGCGTCGCCGAGATCGGACGCGAGCATCAACGCGAGCGCGGCCGACGCACGCTGTTCCGCGCATCCGTACGGATAGTCGACGAGGTAACGCGCACCTTCGCCGAGTCCGACCATCGCCGTCGATGACAGATCGGTGTGCAATCCGCCGAAGCCGGGAACGACGTCGGTGGGAACTTCCAGTTTTTCTTTTTGCGGAGCTTCGCCGTATGCGGCGTACGTCTCCGGCGCGACTAACACGCGCACGGGCACGACGTCTTCGATCGCGTCGCTCTCGCCGTTCATCGACAGCGTCATCTGAATGCGCGCGACGCCCGCTTGCAGCGCCGTCGCGTTGAAGCGCACTTCGCTCGATCCCTTCGCGTCGATGTTCGTCGTCGCATCGGAGGTTTCGAACGTCACGATCGACGGATCGAGCGACTTGATCGTCACCTTCGCCGTGCCTTTGTTCGCGAGCTGGCTGTGCACGACCGCGCCAAAGTACGCGTGATCGCCGACGGCGAGGAATCGCGGGAACGCCTGTGACAACAGCAGCGGCTTGTTGACGCGGATCTCGCTTTGTCCGGCGCCGAAACGCGACGACTTGTCGGCGGCAACCGCCATGATCCGATACGTCGTCAGCGACTCCGGCAACGTCACCTCGGTCTTCGCGTGACCGTTCTTGTCGGTGACGATCGAGCCGAGCCAGAACGCGAGGACGCGGAAGTCCTTGCGCAGCATCCCCGGTCCCATGTCGCGCCCGCCGCCGCCGCCCTCGGTCGCACCTTTCGGCGTGATGACGCGGCGACTGATGATCTTCTCGCGCGAATCGTCGTTGACGACCTGCAGCGCTTTCTCGATGTAGACGCTCGGCAGGATGTCGGGCGTCTGATACGACGTGAGCGAGAGCACGCCGTAGTCGACGGCCCACAACGTCACTTCCGATCGCGCGCCGGCGCCTTTCATGTCTTTCACGTCGACATCGATCTTTGCTTTCGTCGCCGGACGGAACTCGTCGCGATTCGCCTTGACCGTCACCTTCAATCGCTTCGATGCGTCCTCGACTTTCAGCGCGACGTAACCGAGGCGGAATGACGGCTTGCCCGGATCGCTGTCGTCTTTCGTGTCGGCATCTTTCGTGCGGCCTTTGAGCAGCAGCACGGACACGAACACGTTCGGAATGTCTGTCTCGGTAATCGGTACAGAGACCGTTTGCTGCGTCGACGTGAGCGTGAACTGCTTCCACGTGCGCACGCCTTCGCGCTCGGTGGTGAGGAGCGCGGTCGCCGACTCCCACGGCGACTTGATCATGATGCGCGCCGTCTCGCCCGGCTTGAGCGTCTTCTTCTCCGGAACGAGATCGATGCGGTTGTGATCGTAGCGTTCCCACGCCGTGTATCCGCTGCCGGTCGCGTAGAACCAGAAGCGCGTCGTCGTCGTGCGTCCGTCGGCGTCGCTCGCGGTCGCGATCAGCTGGTACTCGCCGCCTTTCGTCAGCGGGATGTGTAGCGGCGCGGGAGTCGCCTGCGTCGTCACGGTCCACGTTCCAGCGCTCGTTTCCTTGCGCTCGGTGTCCCACGTGTAGAAGCCGTTGCCTTCCGCGCGGCGGACGGAGTTCCACTGAATCTGCTTCAACTCGATCGATACGTTCACGCCGGCAGCCGGCGTCGCATCGAGTCCCGCCGCGATCACTTCGGTGTCGATTCCTTTGGTCGCATCGGCGAAATACGGAGGCTGCTTGACGCCGATGTAGAACGACGCCGGCTCGACGCGCACCGATGCGCGGTTGGCGATGTGCTGGCGAGAGATGTCGGTGACGTCACCTTCGAGCTTGTATTCGTACGGCCAGCCGGCGTCTTTCGCGGTGTCGAGTGCCGACTTCCATTCGCCGTTCGCGTCGAGCGTGCGCTCGCGCGACGAAATCGTCACGGATGCGCGATCGATCGAACTGTCGTAGCCGAGGAACGAGAAGCCTTGCGGCTCCCAACGCTCGAGAATCTTCGACGGCGCGTCCCAGAGCGGCGTCTTCGTGTACTTCACTTTCACGGGACGCTTCGACATCGGCGCGCCGAAGAGATAGCGCGCGGTGATCTTGCCATCGAGTTTGTTGCCGGCGACCGGCGTCGGCGCGTTCAACGTCACGTCGACGCGGAACTCCGGACGGCGATACGCGGCAACGAGGAAGCTGCCCGTCGTCGACAAGCGCTGCTTCGCGATCGACGCGTTGACGTTGTACGTGCCGAGGACGGCGTCGTCGGGGACTTTGAAGGTCCACTCGCCGCTGCTCCACTCGCTCAGCGTGATCGTCCGCTTGTCGACTTCTTTCTCGTGGCTGTCGAAGATGTTGACGTCGACTTTCGTTCCCGGCGCGAGAAGCTGCATGCCCGCCGGCGTGTCGCTGCGCAGCACCGCTTTGATGTGCACTTCCTCTCCGGGCTTGTAGACGCCGCGGTCGGTGAAGATCGTTCCGCGCAGCAGCGGGTCGCGCTCGTTCAGATTGAAGGCGACGTCACCGAAGTCATACGGGCTGATGCCGTCGTGCCAGTTGCTCGCGGCGTATGCGACGTCGCCGTCCTTCTCCGCGAAGACAACGAAGCGGAGTTGATAGAGCTCGTCCCAGTTCGACGAGTCGTATTCCTCCGTCTGCTCGTCCTTCTCGCTCTTCTCCTTGACGATGCGGCGCAGATCGGTGCGCGGCGCGATGGCGATGCCGTTCGCGTCGGTCTTGCCGCTCCAGAAAACTTTGTTGTCAATGGTACGAATCGATACATTGACGCCGGCGGCCGGAACGCCGTCGTCGAGCTTCGTGACGAAGACCAGCGTGTTCTGCGGCGAGTCCTTCACGCTGACGCCGAGGTTCGTGACCTGGATGAGCGAGGAATGGCGGCGCGACGCTTCATGAATCGCGGCATGCTCGATCGGCTCGCCGTTCTCGACGGTCGCCCACACGAAGCCTTTGCCGTTCTTCAGCAGCGATGACGCATCGATACCGTACGACTGGATCTTGTCCGCGGCCGGCGAGAGCTTGCGATTGACCGGCGCGCCGTCGGGCTTGAGGTCTTCGCCTTCTTTCTCGAACCGGAGCATCAGCGGAACCACGTCGTCGATCGAGACCGGCGTCAGCGTTTGCTTCACCGTCTTGAAGTTGCGCGCGTAGAACGGCAGGACCGTTCCGCCGGTCGCTTCCCACACGCCGTGTCCGTCGCCGAAGCTCGTGAAGGCGGAGCGATGCCAGTTCTCGATGCGCGCGCTCCACGTGTAGCCGAGGGTTTGTTTGTCTTCGGATTCGAGAGAGGAGTCGATGCGCACGAGGTACGTGTGCGCGGTCGCGAGCGAGTAACCCAACTCGTCGATGCCGTGCCACCGCTGCGCGGTTTCGTAGTCGCGCTCGCGCGTCTCCGGCTTCAGCGTGACGGGATGTGCGGCATCGGTCACGTCGGTGATCGAGATCGCTTTCAGCATCGCGTCGTAGTGCCCCGGCGCGCGCATCTCGATCGCGTTGCTGTTCTCCGGATCGCACTGCGTCATGCACGTGAGTTTGTCGATGAACTGAGTTGGCTCGGTTGCGATCAGGAACTCCTGCGCCTTGCCGGTGCGCACGTTGTTCGGTCCGCGCGCGAGCTCGCTGTCGAGGAAGAGTTGGATGTTCGTGTCGGGCGCGATGCCGGGCTTCGTCTGCAGCACGACTTGATCGGGTGTCGCGGGATGCTCGGCCGGCGCGAGCGATGCGAGCACCGGCACGCCGTCCGACGCCGCGGCCGCCGACGTCTTCGCGAGCTTCGCTTGAAACGCGGCGAGCGCCGGCGCGTCCGCGGCAGGTGGCGGAGCCGGCGCGGTGAACTCATGTGCTTTCGTCTTCAGCTGAAGATGCTCGACGATCGTCTGCGCGTCGACGGGTTGGTTGAACGTGAGGATGATGTCGATCGGCGCGTCGAAGCGTCCGTCCTTGCGCCAGAACTTCGTCGCCTTCAGCTGGATCGTCGGCGTGATGAAGGAGAACGACATCGGCTTGTCGAGCGTGTGACCCGACTTCGCCTTCGCGCCGGCGTCGATGGTGACGTCGTACTTCGTCGCAAACGGCAGCGGCGTTTTCGGATCGGGCGTGAAGATGAGCGTCGTCGTTCCCGACCAGCGAAACGTTCCCTTCACGTCCGGCGTGATGTGGAACCACGGCACGGTGACGACCTTCGGAACCTTTCCGACCACCACCATCGGCTCGTTGAACACCACCCGCACTTCATTCGCCTCGGCCAGCGTCGCCACTTCGCCGATCGGACCGGCTTTGACGATCGTGAGCTTGTCGGCGGCGCGCGCGGTGAGAGCGGCGGCGAAGAGAAAGACGACGGCGATGCGCTTCATGGGCGCATTGTGGTCGAAAAATGGATCAGGCCGTCTGTGATCTACACTGCCGCCACGGAGGAACTATGGCTGGATACACGATCGGCTTCCCGCTCATCGAACAGTTCGACTTGATGGACGTCGCGAACCCGTACGAGATCTTCAACTGGATGAAGCCGTTCTGGGGCACGGCCGGGAAGGATCTCAACGTGCTGCTGATCGGGCACAAGGACAAGACGCCGGTCATGTCCTTCAACGGCGCGAAGCTGATGACGCAGGCGTCGTTCGACAGCGTCGGGCAACTCGACGGCATCTTCTGTCCCGGCGGCGGCGATACCTACATCGACAACGTGACCGGCGACAAGAAGCTCATCGAATGGGTGCAGCAGCAGTCGAAGAAAGCGAAGTTCGTCGCCTCGGTCTGCACCGGCGCGTTCATCCTCGCCAAGGCGGGACTGCTGGACGGGCGCGAAGCGACGACTCATTGGCTGTATCTGTCGAAGCTTCAATCGGAGTATCCGAAAATTCAGGTCGTGAACGGTTTCCCGCGCTACGTTGCCGCAGGCAAGTTCATGACCGGCGGCGGGATTTCGTCCGGCGTCGACGAAGCGCTGACTCTCGCGGGCAAGATCGCGAATGAGCAGGTCGGCAAGGACATCGAGCTCGCGATTCAGTACCGCCCGAATCCGCCGTATGGAACGGGCGATCCATCGGTCGCGGACTATCCGACGTGGAAAGAGGTCACGACGGATTTGTCGTGATCAGTGCGGCCCGATTCGCAACGCGCGCGTGGCCAGGAACACTTCGCGGAGGAAGAACAGCAATGCCGCGATGAGCGCGAGCATTGCGCCGATGAATAGTCCGCCGACGATCTTGCTGATCGGATACTCGCCGAGCGCGCTGATGAAGAGCGAGGCGATGACGAAGCAAACGAGAAGCGCGCTGGTGGTGCCGAGGGTGATGGCGCGATAGATGAGCTTTCCACGCCGGGCGAGAATGCTCAGTTCGTCGTGAAGGTGATCCTGCGCGGCGCCATTTGCATTCGCGATCTGCGCCTCGAGAATGCGCGCGCGATCGATGAGCCGCGCCAGCCGGCCGCTCAAGACGCTCAGCAGCGCGGCGATGCCCGAGATGAGGAAGACAGGAGCGATCGAGAGCTGGATGACGTGCGCGATGTCGGCTATCGGACTGCCCGTCTGCATCAGCGCCTCGACAACGAATCCATCTTCTCGAATGTGTTGTCGAACGCCGCGGCGTCGTACTGGCGATGAAGAATCGCATCCGCAGACTTCTCGTATCGATCGACGGGTGCGTACCGCATGAGCCGCCTCCGCGGTCACGATACGTCTTGTCCGAACCAACGGCAACGACTAGCATCGACGCATGCGAAAACTGAATATGGCGGTCCTCCTGTGCGTCGTCGCGCTTTCGCTCCATGCGCAGACGTGGCAGTTCGCGGTGTCCGGCGACTCGCGCGATTGCGGCGACGTGGTCATGCCCGCGATCGCCAACTCGGTCGTCACCACCCAGGCCCAGTTCTACTGGCACCTCGGCGATTTCCGGAAGATCTACGACTTCGACGAGGACATGCAGGCCGTCAAACCGACGAACATCAGCGACTACGAGGCCGCGGCGTGGCCCGATTTCATCGCCCAGCAGGTCGGTCCGTTCAAAGGCTTCAAGGTGTTCCTGGCAATCGGCAATCACGAAACGATTTCGCCGATGACCAACGCCGCATGGATCGCCCAGTTCGGCGACTGGCTCACAATGCCCGAGATCGTCGCGCAACGTCTCAAGGACGATCCCAACGATCATCTATTGAAGGCGTACTACCACTGGATCTCGCGCGGTGACGATTTCATCAGCGTCGACAATGCAACGAATTATGCGTTCAGCTCGGCGCAGCAACAGTGGCTGGAGAAACGAATCGACGCCGATATGAAGGACGCGTCGATCACGACGATTGTCGTCGGCGGACACGCCGCATTCCCACACAGCATCAGTTGCGATCACAGCATGAATCAAACCGCCGACGGCGAACGCTCCGGCACCGCCGTCTATAAGAAGCTCCTGACCGCACAAAAGGCCGGCAAGAAAGTGTATTTGCTCGCCAGCCACTCGCATTTCTTCCAGGAAAATGTCTTCGACACGGACTATTGGAGAAACAACGGCGGCGTCCTCCCCGGTTGGATCGTCGGCACCGCCGGCGCCGTGCGCTACCGCCTGCCGGACCCCAACGTCGGCAAACAGGACGTCTACGGCTACTTACTCGCGACGGTCTCCGCCGACGGCAGCATCAAATTCGATTTCAAAGACATCTTCCGCGCCGACATCCCCGCCGCCACCGAAACGCGCTATACAACGAAGTTTGTCGATTGGTGCTTCAATGAGAACAAGGACACGCGGGAGCCGCACCCGTCGAAGTGTGCGGCGAACGTGCCGTGCGCGATGCCGTAGGTTTGGAACTGACTACGCGGTCGTCTCGTGTAGAAGAATCGGAAGCACCTTCGCGAAGTGAGTGAAGTCTTCATCGGTCGTGAAGATCGAAAACTCGTTGCGGGCGGCAATCGCACAGATCAGGAAGTCTGTATTTGAGCCTTGAATGCCTCTCGCCCGGCACTTGTTGTAGAACGATGCTGCCTCTTCGTAGTCCTCGACCGTGATTTGAGTGTCCGCGAAGGCGCGAAGATGTTCGCGCAGCCGCTCGAATTGCGGCTGTTCCCGCAATCCCGAAAGCAACTCCTGCCGGATCGGCCCGATCATCGCCACGCGGCCGTCCTGCACCAGAGAAGCAAGCTCCGAAGTCACGGACTCGTTCTCAGGACGTCTCCGGCGGCGCAACGCCAGCGACCACACCGGAGTATCGATCAATACCTTCATGACCGACGGCGTTGCTTCTTGTAGTTGTACTTAGGATCGAACTCCACGGTCCCGAACAGCTGCAGAATTTTCGCTTGCTTGCGGTGCTGAATGTACTCTTCGAGCGCCTCGGTGACCGTCGCCTTCTTCGTGCGTTGGCCGCCTATCCGGAGAGCCTCTTCGAGGAGGTGATCATCGATTGCGAGATTCGTAGCCATCGCACCATTCTACACACTCGTCTGTGTAGCGCGCTGTGCGGTGAAAGTTAGACCGCCGGTGCCGGCTTCCCGAACAAGAACCCCTGCACTTCCTCGCACCCTCGTTCGCGTAAGAACGCGAACTGCGCCTCGGTCTCGACGCCTTCCGCGGTGACCCGCAAGTTCATCCCGTGCGCCATCGAGATTACGGCGGACACGATTGCGCGGTCGCTGGCGCTCACTTCGATCTCGTGCACGAACGCCTGGTCGATCTTTACGCTGTCGATCGGGAAGCTGCGTAGGTAGTTCAACGCGGAGTGGCCGGTGCCGAAGTCGTCGAGGGCGATGCGGACGCCCATCTCGCGCAGGCTCCGCATTGTCGCCAGCGTTCGGTCGGTGTTGTGCATCGCTGTGCTTTCCGTGATCTCGAGCTCGAGCAGATTCGCGTCAAGCGACGACTCGTCGAGCGCGGCGCGGATCATCGTCTTCAAATCCGAATGCTGGAACTGCCGCGGCGACAGATTGACGGCCAGTCGCAGACTGCGCTCCCACTGCTTCGCCTGGCGACACGCTTCGCGCAGCACCCACTCGCCGATCGGCACAATGAGGCGCGTTTCCTCCGCGATCGGAATGAACGTCTCCGGCATCACGATCCCGTGATCGGGGCGATTCCATCGCAGCAGCGCTTCCATTCCGACGACTTCCATCGTGTCGGTGCGGATCTGCGGCTGGTAATGCAGCACGAACTCGCCGCGATCGATCGCGTGTCGCAGCGCGTTCTCGAGCGCCAGGCGATCGGTCGATCGCTGGCTCGTCGACGCCGCGCACAGCTGATACGAACTGCGCCCGATCTCTTTCGCGCGATACATCGCGTTGTCCGCGTTCTTCAGCAGCGCCTCGGCCGTGTCGCCGTCGTTCGGATGGACAGCGATGCCGATGCTCGTCGTGATGAACAGCTCGTGTCCTTCGACGCGCAGCGGCTGCGCGACGGCGTCGAGCAGCTTCTGCGCGATCACGGTCGTGTCGGACTCGTTCGTGATGTTCGCGATGAGCACCGTGAATTCGTCGCCGCCCATGCGCGCGATCGTGTCTTCCTCGCGCAGCACCGCGCTCAATCGCGTCGCGATCACCTTCAGCAAATCGTCGCCGAGGCTGTGGCCGAGGGTGTCGTTGACGACTTTGAAGCTGTCGAGATCGAGGAACATCACCGCGAGCGGATGCCGCGTGCGTCGCGCATGCGCCAGCGCGACCGTCAACCGATCGCGGAAGAGCCTTCGGTTCGGCAACCCGGTCAGCGCGTCGTGGTATGCCTGATACTCGATCTGCTCCTCGGCGCGTTTGCGCTCGCTGATGTCGCGCGACACCGAGACGATCTCGATCACTTCATTCGTGTCGGGATCGGCGACGGCGCGGCTGGTCGTCTCGAACCAGACGCGAGCACCGTCTTTGCGCACCGCGCGATAGCTGAACGTCATCGGCGTCGCCGGCGTGAGCGAGTGCATCGCCTGCTGCACGACTTCGCCGTCGCGCGTCTCGATGAATCGCGCCACCGGCCAGCCGACGACTTCCGACGGCTCGTAGCCGAGGAGCGCGTGGATCGCGGGAGAGGCGTAGAGGAGAACGCCGCTTCGCGTTGTACGCGAAATGAGATCGGTCGAATTGTCGGCCATCAATCGATAGCGCGCTTCGCTTTCGCGCACCGCTTCGTCGACGCGGCGACGATCGGTGACGTCGTTGTGCACGCCGATCGATCCGACGACGTTGCCGGCGGCGTCGAACACCGGCGCGCCGCTGATCTCGACCCAGATCACTTCGCCGTCTTTGCGGCGCACGCGCACTTCGTAGCGATCGGAGATGCCGCGCATGCGCAGCTCGCTCTTCGATCGCATCAGCTCCACGTCTTCCGGCGTCGCGAGCAGCAGCTCATCGATGACGCGGCCGACGAGCTCACCGCGCGAGTAGCCGGCCATCTCGCAGAAGCGATCGTTGACGAACTGCAGCACGCCGCGCTGATCGACTTGCGCGAGACCTTCGCGCATCTGCTCGATGAGCGTGCGGTATCGCTGCTCGCTCTCGCGCAATGCATTCTCGGCGAGCTTGCGATCGGTGATGTCGATGATCGTTCCTTCGAGGATGTACGGCGAGTCGCCGCCGCCCGCGAGATGGACGCTTTCGAGCAACCACACGGGCGTCCCGTCTTTGCGACGGAGACAGATCTCGGCGCCGGTGAGCGATCCGCTGCGCCGGATCGACGCGATCACTTCGTCGCGCTCGCGCGGGTCGTAGTAGAGCGCGGGCGCGGCCTGCTGCATGAGGTCCTCGCGCGAGTCGTAGCCGAGGATGTGCGCGAGGGCGTCGTTGCATTCGAGGATGCGGCCGTCGAGCGTGTTGCGATAAACGCCGGCGAGATTGCGCTGGAAGAGCATGCGATGCCGCTCTTCACTGCTGCGAACCGCGCGCTCGGCGCGCGTGCGCTCGATCGTGCCGATGAAAATCTCGCCGGCGATGCGAAGGAGGGCGACGTCGTCATCGGTCCACGCGACCTCATGATGCACGGCGTTGAGACCGACGAATCCCGCCAGCGTCTTGTTGACGATCAACGGAATCGCGAGCACCGACTTGTTGCCGCTCATCTCGTGGAGACGGCGCTCGGCGTCGGCTTCGTCGGGAAGATCGTCGAGCGAGTCGATGCGCACGTTCTCGCCGCGCGAGAGGATCTTCGTCGTCCAGCGATACGATGAGATCGGGACCCCCGCGATCATCGCGCGCCGCGACGCGATGCCGTCGGCGCACCACTCGTGCGTGATCGAACCGCTCTTGCGATCTTCGCTGAGCAACGCGACGTGCGCGCGGTCGGCGCGCGTGAACTTCGCGATCGGCGCAAGCGCCTCGATGATCGCGGCGTCGAGCTCCGCTTCCGTCACGTTGATGAAATGCGTGGAGATGCGCGAGATCAGCTGCTCGAATTCGAGGCGATGACGAAGCGACTCCTGCGCGCGGCGCCGCTCAGCCGCGTCGATGGCGATGACGACGAGGTCGGCGATCGAGCTCGCGAAGTTTTCCTCTTCGATGTTCCAGACGCGCATCGGACCGACGTGCTCGTGGCAGACGACGCCGGCGATCTGCCCGATGCGGCGGATCGGCGCGTCGATGACGGAAGTGATGCCGCCGGCGTGGTGATAGTCGTTGAAACCGGATGTGCGCGGATCGCGCTGCGCGTCGTGCGCCGTGATCGTCCGTTCGGACTCGAGCGCGCGGAAGTAGAGCGGATGCTTCGACGCCTGCAGCTCCTCGCCGGTGTGGAAATCGCGGAGCGCGGAGTGATCTTCGTTGAAGAACCACACGCTCACGCGGTCGACCTCGAGCGTCGACGCCGCCGCTTCGGTGATCTCGCGCAGCGCTTCCGCGAGATTGCCGGAGTGGATCGATGGACGACGGGCGAGATCGACGAGAACGTGGTTCAGGGCCACGTCGACGCGAGCGAGCGTGTCAGACACAGCGTTAGTGTAGGGTCAATCGCAGCGTTCGAGCAGATAGACCTTCACATTCACTTCGCGCGCGTAATGCCGGTGCTGCGGCTCCTGCTGTTTGCGGATGCCCGCCGCCCAAACGAGCGTGTCGTCGAGCTCGTGAACGTCGGCGGGCTGCAGCGGATACGGCTGATGGTGAACGCGCGCGCGACAGAGGTTGCGCGACTCGTCGACGGAGTAGAGCAGGTAGCGCTCGACGAGAAAGAATTCGAGCGAGCCGGTTGGGGCGGGCTTGATCGGCGCGTCCGCCGGCGCGTATCGAAGGTGCGCGTTCGCGGGCGTCGTGCCGCGGGAGTCGTCGCGTTTCGAATCGAATGCGATGCGCGGAATCGGATCGGTCGACGCACTGAAGTCGATGTGCGAGTGAAAGTACGGAAGCTTGTACGCGGCGCGCGCGGCAGCGACGGCGATCGTGCTCGACGCGTCGAGGCTGAAGAACCATACGCCGGGATCGCGGCCGTTGCGATGCACGTAGGTGCGGACGTTGATCTCGTGAAACGACGAGATCCACGGCAGCGGCGGCGTGAGGATCGGACGGACGCCCGTGAGTGTGAACGGCACCAGTCCGACGTATGCTTTGCCTTCGAAGGTATCGAGATCGAGCCCCGGCGGAAGGAGCGCCTGCAATTCGGCGGGCGGCACTTCCCAGTGGAGAAAGAGGAGATGATGCCAGTCCTGCCGCATGACGACCTGTTGATCCGGCTCGAGAGTCGGTGTGACGCGATCGATCGAATCGGGCGATTCCACGGCTCGGAAACAAAGCAAGCGCGACGCCACGTCGTCGCGAGCGTGGCACGCATCTTAGCCGCGGCGCTCGTCGCCGTCACGGCGATGTCGTGCGCGAGCGGCACTCCTCAGAATCAACGCGTGAAGCTGCAGCTCGAGCAGCTCGTCGGCGCGAGTCCGGTGCAATCGGTCGGACGATTCGACGTGCAGTTCGGACTGCAGATCGAGAACACGTCGACGGAGACGGTAACGCTGAAGTCCGTCGAGCTGACGCAGATCGGCACCGGCTCCTACACGATCCGCCGCGAAGCCAGAAGCGGCGCCGGCGATCACTACGCGTTCAACCAGAGCGTTGCACCGGGTCAGAGCGCCGCGGTGAGCTTCTGGGTCCACGCATTTCAAAACGTGCTGCCGGGGACGTTCGGCGCCAGCGAGCCGGTGACGCTGCGTGCGCTCGTGTATTTCGAATCGCCGTCAGGCCAGTTCCATCAAGTCGTCCAGAAAGTCCTCGGCCAGTTCGACAATCAGTGACGGCGCTGCGAGAGCATCCACTTTGCCAGCTCTCGATCGTCGTACGCGCGATCCCAGATGTCGTGTCCCACGCCTTTGTATTCGGTGTAACGCGCGTTGCGTAGCGCGGCCACCATGCGCCGCGACTGCTCGACGGAGATGACCGGATCGTCGCTGCCGTGAAACGCCCACGCCGGCGTGCTGCCGATGCGCGCAGCCAGCGCGGCGTACGGATTCGGCGCGTGAAGGATCGCGGCGATGTCTGACGGCGGCTCGATCGGAAACGGATCATTCGCCGCGCGCACGACTTCGCCGCACACCGGAACGATGGCCGCGAATCGCTGCGGATGGCGCGCGAAGTACCACACGCCCGCGCCGCCCATCGACACGCCGGTGAGGATCACGCGACGCCGGTCGCCGCGAAATTCTTTGATCGACTGATCGAGCGCCGCGAGCGCCTGCTTCTCCATCTCGCCGTACCACTCGTGTCCGAACGCGCATTGCGGAATGACGACGATGGCGGGATAGCGCGAAGGCTGATGTCCGAGGAGCGCGGGAAGCGAGGTGGTGATCTGGCGGAGATTGTCGTCGCCTGACTCGCCGCTGCCGTGCAGGTAGAGGATCACCGGCCAGCGTCGCAACTTCGTGTAATGCGGCGGGAGCCAGACGCGGTACGCGTAGGCGTGTCCGTCGATCGTGACTTTGCGCTCGAGGAAACGGGATTCAGCGGAACACGAGACGGCGAAGAAGAGGAGCGAGAGAAGCGCCGATTTCACTCGAAGAGATCGTATTCGACGACAGGAACTTCGGGCGGCGTCACCGTGCGCCAACTCTCGAAGACGTGGAGATCGAACAGCACGAGGAAGACTTCGCGGCTCATCTTCCAGCGCGACTGCAGGCCGGCGAAGAGTCCGCGCTTCGATTCCTTGAGGACGTGATTGAGCTCGTAGATCAACGTGTGGCGCTGGCGGAATCCGGCGCGCGAGCAGAAGCAGTTGAGCGCCGCTTCGATCTTGTAGCGCGCCTGATATTGCGACGGGACGCAGTCGAACACTTCGCGCCGCATCACGCGGATGCCGGAGAGCACCGGACCGCACTGCATCTGCAAGTGGAAGAAGTTGAGCACGTCGCCGCGGTTGCGGACGCCGATGTTCATGTCGCACTCGCCGCGCACGACGGGCAGAACGAGCGACTCGATGTGCTCGTCCGCGACGTTGTACATGTCGCCGTCGACGAAGAAGAGGACGTCGTTCGACGCGTTGTCGACGCCGACCCGCATCGCGTAACCCTTGCCCTGATTCTCGCGAAGGGCGATGGTGCGAACACCGTCAAACGAACGAGCGATCTCGACGGTACGATCCGTCGAGCCATCGCTGACAACGATGACCTCGTCAATCAAAGGACTCGCCACGAGGACGCGACAAACGTCCCCAATCGTGGCTTCCTCGTTGTAAGCAGCGATGATCGCCGTCGTCTTCACGCTGAGCTCAGTCTGCAACCGGCACACCATAGCATACGAGTGCTGAGTGGAAAGTTCTGAGTGCTGAGTAACGCTTCGCGTCAGCCCACTCAGCACTCAGCACTCAGCACTCAGCACTTTTTCAGGCCAAGCATTTGCAGTGGCACGCTAGCGTGAAACGACCCCTTCCCCTCGCCTTTACGCTAACCGGCCTTGCCCTGGCATTGGCGACCGTCTCGATTCTTCAAGGCTGCGGCGCAGTTGCGCAGGCGCTCAACATCGTCAATCCGCGATACTCGCTGCAGAACTTTCATCCGCGGTTGAACATCGCCATTCCGCCGTCGGCGTCCACGATTGACTTCGATTTTGATCTTGGAGTGGACAATCCGAACTCGGTCGGGCTGCGGCTCGATCGCGTCGATTTCGACCTCCTTGCGAACAACGAACGCCTGATCACGACGTCGAGCACGCAGCAGGCGCGGATTCCGGCGCGCGGCTTCGGCTCGGTGCACATGACCTCGCGCGTCGGCTACCAGGAGATCCGCCTGATCTACCGCGAAGTCGTCGACATGATTCAGGGCAACCGCGCGCAGTATCAGGTGAACGGGACGGCGTACTACGACACGCCCGTCGGCGCGCTGCGGTTTCCGGTGTCGGTCTCCACGAGTAGATAATCGCGGCCGTTGGAACGACCGAGTCGAACGCAGCTCGCGGCCATTGCCGCGGCTCTCTACTTTTCCGAGGGGCTGCCGTACGGGATCGTGAAGGAGTTCGTGCCGATGGCGCTGCGATTCCGCGGCGTCGACCTCACCTCGATCGGACTGCTCAACACTGTCGGCATCGCGTGGACGCTGAAGTTTCTCTGGTCGCCGCTCGTCGACGAGTTGGGAATGTACCGGCGATGGATCGCCGGCGCCGTCGTCGGAATCGCGATCGCGCTGATCGGCATGTCGGTATCGCTGATTCCGAGCACGTTCTTCTACACGTTCGTCGCGATGCTCGCGCTGGCGTCGGCGACGCAGGACATCGCCGTCGACGCCTTCACTATCCGCGCGACACCCGAGCAACTCCTCGGCCCGATCAACTCAGTGCGGGTAACCGCATACCGCATAGCACTGACGTCGCCGGGAATCCTCGCGCTCGTCGCGCAGCGATTGGGATGGGACATGGCGTTTCGAATCGCGGCCGGCGTCGCAATCGCGATCTTCGCACTCGCGCTCACGCTTCCGGATGATCGCGGCACCGTTCGTAAGGAGCGTCCGAATTTCATCGCGGCGCTGAAGCACTGGCTCCTTCGTCCGCAGGCCGGACTCCTTCTCGCTCTCGCCTTCACGTTCCGTCTCTGCGAGTTCGCGATCGTGCCGATGATCAAGCCGTACTGGGTCGATCGCGGCTACACGCCCGCGGAGATCGGAACGATCACGAGCATCGTCGGCGTAATCGTGAGCATCGCCGCTGCCATCATCGGCGGCTTCATCGTCGCGCGTCTCGGCATCATTCCGAGTCTGTTGTGGCTCGGCGCGGCGCAATGCCTGTCGAACATCGGCTACGCGCTCGTGGCGACGTTCAACGCCGGCCGCTGGGCCATCTACGCAGCCGCCATCGGCGAAAACATCGGCTACGGCCTCGGCACCGCCGCGTTCCTCGCATTCCTGATGTCGATCTGTGACCGCGATCGCGCCGCGACGGAGTACGCGCTCCTCTCCGCTGCGTTCGGACTCACCGGCACGATCATGGCTTCCGCGAGCGGCTGGCTCGCCAAACACGGCGGCTATCCGTTCTACTTCTGGCTCACCGTTCTTCTCGGCATTCCACCGTTGTTCCTGGTTCCACTCATTCGTCGACATGAGACATCGGATCTACACGCGTGACCCGCTCACCGACGCGGTGACGATCGGCGGCGAAGAGTTTCATCACGCCGCGCGCGTCGTCCGCGTACGCGAAGGCGAAGAGGTCGAGCTCTTCGACGGCGAAGGCCGCGCCGCGAGCGGCGTCGTCGAATCGATCGCGAGCAACGCGCTCGTCGTGCGTGTCGCGTCGCCGATCGACTCGCGCGAATCGGAGAACTCGATCGACCTCGCCATGGCCATCATCCAACTCGAGAAGTTCGAGCTCGTCCTGCAGAAAGCGACGGAGCTGGGCGTCCGCTCGATCATCCCGCTCGAAACCGATCGCCAGGAAATCCGCGCCGAAAGGTACAAAGGCAAACACGAACGCTGGCAGAAGATCCTCTTCGAAGCGACAAAGCAAAGCGGCCGCGCAGTGATTCCGAAACTCGAATCACCAACAAAGTTCGAAGCGCTGATGTCGCGAGAAAACAAAATCGTCTTTGACGCGGAGGCCCCACCGGCAACCGAGCAACCGAGCAACCAAGCAACCGTGTTGATCGGTCCCGAAGGCGGCTGGAGCGACCGTGAACTGAGCAGTGCGCGCGATCACGGCTGCATGTTTGCGACGCTGGGCGCGCGGAGATTGCGCGCGGAGACCGCGGCGATCGTCGCGTGCGCCCTCCTCAATGATAGATTTACCCGCCGGAGGGACTAAGCCGTTGGCCAGCGACACACTGACGATCACCGATAACCGCACCGGGAAGACGTACGAAGTTCCCATCAAGGAAGGGACGATTCGTGCGCTCGATCTTCGTCAGATCAAAACGGGCGACGACGACTTCGGCCTCATGACCTACGACCCCGCCTTCATGAACACGGCGGCGTGCCGCAGCTCCATCACCTTCATCGACGGCGACGAGGGCATTCTCGAATACCGCGGCTATCCGATCGAACAACTCGCGGAGAAGAGCACATATCTCGAGACCGCATATCTGCTGCTCAACGGCGAGCTGCCGACGGCAACGGAGCTCGAGCAGTGGCGATACACCGTCACGTATCACACGTTCCTCAACGAGAACCTCAAAGGCGTTCTCGACTCGTTCCGCTACAACGCGCATCCGATGGGAATGCTGATCGCCATGATCAGCGCGCTGGGCACGTTCTATCCGGAAGCGAAGAACATCGCCGACAAAGCGAACCGCCAGAAGCAGATCGAGCGGCTCATCGCTAAGATGATCACGATCTCCGCGTTCGAGTACCGGCACATGATGGGATTGCCGAAGGTCTATCCGGACAACGACCTGTCGTATCCCGGCAACTTCCTCAACATGATGTTCAAGACCACGGAGCTGAAGTACCAGCCGAATCCCGCGCTGGAGCGCGCGCTGGAGATTCTCTTCATCCTCCACGCCGATCACGAGCAGAACTGCTCGACGAGCGCGATGCGCGTGATCGGAAGTTCCGAGGTGGATCCGTATTCGGCGGTGGCGGGAGCGGCGGCGGCGTTGTACGGACCGCTGCACGGCGGCGCGAACGAACAGGTCATCCGCATGCTGCAGGAGATCGGCTCGATCGCGAACATCCCCGACTTCATCAAGAAGGTGAAGGCCGGCGAAGGCGTGAAGCTGATGGGATTCGGTCATCGCGTCTACAAGAACTACGACCCGCGCGCGAAGATCATCAAGACGGCCGCGTACGACGTGTTCGAAGTGACGGGAAAGAGTCCCCTCCTCGACATCGCTCTCGAGCTCGAGCACATCGCCCTCGAAGACGATTACTTCGTGAAGCGGAAGCTTTACCCGAACGTCGATTTCTATTCAGGACTCATCTACCAGGCGATGAAGTTCCCGATGGACATGTTCCCCGTGCTCTTCGCGATTCCGCGAGTCTCCGGCTGGCTGTCGCAGTGGCAGGAGATGCTCGACGATCCGGATCAGAAGATCTCCAGACCGCGGCAGATTTTCACCGGGGCGAAGCGGCGGGAGTTCGTGCCGATCGAACAGCGCGGCTAGCCGTCACTGCCAGCTGAAGCGAATCGACGACATTTCGTCGTTGAACTCCCGGATGCGCCGGACGAGTCGCGCGTTCCATCCGTTGGGAAGGACGAGCACTCGAAGGTGACCGGCTGGATCGCTCGGCGGAGCTGTTCCGCTGAGGTCAGGGACCTTCACGAGAAGCGGTGCGAGCACCTCGCCTGAAATCGGACCGATGTCGACGACGAATTCACCTTGACCGTCGGGATTGAAGTCGGTGTCGTTGAAGCATTGGAGCTGTCGATGGGGCGGGCCGATGAAGATGATCGAACTAAGCATGTCGCCGGCGTCATCTCCATTCCAGTCGAACCAGTCCGGCGGGTTCAGCTCGATGTCGCGCAGATTCGAGATCTCGGTCTGCTTCACGAACGTCACCTTGCCTTGATCGAGAGCCTGCTTGACGACATCGACTCCGTTGATGAATGCAGAGAGGATGGCGAGAGCACCGGAGAGCGGCTGCAGAGCCGACTTGACGGAGTCCAGCACCGGCTTGAGCGTGTCGATGGTCAACGGCGAATTCTCAGGAACGACGACCAGGGTGAGATCCAGAAACGGAATGTCCTTCGTGAAGAGCGCCAGAGTCGGAATCGCAATCTGCGGCAGAACGAGCGGGACCGCCGGCAGGTCGATCCAACCACTGTGAATGCCTGCCACGGTGAGATTCACGGACGCCGTGACGAAAAACTTTCTGACCGGAGGCAGGGAAACGTTGGTGAGCTCCGTGAAAACCGCATCGATCGGAAACGTCAGGTTCAGATCGTCGAGCTCGTGGCCAAACGGCGGCGTGATCGAGCCGCCCGTTCCGCTTCCGGCGGCGCCGAAGTCCCAGCTCACATTGGTAACGACGGTCCCCGCTTCGTCGGTGACTCTCCATCTCACGTCTACGGACACCGGCGACGTCGATGTCGTCGTCGTGACGACGGGAATCGGAATCGTGCCCGTCAGGGCCGCGATGAGTCCGGGCACGCCTGCCGGAGTCGCGGGAGGTGGATTCACCGTGACGCCTGCGATGTTGAGCTGCAGCAGATCGGTGACCGGCATACCGCCATTGATCACGCTATCGGTGATGTTGGTGTTCAACCAGCGGACATCTTTGACCAGAAACTTCAAGTCGATCGCCGAAGGGACGATGTCCGTCTTCGTGATTTCCTGAACGAGAGTGAGGATTCCGCGCTGGACTCCGGGGCTCCGGAGTTTCAGATCGAACTGGAACGGACTCGGTGCCGGCAGGAGATCAACGCTGAATGAGTGAGCGAGTTGAACAAGGGCATCCTGAGTCCCCGGCATGCGGGACATGAGACGCTGACTTTCACTTTCTTGTCAACGCGGCCCACCACTCCCCTTTCGTTCGCTCATCGACAACGTCGTACTCCTTCATCGCGGCGACGACTTCGTCGCGCCGCTCCGCGAGCACGCCGCTCACGATCAGCTCGCGCGTTCGCAGCTGCGGCAGGATCGCCATGATCACCTCGGGGACGATGTTCATCGTGGCGATGTCGAACTCAGCGCCGCGCAGAGCTTCGATGCCGCCGATGAAGAGAGACGGGTGCAGCTCGTTGCGCATCGCGTTCTCGCGCAGCGCGGCGTAGGCGTCGAGATCGTTGTCGAATGCGACGACTTTCTCCGCGCCGAGGCGGAGCATGGCGAGGGCGAGGATGCCGCTGCCGGCGCCCACGTCGACGCCGCGCTTGCCGCGGAGATCGATCGACTCGAGCAGCTCGATGCAGAGCGATGTCGTCTCGTGCGATCCGGTGCCGAACGCCTGCTCCTGCGGGACGACGAGCGCGATGCGATCCGTGTCCGGCGGAATGAGCGACGCGTCCGGCGCCACGACGAAGCGCGAGCCGATGAACAGGGGATGCAGCGACTGCTGATACAGCTCGAGCCAGTCGACGCGATCGCGATCGACTGCCCGCGTAGTAAATCCTTCGAGCAACGGCAGCGCCGCGTCGCGGTCGGCGGGTGAATCGAAGTACGCGCTCACGACGCCGTTCTCGGACATGCTGCCGCTTGTCGCCGTCAGAAAGAGCCGCGTGAGGATTTCCTCCTCGTCGCCTTCGACCTCCAGGATGTACACTCTTAATGATGGCATTCGGTAAGTTTCGCTCCTTCGCACAATTCATCGAGAGCTTCGAAGAGGCGCAGCAGCGCGCAGCGGACATTCGCGAGCGCGGGATGACGTTCGAGCAGCGCGTCGAAGCGAAGCGCACCGAGCGCAATGTCGTCGAAGTCGACGCCACGATCAACGTGCGCGAGCCCGACGACGTCGACGGCGACCGGCATCATCGCCTGCGCGTGCGCATCGACGACGTTCTGCACGGCGATCCCGACGTCGACGCCGACGTCAAGCGCAACATCGACAATCACAGCGACGTCTTCGTCGCCATCCGCTTCGGCGACCGCATGGGCATCCTGAAGCCGATCCCGGGACTCGATCCGGGCGTGAAGCTGCGGCTCAAAGGCGAATGGATCCCGCGGGAACAGGCGCAAAACCATGGCGGCGAGAAGATGTCGGTGCTGCACTTCACGCACCACCCCATCGGATTCACCTGCACGCCGGAGAAGTGTTTCAGCTGACCGCGCGCCGCTTCGACGCGTACCAGGCGAAGCAGAACGTCATCATCATCGCCACGAGCCAGCACGCCGCGCCGAGCGATGCAGCTCCCTGCGCCAACAACGTGTGCCGATCTTTCAGCGTGATCACGAACATCAGCGCGACGATCGCGGCGCCGAAGCAGATGAACGCCGCGTTGCGGAATCGCAGGCACGCTTCTTCGACGGCATGCTCGCCGAACGCCGCCGGAATCAGCATGAGGATGCCGAGCGTGATCGGCAGAAGGTCGAGTCGCGAAGGGCCGTTCGCGCGGACATGAAATGCGGCTGCTGCGAGCAGCAACGAGCCGACGCCTGCGCACGCGTGGCGCACCGAGTTTTGCTTCATGAGTGGCATCCCTCCGGACCAAGAGAGAGGAGTTGCCGTTATGGTAGCACCGGCAGCTTGGCCGTGCCGCCGAGATCGAAGCACGTCGCGTCACCGCATTGCGTGGGCGAATACACGCGCAGCGCAGTCGCGCCGATGTTCTTCGGGATGTCGATCGTCAGCTCCGCTTGCGCCAGGACCGACCATGAGAATCCGGCGCTTGCATCCGGCGCCGGCGGCGCCTCGATGTTGCGAAAGTCACCGATCGTCCCAAACCAGAGCGGCACATCGCGCTTGTTCGTCGCGACGAGGAGCAAGTAGAAAGGCTCGCTGTGCGCGAGCGGCGCCTGACGATTGAACGATGACGGCGGAAACTGATCGGGCGATCGTTCGACGGTCCACTTCCCGCGGCAAGGCTTCGTGATTTCGCACCGTTCGTTCGTGCTCCACTTCAGCACGACCGTCACGAACTCTTTGTCGCCGATGTTCTGAATCGATCGCTCGAGCGCCGCGGGCGGGACATGAAGCGCCTTCGCCACCATCTCCGCGAACGACGTCTCCGCGAACAAATGCGCGGCGAACAACAGCGCGATCACGTCGAGAAGAAGTCCTTCACTTTCTCAAACATCCCGCGCTCGCCGACCGTCTCGCCTTCCATCATCGCCAACTGCTCGTAAAGCGCGCGCTGCTCTTCAGTGAGCGTCGCGTGAACGCGTACGTTGACGTGAACGTAGTGATCGCCGCGGCCGCTGCCATCGAGGAATTGGACACCCTTGCCCCGCAAACGGAAAACCTGCGACGGCTGCGTCCCGGCCGGAACGCGCAGCGTTTCCTTGCCGTCGAGCGTGTCGACGTTCACCTCGCCGCCGAGCGTCGCCTTCGTCACGCTCACCGACTCCTCGGAATGAATGTCGTAATCGCGGCGCGTGAACTTCGCGTGCTCCTGTACGCCGATGAAGACGTAGAGATCGCCCGCCGGTCCGCCGTTGTGTCCCGCTTCGCCCTCGCCGGCGACGCGAAGCCGCGAGCCGTCGTCGACGCCGGCAGGAATCTTGACTGAGATCGCGCGATCTTCGCGCACGCGTCCCGCGCCGTTGCACGTCGCGCACGGATCCTTGATCACTTTTCCCGCGCCGCCGCATTGCGGACACGTGCGCGCGACGGCGAAGAAACCCTGCGAGTAGCGAATCTGTCCCTGACCGCCGCAGCCGGCGCACGTCGCGGGCTTCGTTCCCGGCTTTGCGCCGGTGCCGCTGCACGTCGCGCACGTCGCCGTTCGCGGAATCTGCAGCGTCACGTCTTTGCCGAACACCGCTTCTTCGAACGACAGCGTCATGTCGTAGCGGAGATCGTTGCCGCGCGCGGGACGCGTCGAGCGTCGCCGCGATGCGCCGAAGAAATCGCCGAAGCCGAAGAGATCGCCGAGGATGTCGCCGAAGTCGGCGAACTGATTCGGATCGAATCCGCCGAAAGAGCCGACGCCTTGATGTCCGTATCGGTCGTACTTCGCGCGCTTCTCTTCATCCGAGAGAATCCCGTACGCCTCGGCGGCTTCCTTGAACTTCTCTTCCGCGCTCGCGTCGCCCGGATTCTTGTCCGGGTGATACTTGATCGCGAGGCGGCGGTACGCCTTCTTGATGTCGTCCACGCTCGCCGTGCGTTCCACGCCGAGCACTTCGTAGTAATCGCGTTTTTCTGTCGTGGCCATTCGTCTATTGAGGCGTGTCGGTCTGCGGCGCGTTCGATTTCGCCGGGTTGTACAGCATCACGCTCGTGAGGATGCGCGCCGCTGTCTGCAGTTCGAAGATGGCGTCGTTGAGCTTCTGCTTCTCTTCCGTCACCACCGCTTCCTTCGCCTTTCCGATGATCTTTCCGACTCTGCCTCGGTCTTCCTCGCTCAGGAGCTTTCCGAACTCATGGAAGACCTTGTCGTTGGTGTAAATCATTCCCTCGAGCTTGTTTTGGAGCATGCGCATCTCGCGGCGCGCGGAGTCGGAGCGCTGATGCTCGCTCGCTTCGTTGACGAGCCGGTCGATCTCGTCCTTGCTCAATCCGCCGGCAGGATTGATCTGCACGCCGGTCGATTGATTCGTGGCCTGATCGCGCGCGGTGACGCTCACGATCCCGTTGGAGTCGATCGAAAACGTGACTTCGACCTGCGGCACGCCGCGCGGCGCGGGAGGAATGCCGATCAGATCGAACTTGCCGAGCGACTTGTTCTCGCGCGAGAACTCGCGCTCGCCCTGGAGCACGTGCACCTGCACCTTGTTCTGATTGTCGGAGACGGTCGTGAAGATGAGCGAATTCTTCGTCGGGATCGTGGAGTTGCGCTCGATGATCTTCGTGAAGAGACCGCCGTGCGTCTCGATGCCGAGGGAGAGCGGCGTGACGTCGAGAAGGATCATGTCCTTGATGTCGCCGCGGAGAATGCCGCCCTGAATCGCCGCGCCGACAGCGACGACTTCGTCCGGATTGATGTTGCGATTCGGTTCTTTGCCGAAGACTTTCTGCACGGCCTCGATGACCTTCGGCATGCGCGTCTGTCCGCCGACGAGCACGACTTCATCGATCTGATGTTCGGTCACGCCGGCGGCTTTCATCGCGTCTTTCACCGGATCGATCGTCTTCTGGATCAGATCCTCGACCATGCGTTCGAACTCGAAGCGCGTGAGGACGGTGTTGAGATGCTTCGGTCCCGACGCGTCGGCGGAGATGAACGGAAGCGTGATGCGGCTCTCCGACGCCATCGACAGCTCGCACTTCGCGCGCTCGGCCGCTTCCTTGAGTCGCTGCAGCGCCATGCGGTCGTCGCGGAGATCGATGCCGCTCTCTTTCTGGAAGACTTCGATCAGCCAATCCATGACGCGTTTGTCGAAGTCTTCGCCGCCGAGGTAGGTGTCGCCCGATGTGGAGAGGACTTCGAAGAGTCCTTCTTCGAGCTTGAGGATCGAGATGTCGAACGTGCCGCCGCCGAGGTCGTAGACGGCGATGATCTGATTCTTCTTGTTGTCGAGACCGTACGCGAGCGCGGCGGCCGTCGGCTCGTTGATGATGCGAAGGACTTCGAGTCCCGCGATCTTGCCGGCGTCGCGCGTGGCTTGCCGCTGCGAGTCGTTGAAGTACGCGGGAACGGTGATGATCGCCTCGGTGATCGGTTCGCCAAGAAAGTCTTCGGCGAACGATCGGATCTCCATCAGAACGAATGCCGAGACTTCTTCCGGCGAGTATTCGCGATCGCGAACCTTCACCTTCACATCGCCGTTCGTCGCCTGCACGATTTGATACGGGAGCACTTGCTTCGCGCGCGACACTTCCTCGGAGTCGTACTTGCGTCCGATGAGGCGCTTGATCGCGAAGATGGTGTTGAACGGATTCGTGATCGCCTGTCGCTTTGCGATCTGACCGACGAGACGCTCGCCGTCTTCGGTGAAGCCGACGACGGAGGGCGTCGTGCGGCTCCCCTCGTGATTCGGGATGACCTGCGGCGTCGTCACGTCGACGACCGCGACGCAGGAGTTTGTCGTCCCGAGATCAATGCCGATGATTTTTGCCATGGAGTCGCCCTACTCGCCCGGCCCACCCGTCGCCACCTTCACGAGCGCCGGCCGCAGCAGACGATCGTGGAGGAAGTAACCCTTCTGCAGAATCGCGAGCACGGTGTGCGACGGCACGTCGGCGTTCTCCTCCGTCACCACGGCTTCGTGGATGTTCGGATCGAAGTGACCGCCCGACTCCTCGATCACGCGCACGCCGTGTTTCTGCAGGACATCGAAGAGCTGCTTGTAGATGAGAGCGACGCCTTTGTGAAAGTCATCGCCTTCTTCGGCGTGCTCGAGTGCGCGATCGAAGTTGTCGAGGATCGGCAGAAGATCCTTGAGCACGCCGGCCATCGCGTACTTGAAGAAGTCCTGCTTCTCGCGGTCGGCGCGCTTGCGGTAGTTCTCGTAATCGGCGAGCGTGCGCATGTAGCGATCGCGCAGCTCTTCGTTCTCGACCTTGAGCGCCGACGGCGTTTGATCCGCTTCGTTTTCGGGGCCGGTCGCTTTCCCCTCGACCGCTTCTTTCGCGGCGAGCTCCATCTCGTGCTCGATGTCGGCGACGGTCGAGCCGTCGTCCTCGAGGACGTAGCGATCGTCTTCGTCGCTGCCGTTGTTCTGCTCCATGGTTACTGTTGCTCCCCTTCTTCTTCTTCGATCTTGCGGCTCAGGGCGCGGCCGAGATAATCGACGAGCGGCGCCATGCGAGCGTACTCCATCCGCATCGGGCCCAGAATGCCGACAATGCCGAGTGGTGCGTTGTGCGTGCCGTAACTGCGCGCGACGATGCTGAAGTTGTGCACCTGCGTGAAGTCGCTCTCTCCTCCGATCAAGATCTGGAGCCCATCTTCGTTCAGACACGAGTTCAGGATTTCGACGAGCCGTTCCTTCTCCTGCAGCGCGAGAAACGTCTTGCGCATCGAGACGGCGTCGGCGTACTCGGGCTTCATCAGGATCGTCGTCGTTCCCTCGACGTACAGCTCGTGCTCGAGCGGCGACGACACTTCGCCGACCGCTTCGATGCCGAGGGCGATCGTCTTTTGCAACATCTGATCGTGGACAGCGCGCTCTTCTTCGGTCATGCGGATGAGGCGGCGGCGGATGCCGTCGAGCGTCATGCCGCTGAACTCCATCGTGATGTAGCGGCCGACTTTCTCGAGCTCTTCACGCGTGAAGAGAGTGCGCGTCTCGATGAGTTTGTTCACGACGACGCCGTTCGAGCCGACGATCACGCACATGATCTTGTTGCCGGCGACGAGCACGAAGTCCATCGATCGGATCGCGAACTGAAGGAGCGTCGGCATGAAGACGACGCCGATCTGATCGGACATCTTCGACAGCAGGCGTGACGCGAGGCCGAGCACTTCGTCGATCTCCGTCGCCTGCTGCACTTCGCCGTCGATGACTTCGCGCTCATGTTGCGAGAGCGAGCGCGAGCGCATGAGGTTGTCGATGAAGAAGCGATAGCCGCGATCCGTCGGCACGCGTCCGGCCGAAGTGTGCGGCTGCGCGAGATAGCCGGCGTCTTCGAGGTCGGCCATCACGTTGCGCAGGCTCGCGGGCGAAAGCTGAAAGCGTCCGCCTTTCGCGAGCGAGCGCGAGCTGATGGCTTCGCCGGTCGCGACGTGTTGCATCACGATCTCGCGCAAGACGTCGCGCGCGCGGCTGTCGAGTTCCTCGGGCTTCATCGTTTTTGCATTAGCACTCGCTTTGCGAGAGTGTCAAGATTAAACGATCTGGCGATGAGCATGATTTCACGAGGGTTAGGCGCGCTTCTAATCGCGGTTCCGCTGGCGGCCGCAACCACGGCCGACCGCATCGCCGCGGTGATCGACCGTCAGGTGATCACCGTGAGCGAAGTGACGCAGATGGCCGAGCTCCAGTTCTTTCCGCGCGGGACGAAACAGTCCGAGGACGACTATCGCCACGACATCCTCGAGTCGCTCATCGCGCAGGCGCTGCGCTTCCGCGACGTCGAGCGGTTCGGCGCGGAGGACGTGCCGAAGGACTCGATCGAGTCGCGTGTGCAGGACATCACGAAGCGCTTCGCGTCGCCGGCCGCATTCGACGCCGCGCTGCGACACGCCGAGCTGACGCCTGACGAATTCCGCACGCTGGTGAAGCGGCAGCTGCAGGTCGAGCAATACATCCAGGAGCGATTCGCACCGCTGATCTTCGTGTCAAACGAGGAGATCGAGACGTACTACAAAGGAACGTGGACGCAGCAGCGCCGGCAACGCGGCCTGGCGATTCCGCCGCTGAATGACGTACGCGAGGAGATCCGCGCGCTCCTGAAGTCATCACGGCTGCAAGAAGAGATCGAGAAGTGGACGGGGCAGTTGCGGCAGAGGGCGAATGTGGATGTTTACGCCTGGCGGTGAGGAAGGCTAGCGGCCAGCGGGCTGCGGGAGACCGATCCCGCAAGCCGCCGGCCGCAAGCCGCTAGCCAAACTAGTGTCCGTGCTTCACGATCGTCTTGTTGTTCACCACTTCCACCATCTGCATCATGCCGCGGTCTTCGTGGCCGAGGATGTGGCAGTGGAGGACGTACTTGCCGAAGAAGTCGACGAAGCGGCTGCGGATCTTCACCGTTCCCGGAACGATGACCGGATTGCCTTTCGCGTCGACGACCGGATTGCCGTTCTCGTCGGTCTGCTGAATGCCGGCGGGAATCGGAACGACGTCGCCCCACGGCCACGGCTGCTGAAGCTTGTACGGGCTTCCCATCGTCGCCGGGTTGTACACCTCGGTGATCTGGAACGGGTTGATGTGAATGTGGAACGGATGCTGGATGCTGAAGAGTGTCTTGTTGACGAGCGTCCACTCTTCCGCGGTGCCGAGGAGCATCACCTGATCGATGACGCCTTCGTTGAAGCGCTTGCCGTCGATGAACACGTGCGGCTGTGAGCCGGGGCCGGCGGGCGGACCGTCCGGACCGGCGGTGGTCATGCTGAACGTGACCGTGCGCGCGCGTCCGTTGATCTCCGTGTCGGTGATGTCGGCGAGGAACGACGGCTGCACCGGATACTGCGCCTGCGTCGGCAGCTGCGTGTTGGCGTCACCCGGCTCGCCGGCTACGACGACTTTCAGAATCGCGAGCGAGCGGATGTCGGCGATGGCGGGCGTTCCCGCGGGCGGCCAGAAGACGAGATACGCGGTTCCTTCGGTCGCCATGCCCTGCACGAGGAAGTCGACGCGATTTCCGGGTGCGACGTTGAACGTCGCGAGCTTCGAGCGGCGCTGATAGTTCTCCCACGCGTACTGCACACCATCTTGTGCAGTCTGATAGAGCACCGGCGTGCTGCCCTTGGCACTCACCGGCGGCTTGCCGTTCGTCCACGGTCCGCCGCTGTTGAAGACCTTCTCGCTGACGAAGAGGAATCGCTCGATGCCATGCGCCTTCATCATCGCGTCGGCGATGCGCCACCACTGCACTTCGCCCTTCGCCATCTTGATCGTCGGCACCATCTGGCTGTTGCAGGAAACGATGGCGGCGCTTTGATTCGTGTTGACCTGGTTCGGCTGCTCGGAGAAGAGCTGCCAGATCATCACGTGCTCTTTGATCTTCGGTTTGTCCGGCGTGCCGCCGCCGAGGCTGAGGATCTTGTCGTCGTAGTCACCGGTCGCGACGATGAGGCCGGCCATTCCGTTGAGGATCTGCAGCGACGTCGATCCGTGCTGATGGCAGTGATACCAGTGCGTGCCCGGCGCCTGTCCCATCGTCACGTTGTCCACGCCGAACTTCGGAAGCTCGAAGTGATACGGGAAGAAGCCCGGCCAGTATTGCGGGAACTCGCCGGCCGCTTTCGCCTCGTGATTCGAATGAATCGCGGACTCGATCGACGCGATCATGTATTCGTTCTTCTGCTGCTTCGCCGCCTCGTACATCTTGTCGAGCATCGTGCTCGCGGTGGCGATCAGCGCCTTCGTCGGGTTCTCTTTCTTCGCCCATTCGTTGTACGCGTCCGTCATCACTTTCATGATGGCGGTGACGTTCAGTTTCGGATCGGGAAGGACGCCGATGAGAACGTTGTCGCCGAACCCGCCCGGCTCTGTGTGCGTGCCGTGGTAGTGCATGTTCGTCGTGTTCGAGGCGTGGAAGCAGTCCGGGAAGTACTTCGCGTCATCGCCCGGATACGGCGGCGTTCCCGGCCCGCGCTGTCCGTTGCCGGAGAGGCTCTTGGTCGTGTCGCACTTGCCGTAGACACTCGTCACCGACGTCAGCGGGAACATCGACATGTCGATGCGATTGAGGAACATCAGCTCGATGCTCTCGCCGATCGCGAGGCGCAACGTCGGTCCCGGCGACGCTACGCCGACCTGCGTCACGCGATTCTTCGGATCGAGACTCCAACCCTGATAGCCGTGATACGCGCGCAGGATGTGGAAGTCGCATTTGTAGATCGGGCTGTCGTAGTACGTGATGCTGCGGCGCTCGGCGACGACGTCGATGACGCCTTTCAGCACGCCGCCTTTGCTCGTGATCTCGCCGACCTTCATCAAGTCCGGGCTGACGACGGCCGGGCACGAGTCGGAGGATTGCGCGCGACCGATCACCGGCCACAGGAGCGCGCCCGACGCCGCGGTGAACGCGAGGCCGAGGAACTCGCGGCGATTCCGTGTGTTGAGGTAGGCGAACGCGGTGAGCGGCTCCGCTTCGTACAGCGTTGAAGTTTTCTTGTCGGACATGGAGTCGTCCTTTCTCACGAAATCGTGATGGTGCCCTTCTCCGTCGGATGGAGCACGCAGTGATAGCCGCCGGCCGTCACAGCGACCGCCGCCGAGATCTGTCCCGGCTGAATCGGCGAGGCGAACCAGGCGTTGTCCGGGCCGGAGTCCGGCGCGGGCTGATGCGCGTTCGAATCCGCGTTCTGCCACGAGACCGTCTGTCCGGTGCCGATGGCGAGCGGCGACGGCGCGAATGCAGACGAGCCGGTGCCGGTCGGTCCGATCGCGCATTGATTGGCGACGAGGATCGTGCCCTGCTCTTCGTGGTGATTCCAGCACTGATACGTGTAGTTGCCGATGACGTCGAGATTCAGCTGCGTCGACTCGCTTTTGCCCGGGATCTCTTGATCGAGCCACGCGGTCTGCTGATTCGCGTTCGGACCGCTGGTGGGATACGGCCAGTGCGGTGTCGACTCGTCTTCGTTGTACCAGAAGACCGCATCTCCGATGCCGGTGGCTGCATTGAACTGCGTTTGGACGTCCCGAGGATTGAAACCCGTGCCGGTCTGCACGGTGATGCGCCGTTGAATGGGCATACGCGCCTCCGTCCGCAATTTGTCCGGTGGAAAGGAAACTAATTGTCGCGGCGGGAAGTGCGGGCGTCAATCTATAAATGCAGAAGGCAGAAGGCAGAAGGCAGAAGGCTGAAGGCAGAAGGAGAAAACGCGCGCGACTTCTGCCTTCTGCCCTCTGCCTTCTGACTTCACCTTCTCCCCGCTGTGTAGAATAGCCGCCACTCCACAATGGCCCGTTTCCGCGACCTGCCTATTCGCAGCAAATTGATGACCGGGTTCATGTTGACGACCCTGGTCGCGCTGCTCGTCATGATGGCGGCGCTGTCGATCTACGACCGCAAGACTTTTCGCGAAGAAGCGCAGGCCGACGTCAACACGCTCGCGGGCGTGATCGGCGAAAACGCGTCCTCCTCGCTCGTCTTCAACGATCCCGAAACCGCGCGCGCCACCCTCGGCGCGTTGCGCGCGCAGCCGCACATCGTCGCCGGCATCCTCTTCGACAAAGAGGGCAAGGTCTTCGCCTCCTACATGACGCCGAACGCGAAGGGACTGCCGCAGAACGCACCGAGCGACGGCCAGCGCATCGACGAGCGCGATCTCGACGCCACGCGGCCGGTGATGTTCAACAACGCGCGCGTCGGAACGATCTTTCTCCGCTCCGATCTCAGCGAGTTGCGCGCGCGCGCCGCGCGGTACCTCATCCTCGCCGCCATCGTCCTCGGCGCCGCGTGGCTCGTCGCCTTCATCCTGTCATCGATGTTCCAGCGCGCGATCTCGAAGCCGATCGTGTCGCTGCTCAACGTCGCCAAGCGCGTTTCGCGAGAGAAGAACTACGCGCTGCGCGCGGAAAAATCGTCGAACGATGAAGTCGGAAACCTGATCGACGGCTTCAACGAGATGCTCGTCGAGATCCGCAAGCGCGACGCCGAGATTCAGGAGCGGCATCGCCAGGAGATGGCGCTCGCGCGATCGATCCAGACGTCCGTCCTGCCGCGCACGTTCGATTTTCCGGGCTACGACATCTCTGCGATCATGATGCCGGCGGAAGAAGTCGGCGGCGACTTCTACGAATTCAGACCCGTGCCGGGCGGCGCATGGATCGGCGTCGGCGATGTGACCGGACACGGCGTGACGTCGGGCCTCATCATGATGATGGCGCAGTCGATGTTCACGATGCTCTGCGAGCAATCGAACGGCCACGTATCGCCGGCGAAGTTCGTCACGCTGCTCAACCGGGCCATGTTCTACAACCTCCGCTCGCGCCTAGCACAAGACCGTTTCATGACACTGGTCGTAGCCAAACTGGACCACGAAGGAAAGCTGGTATACGCCGGCGCGCACACGGATCTGCTGATCTATCGCGCGGCGACGAAGAGCGTCGACCGCGTGCCGACCGACGGACTGTGGCTCGGCATCACCGAAGACATTGCCGACATGACGAATGACCGCAGCGTCACGCTCGCGCGCGGCGACATCGCTCTCTTCCACACCGACGGCGTGACCGAAGCGCGGAACGCGACGGGCGAGTGCTACGACCTCGATCGACTCACGAATCAACTTCGCGATCTTCATGACGTGCCGGCAACGGACATCGTCACGAAGATCGCGCATGCGGCCTGGAGCTGGGCCGGCACACCGAAAGACGACGTCAGTCTGCTGGTGCTCAAGAGGAGTTTTTCATGACGATGCAGATCACTCCCGTATCCGCGGACTACGTGGAGATGCGATTCGGACCGCGATGGACCTACATCAGTTGCGTTCGAAAGTTCGTGGCCAGCTTTTTCATGATCGGCCTCGCGGACAAAGAGCGCGCCGAGCAAGTCTCCATGGCCGCATCCGAGCTTCTCGAGAACGCCGTGAAATACGCGTCCGAAGAAGAGGGATACCTCAAGATCACGATCGCCAAGGGCATGAACGAAGTCGACGTCTGCGTGAAGAACAAGGCGGAGGCTCACAACATCAACACGCTGCGCCGTGAGCTGGCCATGATTCAGGCCGGGCAGCCGGAACAGGTCTACCTTCGCAAGATGGAGGAGGCGGCGATGACGGAAGGACAAAGCCGCCTCGGCCTAATCCGCATCATCTACGAGGCGAACGCGCGATTGCGGCTCGACGTCAACGACGGCGAAGTCTCCATCCACGCCATCTTTCCGCTGGAGCAATTGTGATGAATGCAACGACGCCGATTGCCCCGCTCTACGCAGAAGGATTGAACGTCGTGCCGTCGATCGAAGACGGCGTGATGCACATCAAGATCACCGGAGCGGTGGAGATGCGCGATCCCGGCGAGATCCTCACGCCGTACTGGAACAAGATCGACGAGAAAGCGCTCGAACGATCGCTACGCGTCGTAGAAGTCGATCTGCGCGATCTGAGCTTCATGAACAGCTCCGGCATCCTCACTCTCGTGCGTTGGATCACGAAGGCGAAAGGGCACGCCGCGGGCAAGTCGTATCAGCTCGTTCTGCAATACGATCGCAACGTGACCTGGCAGCGCACGAGCATCCCGACGTTGGCGAAACTGGCGCCGGAAGTGGTGGTGCCGACGGAGATCAATGGGTAGCGATCTCACCTACTTCGCGAACGGCTGGACGGGTTACGACAACCCGTGCCAAGGCTGTGGCGCGGGCTGCCGGGCGATCGATCGCTTCTGCAGCCAATGCGGACGACCCGACCCGCTCGGGCCTCGCGAAGAAGGTACGCTCGAAATCGACGAGTTCTCGTCGTCGCCGACGATCGTCGCGACCGACGCAGACGAAATGCGTCCCGACGCCACGATGGTCGGCAAGTCGGGACAGTTGCTCGAGAACGCAGCACCGCACACGACGACGCGCACACGCCGCCGCAGCACGGAGTCGGCGCTCACGCTCGAGCGCATGCTCATCCCCGGCAACGTCTTCGGACGCCGCTACAAGATCCAAAGGTTCCTCGGCGCCGGCGCGATGGGTTACGTTTGCTCCGCGATCGACAACACGATCGACGAGACGGTCGCGCTCAAGATTCTCTCCGCGCCGGTGCAGGAAGACCCCGAAGGATTCGAGCGCTTCAAGACGGAGCTGAAGCTCGCGCGCAAGATCCGCCATCGCAACGTCGTGCAGAGCTTCGACCTCGGATTTGCCGAGGGGTATCCGTACATCTCGATGGAGTACATCGACGCCGACAATCTCAGCAAGCACCTCACACGGCGCTCGCAGTTCCCCGAGAACGTGGCGCTGGCGATCCTGCGACAGGTGATCCGCGGCCTTCGCGCCGCGCACGACCTCGGCATCGTGCACCGCGACATCAAGCCCGAGAACGTGCTTCTCAACAAAGACGGCATCGCGTTCATCACCGACTTCGGCATCGCCACGACCGCGAACCGCGTGCGCAAACGCGAGATCGCCGGAACGCCGGACTACATGGCGCCGGAACAGCTGCGCGGCGAAGACGTGACGCCGGCGAGCGATCTGTACGCGTGCGGCGTGATGCTGTACCGGATGACGGTCGGCGCGCTTCCGTTCAACGCCGACACGCTCAGCAAGACGATCGAAGCGCATCTGAAGAAAGCGCCGGATGCGATTCCGGACGAGATGGAGATCTCGCAGGACGTGCGCAATCTGATCGACGCGCTGCTTCAGAAAAGAGTGGAGGACAGGCCGAAGGATGCAGGCGACGTGCTCAGCCGCGTCGAAGCGATGCTCAACGCGCAGAAGAAGGCGCGCAGCAGCTCGACGCGCATGACGGTGCTTGTCGCCGATCACGATCCGCACACGGTCGCGTTTTTGCGCAGCGTGTTGGAGACGGATGGCTATCGCGTCGTGACGACGAGCAGCGCGCGCGACGCCGTCAACGCGGCGTTCGATCTCGCGCCGTCCGTGATCATGCTCGACGCCGCGATCAAAGGCGGCTTCGATCTCGTCAATCCCGACGCCGACACCGCGCCGGGACTCGGCCTCGGTCCCGATCTGCGCGGCGCCGACGGCATCGGCCTGCTGCGCATCCTGAACGGCGACGCGAAACTCGCGCGCGTGCCCGTGCTCGTGATGAGCGACGCCAGCGACACGAACCTGCGCAACGCCTACACGCGAAGCGGCGCCGCGCAGTTCCTGGTCAAACCGCTCGCGCCGGGCGATGTGACGGAGGCCGTGCGGCGCGTGCAGGTTTCGGCGATCACGGCGTAATCGCCCCTCATCCGCGCTTCGCGCACCTTCTCCCCGTACTCGGGGAGAAGGGCAACTCTAGCCCCTCTCCCCGCGGAGCGGGGAGAGGGTGGCCGAAGGCCGGGTGAGGGGCGCGACTACGGCTTCTTCGCCTCCGCGCTCCCCGTTTCGATCAAGCGCTGCAATCGATTCAGCTGCGCGACGAGAACGCCGTCGACCGCGGCCGCTGCGTTCGTGAATCCGCCGGGGAAGTAGCCGCCGACGTTGTACGTGAACGTCACCTCGGTCGCATCGCCCTTCTTCGCGATCGCGAAGTTCATCGCGCCGCTCGATCCGGTCGTCTGCAGCGGGCCGAGCGCGCCGGTGAGCGTGAGTCGCTCTTTCGGCGACGCGAAGACAACCGCCATGTGCTGCACGCCTCCGCCGTTCGCCAGCGTCTCGCACCAGCAGCCGCCGGGCCGCGCGTCGAGGTGCAGATTCGCGGCGTTGCCCGAGTAGGTGTGATCGCTTCCCCACCACTGGCCGACGCTGATCAGCGACTGCCACACTTTCTCCGGCGTCGCGGCGACCGTGAACGAATGCTGGATCGCGAGCGACGACGCCGATGATTCGACGACTTTGGCGTTCAACGACATCGCGCAGAAAACGAAGAGAACGGCGCATGCACGTTTCATGATGCGCGGCATTCTACTCGCGGCTTGACTGTAACAGTCGTTACATGTAACACTCGTTACATGGAACGACGGGACGAGCTGCTCGAGGCGACGGTCGACTATCTCCTGCGGCACGGGATGTCCGGCCTGTCGCTCCGTCCGCTCGCCGGCGCGATCGGATCGAAGGCGCGGCTGCTCATCTATCACTTCGGTTCGCGCCAGCAGCTGCTCACGGAGGCGATGGAGCGCGTGCGCCTGCACGTGCAGGACGGATTCCTCGAAGCCGGCGACGTCCTCGAGTTCTGGAAGTGGGCGACCGACAAGAAGAATCAGCCGTACGTGCGGCTCGTCTTCGAAGTGCAAGGACTCGCGATGCAGAAGCCAAAAACATACGGCGCGTACTTGCGCGGCTCGCTCGAGAACTGGATCACGTTCCTCGAGAAGCGACTTCACGGTCCGAACAGGCGGCAGACGGCGACGCTCATGGTTGCCACGTTCGACGGACTCTTGCTCGATTACTTCATCACCGGCGATCTCGATCGCACGACGAAGTCACTACGGCGATTTCTGAAGGAGTTGAACGCATGAAAAAGCTGATCGTCATCGGATTGTTGATCTGGCTCGGCGCGACGGTCGCGCTGCGATTCTTCGGGCAGTTCGTCTTTCGCGTGAATCCGCTGATCCTGCTGCTCGTTTCGTTGCCGCTGATGGTGCTCGTCGCGCGCGCGGTCCTGCGCGACAGCGAGCACCCCGCCCTCGGCGCCATCGCACTCGTCGCGCCGGGCATGTTGCTCGACACCATCAACACGATCTGGTTCGCGGATGTCTTTCCGAACATCCGCGCCGAGGCGGCGCCGCTGTTCGGCGGATGGATTCTGTTTTGTAATGTGGTCGTGCTGATGACCGCACTTACGATCGATTGGCCAGGCCGGCGACAGCGCGCGTGAGATCGCCTGGATCGATCGGCTTCACCATGTACCGCTGAAATCCCGCCGCCAGAATGCGCAGCCGATCCTCGGCGCGCCCGTACGCGGACATCGCGATCGCCGGCAGCCGCGCCTCGTCGATCTGCAGGATGTTGCGCACATCGTGAACGAGCGAGAAGCCGTCGCGGTCGGGCATGGCGATGTCGGTGACGAGGATGTGCGGCACGGAGCTGCGAATCGCGCCGAGGGCTTCGTCGGCGGAGGCGACGACACGGACGCGCGCGCCGGCATGCACGAGCGCGGCAGCGACGAATCGCCGCGCGTGCGGATCGTCGTCGACGACAAGCACGTCGACGTGCGACAGCTCCACAACTTCGCCTCGCGACGGATCGGCGACGCCGGCTGCCGTTCGCGCAGTCGCCTTCGGCAGCGTCACCGTGAACGCCGCCCCTTTGCCGAGGCCTTCGCTCTCCGCTTTCACCTTGCCGCCGTGCAGTTCGGCGATCTGCTTCACGATGGCGAGGC
>Ga0105245_10000115_pt1 | contig 77632 bp, 79 predicted proteins | sample KBSM54metaG_FD_81523 | JGI IMG/M metagenome (GOLD analysis project Ga0105245, IMG submission 81523) | Miscanthus rhizosphere microbial communities from Kellogg Biological Station, Michigan, USA - KBS M5-4 metaG | ecosystem: Host-associated > Plants > Roots > Rhizosphere > Soil | place... | reverse complement strand
TGATGCCGTGCGAGATGTAGTTCACCACGTCGAGGCGCGCGATTCCCTGCTGCTGCAGGAAGTACACCGCGTGCGAGTCCTTTTCGCCGAAGATCGCCACCAGCACGTTGGCCCCGGTGACCTCTTTCTTCCCCGAGGACTGCACGTGCAGGATCGCGCGCTGGATGACCCGCTGGAAGCCCAGGGTCGGCTGGGTGTCGACCTCGCGGTCGGCAGCGATGCGCGGGGTCTGCTCGGCGATGTGCTGAGTCAGGTTCTTGCGCAACTCGTCCATGTTGGCGCCGCAGGCGCGCAGCACTTCGGCCGCGGTGGGGTTGTCGAGCAGCGCAAGCAGCAGGTGTTCGACGGTGATGAACTCGTGGCGCTTCTGGCGCGCCTCGACGAACGCCATGTGGAGGCTGACTTCAAGCTCCTGGGCAATCATTTGCTGCCTTTCCTCCTGCCTGCCGTTAACACCTTTTCCTCCGCCTTCTCCGCTAAGTCTCTTCCATCACGCACTGCAACGGGTGCTGGTGCTTCCGGGAGTATGCCGCGACTTGCTGCACCTTGGTGGTAGCAACGTCGCGGGGATAGACCCCACAGACTCCGATGCCTTCGCGATGCACCTTCAGCATCACCTGCGTGGCGCGCTCCCGGCTCATGCCGAAGAACTTCTGCAGCACCACCACCACAAACTCCATGGGGGTGTAGTCGTCGTTCAGCAGCATGACCTTGAACATCGGCGGAGGCTTCAGCTTGCTCCGCTGGGCCTCCAGTATGGTGTCGTCCTTTGGCTGCGCCATGCCGCCTGACTACGCGCCCTCGAGCCCCCCAGAATCGGACAATTTCCGGGCTTGCCCGTTCCCCCCGGCGTTTCCGTCCCGCCTTCCGGTGCGTCCAATCGCCATACTGCGGACTATCGTAATCTTAGTGGGGGGTCGAATCAATGCGGCCCGACCGGCCTAATGGCCGAATTACGGCGTTTTTTCACGGCCTTGGCGCATTAGCGACAGGCCTTGGCGCTGGCGCCACAGTCCACTAGGGGATCCCTTGACGTGCCCGTGCCGGGCGCGTAAAAGGCGGGCTGTGTTTGGATTCAGGCTGTCTGTTTGCCATCTAGGGCGGCGGGGTCGTGGAGTTCCAGGCATGGCTCGGGTCGAACGCCCGGTAGCTCATCAATAACGACGACGAACTAGGGAGAGCGGCATGGCAACAGGGACGGTCAAGTGGTTCAACGACGCAAAAGGCTACGGGTTCATCACTCCGGACGACGGCAGCGAGGATCTTTTCGCTCATTTTTCGGCCATCAACATGTCGGGATTCAAGACGCTGAAGGAAGGACAGAAAGTGAGCTTCGACGTGGTGCAGGGGCCCAAGGGGAAGCAGGCCTCCAACATCCAGAAGGTCTGAGCGCGACAGCGGGCTAAATAACAACAAGAAGGCCGCCCTCGGGCGGCCTTCGTTTTTCTGCTCTTCCTTTCTCTCCTTTTCCTTACATCCTCTCGATCATCGCCTGGCCGAAGCCGGAGCACGACACCTGCTTCGCGCCCTGCATCTGCCGGGCGAAGTCGTAGGTGACGATCTTGTCCTGGATCGCCCTCTCCATCGATCGGATGATCGCATCGGCAGCCTCGACCCAGCCCATGTGACGCAGCATCATCTCGGCCGAAAGGATCTCCGAGCCGGGGTTCACGTAGTCCTTGCCGGCATATTTCGGGGCGGTCCCGTGCGTGGCTTCGAACATGGCCACGGTGTCGCTCAGGTTCGCGCCCGGCGCGATCCCGATGCCGCCGACCTCCGCCGCTAGCCCGTCGGAGATGTAGTCACCGTTCAGGTTGGTGGTCGCGAGCACGTCGTATTCGGCGGGCCGCAGCAGGATCTGCTGCAGCATCGCGTCGGTGATCACGTCCTTCACCACGATGTCGGGGCCGCCCCTGGGGTTCTTGAAGCTGTGCCACGGGCCTCCGTCGAGCGGCTTGGCGCCGAATTCCTTCACTGCGAGCTGGTAGCCCCAGTCGCGGAAGCCACCCTCGGTGAATTTCTGGATGTTGCCCTTGTGCACCAGGGTGACCGACTTTCTCTTGTTGTCGATTGCATACTGGTAGGCCCGGCGGATGAGCCGCTCGGAGCCTTCGATCGATACCGGCTTGATGCCGATTGCCGAGGAGGCCGGGAAGCGGATTTTCTTGACCTTCATTTCCTTCATCAGGAAGTCGATGACCTTCTTCGCTTCCGGAGAATTCGCGGGCCACTCGATGCCCGCGTAGATGTCCTCCGAGTTCTCGCGGAAGATCACCATGTCGACATCCTCCGGCTTCTTGAGCGGCGAGGGAACCCCGCTGAACCAGCGAACCGGGCGCAGGCAGACGTACAGGTCCAGTTCCTGGCGCAGCGCGACGTTGATCGAGCGGATGCCGCCGCCCACAGGGGTGGTCAGCGGTCCCTTGATCGAGACCACGAACTCCTTCGAGGCTTCCAGGGTCTCGTCGGGCAGCCAGACGTTCTCGCCGTAGACCTTGGTCGACTTCTCCCCGGCAAACATCTCCATCCAGACGATCTTGCGCTTACCGCCGTAGCCTTCTTGACGGCCGAGTCCACCACTTTCAACATCACCGGGGTGATGTCGACCCCGGTGCCGTCGCCCTCGATGTAGGGGATGATGGGAATGTCCGGAACCGCGAGCGAGAAGTCCTTGTTCACCCGGATCTTCTCTCCGCTCGCCGGGACCTTGATGTGCTTGTACGCCATGGGTTCTCCTGCGCGTGGGGGCTGTTGGAAAGTGCAGTGGACTCTTGAAAGGGGGGCGATTATACTCGCCTTTGACTGAGCTAGGTTATTGATTTGGAATAAGTTTGCACTGCGTCAACCCATCTCCAGTCAGGTCATCGTCAACCAGCGGCACACAGCCGCGTTACATGCGGTGGACCGGTCATTGCCGGTTTTTCCCAAACCACTCTAGAGAAGGGGATGAGAATGAAGCAGTTCATTTCGATGCTGGTTGCGGCCGTCTTCGCCGCCGCGAGCGTGACCGCGATCGCGCAGGACAAGAAGGACGACAAGGCGAAGGCCGGCCAGATGGACAAGAAGGACGGCAAGAAGGCAGCCAAGAAGTCGTCCAAGAAGTCCGACGGCAAGAAGAAGAGCGCCGCCAAGAAAGACGAAGCCAAGAAGTAACCCGCTTCAGAGAAAATCAAGGAAAGGCAGGGTCTCCCCTGCCTTTTCTATTGATGCGCTCCGTTATCCTTTTCGCGGCGCTTGCCGCCGCCCCGGCCCTCGCCGAGCCTCCGGTGACGCAGCTCAACGCCGGGATGCACCTCATTCGCGCGGAAGTGGTTTCCGACCCCGGCACGCGCGCTCAGGGCCTCATGTACCGCAAGACCATGGCCCAGAACGCGGGGATGCTCTTCATCTTCGACGAGCCGCAGGTTCACTGCATGTGGATGAAGAACACGCTGATCCCGCTCTCGGTCGCCTTCATCGACGACCGCGGCGCGATCGTCAACATCGAGGACATGAAGCCTCAGACCGAGGATTCGCACTGCGCGGCGCAGCCGGTGCGCTACGCACTTGAAATGAACCGCGGCTGGTTTGCCGCCCGGGGAGTCAAGCCGGGAAGCCGCCTCGGCGGCATTCCCGGGGTGAAGTAGGCCGACCTCCTCGGCTGGCCCGATTCGGCCTGCCTAGAAGGCCACGCCGCCGTGGCTCTGCGCCACCATGAAGTAGAGCATCGGAATCGACAGCATCGTGTTGATGCGCGAGGCCATCCCGGCGGTCTTCGCCGCCCTGGTTTTCTGGTCAGGCGGCACCTGCACGATGCCGAGCACCTTCTTCTGATTCGGCCAGATGACGAACCAGACGTTGAACCACATGATCGTGCCGAGCCACGCTCCCAGCCCGATCGCAGTGAAGGGCTTCTGCAGCGTAAGCGCCTGCACCAGGTAGCCGTTCATCAGGGCGAGGATCAGGCCGAGGACGATCGTCGCCATCGCGGCCCAGCGGAACCAGAACAGCGCCGCCGGCGCGATGACCTTGCTGATCGCCGGCTTCTGGTCGTCCGGAATCTTGGGCATCGACGGCGTCTGCACGAAGTTGAAGTACCACAGCAGGCCGATCCACATCACGCCGGCGGTAACGTGCAGCCAGCGCATGGCGAACAGCCACCAGCCGTGCTCGCCGAGCGCGACCTTTCCTCCGGCGGCGACGAGGATGATCAGCAGGACGACCAGCACGACGACGCCTGCGGCGATCGTGCGACCGAGCGATTGGAAGATGGCACCCATTGGTTTTCTCCCTGTCTTGTTTATGGGTTGCGGCAGGAAAAGTCTAGCACGCGTCAATGACCGGCCGCTAAAGCTCCGGAGGCGGCGACGAGGAGGACGATGATCTGGGCGGCGACGAGCGCGGCCTGCATCCGCTCCTCCAGCTTCATGAGCATCGGCAGGGTCGCGAGGTAGCAGACCAGCGTCACGGTGGCAATCAGGGCGACGCAGCCGAGGCTCAGGTAGTCGGCGTCGGGAAGGAGCCGCAGCCACCCCCAGCCCACGGGAGCACCGGTCCGCGCGAGGTACTCGCCGACCGGCAGTCGCCAGAGCGTGGGCAGCGCGTCGAGCGGCACGAACGACGGCAGGACGCCCCCTGCGTAGAGGACGAACGCAACGAGGGCGGCGGCGAACGCGATCCAGGTCGCCGCGCCGAGCCAGCGCGCATAGAGCTCCTGGAAGACCTGCTCGCGGCTCACGGCCACAGCCCCGTTCCGCGCCCGAAGGCGCGGGCGCCTGCGAGGAGGAGCACCACGATCACGACGCGGCGAACCACGGACGCGGGCGTGCGCGCGAGCAGGATCGCTCCCAGCCGCGAGCCGAGCATGACGCCGAGGATCGCAGGAACGGCGAGCGCGGGCAGCAGGGCACCGCGGTGGATATAGACCCAGGCCGCGGAGCTGTTCACGATCGAGATGATCAGGCCGCTCGTGCCCACTGCGACCTTGAGCGGCGCCGCCATCACGAGGTTCAGCACCGGAACGTTGGCAAATCCGGCGCCCAGGCCGAAGACGCCGCCGAGAAACCCGATGCCGGCGAAGGCCGCGAATCCGCTCAGCGTGCGCCGCGTGCGCCAGTCGACCGCGACGCCGTCGGACGGATCCTCGTAGCGGCCGCGCAGGCGCAGGATCGTGCCGAGGGCGTCGGCCTCGCCGGTCCCGGCGGCAGCGTCGCCCGTGCGCCAGACCACGACCGCGATCGCGAGCACCGTGGCGCCGAGCGCGGTCTGAACCACCTCGGTCGGCAGCGCGAGGCCCGCCAGCGCGCCGGCGAACGAGGCGATCGAGCCCGACAGCGCGAGCGGCACCGCGAGCCGCAGGCTGGCCAGGCGGTTGCGCAGCAGGCTCGGGCCCGCGGCGAGCGTTCCGGCCAGCGCGAAGACCAGTCCCACGCCGCGCACGAAGTCGAGGTGAAACGGGAAGAAGCCGCTGACGATGGGCACGAAAAGCACGCCGCCGCCGACGCCCGCGACGACCGCGACAATCCCGATCACGAAGCTTACGGCGAACACCGCCGCAAGCCAGATCCACCAAGCGTCCGCCATTTTTGGCGCTATGCTAACCCGATGCCTCGATTCGCCGCCAACGTTTCCACGTTGTTCACCGAAATCGGATTTCTCGAGCGCTTTGCGGCCGCGCGCGAGGCGGGATTCCGCGCGGTCGAATACCAGTACCCGTACGACGTCGCGCCGGCCGAGGTGGCGCGCGCGGCACGCGAGGCCGGCGTCGAGGTCGTGCTGCACAACATGCCGCAGGGCGACGCCCAGCGGAACGAGCGCGGCACGGCCTGCCTTCCCGGCCGCGAGCAGCGCTTCCGCGACGACCTCGAGCGCGCCATCGAGTACGCGCGTGCGGCGCGTTGCACGAGCCTGCACCTGATGGCCGGCGTGGTCCCGCCCGGCGCCGAGCGTGCCGCGCTGCACGCCACCTACGTGGCGAATCTCAAGCGGGCCGCGAAGCGCCTGGACCAGGAGGACATGCGTCTCCTCATCGAGCCGCTGAGCGAGCGAACCGTGGCGAACTGCTTCCTGCGCTCGAGCGCGCAGGCGGTCCAGGTGCTGGACGAAGTCGGCGCCGGCAACGCGCTCCTCCAGTACGACCTCTTCCACATGCAGATCATGGAAGGCAATCTCACCGCGACGATCGCGCGCCTGCTTCCGCGCATCGGGCACCTGCAGATCGCCGACGTTCCCGGGCGCCACGAGCCGGGAAGCGGCGAGATCAACTTCGATTTTCTCTTCGGGCATGTCGATGCCATCGGCTACGCCGGCTGGATCGGCTGCGAATACAATCCGGCCGGTGAGACGCTCGCGGGCCTGAAATGGGCCAGGCCTTACCTCTAGTCCGGCAAGCTGAAGTCGCGCGCGCGCTGCGGGCATTCCTGCCGGCGCGCGCCCTGCTGTGGGAGGAGGAGGACACCCGACCCTACGAATGCGATGGGCTCACCGCCTATCGGCAATTGCCCATGGTCGTGGCGCTCCCCGAGACCGAGGAACAGGTGCGCCGCGTCCTCGAGACCTGCTCCGCGATGAGCATCCCGGTCGTGCCGCGCGGCGCAGGCACGGGCCTTTCGGGCGGCGCGCTGCCGCGCGGCGACGGCGTGCTCCTTTCCATGGCCAAGTTCATGCGCGTGCTGCGCGTGGACGCGCGCGCGAGGATCGCCGTGGTACAGCCTGGCGTGCGCAATGCCGCGATCTCGGAAGCGGCCGCCCCCTTCGACCTCTACTATGCGCCCGACCCCTCGAGCCAGATCGCGTGCACGATCGGCGGCAACGTGGCCGAGAATTCGGGCGGCGTGCACTGCCTGAAATACGGCCTCACGGTGCACAACGTGCTCCGGGTCCGCGGCTTCACCGCGGCGGGCGAGCCGGTCGAGCTCGGCTCGCAGGCGCCTGACGCGCCAGGCTACGACCTGCTCGCGCTCGCCATCGGCTCGGAAGGCATGCTCGTGGTGGTCACCGAGGTGACGGTGAAGCTCCTTCCCAAGCCGCAATGCGCCAAAGTCGTGATGGCCTCGTTCGACGACGTGGAGAAGGCGGGCCAGGCGGTGGCCGACGTGATCGCCGCCGGGATCCTCCCGGCGGGGCTCGAGATGATGGATCGTCCGGCGACGCATGCGGTCGAGCAGTTCGTGGGGGCGGGCTACGACCTCGACGCCGCCGCCATCCTGCTGTGCGAATCCGACGGCACGGCCGAGGAGGTCGAGCACGAGATCGCGCGCATGCGCGAGGTGCTCGTCCGCGCCGGCGCGACCCGCATGAGCGTGTCGCGCGACGAGGCCGAGCGGCTGCGCTTCTGGTCGGGGCGCAAGAGCGCGTTTCCAGCCGTCGGGCGCATCTCGCCCGACTATTACTGCATGGACGGCACGATCCCGCGCAAGCGCCTGGGCGAGGTGCTCAAGTTCATCGGCGCGATGGAGAAGAAATACGGCCTGCGCTGCCCGAACGTTTTCCACGCCGGCGACGGCAACCTGCATCCGCTCATCCTTTACGACGCGAACGACGCCGACGAGCTGCGTCGCACCGAGCTCTTCGCCGCCGAAGTGCTTGAGAAGTGCGTCGAGGTCGGCGGCACGATCACCGGCGAGCACGGCGTGGGGGTGGAGAAGATCGACCAGATGTGCGTGCAGTTCAGGCCCGACGAGCTGGAGCTGTTCCTTGCCGTGAAGCGCGCGTTCGATCCGGCGATGCTGCTCAACCCAGGGAAGGCCGTTCCCACGCTCGCGCGCTGCGCGGAGTTCGGCCGCATGCACGTGCGCGGCGGCAGGCTGCCGCATCCCGAGCTGCCGCGCTTTTGACTCTCGAAGCGCTTCAAGACCGTATCCGTCAAGCCGCAGCGCGCAAGGCGCCGCTGCGCCTGCGCGGCGGTGGCAGCAAGGACTTCTACGGCAACGAGCCGCGCGGCGAGCTTCTCGATACGCGCGGCTACGCCGGGATCGCGAGCTACGAGCCCACCGAGCTCGTGGTGACGGCCCGTTGCGGCACTCCCCTCGTCGAACTCGAGCGTGCGTTGAAGGGGCACAACCAGTGCCTCCCTTTCGAGCCGCCGCACTTCGGCCCCGAAGCCACGCTGGGCGGCTGCGTCGCGGCGGGCCTGTCGGGGCCGCGGCGCGCTAGCGCCGGGGCGCTGCGCGACTACGTCCTCGGCGTCAAGCTGGTGGACGGGCAGGGTCGCGCGCTTGCGTTCGGCGGCCAGGTGATGAAGAACGTCGCGGGATATGACCTCGCGCGGCTTGCGGCCGGCTCGCTCGGCACGCTTGGCCTCATCGCCGAGGTCTCGCTCAAGGTCCTCCCGCTGCCGGCGAGCGAGCTCACGCTCGAGCTGGAAATGAGCGAGACCGCGGCCCTCGAGGGCATGAATGCCTGGGCCGGCCAGCCGCTGCCGGTCTCGGCCACGGCGTGGCACGCCGGGCGCCTGCGCGTGCGGCTGTCCGGCGCGGAGCCTGCGGTGCGCGCCGCCGCCCTGAAGATCGGCGGCACCCGGGTCGAGGCGGGGTCATTCTGGGACGAGGTGCGCGAGCACCGGCACGCGTTTTTCGGTGGACCGGAGCCGCTGTGGCGTCTCGCGGTTCCATCGACTTGCCCGCCGCTCGGCGCGCCGGGCGGCACGCTGATCGAATGGGGCGGAGCGTTGCGGTGGATTCGCACGCCGGACGCTCGGGAGCTCGCCGCTCGGGCCGGGGGGCACGCGACGCTCTTTCGCTCGCACGACAAGCGCGAGAGCGTTTTCACGACGCTCGACCCGGTCGCGATGACCTTGCATCGCCGGCTGAAGGCGGCCTTCGATCCGGCCGCCATCCTCAATCCCGGCCGCATGTACGCCGAGCTCTAGGCCTTGGTCAGGTTCTTTTTCTGCGCCTCCACCGCCGCGCGTGCCTGCGCGGCGAACGCGCTGTCGGGATACCGGGCAAGGAGGCGGGCGTACAGCTGGATCGACAGCACTGGCTCGCCGGCCTCGCCGGCCTTGGCGGCAGCCTCGAAGAGCAGCCGCTGCTTGGCGAGGTCCGCCGCTTTGGCGAAGTCTGCAGCCTTCGCGACGTCCGCGGTTTTCGCGACATCCGTGGCCCGGGCGAGCTCGGCGGCCTTGGCAAAATCGGCCGCCCTGGCGAGATCGGTCTCGGCCTGGGGCGGGGCAGGGCGCGACTTGGTGGTCGCCATGACCTCGGCCATCAACGCCGCGCTGCGCTCCTCGGAAGCTCGGCGCAGCTCCTCGCTTCGCCGGCGCCACTTCACGAGCCCGTACACGAGCACGCCGATTGCAGCAGCGCCGAGCAGCCAGACCACGACCTTCATGCAAAAAGTATAGCGGCACATGCAGACCCGGCTCGCCGACTTCATCCGCGACACGCCCGAAGGCCGGGAGGCCGAGGCCATCCTGCGCAAGTGCGTGCATTGCGGCTTTTGCACCGCGACCTGCCCGACCTATCAGGTGCTCGGCGACGACCTCGACAGTCCGCGCGGGCGCATCTACCTCATCAAGCGCGCGCTCGAAGGCGCGCCGGTCAGCGCGAAGACCCAGCTCCATCTCGACCGCTGCCTCACCTGTCGCGCGTGCGAGACCACCTGCCCGTCGGGGGTGCGCTACGGCAGGCTCGTCGACATCGGACGCGGCGTGGTCGAGGCGCGCGCGAAGCGCCGCCCGTCCGAGCGGCTGGTGCGGCGCCTGGTCGCCTCGGTCGTGCCGCGCCCGCGGCTCTTCAAGCTGCTCGCGGGATTGGGCCGAGTGGTGCGGCCCGTGCTGCCTGCTGCCGTGAAAGCAAAAGTTCCGGGACCGATGGCGGACCCTGGCGAGTGGCCGGCGCCGCGGCATGCGCGCAAGATGCTCGCGCTGGGGGGATGCGTGCAACCCGGTCTCGCCCCGTCGATCAATGCCGCGGCGGCACGGGTGCTCGACCGGATCGGCATCTCGCTCGTCGAAGCGCCGCGCGCCGGATGCTGCGGGGCGCTGCGCTTCCACCTGAACTATCAGCAGGAGGGGCGCGACGATATGCGCGCCTTGATCGACGCGTGGTGGCCCCTGGTCGAACGCGGCGCGGTCGAGGCAATCGTCATGACGGCAAGCGGCTGCGGCGCGACGGTGAAGGAGTACGGCCACCTGCTCGCGCACGATCCGGCGTATCGCGACAAGGCCGCGCGGATCGCCGGGCTGACCAAGGACCTCGCCGAGGTGATACCGGTCGACGCGCTTCCCCCGGGCATCGCGGCGGGCCGGATCGCCTTCCACTCTCCCTGCACGCTGCAGCACGGCCAGCAGATCCGCGGCGCCGTGGAGTCGCGGCTGGCGCGCGCCGGGTTCGAGCTCACGGGAGTGCGCGACGCCCACCTGTGCTGCGGCTCGGCGGGCACGTACTCGCTGCTGCAGCCGGCGATCGCCGGTGAGCTTCGCGGCCGCAAGCTCGCCGCGCTGAGCGAGGGGCAGCCCGAGCAGATCGCCACGGCGAACATCGGCTGTCTGACTCACCTGCAAGGCGCATCGCAAGTGCCGGTGCGCCATTGGATCGAAGTCCTCGACGCGGCGCTGCAGCGTAAAATGCAAGCATGAGCGCCAGACCCGCTCCCGAAGTCGCTCCCAATGTGGTGCGTGTGGCTTGTCCGCACGATTGTCCCGACACCTGCGCCATGCTCGTCACCGTGGAAGACGGGGTCGCGACGAAGATCCAGGGCGATCCGTCGATGCCCTTTACCGACGGCACGCTGTGCACGAAGGTCGCGCACTACCTCGAGCGGACCTACGCCCCCGACCGGCTGCTCTACCCGATGCGTCGCGTCGGGAAGAAGGGCGGGGGAAAATTCGAGCGAATCACCTGGGACGAGGCGCTCGATGAGATCGCGGCGCGGCTGAAGAGCCTCGCAAGCGAGAATCCCGAGACCATCCTGCCCTGCAGCTACGCCGGCACCATGGGCATGGTCCAGTACAGCTCGATGGACCGGCGCTTCTTCCATCGCCTCGGCGCGACGCTGCTCGACCGCACGCTCTGCTCAACGGCGGGCAAGTTCGGCCTGCGCGCGACGCTTGGCGGCTCGGTCGGCATGGACCCCGAGCGCTTCGACGAGGCGAAGCTGATCCTGCTCTGGGGCGCGAACCCGGTGGTGTCGAACCTGCACCTGTGGTCGCGCGTGCAGGAAGCGAAGCGTCGCGGGGCCAAGGTCGTGGCGATCGATCCCTACCGCAGCCTCTCGGCGGAGAAGTGCAGCCAGCACGTGGCGCTGCTGCCGGGCACCGACGGCGCGCTCGCGCTCGGCATGATGCACGTGCTGATCGCCGAGGACTTGATCGACCTTGACTACGTCGCGAAGTACACCGTCGGCTACGAGGCGCTGCGCCAACGGGTTCTCGAGCGCTATTCCCCGGAGTGGGCCGCGCGCGCCTGCGGCCTGAGCGTCGGCGAGGTGGTGCAGCTCGCGCGCGACTACGGCCGCACGAGGCCGGCGGCGATCCGGCTCAACTACGGCATGCAGCGCCACGCCGGGGGCGGTATCGCAGCGCGCACCATCGCCTGTCTCCCCGCCTTGATCGGGGCCTGGCGCGAGCCCGCCGGCGGGATCGTGCTCACCACCGCCGATTTCTATCGCTTCGACCACGCCGCGCTGGAGCGTCCCGACCTCCTCGCCGGGAGGCGTCCGCGCGTCATCAACCAGTCGAAGCTCGGCGACGCGCTCACCTCGGCCGAGCCGCCGGTGCGCGCGATCGTGGTCTACAACAACAACCCGGTCGCGGTGTGCCCGGACTCCGACAAGGTGATCGCGGGGTTCTCGCGCGAGGATCTGTTCACCGTGGTGATGGACCACTTCCAGACCGACACCGCGGATTACGCCGACATCGTGCTTCCCGCGACCACTCAGCTCGAGCATTACGACGTGCACAAGTCGTACGGGCACCTCTACGTGCTCGGCAACAACCCCGCCATTGCGCCGGTGGGCGAGTCGCTGCCGAATTCGGAGGTGTTCCGCCGGCTCGCCGCGCGCATGGGCTTCGACGAGCCGTGCTTCCGCGATTCCGACGAGGATATATGCCGCACGGCGCTCGGCTCGCACTTTGACTGGAACGAGCTCAAGCAGCGCGGGTGGCAGCGCCTGTCGAAGCCCGAGCGCTTCGCCCCGTTCGCGCAAGGCGGCTTCCCCACGCCGTCGGGCAAGTGCGAGCTCTACAGCTCGGTGCTCGAGAAGCAGGGCGTCGACCCTCTGCCTTTCTACAATCCGCCCGCAGAGGTGGCTGACGAAGCGCTGGCGGGGCGTTTCCCGCTCGCCTTCATCTCGCCGCCGGCGCGCCACTTCCTCAACTCGTCGTTCGCCAACCTTGCGCGCTTCAGAGAGTTCGAGCGCGAGCCGCATCTGGACATGCATCCAGACGACGCCGCGGCGCGCGGTATCCGCGAAGGCGACCGCGTGCGCGTGTTCAACGCCCGCGGCGGCTACACGCTCAGGGCGCGCGTCAACGGCAAGCCGCGCCGCGGCGTGGTGGTCGCGCCCTCGGTATGGTGGAAGAAGTACGCGCGCGACGGCGGCAACGCCAACAACGTCACCTCGCAACGCACCACCGACCTCGGCGGCGGCGCCACGTTCTACGACTGCCGCGTGCAGGTCGAGCGTGTCGACGCATCTCTTCCTTAGCCCGCAGCTCGGGCGCTACGGCTTTCCAGAAGGCCATCCGCTGTCCGTAGACCGGCAGGGCGCGTTCTGGCGCCGCGCCCGCGCGACTGGCCTCGACCGCAAGGTGACGCTGGCTGAGTCTCCCGCAGCGCCAAGAGAAGCCATCCTGCGTTTTCATACTGCCGAATACATAGACCGTGTCGTCGCTGCCTCGCGCCAGGGCAGCGGCTACCTCGACTACGGCGACACGCCGGCGTTCCCCGGCTGCTACGAGATCGCCGCGCACGTGGTCGGAGCCGCCCTCGAGGGCGCGCGCCGCATCATGGCGGGCGATGCGCGACGCACTTTTCAGCCGATCGGCGGGCTGCACCACGCCAGGCGCGGCGGCGCTGCCGGCTTCTGCGTGTTCAACGACCCCGGCGTCCTGATCGAGGCGCTGCGGGCCGAACACGGCTTGCGCCGCGTCGCGTACGTCGACATCGACGTGCATCACGGCGACGGCGTGTTCTACGAGTTCGAGCACGACCCCGACGTCGTCTGCGTCGACATTCACGAGGACGGGCAGTTTCTCTATCCCGGCACCGGCAGCGTTCACGAGACCGGCTGCGGCGCGGCCGAGGGCACCAAACTCAACCTGCCGCTCGCGCCGGGCTCGGGCGATCGGGAGTTTCTGCGCGCGTGGGAGAAGGCCGAGGGCTTCGTCGACCGGGCACGTCCCGAGCTCGTCATCCTGCAATGCGGCGCCGACGGTCTCGCCGGCGACCCGCTCGCCGACCTCCGCCTCACGGCCGCCGCGCACGCGCATGTCGCGCGGCGCCTGGTCGCGCTTGCCGAGCGCCACGCCCGCGGCCGTCTGATGGCGTTCGGCGGCGGCGGCTACAGCCTGGAAAATCTCTCGGCGGCCTGGTGCGCGGTCCTCGAGGTGCTGGTTGAGCCGCGCTAGCGCCCTGCGCCGGGTCGCGCGCTTCCTGCTCCCGTACCGGGCGCGCGTGGCGGTCGCGCTCGCGGCGCTGGTGGTCGCCGCCGCCTGCTGGCTCGCCCTCGGCCAGGGCGTGAAGCACGTCATCGACGGCGGCTTCGCCGGCGGCGAGCCCCGGGCGCTCGACCAGGCGCTCGCCGGAGTGCTCGGCATCGCCGCGGTGCTGGCGCTCGCCACGTGGCTGCGCTTCTACCTGATGATGAGCCTGGGCGAGCGCGTGGTGACCGACCTGCGCCGCGCGGTGTTCGGACACCTGCTCGGCCTCGAGCCGGCGTTCTTCGAGGCGACGCGCACCGGCGAGGTCATCTCGCGCCTGACCAACGATGCGACGCTGCTTCAGCAGGTGATCGGCTACGGCCTGTCGATGTTCCTGCGCAACGCGCTCATGATGGCCGGTGCCGCCGCGATGCTGTTCGTGACGAGCTGGAAGCTCGCCGCGCTGGTGCTGGTGGGCGTGCCGGCGACGCTGCTGCCGATCCTGCTGCTCGGCCGGCGCGTGCGCCGGCTCTCGCGCGCGAGCCAGGACCGCGTCGCCGAAGTGTCGGCCTACGTCGACGAGGCGGTGCACGAGATTCGCACCGTGCAGGCGTACGTGCACGAGGACGCCGATCGCGCGAGCTTCGGACGCTACGCCGAGGCGGCCTACCGCGCGGGCGTGGCGCGCGTGCGGCAGAAGGCCTGGCTCATCTCGTCGGTCATGCTGATCGCCTTCAGCGCGGTCGGGGTCATCATGTGGATCGGCGGACACGACGTGTTTGCCGGGCGCATCAGCGCCGGAGAGCTCTCCGCGTTCGTGTTCTACGCCGCGATGCTCGCCGCGGGCGCCGGCACGGTGGCCGAGGTTTGGGGCGAGCTGCAGCGCGCCGCTGGCGCCGCCGAGCGGCTGGTGGACCTCCTCGACACAGTGCCGAGCATCGTAGCCCCACCATTGCCAATCCTTGTGCCCCAAGTCGGCAAGGCACGGGCGATCGAATTCGATGAAGTGAGCTTCGCCTACCCTTCGCGTCCCGGCGCTCCGGCGCTGCATCGCTTCGGGCTGAGCATCGCGGCGGGCGAGCGCGCCGCGCTGGTCGGTCCGTCCGGCGCCGGCAAATCGACGCTGTTCGCGCTGCTGCTTCGCTTCTACGACCCGCAGCGCGGGGCGGTGCGCATCGACGGCGTCGACCTGCGCGACATGGACCCGCGCGTCGCGCGCGGCCTGGTCGCGGTGGTGCCGCAGGATCCGGTGATCTTCGCCGCGAGCGTGCTCGACAACGTGCGCTACGGCAGCCCCGGCGCCGGACGCGACGAGGTGCTCGCCGCCTGCGAGCGGGCCTTCGCGCTCGAGTTCATCGAGCGCCTGCCGCAGGGGCTCGATACCGCGCTCGGCGAGCGCGGCGTCACGCTCTCCGGCGGGCAACGCCAGCGCCTTTCGATCGCGCGCGCGCTGCTCGCCGACCGCCCGATCCTGCTGCTGGACGAAGCGACGAGCTCGCTCGACGCCGCGAGCGAGCTCGTGGTGCAGCGCGCGCTCGAGGCGCTGGAAAAGGGCCGCACGACCCTCGCGATCGCGCACCGACTCGCCACGGTGCAGCATGCCGACCGCATCATCGTCATGGAGCGGGGCACGATCGTAGCCGAAGGCAGCCATGCGGAGCTCATGCGCGAGGGCGGGCTGTACGCGCGGCTCGCCTCGCTCCAGTTCCTGGGCGACCTGGGCGCGCGCAACATCGAGCGCGCGGCGTAGCTTGCGCGCACTGCTCGTTCTAATGCTGGCCGCGGTTCTGCCGGCACATGCGGAAACCGTCAAGGTCGGCTCCAAGCGCTTTACCGAGTCCTACATCCTCGGCGAGTTGCTCGCGCGCGCCGCCGGCGGTGAGCACAAGCCAGGGCTGGGCAATACCGCGATTCTCTACGAAGCGCTGAAAAACGGCGCCGTGGACGTCTATCCCGAGTACACGGGCACCATCGCGCGCGAAATCCTCAAGACCGAGGAGAGCCTCGATCTCGCGCAGCTGAACCGGCGGCTGCAGCCGCTCGGGCTCGCGGTTTCCGTGCCGCTGGGCTTCAGCAACAGCTACGCGCTGGGCACGCGGTTGCCGCTGAGGACGATTTCCGAGCTGGCGAAGCGGCCCGAGGCCCGCATCGGCCTGTCGCACGAGTTTCTCGGCCGGCGCGACGGCTGGCCGGGCCTCAAGCAGGCGTATCGCTTGCCGCAAACGCCGCGCGGCCTGGATCACGGCCTCGCGTATGAAGCGCTCGCCGCCGGCGAGCTCGACGTGATCGACCTCTATTCCACCGACGCGAAGATCGAGCGCTACCGCATCGGCGTGCTCCAGGACGACCGGCATTTCTTTCCGTCCTACGACGCGGTGCTTCTTTACCGCGCCGACGCGCCGAAGCGATTCCCGGAGGCTTTCGCCGCGTGGAAGAAGCTCGAAAACCGGATCGACAACGCCACGATGGTGCGCCTCAATGCCCAGGCGGAGATCGACAAGGTGCCCTTCGCGCAGGTCGCCGCGGAATATCTTGGAGGCGACAAAGGGGGACGGCGCTCGTTCTGGTCGGCTTTGTTCGCGCCGGACTTCGGGCGCCTGCTGGCGCAGCACCTCGCGCTGGTGTTCGCCTCGCTCGCCGCCGCGATCCTGGTCGGGGTGCCGCTCGGCATGGTCGCGGCGCGGCAACGCTGGCTCGAGCAGCCCGTGCTCGTCGCCACCGGCCTGGTCCAGACCATCCCATCGCTCGCGCTGCTCGCGTTCCTGATACCGCTGACCGGAACCATCGGCGTGTGGCCCGCGCTCATCGCCCTGTTCCTGTACGCGCTGCTGCCCATCACGCGCAATGCCCACGCCGGCCTCGTCCAGGTACCGCGGGGATTGATCCAATCCGGCACCGCGCTTGGCCTGACGCCTTCCCAGATCCTCAGGCACGTGAAGCTGCCGCTCGCGCTGCCCACGATCATGGCCGGCATCAAGACCTCGGCGGTGATCAACGTGGGCACCGCGACCATCGCCGCGTTCATCGGTGCGGGCGGCTTCGGCGAGCGCATCTCGCAGGGCCTGGCTCTGAACGATCACGCGGTGCTGCTCGCGGGCGCGCTGCCCGCCGCCGCGCTCGCGCTCGCGGTCCACGGCCTGTTCGAGGCGATCGAGCGCTCGCTGTGGCGGTTGCCAAGGTAGAATCCGCCCACCTTTTTCCCGGAGAAGGTCCCTACATGCTGATCGGAGTTCCGCGCGAAACCGCGGCGGGCGAGAAGCGCGTCGCCACCGTTCCCGACGTCGTCGAGAAGCTGGTCAAGCTCGGGTTCAGGGTCGCGGTCGAATCGGGCGCAGGCGACGCTGCGAACTTCCCCGACGAAGCGTACCGCGCGGCCGGGGCGGAGATCGCCGACGCGGCGCGCATCTGGGAAGGCGCGGACATCGTGTTCAAGGTGCGCGCTCCCAGCATGGCCGAAGTCGCGCGCATGCGCGAAGGCGCCACCCTGGTGAGCTTCATCTGGCCGGCGCAGAACCCGGAGCTGCTGCAGGCGCTCGCGGGGAGGAAGGCCACGGTGCTCGCGATGGACAGCGTGCCGCGCATCTCGCGCGCGCAAAAGCTCGACGCGCTGTCGTCGATGGCGAACATCGCGGGCTACCGCGCGGTGATCGAGGCCGCTCACGCCTTCGGGCGCTTCTTCACCGGGCAGATCACCGCCGCGGGCAAGGTGCCGCCGGCGAAGGTGTTCATCATCGGCGCCGGCGTGGCGGGCCTCGCGGCGATCGGCGCGGCCTCGGGCCTCGGCGCGATCGTGCTCGCCAACGACACCCGGCCGGAAGTCGCCGACCAGATCAAGTCGCTCGGCGGCGAGTTCGTCGGCGTGGACTACGTGGAGGAGGGCTCCGGCGCCGGCGGCTACGCCAAGGTCATGAGCGAGGGCTTCCAGAAAGCCCAGCGCGAGGTATTCGCGGCGCAGGCGAAAGTAGTCGACGTGATCATCACCACCGCGCTCATCCCGGGCAAGCCCGCCCCCAAGCTGATCACCGCCGAGATGGCGCGCTCGATGCGTCCCGGCAGCGTGATCGTGGATCTCGCCGCGGAGCAGGGCGGCAACTGCGAGCTGACCGAGCCGGGGCAGCTCGTGGTGAGGCACGGCGTCTCCATCATCGGCTACACCGACCTTCCCAGCCGGCTCGCCAAGCAGTCGAGCACGCTTTACGCCACCAATCTGCTGCGCTTGAGCGAAGAGCTGTGCAAGGCGAAGGACGGCAAATTCAACGTCAACATGGACGACGAGGTGATCCGCGGCACGACGGTGATCAAGGATGGCAACGTCACCTGGCCGCCGCCCGCGCCCAAGCTCTCCGCCGCGCCGCCCGCCAAACCGGCGGCCGCAAAACCCGCCGTACCTGAAAAAGGAAAAGCCAAGCATGGAAGCGCGGGTGCGCCCGCCTCGGCAAGGGCAACGGCGATCGCGTTCTTGGTCGCAGCTGCGCTCTTTGGGTTCCTGGGCGCCTACGCCCCGCCGGCGTTTCTCGCCCACTTCACCGTGTTCGTGCTGGCCTGTTTTGTCGGCTACATGGTGATCTGGAACGTGACGCCCGCACTCCACACGCCGCTCATGAGCGTGACCAACGCGATCAGCAGCATCATCGCGATTGGCGCGCTGGTGCAGGTTGCGCCCTTCCAGCCGGGGGCAGGCGCCGCCGACCGGCCCACGGCGTGGATCGTCGGGCTGGCGGTGGTGAGCATCGCGCTCGTCGCGGTCAACATGTTCGGCGGCTTCGCCGTGACGCAGCGCATGCTGCAGATGTTCCGGAAGTAGGGCGCCGCCATGTCCCCGACGCTCCTGACGGCGTCCTACCTCGCGGCGACGATCCTGTTCGTGCTCAGTTTGGGAGGCCTTTCCAGCCCGGAGACCTCTCGCCGCGGCAACCTCTACGGGATGATCGGCATGGCGATCGCGGTGCTCGCCACGGTGCTCGGCCCGCAAGTCACGCGCACCGCCTATCCGTGGATCCTCGGCGCGATGGCGCTCGGTGCCACGATCGGGCTGTACGCCGCGCGCGTCGTGAAGATGACGCAGATGCCCGAGCTGGTCGCGCTGATGCACAGCCTGGTGGGCCTTGCCGCGGTGCTGGTCGGCTACGCGAACTACATCGACCCGGCGGCAAGCGCCGGCTTCCAGGGCGCCGAGAAGACCATTCACGAGCTCGAGATCTACATCGGCGTGCTCATCGGCGCGGTGACCTTCTCCGGCTCGCTCATCGCCTTCGGCAAGCTCTCCGCCCGGATCAGCGGGAAACCGGTGCTGCTCCCCGGACGCCACTGGATCAACCTCGCCGGCCTGCTGGTGGTTCTGTGGTGCGGCGGCTGGTTCGTCGGCGCGCACCCGGTCGACGAAGGCCTGAAGCCGCTCGCGATCATGACCGTCATCGCGCTCCTCTTCGGCGTCCACATGGTGATGGCGATCGGCGGCGCCGACATGCCGGTGGTGGTCTCGATGCTGAACAGCTACTCGGGATGGGCGGCGGCCGCGACCGGCTTCATGCTGAGCAACGACCTCCTGATCGTCACCGGGGCGCTCGTCGGCTCGAGCGGCGCGATCCTCTCGTACATCATGTGTCGGGCGATGAACCGCAACTTCGTCAGCGTCATCGCCGGCGGGTTTGGAACCGGGGGCGGAGCACCCGCAGCCTCGGGTGCGGCACCGGCGGGCGAGGTCCAACCCGTTTCTGCAAGCGAAACGGCCGAGCTGCTGCGCGGCTCCAAGAACGTCATCATCGTTCCCGGCTACGGCATGGCGGTGGCGCAGGCGCAGCACGCCGTCTACGAGATCACCAGGCTGCTGCGGGAGAAGGGGGTGAACGTGCGCTTCGGCATCCACCCGGTGGCCGGCCGCATGCCCGGCCACATGAACGTGCTGCTGGCGGAGGCGAAGGTGCCCTACGACATCGTGATGGAGATGGACGAGATCAACCAGGACTTCGCGGACACCGACGTCGCCATGGTGATCGGCGCCAACGACATCGTGAACCCGGCGGCGCAGGAGGATCCATCGAGCCCGATCGCCGGGATGCCGGTGCTCGAGGTGTGGAAGGCGAAAAACTCGATCGTCATGAAGCGCAGCATGGCCTCGGGCTACGCCGGCGTCGACAATCCGCTCTTCTACAAGGACAACAACCGGATGCTCTTCGGCGACGCCAAGAAGATGCTGGACGAGGTGCTGGGCGCGCTGAAGGCCTGAGGTAGTAGGCTGAGCGTCCAGACGCTAGACTCGGGCCGGTGACCTCGCTCAGGCGCGTGGCGCGCTCGGCGCGCGAGTTCCTCTCCCGCAAGCTCGAGCCCGATGCGCTGAAGATCGGCGTGTCGGCGCGCCTGTTCCACCCGCAGCCCGACGCCAAGGGCATCCAGTCGAAAACGCTGCAGTACCTCGAGCAGTCGGTGGCGCACTGGGTCATGTCGCGCGACGTGCTGGTCTTCATGGTGCCGACCGTGGACAAGGACGGACTGATCCATCGCAGCGAGGTGCGCCTCGCCGACTACGCGCGCGTGCTCGACGGCCTGGTGCTGCAGGGCGGCGCCGACGTGAGCCCTTCGTCGTACGGCGAGGCGCCGCTCGATCCGCAGTGGGCCGGCGACCGGTTGCGCGACGTCTACGAGATGGAGCTGGTGCACGAGTTCATCGAGGCGGGCAAGCCCGTGCTGGGCATTTGCCGCGGCGCGCAGCTCATCAACGTGGCCTTCGGCGGCACGCTGTACCAGGACATCCGCACGCAGCTTCCCGAGTCGCAGGTACACGTGACCGACGCCTACGAGAAGCACCGCCACGCGATCCGCTTCGAGCCCGGCTCGGGCCTTTCGCGCCTGTACCGCGGCGCACAGCAGCCGGTAGTGACCTCGATCCACCACCAGTCGATCAGGGCGCTCGGCCGCGGCCTGCACGTCGAGGCCTGGTCCGAGCCCGACGGCGTGGTCGAGGCGATCCGCGGCCAAGGCAAGGGCTACGTGTTCGCGGTGCAGTGGCATCCGGAATTCCACCATCCGGGGGACCAGGCGACGCTCGACAGCGCGCCGATCCTCGAGGAATTCCTCGAGGCGGCGCGCGCCGGCTGATGGCGACCGAGTACCTTCCGCGGCTGCCGCTCGCATTCTCGCAGGCGGCGCTTTTCGGCGCCCTGGTCATCGTGGGCCTCGCCGCCGGCGAAGCGCTGCGCCGCTACGCCTCGCTGCCGCGCATCACCGGATACGTGCTCGCCGGCGCCGCGCTCGGCCCGCACGCGCTCGGCCTGATCAGCGACGACATGCTGTTCGACCTGCGTCCGCTGGTCGACCTGTCGGTCGGCCTGATCGTGTTCGAGCTCGGCTTCCGCCTCGACTTCAAGTGGCTGCGCGCGAACCGCTGGCTCCTCGTCACCGCGATCGGCGAGGCGCTGTTCTCGTTCCTCGGCATCTTCGCGGTGATGGTGGCGTTCGACTTCCGGCCGGTGCTCGCCGCGATGGCGGCGGCGGTCGGCACCGCGACCTCGCCCGGCACGGTGCTGCTGGTGGCCCACGACCTGCGGGCGCAGGGACAGATCACCGAGCGGCTGCTGCTCTTCACCGCCGTGAACAGCGCGTTCGCCTACGTGCTGCTCACCCTGCTGCTCCCGTTCCTGCATTTCGAGCACCAGGCGAGCTGGCAGCAGGCGTTCTTCCACCCGCTGTACCTGCTGTGGGGCTCGCTGGTGGCGGGCTGGCTTGCCTGTATCCTGATGCTGCGCCTGGCCGCGTGGCTGGGCAAGAGCGAGGAGCGGCAGTTCATTCTCATGGTCGGAATGGTGGTCGTGACCGTCGGCATCGCGCACGCGCTCAAGCTTTCGGTGAGCCTCGCCCTGCTGACGCTCGGCATGCTGGCGCGCAACCTCGACCGCGGCTACGCCGTGCTGCCGGTGCACTTCGGGCACGGCTCGCAGCTCTTCTTCGTGATCCTGTTCGTGCTGGTCGGCGCGAGCCTCTCGTTCTCGGCGTTCAGCGCCGCGGCGGCGGCGCCGGTGGCGGCGCTGATCCTGGTGCGCTTCCTCGGCAAGGGCGTCGCGCTGCTCGGCTTTGGCCCCCTTTCCGGCATCCGCCCCGGCGGCGCCGGCCTGCTCGCGCTCGGGCTGCTCCCGCTCTCGGGCTCGGCGGTGGTGATGGTGCGCGACACCACGCTACTGTATCCCGCGTTCGGCCGGGAGCTTGCCGCGGTGGTGCTCTCCGCGGTGGTGATCCTCGAGCTGATCGGACCGCTCGCCACCCAGTTCGCCCTGCGCCGGGCGCGGGAGGCGCATCCCGATGGATGAGCTCGCCTTCGGCGCGTCGGCGCCTCTCACCGTGGGCGTCGAGCTCGAGCTGCAGCTCGTGCGGCCGCACGATTTCGACCTGGCGCGCGATGCGGACGAGCTCCTGCGCCGGCTCGGCAAGCGCAAGCTTCCGGGCGCGGTAAAGCCCGAAATCACCGAGAGCATGGTGGAGCTGAACAGCTCGGTGCATGCGAGCGCGGCGACCCTCGTCGATGAATTGGAGACAGTCCGCGATGCCGTGCTGCAGGACGCACGCGTGCTCAACGTGCGCATCGCCGGCGGCGGCTCGCACCCGTTCCACGACTGGGCCGACCGCCGCATCTACCCGACCGAGCGCTTCATGCACGTGGTCGAGCGCTACGGCTACCTCGCCAAGCAGTTCACCGTCTTCGGCCAGCACATCCACATCGGCTGCGCCAGCGGCGACGACGCGGTGTTCCTCGCGCATGTCCTGACGCGCTACGTGCCGCACTTCATCGCGCTCTCGGCGGCCTCGCCCTTCTACCAGGGCGAGGACACCTCGTTCCAGTCCTCGCGCCTCACCGCGGTCAGCGCGTTTCCGCTCGCCGGCCACATCCCGTTCGTGCGCGACTGGGCCGAGTTCCTCGAGTACTTCATGCGCATGAAGGGGTTCGGCATCGTCGCCAGCATGAAGGACTTCTACTGGGACATCCGCCCCAAGCCCGAGTACGGCACCATCGAGATCCGGGTGTGCGACACCCCGCTGACCGTGCGTCGCGCGGCGCTGCTCGCCGCCTACGCCCAGGCGCTCGCGGCATGGCACCTCGAGGAGCGCCCGCTCGAGCCTTCGCGCACCACCTACCTCGTGAACAGCCACAACCGCTTCGAGGCCTGCCGCTACGGCCTGCGCGGCACCATGGTCGATCCGTACGCCAGCCGCAAGACCGCCATCGGCGAGGACATTCTCGCGACGATGGCGAAGATCGCGCCCCACGCCGCGCGCCTGGGCTGCGGCGCGCTGGTGCACGAGCTGGCGGCCGGCGTGCGCGCCGGCGATTCCGATGCCGCCTGGCTGCGCGCCCGCCACGCCGCGCGGGGCTCGCTCGCCGACGTGGTGCGCGAAGCCTGCACGCGATGGGAAAAAACCGGGTAAACCGGAATACACGGACGCTTCAGACTGTTCTAGAATCCGCCGCAAGCTCGCCCGGGGGCAGGACAACAGGATGGCGAGCGTCCACTAGATAACCTCACCGAAGGAAGGAGGAGTGATGAACACCCAGCAAGACAAGCCGCAAGCCGCGCGCCGCAAGTTCCTGACGGGCGCCGCCGGCGCCGCAGCAGGCACTGCCGCGCTCGGTTTCCCGATGATCGCCAAGGCGCAGGGACCGATCTCGATGCGCTGGCAGAGCACCTGGCCGGCGAAGGACATCTTCCACGAGTACGCGGGCGACTTCGCGAAGAAGGTGAACGACATGACCGGCGGCGACCTCAAGATCGAGGTGCTGCCGGCCGGCGCGGTGGTTCCGGCCTTCGGCCTGCTCGATGCGGTGTCCAAGGGCACCCTCGACGGCGGCCACGGCGTGCTCGTGTATCACTACGGCAAGCAGAACGCGCTCGCGCTGTGGGGCTCGGGGCCGGCGTTCGGCATGGACGCGAACCAGCTCCTCTCCTGGCACAAATACGGCGGTGGCAAGGAGCTGCTGCTCAAGCTCTACACCTCCATCGGCGCGAACGTGGTGTCGTTCCCGTACGGCCCGATGACCACGCAGCCGCTCGGCTGGTTCAAGAAGCCGATCACCAAGGTCGACGACTTCAAGGGCATGAAGTTCCGCACCGTGGGCATCTCGATCGACGTGTTCACCGGCATGGGCGCGGCGGTCAACGCACTGCCTGGCGGCGAGATCGTCCCGGCGATCGACCGCGGCCTGCTCGACGGCGCCGAGTTCAACAACGCGAGCTCCGACCGCATCCTCGGCTTCCCCGACGTGTCGAAGGTCTGCATGCTGCAGAGCTTCCACCAGAACGCCGAGCAGTTCGAGATCATGTTCAACAAGACCAAGTTCGACGCGCTGCCGGCGAAGATGAGGGCGATCATCGAGAACGCAGTCGAGGCGGCCTCGCAGGATCTGTCCTGGAAGGCGATCGACCGCTATTCGAAGGACTACGTCGAGATGCAGACCAAGGACAAGGTGCGCTTCTACAAGACGCCCGACTCGATCCTCTCGCGCCAGCTCGAAACCTACGACGCGGCGGCGAAGAAGCGCTCCGACAACGCGCTGTTCCGCGAGATCGAGGAGTCGCAGAAGAAGTTCGCCGAGCGCGTGGTGAAGTGGGACCTCGACACCAACGTCAGCCGGCGCATGGCCTACAACCACTACTTCGGCAAGCCTGCTGCGGGCAAAAAAGCCTGAGTACCTAAACGGAGAAAGGCGCCATCCGGGCTGACCGGGTGGCGCTTCTTTTTTCAGCATGAATGCTCAAACCTACCTGCGCTTCGCCGACCGTCTCAGCACCTGGTCGGGCAAGACTTTCGCCTGGCTGATCGTGATCCTGATGCTGGTGGTTTCGGTCGAGGTCTTCAAGCGCTACATCCTCAACGCGCCGACGGCGTGGATCTTCGACCTGGATGCGATGCTCTACGGCACGCTCTTCATGATGTGCGGCGCGTACACGCTGTCGCAGGACGGCCACGTGCGCGGCGACTTTCTTTACACCAACATGCGCCCGCGGACGCAGGCGAGCTTCGACCTCGCGCTGTATATCCTGTTCTTCATCCCGGGGATCATCGCGCTGATCTATGCCGGCTACTACTACGCCGGAGACTCGTGGCGCATCGGCGAGCGCTCGAACGTCACTTACGAGGGGCCGCCGGTGGCTCCGTTCAAGACCGTGATCCCGATCGCCGGCGTGCTGGTCATGCTGCAGGGCATCGCCGAGATCATCCGCTGCATCGACTGCCTGCGCACCGGCGCCTGGGCTGAGCGCACGAAGGACGTCGAGGAGATCGACGTGGTCGAGGAGCAGCTGGCGCACAGCGAGTTCGTGGACGAGGAATCGCGCCGCGCCGCGATCGAGCAGGCGCATAACATCGACGAGGCCGCGCACCAGCGCTCGGGGACCAAGCTATGAGCGACCCGGCGCTCGGACTCACTATGCTGGTGCTGATCGTGGCGGCGATCATGATGGGCTTTCCGACCGCCTTCACCATGATGGGCCTCGGCATGGTGTTCGGCTACCTCGCCTTCTACCGGCCCGACCATCACTGGCTGCAGAACGAGGTGTTCGACCTGTTCGTGCAGCGCACCTACGGCGCGATGAACAACGAGACGCTGCTCTCGATCCCGCTGTTCGTGTTCATGGGCTACGTCATCGAGCGCGCCGCGCTGGTCGACAAGATGTTCTTCAGCGTGCAGCTTGCCTTCCGCAGGGTGCCCGCGTCGCTCGCGGTCACCACGCTGCTGGTGTGCGCGTTCTGGGGCATCGCCTCCGGCATCGTCGGCGCGGTGGTGGTGCTGATGGGCGTGATCGCGATGCGGCCGATGCTCTCGGCGGGCTACGACGTGCGGCTCGCCTCCGGCGTGATCACCGCCGGCGGCACGCTCGGCATCCTGATCCCGCCGTCGGTGATGCTGATCGTGTACGCGGCGGTCGCCGGCCAGTCGATCGTCAAGCTGTACGCCGCGGCGATGCTGCCGGGATTCTTCCTGACCGCGCTCTACCTCATCTATATCGTCGGCTGGGCCCTGATCAGCCCGAAAATCGCGCCCAAGCTTCCTCCCGATCGGTACAAGGTAGACGTGCCCGCGTGGCTGAAGTCGCTCGAACGCGGACGGGCACAGCGCGTGCTCGGCGGCCTGTTCGGCGCGCTGCTGCGCCCCGGCGCGGCGCCCGCGGGCACGACCTACTTCACGGTCGTGAAAAACGCGCTAGCCGCATCGATTCCGGTCGTGCTCACCCTGGCGCTGTTCGCCGCCGCTTGGTGGTACGTGGTGATCCACAACGCGCCGGAGGCGGCTCCCGCGCCTACCAAGCCCGCCGCAGTGCAGGAGGCGCCCGCCACGCTGCCCGAGCCGCCGGGCGCCGCGCCTCAGGGCGAGAAGGAAGGGGGCCTGCAGGAGCTTGGCACGGCCGAAGCGCAGGTGGAAGGCGGCGCCCCGGCCAGGGAAAGCGGGATGCCGGAAGAGGTGGGCTCGCTGCAGGCGTTGCCCGTCGAGGGCGCCGGCCAGGTGCCGGAGAACTTTTACGCCTGGTTCTGGGGGCTTGCTGTGCTCTCGGCGCTCGTGCTGCTGGTCTACTACCTGCGGATGGACGGCGAACAGCTCGAGATCCTCAAGCTGCTGGTCGAATCGGTGATGCCGCTCGGCGTGCTCACCTTCATCGTGCTGGCGGTGATCCTGTTCGGCATCACCACGGCCTCGGAGTCGGCCGGCATCGGCGCGGCCGGCGCGCTCTACCTCGCCGGCATGTCGAAGTATCCGCGCCGCGTACTGTGGTCCAGCCTGGTCGGCCTCCTGATCGGCGGCGGCCTGGGCATGATGCGCGCCGACGTCGTCACGGTCATCGTCTCCGCCTCGCTCGGCGCGGTGTTCGCCGGCACTGCGCTGCCGTGGGCGTGGGACCTTGCCACGAACAAGCGGCTGCTGCGCACCATCAAGGAATCGACCTTCCTTACGGCGAAGACCACCGCGATGGTGTGCTGGCTGTTCGTCGGCTCGGCGCTGTTCTCGGCGGTGTTCGCGCTGCACGGCGGCCAGCAGCTGATCGAGAAATGGGTGCTGAGCATGAACCTGACGCCGCTTCAGTTCATGATCGTGGCGCAGGCCATCATCTTCATCCTAGGCTGGCCGCTCGAGTGGACCGAGATCATCGTCATCTTCGTGCCGATCTTCATTCCGCTGCTCACGCACTTCAACGTCGACCCGATCCTGTTCGGCACCATGGTGGCGGTGAACCTGCAGGCGGCGTTCCTGTCGCCGCCGGTGGCAATGTCGGCCTTTTACCTGAAGGGCGTCTCGCCGCCGCACGTCACGCTGAACCAGATCTTCGCCGGCATGATGCCGTACATGGTCATCGTCATCATTTGCCTGGCGATCATGTACGTCTGGCCGGGGATGACGCTGTGGCTGCCGGAGTTCCTCTACGGGCGCTGACCCGACGGTCCCGGCCGCGCTGACCGCGAGCGACGCGGCGCGCCGCATCCGCGAGGGTCTGCTCACCTCGGAGGAGCTGGTGCAGTCCTGCCTCGAGCGCATCCGCGACGTCGAGCCGAAGGTGCAGGCTTGGACCTTCCTCGACGAGAAGCACGCGCTCGAGCAGGCGCGCGCCGCCGACGAGCGCAAGCGCTCGGGCAAGCCGATCGGGTCGCTGCACGGCGTGCCGGTCGGCCTGAAGGACATCATCGACACCGCCGACATGCCGACCGAGAACGGCTGCGCGCTGCACAAGGGGCGCGCGCCGCGCACGGACGCGGCGGTGGTGACCATGCTGCGGGCCGCGGGGGCGGTGATGCTCGGCAAGACCGTGACCACCGAGTGCGCCTATTTCTCGCCCGGCAAGACGCGCAACCCGCACAACCCCGAGCACACCCCCGGCGGCTCGTCGAGCGGCTCGGCCGCGGCGGTCGCCGCGAGCATGGTGCCGCTCGCGCTCGGCAGCCAGACCAACGGCTCGGTGATCCGGCCGGCCGCGTTCTGCGGCGTCTACGGCTACAAGCCCACGCACGGCCTGATCCCGCGCAGCGGGGTGCTGCAGCTCTCGCGCACGCTCGATCACGTGGGCCTCTTCGCCAGGTCGCTGGACGATATCGCGCTGCTCGCCGAGGAGGCGGCGGGCTTTCACGAGGGCGACCCCGATACTCGGCCCCGCGCGCGGGTGCCGTTCCGGGAGGTTTCGAGCGAGACGCCGCCGGTCGAGCCGGTGCTCGCGTTCATCAGGACGCCGCACTGGGACAAGGTCGAGGCGCCAGCGAAGGAAGCCTTCGGCGAGCTGGTCGAGGCGCTCGGCGAGCGCGTGGAGGAGGTCGATCTCTTTCCCTCGGCCGACCGCGCTTGGGACTGGCACAAGACCATCATGGAAACCGAGATGGCGGCGAGCTTCGAGCGCGAGTGGGAGCAGGGGCGCGAGCAGCTTTCGGGGCAGCTACGCTCCCTGATCGAGCGCGGGCGCGAGGTGCGGGCGGTCGACTACAAGCGCGCGGTCGGCGCTGTCGCGCCGGTCGTGGCGAGCCTCGACGATCTGTTCATGGAGCGCTACGACGCGATTCTGACGCCGGCGGCGCCGGGGGTCGCGCCCAAGGGGCTCGACTCGACCGGCGACCCGCGCTTCTGCACGCTCTGGACCCTGCTCGGGATGCCGGCGCTCTCGCTGCCCCTGATGCAGGGCCCGGGCGAGCTGCCGCTCGGCGTGCAGCTCGTCGGCCGCAGGGGCTTCGACGCGCGCCTTATGCGGACAGCGCGCTGGCTGGTCGCGAAGCTGGCCTAGTCGAAAGCGAGTAGCACAGCCGGCGCAGGCGACCGAGCTCGGCCGCTTCGACGAGTTGCCTGAGGAAGCCGATGTTGCGCTCGATCTCCGACTGGTAGGGGTTCGGGCCATCGAAATGGGCTTCGGCAAAGCGGTCCGCGCCGCCGAGCTTCTTCTCGATGCGGGCACGCGCTACGTGCTCGTAGAACCCGGGGGTCTTGACCATGAGATCCGCCGCCGAGGCGTAGCGCACCACCTCGTGCCCGTCGGCGAACCTCTCGCGCGCGATGTTGGCCCAGACGAACTCGGCATAAAGAAAATCGCGGCATTTCTCCAGGTACATGCGATCGGACATCTGGCCGATGAGGTCCGCGGTGCCGACCATCCATCCGAGCATGCGCTCGTGCGGCCTCGCGACCTGGATCTCGTCGAGGTCCATTTCGTAGCCGGTGAAATGCACCAGCCGCGCCGCGAGGCCGGCTTCGGCGCCGAAACCGATCTGCGGCAGGTACGCGGCGGCGAACTCGGCGCTGCGGGTCACGTGCACCTTGGTGAAGACGGCGCCGTTCGCGATGTGGCTCTCGCTTGCACGCCTCACGTAGCCCGTGTCGTGAAGCATCGCGACCAGGACGCCGAGCGCGGCGCGGCGCGGGCCGAGACGCTCGCTCGGCGCGCACACGCGCTCGTGGCCGTCGATCAGCCTGGCCATGGCGAGCGTCATGTCGAGGGTGTGGCGCACGTCGTGGTAAAGCGTGTCGCAGGCGAGGTAGCCGGGAAAGCGCCCCTCGAACAACGCCTGCAGATCGTCGAATGCCCTCGCCACGGCGGTGAAATCGCTTCCCGGATAGCGCGCGGCGAAGAGCGCGACGACCGTATCGCGCACGCGCTGCGGTTCCTCCACGTTCACGCGATTCGTGACGTCGTTCCGGTTGAGCCTGTCGTGCATGGCCTGCGAGATTATCTGCCGGCGAAGAGCGTGGCAATGGGAGTCAAGTACCAATGGGAGCCGGCCGGTAAGCCGGGTTCTGTGCCCGCGGCCGGGTTGCCCCCGCCGCGCCGGCAGCCATTCCTCTGGGCCGTGACTTACGTCACGGCTCTAGCCACCTACCCGCAAGCTTCGGCCGAGCCGGCCTGTAGTGCGCGTGAATTTGTGCACACTGCGCTTGCCTATTTGGTGTTGCTCCGGATGGAGGTTGCCGCGTTTCACCCTCCGGGGTTTGACGCCCGGAGACTCGTCTCTGTGGCCCTCTTCGTCACGTCGCCGTGCCAGGGCGTTACCCTGCATCCCGCTCTGCGGAGCCCGGACTTTCCTCTGTGCTTGCGCACAGCGGCTGCCTGGCCGACTCCCGTTGCAATTTTACCGCCGCAGGCGGACCCTATGAAGTCGTAACTGCACGGAGGTGAATCATGCGAAGGCGCCTCTACTTTCTCCTTCCCGATGTCGAAAGCGCGCGCCATACGGCCGACGATCTGCTGCTCGCGCGCGTGGAAGACCGCCACATGCACTTTCTCGCCAAGCGCGGCACCAATCTTGCCGAGCTGCACGAGGCCGGCTACCTCATCAAGACCGACTTCATGCACGGCGCTGGCGTTGGCCTCGGTCTCGGCACGCTCGGCGGCGCCGCGCTCGGCGCGCTGATCGTGCTCAACCCGATCGAGGGAACGCATCCGCACCCGCTCTGGTTCTTCGTCGCGGTGCTGGCCGGCGCGCTGCTCGGCACCTGGGTGGCGAGCATGGTCGCGGCCTCGGTGCCGAACTCGAAGCTGCGCCAGTTCCAGCACGAGATCGAGGCCGGCAAGGTGCTGCTGATGGTGGACGTGCCTTACGACGCGGTCGACGACATCCGCGGCGTAGTCAATGCGCGGCATCCCGGGGCGGTGCCGGCGGGACAGGTGCGGCCCTATCCTGTTTTTCCCTGAAGTAACGCCTGTCGTCGTAGAAGCCGGAGTGCTCGCTGCCGGGCATCCAGCCGGGGTAGCCGAAGATCGGCAGCGGCGGAAGCGCGCGCGGGTTCGTGCCTGGCTCGAGCGCGGCGAGCCACGCGTGCGCCGCGGTATCCGGATTCGCCGCCGCCGCGACGAAGATCGCCTTGCATGCGATCCCCGGCCAAGGATTCAACGCCTGCTCGAGCGTGGCATGCCCCAGCACGTGGAGCCGGATGCGCTCAAGAACCTGCACGCGCCTTTCCCAGAAGAGCTCCTTCCAGCGAAAGCCGCGCACCAGAGCGATGAGCTCCGCGTCGTCGCATTGCACGATCGCGCCGCCTTCGTCGAGCAGGGTCAGCAGATCGCGCCGGCGGCCGCGCCGGCCGCGCTCGCGCGGAATCTCGTCGGCGTGCAGCGCATTGATCAGCGCCTTGGTCCTGGGAAAGGCGAGCCAGGCGAGCGCGTTGAAGAGATCGTGCAGGTTGTCCGCCCGCGTCTGGACCCGGCCGGTTTCGAAGAGATGCACCTCGTAGTACGGGTCGGAAGGTCCGGGAGGCACGAACCGCACCGGGTGGCCGCTCGCCGTGCGGACATTCAACTCGCGAGAAAAATGATTCAAACGCTCGAGCGAGCGCTCGGCCCCCAGGCGCTCGAGCCAGGGGCGAACCGGGTCGAAGACCGGATGCGCTAGACCAGCTTCCAGGGAAGCGTCTCGCCGGCGCGCAGCGGAACCAGCTCGGCTTCGCCGAACTTCAGCCGCTGCGGCACGGTCCAGTCCTTGCGCGCGAGGGTGACAGTGCCTTGGTTCGGCGGCAATCCGTAGAACTTCGCGCCGAACTCGCTCGCGAAGCCTTCCAGCCGACCCAGCGCGTCGGCTTCGTCGAAGGCGATCGCGTAGAGCTCGAGCGCCGCGTGGCCGGTGTAGACGCCGGCGCAGCCGCAGGCCGCCTCCTTGTCGCCGCGCGGGTGCGGCGCGCTGTCGGTGCCGAGGAAGAACTTCGGGTTGCCGGAAGTCGCGGCCTCGACCAGCGCCTCGCGGTGCTCCTCGCGCTTGAGCACCGGCAGGCAATAGTGATGCGGCCGGATGCCGCCCACGAAGAGCGCATTGCGGTTCATGAGCAGATGATGCGCCGTGATCGTGGCCGCCACGTTGGGCCCGGTGACCTCCACGTACTGCGCCGCCTCGCGCGTGGTGATGTGCTCGAGCACGACCTTCAGGCTTGCAAACCGCTCGACAGTTGGCCCGAGCACTTCCTCGATGAAGGCCTTCTCGCGGTCGAACACGTCGATGGCCGGATCGGTCGATTCGCCGTGGATGAGCAGCGGCATGCCGAGCTCCTCCATCTTCTCCAGCGTGCGAAAACAACGCGACAGGCGCGAGACTCCGGCATCCGAGTGCGTGGTGGCGCCGGCGGGATAGAGCTTCACCCCGTGGACCCGCCCCGAGAGCTTGGCGCGGGCGATCTCCTCCGGCGGGGTGTCGTCGGTGAGATAGAGCGTCATCAGCGGCTCGAACGCCGCGCCATCGGGCAGCGCAGCGAGGATCCGCTCGCGGTAGTCGAGCGCTTCGTACGTCGTGCGCACCGGCGGCTTCAGGTTCGGCATGACGATGGCGCGTGCGAACTCGCGCGCCGCGTCGGCGAGGACCGACGCCATCGCCGGGCCGTCGCGCAGGTGCAGGTGCCAGTCGTCGGGGCGCCTCAGTGTGAGCCGGTCCATCGCTTTCGATTCTACTTCGCTCGAGCCAAGGCCTTTTGATAGAGCCCGCGCTTGGGAAGCCCCGTGATCTTCGCGGCCAGCCTCGCCGCCTCGCTCGGCGACATGGCTTCGAGCAGCGCCTCGAGGATCCGATCCGCGTCCGCCGCTTGCGGCGTCCTCGGCTGGCCGGCAGCGACGACCAGAACGAATTCGCCCTGCATGCGTTGCGGCTCGGCGCGCAGCCAGGCGGCGGCGTCGCCGAGCTTCATTCGCGCCATTTCCTCGAATTTCTTCGTGAGTTCGCGGCCGATCGCAATCTCGCGCTCGGGCCCGAATCGCGCTCCGAGGTCCTGCACGGTCTCGAGAATGCGGTGCGGCGCTTCGTACACGATCAGCGGACAGTCGACCTCGAGCGCCTCAAGGGCCTTTCTGCGGGCTGCGGCGGAAGCGGGCAGGAAGCCGGCAAACAGAAATCGGTCGGCGGCGAAGCCCGCGGCGGAAAAAGCTGCGGCCGCCGCGCTCGGGCCGGGCACCGGGCTCACCTTGATGCCGGCGCGGTGCGCCGCCTCGACCAGCAGCGCGCCCGGGTCGGACAGCGCCGGCGTGCCGGCGTCGCTCACCAGGGCCAGTTTCTTTCCTTCCTTGAGCAGATTCAGCAGCTTGCCCGAGGCGGCGCGCTCGTTGTGCTGGTGCAGCGCGACGGTCGGCGTCGCGATGCCGTAGCGCGCGAGCAGCGTGCGCGTTGTGCGCGTGTCCTCGCACGCCACGAGGTCGGCGCCGCGCAGCACCTCGAGCGAGCGCGCGCTTGCATCGGCGAGGTTGCCGATCGGCGTGGCTACGACGAACAGGATCCCGGACATTGGGAGTAAACCCGTGGGCGGACCGTGCCGTTAAGCCTGCCATGAACCGCGCGGGCGCGCGAGCGGAAGACCGATGTGCCGAGCTGATGCGGAGCTCGGGGCTACTGCTGGTCGAGCGCAACTGGCACTGCCGGCTCGGCGAAATCGATCTCATCGCAGAGGAGCATGGCGTGCTCGTGTTTGCGGAGGTGCGCATGAGGCGTGCGTTCGCCTACGGCGGCGCCGGGGAGAGCGTAACCGCGGCAAAGCGCGGCCGGCTCCTGGCCGCGGCGCGGCTTTACCTGTCGCGCAGGCCGCAGTCGCATTGCCGCTTCGACGTCTTCCTGGTCGACGGCCCGGCCGGGGACATCAAGTGGATCCGCAATGCCTTTGGCGAGTAGGTGCGCGTTCCTCCTGCTCTTGGTCGCCGCGGGCAGCGCTCTGGCGCAGGAAGCCTCCGGCGGCGTACGCCTGCTCGTCCAGAGTTCGCCGCTCGCGGGCTTTCGCTACCACGCCGCCGCGGAGGTATGGCCGGAGCTGCGCGTGGGCGACGCGCTCGGCCTCGAGCGCGAGCCCGACAACCCGCACGATCCCAACGCGATCGCCGTGACGTGGCGCGGACGCAAGCTCGGCTATGTGCCCAGGCGCGACAATGCCACGCTCGCGTGGGGCCTCGACCGCGGCGCGCCGCTGCGGGCGCGCATCAGCCGACTCGCGCCGCACCCGAATCCAGCCCGGCGCATCGAGATCGAGGTGTTCGTCGAGTGACGGTGTAGAATCCGGCGCGGTGAAGGCAGAACTTTCCGCCGCGTTGTCGGCGCGTGTGAGCGCGCAGTTCGCCGAGAGCGCGCAGCTCAAGCTCGATGCCGCGCGCTCGCTGACCGAGCCCATCGCACGGGCGAGCGCACTTCTCGCCGCGACCCTGAAGCACGGCGGGAAGGTGCTCGCCTGCGGCAACGGTGGCTCGGCCGCCGACGCACAGCATTTCGCCGCCGAGCTCATCAACCGCTTCGAGATCGAGCGCGCGCCGCTCGCCGCGGTGGCTCTCACCACCGACACCTCGACGCTGACCTCGATCGCGAACGACTACGCCTACGAGCAGATCTTCTCCAAGCAGGTGCAGGGCATCGGCCGCCGCGGCGACGCGCTGCTCGCCATCTCCACCAGCGGCAACTCGCGCAACGTGGTGGCGGCCATCCAAGCCGCGCACGAGCTCGGCGTGCGCGTGGTGGCGCTCACCGGCGCGGGCGGCGGAAAAATGGCCGCGCTGCTCTCGCAAGACGACGTGAACATCTGCGTGCCGCACAAGCGCACCGCGCGCATCCAGGAGGTGCATTTGCTTGCGCTGCATTGCCTGTGCGACGGCATCGACTTCCAGCTCTCCCAGAACCCAGCATGAGACTGCTCGCCGCGCTGTTCGCCCTCCTCTCCGTGTTACTGCTCTCTGGCTGCCCGGCCGCCATCGTCGGCGCCGGCGCGCTCACCTACGGCGTGGCCGAGGACCGACGCACCTCGGGCACCATGATCGACGACGACAACATCGAGACGCGGGTGAGCCGCGGGGTGCGCGAGCGCTACGGTGAGAACACGCACGTGAACGTCACTTCATTCAACCGCTCGGTCCTGCTCACGGGCGAGGTGCCCGAGGACGCCAGGAAGGCCGACATCGAGAAGCTCGCGCAGGGCGCGGGCAACGTGCGCAACATCGCCAACGAGCTGCAAGTCGGCCCACCCTCGTCGCTCGGCGCGCGCGCCAACGATTCCTACATCACCACCAAGGTGAAGGGGCGGCTTCTCGATGCCAACAAGGTCAACCCGATCCACGTGAAGGTGGTGACCGAAGCGGGCGTGGTGTACCTGATGGGCATCGTCACCGAGCAGGAGGCGGCCGACGCGGTCGACGTCGCTCGCAACACCGGCGGCGTGATCAAGGTGGTGCGGATCTTCGACCTGTGCAAGGCCGGGGATGGGGTCTGCCCTGCGAAGTGAAGCCGCCCGCCTTCGAAGGCAAGATCCGTTCGCCCGAGCACCTCGCGCGCTGGACCGGTGAGCTCGGCCGGCCGCTGGTGTTCACCAACGGCGTGTTCGATATCCTGCATCGCGGCCATGTGACCTACCTCGCGCGCGCGCGCGAGCTGGGCGCGGCGCTGCTCGTGGCGCTGAACAGCGATGCGTCCGCCAGGCGGCTGGGCAAGGGCGCCGAGCGGCCCATCAACCCGCTCGAAGACCGGCTCGCCGTCGTCGCCGCGCTCGACGCGGTGGATGCCGTCACATGGTTCGACGACGACACGCCGGAGGCCCTGGTCGCGGCCACCCGGCCCGAAGTCCTGGTGAAGGGCGGCGACTGGCCGGTGGAGCGCATCGCGGGCGCGGCCCACGTGCTCGCCCGCGGCGGACAGGTCCTCTCGATCCCGTTCGAGCACGAGCGCTCCACTACGCGCCTGGTCGAGCGAATCCGGTCCAGCTAGAGCGTGCGTTCGAAGCAGTCCGCGCCTGGAGTGGGCGCCGCGAGGTAGGGCGCAGTTTCTCGAAAGTCGAGGCTGAGATAAAGCGCGCGGGCCTCGCGCATCTTCGGCAGCGAGTCCAGGACGATCCGCTGATAGCCGCCAGCGCGGGCCGCGGCGATGGCGGCCTCGGCGAGCGCGCGGCCCAATCCGCGGCCACGCCAGGCGGATCTTACGTACAGGCGTTTCATCTCCGCGGTGCCTCGATCGACCTCGCGCAGACCGACGCAGCCGGCCGGGACCGCTTCTTCATAAGAAAGAAACAAGATCAGGTAGCCCCTCGGCAGGTCGGCCAGCTCGCGCTCGAAGCCGGCGAAGCAGCAGGGCTCGTCCACGCTGCGTGCGTACTCGGCGAACAGCGCGCGCACCACGTCGAGGTCGTGGGGTGCGCTCGCTTCGCGGAGCCGGGCCATATACTATTCTTCCATGCGCCTGCATCAGCTTAAAGTCGACTACGACGCCGAGCAGGACCGCCTGCTGATGATGGTGGCGACGAGCGAGAGCGTGGAGCTGCGCCTCGCGCTCACGCGCCGTTTCGTGAAGCTGCTGTGGCCGCTCCTCGTGAAGCTCGCGGAAGAGGCGAGCCCGCGCATCCGCACCCAGGCAAGCCCCGAGGCGCGCAAGGCGCTGCTCGGGCTCGAGCACGAGTACGCGGTTTCGAAGGCGGATTTTTCCAAGCCCTACGACGCGGGCGGCAGTGCGCGGCCGCTTGGCGAGAACCCGTTGCTCCTCGCCCGCATCCAGACCGGGCACGATCGCAGCGGTCAGCCGGTGGTCGCGCTGCATCCTTCCGACGGGCAGGGGGTCACACTGAGCTTCGACTCGGTGCTGCTGCATTCGGTTTGCCGCCTGCTCCAGGCGGCGGTCAAGAAAAGCGACTGGGACATGGAGCTCAAGCTCCCGGGCATCGAGCCCGAGGAATCGCCTCAGCGTCCGGTGCGCACGCTGAATTGACTTATAATTCAAGCCTATCGCTTCAGCATTTGAACAGCTCGGCCTGATCGCACCGCTTATGCGCGCGGTCGCGGAGCTCGGCTACGAGAAGCCGACCCCGGTGCAGGAGCAGGCCATTCCCCTGGTGCTTGCAGGGCGCGATCTCATGGCCGGCGCGCAGACCGGCACCGGCAAGACGGCGGCGTTCGCGCTGCCGATCCTGCAACGCCTCTCGGCCCATGCCAGCGCTTCGGCATCGCCGGCACGCCATCCGGTGCGCGCGCTGGTCCTCACGCCGACGCGCGAGCTGGCCGTGCAGGTGGCCGAGAGCTTTCGCGACTACGGCAAGCACGTGCCCCTGCGCAGCACAGTCGTCTACGGCGGCGTCGACATGAATGCGCAGATCGAGCAGCTGCGCAAAGGGGTCGAGATCCTCGTCGCGACGCCCGGGCGCCTCCTCGACCACGTGCAGAACAAGACGGTCATGTTCAACCAGGTCTCGATCCTGGTGCTCGATGAGGCCGACCGCATGCTCGACATGGGGTTCCTCCCCGACATCAAGCGGATCATCGCGCTCCTTCCAGTGCAGCGGCAGAACCTGCTGTTCTCGGCCACCTTCCCGGACGAGATCCGCAACCTGGTCAAGACGCTGCTGCGCGACCCCGCAGAGGTGCAGGTGGCGGCCCGCAATGCGGCTGCCGAGCTCGTGACGCACGTGCTGCACCTGGTTGCGCGCGAGAAAAAGCGCGAGCTGCTCGCGTACCTGATCCAGACCCGCGGCCTCAAGCAGGTGCTGGTCTTTACCGGGACCCGCATCGGCGCGAACCGCCTGGCCCACCAGCTGCGACGCGACCACATCCACGCCGACGCGATCCACGGCGACAAGTCGCAGGCCGAGCGCGAGGCCGCGCTCGAGGACTTCAAGGCCGGCAAAACCTCGGTGCTCGTCGCCACCGACGTGGCCTCGCGCGGGCTGGACATCGAGGGGCTGCCGCAGGTGATCAACTTCGACGTGCCGCATTCGCCCGAGGACTACGTGCACCGTTGCGGACGTACCGGGCGTGCCGGGCTGCCTGGCGAGGCGATCTCGCTGGTCGCGCCGCAGGACATGGAAGCCATGGCGGCCGTGGAGCGGTTGATCAAGAAGCGCATCGAGCGCGTGCTGGTCCCGGGGTTCCAGCCGAGCGGCGCTACGGTGGCGGCGCTGATGGGCGACGAGCCGAGAAAACGCCGCAAGGACGAGCCCGAGAAGCGCAGGCATGCTGAGCCGAAGAAGGCCGGCGCGGACCCGATCTTCTCCAAGCCCTACGAGCCCGCCGCGCCCGCGCCGGCGGCGCCGAAAGCCGCCGAGGCTCCCGCCAAGGGCAAGCGCAAGCAGCCGCAGGTCGCGGCGCTGCTCGGTGGACTGAGAAAAGCCTAGACGCAGCGCGCGCCGTCGACCTCGATGCAGACGCCGCTCACGAGGCTCGCCTCCTCCGAGGCGAGGTAGAGGCAGGCGTTGGCGACGTCGAGCGGCGTGGAGAACCTGCCGAGCGGGATCGTGGCGAGAAAGCGCTTCTTCGCTTCGTCGGTGACCGCGCCGCCGGCAAACTCGGCCGACAGGCTGGTGTCGGGGCTGAACACCGGGTTCACGCAGTTCACCCGGATCTTGTCCGGGCCGAACTCGGCGGCCATCGACTTGGACATCAGGATCACCGCCGCCTTCGAGCTGTTGTACACGGTCAGGCCCGGACGCGGGCGGATGCCGGCAGTGGAGGCGATGTTGACGAAGCAGCCGCCGCCGCGGCTCTTGAACACCGGGACCGCGTGCAGCGCGGAGAGGTAGACGCTTTTCACGTTTACCGCGTAGACCTTGTCGAACTCGGCCTCGGCGACCTCCAGGTAGGGCTTGTTCCGGTGCGTCCAGCCCGCGTTGTTCACCACGATGTCGAGCGCCGGGCCTGCCGCGCGCACCAGCCTCGCCCAGTCGGCGCTTTTGGTGACGTCGGCCTGGATGAAGGTGCCGTGGATTTCCTTCGCCACGCGCTCGCCGCTCTTCGCGTCGATGTCGTTCACCACCACGCGGCAGCCCTCCTCGGCAAAGCGGCGCGCGATGCCGGCGCCGAACCCCGAGCCCGCACCGGTGATGATCGCCAGCTTGTTCGTGAGCCGCATCGCGCCTCCTAGGCCTTGAAAGGGCTATGGTCGCACAGCTCGTCTACGTAGCGCCGCACGCCCGCGCCTTCGCGCTCGAGGAACGCTTCCACCGCGCGCGAAAAGCGCGGATGGGCGAGCCAGTGCGCCGAAAGAGTCTCCACCGGCATCAGGCCGCGGAACAGCTTGTGCTCGCCCTGCGCGCCGCCCTCGAACACTTCGATGCCGCGCTTGATCGCGTACTCGATCGGCTGGTAGTAGCAGCATTCGAAGTGCAGCAGCGGCACGTGCTCGATCGCGCCCCAGTAGCGGCCGTACAAGGTTCCTGAATCGGCGAGGAAAAGGGCCGCGGCGATCGGCCGGCCCTCACGCTCGGCGAGCACCATCGCCAGATGGTCGGGCAGCTTCGAGCCGATGCGCATGAAGAACTGGAGGTTGAGGTACGGGCTCGAGCGATGCGCCGCGTAGGTCGCGCGGTAGCAGCGGTTGAAGAATTCCCAATGGCGCCGCTCGATCGCCGCGCCCTCGAGCCAGCGCACCGCGACGCCCGCCTCGCCGACGCGGCGCCGTTCCTGGCGGATGTTCTTGCGCCGCGCGTGGCTCAGCCGCGCGAGGAAGTCGTCGAAGTCCCGGTAGCCCTCGTTCCTCCAGTGAAACTGCACTGTGTGCCGCAGGAGCATGCCGTGCTCGTGCATGAGCCGGGCCTCCTCCTCGAGAGGAAAGAGCACATGGAGCGAGGAGGTCTGGCGGGCCAGCTCGAGCGCCGCGGCGACCAGGCTCTCCCGCTCGGCCGCGCCGGCGGCGAGGATCCTGCGGCCGCGCACGGGGGTGAAGGGTACGGCCGAAACGAGCTTCGGGTAGTACTGGACGCCGCCGCGCTCGTGAGCATCGGCCCAGGCCCAGTCGAACACGTATTCACCGTAGGAGTGGGACTTGGCGAAAAGAGGCATCGCCCCGACGAGCGCTCCCGAGCGCCGCAGGAGCAGGATCTGCGGCAGCCAGCCGCTGCGCGCGGCGGCGCAGCCGCACTCGACGAGCGCCGACAGGAACTCGTGGCGCACGAAGGGCTGGGGGCCGGCTAGCTGGTTCCACTCCGCCGCGTCGATGCCGGCGAGCGATTCGACGACTTCAAAGCTTTCCACGTTACAATGATCCCGCAACCCAGGGAGAACCGGTCATGAAGAAGATCGAAGCCATCGTCAAGCCGTTCAAGCTCGACGAGGTGCGCGAGGCGCTATCCGAGGTCGGCGTAACGGGGCTCACGGTCACGGAAGTGAAGGGATTCGGCCGGCAGAAAGGGCACACCGAGCTCTATCGGGGCGCCGAGTACGTGGTCGATTTCCTGCCCAAGGTCAAGATCGAGGTGGTGGTCGCGAACAACCAGGTCGAGGGCGCGATCGACGCCATCGTGAAGTCGGCGCGCACCGGCAAGATCGGCGACGGCAAGATCTTCGTCACCTCGGTCGAGCACGTCGTGCGCATCCGCACCGGCGAGACCAATGAGGCCGCCGTCTAGGGTTTTTCCCTAAGAAGAACAAGAACCGCGCCGCTGCCACCGTCTGCCGCGGGCGCCTGGCAAAACGCCAGCACCTCATCGCGCTGCGCGAGCCACTTCCGCACCTTCACCTTGAGCACCGGCTCGCGGTTGCGCGAGCCCAGGCCCTTGCCGTGGACGATGCGCACGCAGCGAAACCGCCGCGCGCGGCAGTGGCGCAGGAATTCCGCGACCGCGTGCGCCGCCTGCACCCGGTTCATGCCGTGGAGATCGAGCTCGTCCTGTACCACCCAATGCCCGCGGCGGAGCTTCCGCAGGACCTGACGCGAGAGGCCTTCGCGCAGGAACGCGAGCTCCTCGCCCGAGTCGATCGCGTCGTCGATCGAGCTCGGGCCGGCGAGCGATTCGGCGAGCGCCGCGCGCTCGTCGCGGCGCGTCTGGACCGGAACCGGAGCAGCCGGCGCGCGCGTAAGTTTGATTCTGCGCGGCGCGGGGAGCCTCTTGACATCGCGCGTAGCGCGACGGAACTCGTCATCCGGTTTCACTTTCGCCTCCGGCTCAGGCGGCGAGCGCATCGAGATACTTCTCGGCGTCGAGCGCCGCCATGCAACCGGTCCCCGCGCTGGTCACGGCCTGGCGGTAGACGTGATCCTGGACGTCGCCGGCAGCGAACACGCCTTTCACGCTGGTCGCGGTGGCAAGCCCCTCGCGCCCGCCGCGGGTGACGATGTAGCCGTTTTCCATTTCGAGCTGGCCGGCGAAGAGCTCGGTGTTCGGCGTGTGGCCGATGGCGACGAAAAAGCCCTTGGCGGCGATATCCTCGAGCTCGCCCGACTTGAGCTTGCGCACGCGCACGCCGGTGACTCCGGTGGCGTCGCCCAGCACCTCGTCCACCGCGGCGTCGAGCACCAGCCTTACCTTGCGGTCTTTCACCCGGTGCATGAGCTTGTCGACCATGATCTTCTCGGCGCGGAACTTGTCGCGCCGATGAACCAGGGTCACGCTGCGGCAGATGTGCGCGAGGTAGAGCGCTTCCTCCACCGCGGTGTTGCCGCCGCCGACCACCACCACGTCCTCCCCCTTGTAGAAGAAGCCGTCGCAAGTGGCGCAGGCCGACACGCCGCGTCCCATGAACTTCTGCTCCGACGGTAGTCCGAGGTATTTCGCCGTGGCGCCGGTGGCGATCACGAGCGCGTCGCAGGTGTACTGGCCGGCGTCGCCTTCGAGGAGGAACGGCCGGCGCTCGAGGTGGACCTTGTGGATGTGATCGTTGACGACCTCGGTTTCGAAGCGCTCGGCGTGCTTCTGGAAGCGCTGCATCAGGTCGGGGCCCTGCACGCCGTCGGCGTCCGCCGGCCAGTTGTCGACGTCGGTGGTCGTCATGAGCTGCCCGCCCTGCGCGATCCCGGTGAGCAGGACTGGGCGCAGGTTGGCGCGCGCGGCGTACACCGCGGCGGTGTAGCCCGCCGGACCTGAGCCGAGGATCAGCAAACGGGCGTGGCGCGTAGGCATTTGCTCTGCGAAAACGTCAAATTCGGATGAGTGGCGGGATTTTCGGGATGAGTGGCCGATTATAGGTGACGCGGCTGCGCAACACTCCGGAAGCGCCGAGGGAGTTCTGCTACCATAATTCTCGTAAAGGGAGGGATAAAAAACCGTGGCTATGACAACAACAGTCTCCACAGCGGTCCTGAAGGCAGTCCCGCTGTTCTCGAGCTTCCCCGAAGACGCGCTCCGCACCCTGACCAGCATGGTGGCCCGCAAGAGCGTCTCGCGCTCGACCACCGTGATGACCGGCGGCGATCCGACCGACTCGCTCTACATCGTGCTATCGGGCCGGCTCAAGGTGATGATGAGCGACGCCGAGGGCAAGGAAGTGATCCTGACCATCCTCGGACCGGGCGAGTTCTTCGGCGAGATGGGCCTCATCGACGACGAGCCGCGCTCGGCCACCGTGGTGGCGATCGAGCCCTGCGAGCTTCTCTACATCGCCAAGCGCGACTTCAAGAAATGCCTGGCGGAAAACTTCGACATGGCGATGGCGGTGATGCGCGGCCTGGTGCGGCGCCTGCGCGAGGCCGACCGCAAGATCGGCAGCCTCGCGCTGCTCGACGTCTACGGGCGCGTGGCGCGGCTGCTGCTCGACATGTCCGAGAACGTCGACGGCGAAAAGATCGTCACCAAGCGCCTGCCCAAGCAGGACATCGCCAAGATGATCGGCGCCTCGAGGGAGATGGTCAGCCGCGTCATGAAGGACCTGCAGATGGGCGGCTACATCGAAATGCGCGGCTCGAACATCGTGCTGCGCGACTCGATCGTTCTACCCGAATAGGTTGTCGCTCTAGCACGACGCCGCCGGGGCGCAGGGGCCCCGGTGTGCGGTAGAATCGTCGTGCGCGATGGGCGTAGCAGAAAAAACAGCAGCCCCCCTCCCCGCAAAGCTCGCCGGCCTGGTGCGCGAAGCGAAGTGGCTGGTGCTGGTCGCTCTCGCGCTGTACCTCCTGCTCGTCTTCTCGACGTTCCACCGCGCCGACCCTGGCTGGTCGCACAGCGCGACCGACGCCGCGGTGCGCAACGCCGGCGGGCTGGTCGGCGCGCTGGTCGCGGATTTCCTGCTGTATCTCTTCGGGGTGTCGGCCTACTGGTGGGTCGTGCTTTGCCTGTACCTGGTGGTATGGGGTTATCGTGGCCTCGATGGCCGCCGCCTGGTCGACCGGCGGCCGCTCGCGATCGCCTTCTCCGGCTTCATGCTGCTGCTTGTCTCGAGCGCGGCGCTCGAGGCCCTGCGCTTCCATAGCCTGGGCGCGGAGCTTCCCTTCGCGCCCGGCGGGCTCGCGGGGGCGGCGGGCGGCAAGGTGCTCGCGGCGGGCCTCGGGTTCACCGGGGCGACGCTCCTTCTCCTCACGCTCGCCGCGGTGGGGTTCAGCCTGTTTACCGGGCTGTCGTGGCTCGCGCTGTCCGAGCGCGTTGGCCATGCGCTGGAGCGGGGCTATACGCATGCCGTGGACGCCTGGGACCGCTATCGCGACCGCAAGCTCGGCGCGCTGGCGCGCGAGGAGCGCAGCCTCGTGGTCCAGACCGAGAAGCGCCGTGAGGAGGACCACCCGCCGCTGCGCATCGAGCCCGCGATCGTCGAGATCAAGAAGTCGGACCGGGTGCAGAAGGAGAAGCAGGCACCGCTTTTCGAGGAGCTGCCCGACACCCCGCTGCCGCCGCTCAAGCTCCTCGACGAGGCGCGGCGCGAGGGCGCCGAGGTGGGTGCCGAGACCCTGGAGTTCACCTCGCGCCTCATCGAAAAGAAGCTGTCCGACTTCGGCGTCGCGGTCAAGGTGCTGGCCGCCTATCCAGGCCCGGTCATCACACGCTACGAGGTCGAGCCGGCGGTCGGCGTCAAGGGAAGCCAGATCGTCAACCTGGTGAAGGACCTGGCGCGCGCTCTGTCGGTGGTCTCGATCCGGGTGGTCGAGACCATCCCGGGCAAGTCGTGCATGGGCCTCGAGATCCCCAACCCTCACCGGCAGACGGTGCGCCTCTCGGAGATTCTGGGCTCGGAGGCCTACCACGCGCTGCATTCGCCGCTCGCTCTCGCGCTCGGCAAGGACATCGCCGGCAACCCGGTGGTGGCGGACCTCGGGCGCATGCCGCACCTCCTGGTCGCCGGGACCACCGGCTCGGGCAAGTCGGTCGCGCTGAACGCGATGATTCTGTCGCTGCTCTACAAGTCGGAGCTGCCGCAGGTGCGCCTGATCTTCATCGACCCGAAGATGCTCGAGCTTTCGGTCTACCAGGACATCCCGCATCTTCTCGCCCCGGTCGTCACCGACATGAAGCAGGCGACCAACGCGCTCTCGTGGTGCGTGGCCGAGATGGACCGCCGCTACAAGCTGATGAACTGGCTCGGCGTGCGCAACTTGTCCGGCTTCAACCACAAGATCGCCGAGGCGGAAAAACAGGGCCGCAAGCTCGAGAATCCGTTCACGCTGGAGTCCGCCGAGCCGCAGCCGCTAGCGCCAATGCCCCACCTGGTGCTCGTGATCGACGAGCTCGCCGACCTCATGATGGTGGTCGGAAAGAAGGTGGAGGAGCTGATCGCCCGCCTCGCGCAGAAGGCGCGCGCCGCCGGGATCCACCTGATCCTCGCCACGCAGCGGCCTTCGGTGGACGTGATCACCGGCCTCATCAAGGCGAACATTCCCACGCGCATCGCGTTCCAGGTCTCGTCGAAAGTCGATTCTCGAACCATCCTGGACCAGTCCGGAGCGGAAGCGCTGCTCGGCTCGGGCGACATGCTGTACCTGCCGCCAGGCGCCGGCCTGCCGCAGCGCGTGCATGGAGCCTTCGTCGCCGACCACGAGGTGCACAAGGTGGTCGAGCATCTGAGGAGCCTGGCGAAGCCCGAATATCTCGAGGAGGTGCTCGAGCCGGCGACTCCCGAGGAATCTGCAGGAAGTTCTTCGGGGGAACCCGCGGGCGAGAAGGATCCCTTGTACGACCAGGCGGTCGAGATCGTGGTGCGCACCCGCCGGCCGTCGATCTCGCTGGTGCAGCGCCACCTCAGGATCGGCTATAACCGCGCCGCGCGCCTGATCGAGGACATGGAGCGCGCCGGCATGGTCTCAGCGATGCAGTCCAACGGCAATCGCGAGGTGTTGGTTCCCGCCAAAGCGGAGTAACCTCGCCGCATGCGGTACCCGGTCCTCGCCCTGCTCCTCTGCGCGTTCGCGGGCTTGGCGCACGCCGACGCCGTCGAACGCTTCAGGAGCTTTCTCAAGACTACCCAGTCGGCGCGCGCCGATTTCGAGCAGAAAGTCTACGGCCGCGAGGGCAAGCTGCTGCAGGAGTCCAAGGGCAGCTTCGTGTTCCAGCGCCCGGGGCGCTTCCGCTGGACCTATGCCAAGCCCGTCGACCAGGTGATCGTGGGCGACGGCGAGCGGGTGTGGATCCACGACCGCGACCTCAACCAGGTGACCGTGCGCAGGATGTCGAAGGCGCTCGGCTCCACGCCCGCGGCGCTCCTCGCCGGCTCGAGCGACGTGGAGAAGGCGTTCGAGCTTTCCGAGGCCGGCACGCGCGACAAGTTGGAGTGGCTGGAGGCGAAGCCGCGCGATCCCGAGGCCGGATTCGACCGCATCCGCATGGGATTCTCGGCCACTGGAATCGAGGCGATGGAGCTGGTGGATAATTTCGGCCAGACCACGCGGCTTCGCTTCGTCAACCTGCAGCGCAACCCGAAGACCGATGCCGCGGATTTCCGCTTCGAACCCCCGAAGGGCGCCGACGTCCTAGGCGAAAAATGAACGATCTTTTCGGCGGGGCGCAGCCCGTGGCGCCGCTCGCCGAGGCGCTGCGCCCGAAGTCGATCGACGAAGTCGTGGGGCAGCAGCACCTGCTCGGGCCCGGCAAGCCGCTGCGGCTCGCGTTCGAGTCGCGTAAGCCGCACTCGATGATCCTGTGGGGGCCGCCCGGCTCGGGCAAGACCACCATCGCGCGGCTGATGGCGAAGGCCTTCGACGCCGAGTTCGTCGCCCTGTCCGCGGTGTTCTCCGGCGTGAAGGACATCCGCGAGGCGGTGCAGGCCGCAGAGGCCGAGCTCGGCCAGTCGGGGCGCCACACCATCCTCTTCGTCGACGAGGTGCACCGCTTCAACAAGGCGCAGCAGGACGCCTTCCTGCCGTATGTCGAGCGCGGCCTCATCACTTTCGTCGGCGCGACCACCGAGAACCCCTCGTTCGAAGTGAACAGCGCGCTGCTCTCGCGCGCCTCGGTCTACGTTCTTTATCCGCTAGGAAGCGACGAGCTGGCGATCCTGCTCGAGCGCACGGGTCTGAAAGCGGATGAGGATGCGAAGGCGCGACTGATCGGTTTCGCCGACGGCGACGCGCGCAGGCTGCTCAACGCGGTCGAGATCCTGAAGAGCTCGATCAAGGATGAAATCATAAGAGGCGAGCTCGTCGAGCGCGTGCTGGCGCAGAACCTGCGCCGCTTCGACAAGGGCGGCGAGCAGTTCTACGACCAGATCTCGGCGCTCCACAAGAGCGTGCGCGGCTCCGATCCGGACGCGGCGCTCTACTGGATGGTGCGCATGCTCGACGGGGGCGCCGATCCGCTCTACATCGGCCGCCGGGTCGTGCGCATGGCGCTCGAGGACATCGGCTTGGCCGACCCGCGCGGCCTGAGGATCGCGCTCGACGCGTGCGAGACCTACGAGCGCCTCGGCACGCCGGAGGGGGAGCTCGCCATCGCCGAGGCGGTGCTCTACCTTTGCGCCGCGCCCAAATCGAACGCGGTATACGAGGCCTACAATGCGGCCCGCGCGTTCGTCTCGAAGGATCAGACCCGGCCGGTGCCCATGCACCTGCGCAACGCGCCGACGCGCCTCATGAAGGATCTCGGCTACGGCAAGGGATACCGCTACGCGCACGACGAGGAAGACGGCTACGCCGCAGGCGAGAACTATTTTCCCGAGGGCATGCAGGCGACGCAGTGGTACCGGCCCACCGACCGCGGGCTGGAGGCGAAGATCCGCGAGAAGCTCGAACAGCTGAAAAACCGAAAATGATCGACATCCAGACGCTCAGGAAAGATCCCGAAGGCGTGGCGAAGCGCCTCGCGACGCGCGGCGCCGCCGCATTCGATCTCGACAGATTTCAGCGGCTGGAAAGCACCCGCAAGCAGCTCCAGACCGCCGTCGAGCAGGCGCAGGCCTCGCGCAACCGGATCGCCAAGGACATCGGCACGGCGAAAGCGAAGGGCCAGGACGTGGCGCCGCTGCTCGAAGAGGCCGAGAAGCTCAAGGGGCTTCTGGAGCGCTCCGAGCAGCAGCTCGTCGTGCTGCAGCAGGAGGTGCAGGAGTTCCTCAAGCGCGTGCCGAACATCCCGCACGAGTCGGTCCCGGTGGGCGCCTCGTCGGACGACAACCGCGAGGAGCGGCGCTGGTCGCCGGGAGGGAGCGGGCCGCGCAAGTTCGATTTCGCGGTGAAGGATCATGTCGACATCGGCGAGCGCCTCGGCGGGATCGACTTCGCCACCGGCGCGAAGGTGGCGGGCAGCCGCTTCGTCGTGATGCGCGGCCAGGTGGCGAGGCTCCACCGCGCGCTCGCGCAATTCATGCTCGACACGCACACCCGGGAGCACGGCTACACCGAGGTCTATACACCGTACATGGTGAGCGCCGAGTGCGCCGACGGCGTCTCGAGCCTCTCCAAGTTCAAGGACGACCTCTTCAAGGTCGAGGGCCGCGAGCTGTACCTCATCCCGACGGCCGAGTATCCGGTAACGAACTTCGTGCGGGAAGAAATCCTTGAGCTGGAAGAGCTACCCCTGAAATTTGTCTGCCACTCTCCGTGCTTTCGCTCCGAAGCGGGCTCGGCGGGCAAGGACACGCGCGGCATGATCCGCAACCACCAGTTCGACAAAGTGGAGATCCTGCAGGTCGTGCACCCCTCGAAGTCCTATCAGACGCTCGAGGAGCTGACCGGGCACGCGGAGACGATCCTGAAGAGGCTGGAGCTGCCTTACCGCGTGATGTCGCTCTCGACCGGCGACCTCGGCTTCTCCAGCGCGAAGACCTACGACCTCGAGGTCTGGCTACCCGCCCAGAATGCCTACCGCGAGATCTCTTCGTGCTCGAACTTCGAGGCGTTCCAGGCGCGGCGCATGCAGGCGCGCTTCCGCAACGACAAGGGCAAGCCCGAGCTGGTGCATACGCTGAACGGCTCAGGCCTCGCGGTCGGTCGCACGCTGGTCGCAGTCCTGGAGAACTATCAGAACGCAGACGGCTCGGTCACGATCCCTTCGGCGCTGCGTCCGTACATGCCCGGAGCGGAGAAGCTCACGCCGCCCTGATAAAATCCGTCCCTTGCTCGGCCGCGGAGAGATGGCAGAGTGGTCGAATGCGGCAGACTCGAAATCTGTTGTACCCTTTCGGGTACCGGGGGTTCGAATCCCTCTCTCTCCGCCACTTCCCCATCATCAGAAAGAGGAAGTAGCTAGAAGAACTAGAACGAGGGCTGGCTGCAGCCGTGCTCGACATCATCGACCCTGCCGTCATCGGCGGCACCCTGGCCGGAATCCTGTTCGTCGGTATCATCGTCGCGCTCGCGACCGGGCGCTGGATCGGCAAGCGCACCATGGCCCGGCACGGGCTCACGACGTTGTCGAACGTCGGTTCGCTCGAGACCGCGGTGTTCGCGCTTCTCGGCCTGATCATCGCCTTCACCTTCTCGGGGGCCCTCACGCGCTTCGACACGCGCCGCGCGCAGATCGTCGACGAAGCGAATGCGATCGGCACGGCCTACCTGCGCATCGACCTGGTTCCGGCGTCGGTCCAGCCGAAGCTCCGGGAGACGTTCCGCAGCTACGTCGACTCCCGCATCGAAACCTACCGCCGGCTACCCGATCTCGCCGCGGCCAAGGCCGAGCTCGCGCATTCGCAGGAGCTGCAGGGCCACGTCTGGTCGCAGGCGCAGGCGGCGGTGCGCATGCCTGGAAGCCCGCCCATGGCGGAGCTGCTCGTGATACCCGCGTTCAACGAGGTGTTCAACTTCACGACCATCCGCACGTCCGCCACGCTGATGCATCCGCCGGTGATCGTCTACGCCATGCTGATCGGGCTGGCGCTCGCCTCCGCGTTCCTTGCCGGGTACCAGACCGCGGGCGAAAAGGCGTACGACTGGGTGCACCAGCTCGCCTTCGCCGGCACCGTCGCCTTCACCGTCTATGTGGTCCTGGACATCGAATACCCGCGCCTGGGGTTCGTGCGCCTCGACGCCTTCGACCAGGTCCTCGTCAACGTCCGCCAGGGAATGAAATAGGCGCTCGGCATGTTGCCCGACAGGATTTGTCGATGATGAGAGCGCCGCCGACACGCGGCACGGTTCCGGATTACCTGCGCGAAGCTGAGGCGCGCGGGGCGGTACCTGCCGGGTACAGGGTCCTCGGCCTCGAACCCCTGGCGGGTCGGGGCCATGCAAGCTCCTGACGCTGGAGAGGGGCCGCTATGGCTGAGCGGCGCCACGCGCGAGCTTCCCGCGCCGGTTGCGTGTCCGACGGTCGACGTAGCGGTCCACGTAGACAACGACGAGTGGTGGATGCTAATGCGCGACGTGTCGGATGGCATCCGGCCGCGCGGGGCCTTCACAGAGAGCGACGAGCGGGTGCTTCTGGCTGCGATTGCGCGCTTGCATGCGCACTACTGGGACGGGCGCAATAGCCTCGACAGGCTGCCGCTCGCTCCGGTCCGCGGCACCACGGCGGCTTTGGCCGATCCCATTGCCTTCGCTGCAGGGCGCGCGGAGCCGGCCGCGGACTGGGTGCCACGGTGCGTCGAGGATTTCATGCCGCTCAAGCTGCTGTTGCCCACGTTCCTCGAGATGCTCGATCCCGGTGACGCCGACTTCTTCATCCAACTCGCTTCGGAGCGCTCATGGCATCGAGGACTCGACGATGCCACCCCGACGCTCAACCACGGTGACCTCCGGCGCGCGAATATTGCCGTCTCTGGCAAGACGGTCACGCTGTTCGACTGGGAGTTCGCATCGCGTGCGCCCGCTGCCTGTGATTTGCAACACCACTGGTTCCTGCACTTCTGGGCCTACCCGCCTGGAGACGGCCACCCACCCGAAGCTCGTGCGCCGCTGCGCGATTTCTACCTGGCCGAGCTCGAATCGGTGCTGGGACGGCCGATCGACCGCGAGGAGTTCGAGCGGACCTGGGACCTTGGCTGGCTGCGGGTCATGTCGATGCTCGGCTTCATCCTAGGGGACGCCCCGAATCCATCGGCGCCGGAAGCGCGTCATCGAGCAAAGGCGGCGATTGCGCTTGCCCGCGCAATCCTGGATGCGTGAACGCGCGCGCCTGTACGGCTACTTTCTGACCGCCGGGTCGGTGCGACGGAACTGGTTGTAGTACGAGCGCACCCAGACGACGTACTGCTGGGTTTCGGGATAGGGCGGGATGCGGCGCCCGTGCTTGAGAACCGCGCCCTCTCCGGCGTTGTACGCGGCGAGCGCGAGGCTCAGGTTGCCGTCGAACATCGCCATCAGGTCGCGCAGGTAGCGCACGCCGCCGTCGACGTTCTGCGCCGGATCGAACCGGTTTTCGACGCCGTAGCGCATCGCGGTCTCGGGCATGAGCTGCATCAGCCCGGCGGCGCCCTTCGGCGACACGGCCTTCGCGTCGAAGTTGGACTCGACCCGGATCACGGCGCGCACGAGGAGAGGGTCGACACCGTGTCGCCGCGCGATGGCGTCGATCGGGTGCTCGTCGACCAGGCCGAGGCCCGGCGTCGCCGGCGGAAGGAGCGGCTGATCGGTGATCAGGAGCGAGCCGTCGGGCTGAACCAGGGTAAAGATCTCGGCGCCTGCCGCCGGCGCGAGCAACACGAGCGCGACCGATGCGAGCGCGGCGAGCCGCCTCACGCGCCACCAACCGTCTTCGTATTCGAAGCCCGCAATCTACCTCCCCGAGTCGGCGGCCACCGCACATTCGTGATTTCGAGGGGGCGGCGCACCGCTTGCAGCCGGGGAATCATGCCACAGCGAATTCGTTCGGCACCATATGGGACTAATGGAGGACTAAGGCCGACGCCCGGGCACCGGCGAACCGGTGCGACCGGAAATCAAATCCATACATGAGCTTGTAGTTCACCTCTGCGAAAATCGGTCAATGGCCGCAAACTCGCTGCAAGTCCAGTTCGATCCCGCGTCGGCACGCTTCGGCGCCGCGCGCTCGCAGAAGCGTCTCGAAGACGACCGGCTGCTCGCCGGCAAAGGGCTCTTCAGCGACGACCGCGAATTCCCCGACCAGGCGTGGCTGGTCCTCGTGCGCTCGCCTCATGCGCACGCGAAGATCGCCAGGGTCGACTTGTCGGAGGTCCGGAGGCAGAAAGGCGTGGTCGCCGCCTGGTCCATGGCCGACCTGCGCACGGATGGCGTGGGCCACATTCCGTTTCCGCCGGCATTCAAGCGCGCGGACGGCTCGCCGATGGCGGCGCCGCCCCGCACGCCCCTCGCGGAGCTCAAGGTGTATTACGTCGGCCAGCCCGTCATCGCGGTGGTCGCTAAGAGCCGCAACCAGGCGCAGGACGCGGCGGAGCTCGCCGTCGTCGAGTACGAGGAGCTGCCTTCGGTCGTCGATGCACGCGCGGCGGTTGCGCGAGGCGCACCGCTTGTCTGGGATGAGGCCGGCGGGAACATAGCCGCCGAGGCGTCCTATGGCGAGCCTGAGCAGGTGGCAAAAGCATTCGCTGCGGCAGTGCACGTCACGGAGCTGGAGCTGCACAATCAGCGCGTCATCGCCATGGCGATGGAGCCGCGCGCATGCATCGGCGTCCTCGACGGCGCGCGCACCACGCTCTATACACAGAACCAGACCCCGACCGGGGCGCGCGAGCTCCTGGGCGCGGTGTTCAAGCGCAAACCCGAGGAGTTCCGTGTCGTCAACGGCGACATCGGCGGCGGCTTCGGCATGAAAACCGGGCTCACGCCCGAGGACGCGCTGGTGTGCTACGCCGCGCGCAAGCTCGGCCGCCCGGTGCGCTGGCGCGGCGAGCGCAGCGAGGAGTTCCTCGCCGCGCACATGGGGCGCGATCAGCATGTCACGGCGAGCCTAGCGCTGGATCGAGAAGGCCGCATTCTCGCGCTTCGCACAGTCGCGCTCGCGAACATCGGGGCGGTGCCGGTCGGCTCCTCCGCCATCATCCCGCTGCAGCTCACCCCGAAGGTGCAGACCACGGTGTATCGGGTGCCCGCCGTGCACTACCGCGTGCAGGCGGTGCTCACCCATACGATGGCAACCGGTGCATACCGCGGCGCCGGCCGTCCGGAGGCGAATTTCCTGATGGAGCGGCTGATGGAAAAAGCCGCCCGCGAGATGAAGCTCGATCCGGTGGAGCTGCGCCGGAGAAACTTCATCGGACCGACCGAGTTTCCGCATCGCACGCACCTCGGCGACCTGTACGACAGCGGCGACTTCGCCCGCATGCTCGAGCACGCGCTCGACGCCGCGGACGCGAATGGTTTCGAGAAAAGAAAAAACGAAAGTAAGGCAAAAGGCAAGCTGCGCGGGCGCGGCGTATCGGTCTATCTCGAGTGGACTGGCGCTATTCCCACGGAGACCGTCGACATCGAAGTCCAGGCGGACGGGACTGTCACCGTGTTTTCGGGCACGCAGGCGATGGGGCAGGGACTCGAAACCTCCTATTCGCAACTCGTGAACGAGCTGCTCGGGATCGAGGTTGCGAAAATCAGGATCGTGCAGGGCGACACCGACCGCGCCACCGGGGTGGGCAGCGTCGGCTCGCGCTCGGCGTTCGTCGGCGGGTCGGCGCTCGTTGCCGCGGGACGCAAGATGATCGCGCGCGGGCGCGAATTGGCCGCTGAAGTCCTCGAGGCGGCGGCTTCGGACCTCGACTTCCGGGACGGACGCTTCTCCATCGCCGGCACCGACCGCTCGATCGCCTTGGCCGAAATCGCCGAAGCGCAGGAGAGAAAGATCATTCGCGTATCGGCCACCGAGACGCCGTCGACGCCGTCGTGGCCGAACGGCGCGCAGGTCGTCGAGGTCGAGGTCGATCCCGAGACCGGCGAGACGGTCCTCGCCCGGATCGCGAGCTGCGACGATATCGGCCGCATCATCAACTACCCCATCGTCGAGGGGCAGGTGCACGGCGGCATCGCGCAGGGCGCGGGACAGGCGCTCTTCGAGGCGGCGTGCTACGACCGCGACAGCGGACAGCTCCTGTCCGGATCGCTCATGGACTACTGCGTGCCGCGGGCGGACCAGTTCCCGCCGATGCACGCGACGTTCGACGAAAGCGTTCCGTGCCGGACCAACCTCCTCGGCGTCAAGGGCTGCGGCGAGCTGGGCACCATCGGTGCGGCGCCTGCCGTGGTGCACGCCGTGCTGGACGCGCTGCACGAGCGCGGTGTGCTGCACCTCGAGATGCCGCTCACGCCGGAGAAGGTCTGGCGCGCCCTGCGGCGGACCTAGGTGCTATATTGGCCCGTTGCGCCCGGCCGGTCATGTACAGCAACGAAAACCGCGCACTCAACTACGCCATAGCGGCATCGATCGTGCTGCATGGCGCGCTGCTCTTCGGCATCGCGCAGCGCGATCGCCCGCGTCCGGCCGAGTCGCCGATGCCTTCGATCCTTGCGCGCCTGGTCGAAGCGCCCACAGCGGCGCCCGCCGCCGAGGCGCCGTCGCTTCAGGTACCGGTGAAGCCATCGCCGCGGGCCAAATCTGCGGCGCCGAAACGGCTCGCCCAGCCGGCGCCGGCGCCGACCCCGCAGCCCCTCGCGGAACCGACCATCGAGCAAGCACCAGTCGCCGAAGCCCAGGTGGAATCGGCCTCGCCGCAGCCGCCGGCACCGCCGGCAGAGGTGCTGGCCGCCCAGGCGCCAGCGTCCAACGCCATTGCAGGAGCACAGTCCGTGGGCGCGCCGCCTGCCGAGCCGGCGGTCGATCCTGGTTCGCTGGAGCGCTATCGCCTCGAGCTCAAGGTGGTCGCCGCGAAGTACAAGCGCTATCCGCGCACGGCGACCGACAACAACTGGAAAGGCGTCGTAGCGCTGCGCGTGGTCGTCGGGCCAGGCGGCCAGCTCGCGGCGCTCACGGTCACCAAGACCTCGGGCCACGAGGTGCTCGATCGGCAGGCGCAGGAGATGTTCAGGAGCGCCGCTGCCGACGTGCCTGTGCCGCCAGTCCTGCGCGGCAAGCAGTTCGCCGTCGACGTCGCGGTGGATTACTACTTCACGGACTGACCTCGGGCCCAAAACGTCACCACGGGGTCGCCCAGAATGTCCACGCGCCGCGCTCGAACGCGTTAAGTGGATGGAAATGACCCCTAGCCCCTCGGTCCGGCATGTGTTCTTCGTGATGGCAACCGTTTTTGCCATTCAGGCGAGCGGCCAGGGTGCGCTCGAGGTCATTCCGCTGCGCCACCGCACCGCCGACCAGGTGCTCCCTGCGCTGCGCCCGCTGATGGAGCCGGGCGCGACGCTGACGGGACAGGGTACTCAGCTCATCGTGCGCACGAGCCCGGACAATCTTGCCGAGCTGAGGCGGGCGCTCGCCGACCTCGACCGCCCGCTTTCCCGGCTGCAGATCTCGGTGCGCTTCGAAGACGCGCTCGAGCGTGCGGCACAAGGCGTCGAAACGAGCGGACGCATCACCAACCGCGGCTCGAGCGTCGATGTGCGGGTGCAGGACCGCCAGAGCGCTGCGACCGGGCGGGTCGACCAGCGCGTGCAGGTGCTCGAAGGCGCTAGCGCGTTCATCTCGACCGGCCGGAGCACGCCGGTCTACGACGCTACCGGGCTCCGCGAAACTGTCACCGGCTTCGAGGCGATCCCTCGCCTTGCTGGCGGCGGCGTGCTCGTGGAGATTGCCCAGCGCCGCGACACGCCCGCACGCCAGCAGTCCCTGTCCACCACCGTCAGCGGCCGGCTCGGCGAATGGCTGGAGATCGGAGGCGCCGTCGAGGCCGCTTCCCGCGACGAAAGCGCGATCCTCTCCGCGCGGAGCAGCGCCAGCGCCCGGACCGGGCGGGTCTGGCTCAGGGTGGACGAGCTCAAGCCTTGAAACAGGTTCTCGAACGCACGTTCGCCGCCGACGGGCCGTTTGCCGAGCACGTGCCAGGCTTCAGGCTGCGGGCCGGGCAGCTCGAAATGTCCGAAGCGATCGGCGAGGCGATCGAAAACACCGCGGTCCTGGTGGCCGAGGCCGGTACCGGCACCGGCAAGACCTTCGCCTACCTGGTGCCGGCGCTTCTCGCCGGCGGCAAGGTCATCGTTTCCACCGGAACCAAGACGCTGCAGGACCAGCTCTTCGATCGGGACCTGCCGGCGGTGCGCGCGGCGCTCGCCTCGGGGGCGACCATCGCGCTGCTCAAGGGACGAGCCAACTACGTGTGCCTCTACCGCCTGCGGCGCGCCGCGCGCGAGGGCCGCTTCGCCACGCGCGACGAGCCAGCCCAGATCCGCAAGATCGAGCGCTTCGCCGCGGTGACGACGAGCGGAGACCGCGCCGATCTCGCCGACGTGCCGGAGGACGCGCCGGCGTGGGCGCACGCAACCTCGACGCGCGAGAACTGCCTCGGCCAGGGCTGCCCCGACTACAAGGACTGCTTTGTGATGCGCGCACGCAAGAACGCGCTCGCTGCCGACGTGGTCGTGGTGAACCATCATCTCTTCTTCGCCGACCTGGTGCTGCGCGAGGAGGGGATCTCGGAGCTGCTGCCCGCGTGCAACACCGTGATCTTCGACGAGGCGCACCAGCTTCCCGAAACCGCGCGCATGTTCTTCGGCGAAGCGCTCTCGAGCGCGCAGCTCGTCGAGCTCGCGCGCGACGTGCGCCTGGAGCTGCGCGCAGCCGGCGGCGCCTCTCCCGAGCTCGATCGGGTGGCGGCGCGCCTCGAGAAGGCGGCGCGCGACCTCCGGCTGGTGTTCGGCGAAGCCGGCGCGCGGCTCGCGTGGGCACAGGCGCTGCGGCTGCAGGCATTCGGCGACGCCTTGGCGAAGCTCAATTCGGCGCTCCAGGTCCTGGAGCAGGCGCTCGCGGCGCAGGAAGGCCGCGCCGAAGGGCTCGACGCCTGCGCGCGCCGTGCGAGCGCGGCGCGTCACCTGCTCGTGAGGCTGCGCGAGACCGAGGTGTCCGCGGAGGTGCGCTGGGTCGAGGTCTTCAGCCACGCGGTGCAGCTCCACGTGACGCCGCTGTCGTCGGCGGAGCTCTTCCGGCGCCAGATGACCGACCATCCGCGCGCTTGGATCTTCACTTCGGCGACCCTCGCCGTGGGCGAGGACTTCGGCCACTTCACGCGCGAGCTCGGCGTGCCCGACGCGGCCACCCGGCGCTGGGCGAGCCCGTTCGATTTTCCGCGCCAGGCGCTGCTGTACGTGCCTAAGGCGCTGCCCGAGCCGGGCGAGGCCGGCTTCACCGAGGCGGTGATCGAGGCGGCGCTGCCGGTCCTGCGCGCGAGCGAAGGACGCGCGTTTCTTCTTTTTACTACGCTGCGCGCGCTGCGCCGCGCCCATCAGATCCTCGAAGGAAAAATCGACTATCCGCTGCTGGTTCAGGGCACGGGCTCGCGCAGCCAGCTGCTGTCGCGCTTCCGCGCGCTGGGCAACGCGGTGCTGCTCGGCAGCCAGTCGTTCTGGGAGGGCGTCGACGTGCGCGGCGATGCGCTGTCGCTCGTCGTGATCGACAAGCTGCCGTTCGCGCCGCCCGACGACCCGGTCCTCGCCGCGCGCATCGAGGGCGTGCGCAGCTCGGGCGGCAACCCGTTCAACGAGCTGCAGCTGCCGCAGGCGGTGCTGCAGCTCAAGCAGGGCGCCGGGCGCCTCATCCGCGACGAAGCCGACCGCGGCGTGCTGATGCTGTGCGATCCGCGCCTAATCAGCAAGCCCTACGGCAGGCGCATCTTGCAGAGCCTGCCGCCGATGGCGCTCACGCGCGAGCTGTCGGCGGTGGAGCGCTTTTTTGCAGCTCGTCCTGCAGGTGAATCCGGATGATGTCCTCGAAGCTCGAGTCGGCGCGGAAGCCGTGGGCCAGCGCCCGGCTGGCGTCGAAGTTCTGCGGCCAGCCGCTCACGATGCGCTCGATGATCGGGTCGGGCGCGCGGCGGATGAGCTTCGCCGCCTGATCGCCGGCGACCCTGCGCAGCGCCTCGATTTCGTCGCCGACGGTGGCGCACACGCCCGGCATGCTCAGGTTTCTTCGCGTTCCCAGCTTCGCGGTGTCCAGCTGGGCGGCGTGGACGAGAAAGCCGACCGCGGCGCGCGGCGACGCGAACCAGTGACGCACGCTTTCTGACACCGGCAGCACCGCTTCCATGCCGGCGAGCGGCTCGCGGATGATGCCGGAGAAAAAGCCCGAGGCGGCCTTGTTCGGCTTTCCGGGGCGCACGCAGATGGTCGGCAGGCGGATCCCGATGCCGTCGAAGAAGCCGCGCCGGCTGTAGTCGGAGAGCAGGAGCTCGCCGATCGCTTTCTGGGTGCCGTAGCTCGTGAGCGGCGCGTTGAGGAACTCGTCGTCGATCGCCTCTGGAAACGGTGCGCCAAAGACCGCGATCGACGAGGTGAACACCACGCGCGGACGGTACGCGCCGCCTTCCGTGGCGTTTTCCTTGCGGATCGCCTCGAACAGCCGCCGTGTCCCGTCGAGGTTCACGCGGTAGCCCTTGTCGAAGTCGGCCTCGGCTTCGCCCGACACCACCGCGGCGAGGTGGAAGATGAGCCCCGGGCGCGCGGCAACCAGCCTCTCCGCCTCGCCGGGAGTGGACAGGTCCGAGACGATCGCCTTGTGCGTGCTTTCGAAGGGTACGACGTCGTGCAGAGTCAGCTCGGCGCCTTTTCCCTGTCCGGAAAGACGCTCCACCAGCTTGCGCCCGATCATGCCGGCCGCGCCGATAATGAGGGTGCCGCGGCTCACCACGCAATTACCAATTGGGGTCCCACAGGCGCCACCACGGCACGTCGACCTTGCGCGAGCCGCCCTTGAGGAAGATGCTGTTCGGGAAGTTGGTCCGCAGCACGCGGTCGGCCGAGTCGCGCAACTCGGTCATGCCGAGCGCGTCATACGCCTTGACCAGGATGGCCATCGCGTCCTCGACCGCGGGCGCCTGCGGATAGTGCTGGATCGCGTACTGCGCGCGGTTCGCGGCCGCCACGTACGCGGTGCGCTTCATGTAATAGCGTGCGACGTGAACTTCGTTCGCAGCGAGGGCGTTGACGAGGTAGCGCATGCGCAGCGCGGAGTCGGCCGCGTATTTCGATTCCGGAAAGCGCGTCACCACTTCCTTGAACGACTCGAAAGCCTCGCGCGAGGCCTTGGGATCGCGGTCGGTCATGTCGGGCGTGGTGACCGAGGTGAGGAAGCCCGTCAGGTCGTTGAAGTTGATCAGGCCCTTCAGGTAGTACGCGTAATCGACGTTGGGATGGTTGGGATAGAGCTTGATGAAGCGGTCGGCGGCGGCGATCGCCGAGGCGCGCTCGCCGTCCTTGAAATTGCAATACGCGACCTCGAGCTGCGCCTGCTGCGCGAAACGCCCATAGGGAAACCGCGCCTCGAGCTTCTCGAAGTACTTGATCGCCTTCGCCCACTCCTTGCTCGACATGGCGTCCTTCGCCTCGCCGTAGAGGCGCTGCGCGGACCAGCCGACGGTTTCGTCGTCCTCCTTGCCGGAAAAGAGCCCGCACCCGGCGAGGAGCAGCACGAGCAGGGAGAGAAGCGGGGCAAGAAGTAAACTTGTTCGCATGCGCGGCAAAAATTATAGCGTCGGCGAGGACGCGGACTGGGAGGAAAGCCTCGCCGCGCCGATGCGCTGCACCGTGCCGAGCGAGCTCGGCGGGATGCGCTTCGACCAGGCGCTGGCGCGCTTGTTCCCGCAGTACTCGCGCAGCCGGCTTCAGGCCTGGCTGAAGGCCGGCCATATCCGGCTCGACGGCCGCAGCGCCGAGGCGCGGCAGGCGGTGATCGGCGGCGAGCACGTGGTGCTCGAGCCGCCGCCGGCGCCGGACGCGATCGCCCCGAAGGCGCAGCGCATGCCGCTCAAGATCGTGCACGAGGATGCCGACCTGATCGTCGTCGACAAGCCGGCGGGGCTGGTCGTCCACCCCGGTGCGGGCCAACCCGACCGCACGCTGCTCAATGCGCTGCTTGCGCACGCCCCCGGGCTCGCTGGCGTGCCGCGCGCCGGAATCGTCCATCGGCTCGACAAGGACACGAGCGGCCTCCTGGTGGTCGCCAAGACGGTCGAGGCGCAGGCCGCGCTCGTCAAGCAGCTTGCCGAGCGCAGCATGCGGCGCATCTACTTCGCCGTGGTCCAGGGAGACCCGCCGGCCAGCGGCACGATCGACGCGCCTCTGGGCCGCGACCCGCGCTCGCGCGTTCGCATGGCGGTCACGCACCGCGGCAAGCCGGCGCGCACTGCCTTTCGCGTGGTCGAGCGCTTCGGGCGCGCGGCGTTGCTCGAGTGCCGCCTCGAGACCGGCAGAACGCACCAGATCCGCGTCCACCTGCAGCACATCCGCCATCCGCTGGTCGGCGATTCGGTCTACCGTCGCGGTACGAGGCACGGGCTTGGCTTTCCCCGGCAGGCGCTGCATGCGGCGGAGCTCGCGCTGGTCCATCCGCGCACCGGCCAGGCCATGACTTGGCGCGCGCCGCTGCCGAAGGACATGAAACGCCTGCTTCAGGAGCTGAGGGACCGGGGATGAGCGAGCTTGTTCTGCCGGATTGGCCGGCACCGCCCAACGTTCGCGCCCTGATGACAACCCGGAATACGGACCAGGCCGGTCTGCGCGCCCTTCTTCCGGCCGAGCCGGCCTGGTTGCGGCAGGTGCACGGCACGCGGGTCGTTCGCCTCGATCAGGGCGCGTCGACTTCCGAAGCTGACGCAGCAGTGACCGGAGCGAAGAACCAGGTCTGCGCCGTCAGGGCCGCCGATTGCATGCCGGTACTCCTCGTCGACGAGGCCGCTACGGTAGTCGGGGCAGCGCACGCGGGATGGCGCGGGCTTTCCTCGGGCGTGATCGAAAACACGGTGCAGGCGATGGGCATCCCGGGAGGAAGGCTGCTGGCGTGGCTTGGTCCCGCCATCGGCCCGAAGGTCTATGAGGTAGGAGATGAAGTGCGCGACGCGTTCCAGGAAAAGGACGCGTTCTCGCCTACCCGCCCGGGCCATTGGCTGCTCGATCTCTACGCCGTGACGCGCCAGCGCCTGCGCGCCCGCGGCGTGCAACGGATCTTCGGCGGAACCTACTGCACGTATTCGGAGCCGCAGCGGTTCTATTCGTACCGGCGCGACGGCACGAGCGGCCGCATGGCCGCGCTCATTTGGTTGTCCGAGTAGCAGGTTGTCCGAGTAGAATCCCCGCCCCCATGACCATGACACTCGGCTGGATCCTCGCCGCGAGCTTCGTCGGCGGAACGCTTTCCGCCGGGCTTGCCGCGTTCGCGCTCCTCTTGCGCGCGAGCTGGGTATCGACCCTGGTTTCGTTCGCGATCGGGGCGCTGCTCGGAGCAGCGTTTCTCGAAGTGATTCCGCACGCTTTCGAGCGCGGCAATGCGCACGAGGCGGCGGCTGCCATCCTCGGCGGCATATTCGTGTTCTTCGTGCTGGAGAAGCTGCTGCTCTGGCGCCATTGCCACACCGAGCACTGCGAAGTGCATGATCCGCACGAAGAGGGCTCCGGGGGCCACGACCACGGGCGCAGCGGCGTGCTCATCATCGTCGGCGACACCATCCACAACTTTCTCGACGGCCTGCTAATCGCCGCCGCCTTCCTCCAGAGCACCGAGGTCGGCATCATCGCCGCGGTGGCGATCATTGCCCACGAGATCCCGCAGGAGGTGGGCGACTTCCTGATCCTGCTCCATTCGGGGTATACGCGCGCGAGGGCCCTCGCGATGAACCTGCTCTCGTCGCTCGCCACGGTGGTGGGGGGGCTGATCGGCTATTTCGGGCTGCGGGCGGTGGCCGAATGGGAAGCGACCCTGCTTGGTTTCGTCGCCGCGAGCATGATCTACGTCGCCGTCGCCGACCTGATCCCGGGGCTGCATCGGCGCCCCCAGCTCCGCGACACGGCCTCCCAGGCGCTGCTGATCGCGCTGGGCATCGGCGCGATCGCCGGCCTGCGCGTGGTGATGGTGCACTGATCAAAAAGAACTAATCTTTCAGTTAGTTAAAATCATTTGACGGCAGGGTTTGTGCGGCGCAAAATGCGCGCGCGCATGCAACCCGGGTTCCCAGAGGCCGTCCTCGCGGCGATCTCGCAGTCCACGAACGAACTCACGCAGGGCTGGATGAGGCTGATGGCTTCGGCCCCGGCGGCCGCCGACACTTCGTGGCTCGGCGCCAACTCGGCGCTGCAGTCGAGCTATCTCGAGAAGCAGGCGAAGCTCTGGAGCGCGCTCATCGCCGGACGCGCCGAGCCGATGATCTCGCCCGAGCCCGGCGACCGGCGTTTCGCGCACCGCCAATGGAATGAAAATCCGTACTACGACTACCTCAAGCAGTCGTACCTGCTGGCGTCGCGCTTTCTAGCCGATTCCGTCGAGCAGACAACGCTCGAGCCTGCAGCGAAGGAACGCGCGCGGTTCGCGGTCAAGCAGTGGATCGATGCCATGTGTCCGGCCAATTTCGCCGCCACCAACCCGCAGGCGCTCGAGCAGGCGCTCGAGACGCGCGGCGAGAGCCTGGCGCGTGGCCTGGGCCTGCTCCTCGCGGATGTCCAGCGCGGGCGCATCAGCCAGACCGACGAGAGCGTGTTCGAAGTCGGCCGCAACCTCGCGGTTACGCCAGGAAGCGTGGTGTACGAGAACGAGCTCATCCAGCTCATCCAGTACGCGCCGGGTACCGCCGAGGTGGCCAGGCGTCCGCTGGTGATCGTCCCGCCCTGCATCAACAAGTACTACATCCTCGACCTGCAGCCGGAGAACTCGTTCGTGGCCCATGCGGTGGCGAGCGGCCATACGGTGTTCCTGGTGTCCTGGCGCAACGTGCGCGCGGACCAGGGACGCCTCACCTGGGACGACTATCTCGAGCTGGGCGTGTTCACCCCGCTGCGCCTGGCGCGCGAGATCGCCCAGAGCGACAAGGTCAATGCGCTCGGCTTCTGCGTCGGCGGCACGCTGCTTGGCGCCGCGCTCGCGGTCCTCGCGCACCGAAAAGACGATCTCGTTGCGAGCGTCACGTTCCTCACCACGATGCTCGATTTCTCCGAGACCGGGCAGATCGGCCTGTTCGTCGACGAAACCATGGTTGCGGCGCGCGAGGCGACCATCGGCGAGGACGGGATCCTGCCGGGATCGGACCTCGCCTTCGTTTTCTCCAGCCTGCGCGCGAACGATCTCGTCTGGCCGTACGTAGTCAACAACTATCTCCTGGGCGAGACCCCGGCGGCGTTCGACATCCTCCACTGGAACGCCGACAGCACCAACCTGCCGGGTCCGATGTACTGCTACTACCTGCGCAACACGTATCTTTCCAACAAGCTGCGCGAGCCCGGCGCGCTCACCAATTGCGGCGTGCCGGTCGATCTCGGCGCGGTCGAGCTGCCGCTTTTCGTGCTCGCGACGCGCGAAGACCACATCGTCCCCTGGCGCTCCGCTTACCGGACGTTGCAATTGTTGGGAGGAAAGGACAAACGGTTCGTGCTCGGCGCGAGCGGCCACATCGCCGGCGTGGTCAATCCTGCGTCGAAGAACCGCCGCAGCTACTGGACTTCGGAGCGTTACCCTGCCGAGCCCGAGGACTTCCTTCAAATCGCGACTGAAAATCGGGGCAGCTGGTGGCCGGCGTGGTCGCAATGGCTCGCGCGGCACGGCGGCGGCGAGCGGGCCGCACCTTCTGCGCCCGGAAATGTCCAATACAGACCCATCGAAGCGGCCCCCGGCCGCTACGTGAAGCAACGAATCCACTAGGAGAGCCTCATGGAAGAGATCGTCATCGTCGGCGCAGCCCGCACCCCGATCGGCAAGTTCGGCGGCAGCCTCGCCAAGACGCCGGCCGCCGAGCTCGGCGCGCTCGTCATCCGCAAGGTGCTGGAGCGCGCGGGCGTCGCGCCCGAGCAGGTGTCGGAGGTCATCATGGGCCAGGTGCTCACGGCGGGCGTCGGGCAGAACCCCGCGCGCCAGGCGGCGATCAAGGCGGGCATCCCGTACATGGTGCCCGCGATGACCATCAACAAGGTTTGCGGCTCGGGCCTGCAGGCGGCGATGCTCGGCGCGCAGGCGATCGCCAACGGCGACTCGGACCTCGTGGTCGCGGGCGGCCAGGAGTCGATGAGCCTCTCGCCGCACGCGCTCAACGGCTCGCGCGACGGCTTCCGCATGGGCGACGCGAAGATGGTCGACACCATGATCGTCGACGGACTGTGGGACGTGTTCAACCAGTACCACATGGGCGTCACCGCCGAGAACGTGGCCAAGGAGTACGCCGTCACGCGCGAGGAGCAGGACGAGTTCGCGGTGGCGAGCCAGAACAAGGCCGAGGCGGCGCAGAAGGCCGGCAAGTTCAAGGACGAGATCATCCCGGTCGAAATTCCGTCGAAGAAGGGACCGATCGTTTTCGCCGACGACGAGTATCCGCGCCACGGCGCGACGCTCGACGCGATGAAGAGCCTGAGGCCGGCCTTCGACAAGAACGGCACGGTGACCGCGGGCAATGCTTCGGGGATCAACGACGGCGCTGCCGCCGTGGTTTTGACTTCGGCACGCAAGGCGAAGGAATTGGGGTTGAAACCCATTGCCAGAATCAAGGCTTTCGCCTCGGCGGGCGTCGATCCGAAATACATGGGCATGGGGCCGGTGCCGGCTTCCAAGCGCGCGCTGTCGCGCGCCGGATGGGAGCCGAAGGATCTCGATCTCCTGGAAATCAACGAGGCCTTCGCCGCACAGGCGATTGCGGTGAATCGCCAGATGGGCTGGGACACGAGGAAGGTGAACGTGAACGGCGGCGCCATCGCGCTCGGCCATCCGATCGGCGCCTCGGGCGCGCGCGTGCTGGTCACCCTTCTCCACGAAATGCAGAAGCGCGACGCGCGGCGAGGCCTCGCCTCGCTGTGCATCGGGGGCGGCATGGGGGTCGCCCTGGCGGTCGAACGGTAGGGTAGAACGATAGAGAGGAATAACGATGAAGCCTGAAGCCGAGGTAATCGACGCATCACAAGAAGAGGCATGGCGCGACCGCTCCCGTCCGGTCGTGCCGCGCATTGCCTTCGTTTCCGGTGGCATGGGCGGCATCGGCAGCGCGATCTGCCGGCGCTTTGCGCAGTCGGGCCACACGGTAGTTGCGGGCTGCTTGCCCGACTACGAGCGCAAGCAGGAATGGCTCGACGCCATGCGCGCGCAGGGCTTCAAGGTGCACGCCGCCGAGGGCGACGTGGCCGACTTCGATTCGTGCGCCGAGATGTTCTACAACGTGCGCTCGGTGGTCGGGCCGGTGGACATCCTGGTGAACAATGCCGGCATCACGCGCGACTCGGTGTTCAAGCGCATGACGGAGCAGGACTGGATGGCGGTGATCAACACCAACCTGAACAGCGTGTTCAACGTCACGCGCCAGGTGATCGATGGCATGAGCGAGCGCGGCTGGGGGCGGATCGTGAACATCTCTTCCGTCAACGCGCTCAAGGGCCAGTTCGGCCAGACCAACTACTCCGCGGCCAAGGCCGGCATGGCTGGCTTCGCCAAGGCGCTCGCCCAGGAGGTTGTCAAGAAAGGCGTGACGGTCAATACCGTCTCGCCCGGCTACGTCGAGACCGACATGGTCAAGGCGATCCGCCAGGAGATCCGGGACCAGATCGTCGCCGCCATCCCCATGGGGCGGCTCGCCCGGCCCGAGGAAATCGCGGCGGTGGTGGCCTTCCTGGCCTCCGAGGAAGCGGGGTACATCACTGGGGCCAACATCTCGGTCAACGGCGGCATGCACATGATGTAGACTGGCCCATCCCACGGTAGACACGCCTGGAGAAGGCCATGGCAAAGCAAAGGATCGCCGTTGTGACCGGAGGCATGGGCGGCCTCGGCGAAACGATCTCGACCAAGATGGCCGACGCGGGCTACCGCGTGGTCGTCACCTATTCGCCCTCCAATACGAAATACCGATCGTGGCTGGAAGAGATGAAGGGCCGCGGCTACAACTTCGGCGCTTTCCCGGTGGACGTGGTCGACTACGACGACTGCGCGCGCAAGGTGCACACGATCCAGACCGAGGTCGGGGTGGTCGACATCCTGGTCAACAACGCCGGCATCACGCGCGACATGACGTTCAAGAAGATGACCAAGACCGACTGGGACGCGGTGATGCGCACCAACCTCGATTCGTGCTTCAACATGACCAAGCAGGTGATGGACGGCATGGTCGAGCGCGGCTGGGGCCGGGTGATCAACGTCGCGTCGGTGAACGGGCAGAAGGGTGCTTTCGGCCAGACCAACTATTCCGCCGCCAAGGCCGGGATCCACGGCTTTTCCAAGGCGCTCGCGCTCGAGGTCGCGCGCAAGGGCGTCACCGTGAACACCATCTCGCCGGGTTACATCGGCACCAAGATGGTTACCGCGATACCCAAGGAAATCCTCGACTCGAAGATCCTGCCGCAGATTCCGCTCGGGCGCCTCGGCAAGCCCGATGAAGTCGCCGGACTGATCATCTACCTGTGCTCCGAGGAAGCGGCATTCGTGACTGGCGCCAACATCTCGATCAACGGCGGCCAGCACATGTATTAGGGAGTAGACTCGACTCATGCCGGCACCGCAGCCCAACCGCGATCCGAAGATGGAGAACCCGCTCCGGCTGATCAAGAAGTATCCCAACCGGAGGCTCTACGACACCAAGACGTCGAGCTACATCACGCTTGCGGACGTGAAGCAGATGGTGCTGAAGCAGGAGGAGTTCCAGGTGGTCGACGCGAAGAGCGGCGACGATCTCACGCGCCAGATCCTGCTGCAGATCATCCTCGAGGAGGAGTCGGGCGGTGCGCCGATGTTCTCGAGCGACCTGCTGTCGCAGATGATCCGCTCCTACGGCAACGCGATGCAGGGCATGATGGGCGGGTACCTCGAGCGCAACGTGCGCGCGTTCCAGGACATCCAGAAAGCGCTGCAGGAGCAGTCGCAGAAGGTGTACGGCGACAACTCGCGCGTCTCGCAGGACCTCTGGGCGCAGTTCATGAACCTGCAGGGCCCCGCGATGCAGAGCCTGATGCAGGCCTACATCGAGCAGAGCCAGAAGATGTTCGCGCAGTTCCAGGAGCAGATGCAGAGCCAGGCGCGCAACATGTTCACTGGCCTTTCTTTCCCCGGCTTCCCGTCTGGCCAGCAGAAGAGCGACAACGACAAGACCTAAGATCGGTTTTGTCTCCCTAGGCTGCCCGAAAGCGCTCGTCGATTCCGAGCGCATCCTCACGCAGCTTCGCGCCGAAGGCTACGCGACCTCGCCGAGCTACTCCGGCGCTGACCTCGTCATCGTGAACACCTGCGGCTTCATCGACGCGGCGGTCCGGGAATCCATCGACGCCATCGGCGAGGCGCTCGACAAGAATGGAAAGGTGGTGGTCACCGGCTGCCTGGGGGTCAAAGAAGAAACAATAAGGGACGTTCATCCCTCGGTGCTCGCGATCACCGGGCCTCACGACACCGCCGCGGTGATGAGCGCAGTGCACGCGCATCTCCCGAAGCCTCACGATCCGTACACCGACCTTGTCCCTCCCCAGGGCATCAAGCTCACCCCGGCGCACTACGCCTATCTGAAGATTTCCGAGGGCTGCAACCACCGCTGCACCTTCTGCATCATCCCTTCGATGCGCGGCGACCTTGTGTCGCGCCCGATCGGCGAGGTGATGCAGGAAGCCGAGAACCTCGTAAAGGGCGGCGTGAAGGAGCTGCTGGTGATCTCGCAGGACACCAGCGCCTATGGCGTCGACGTGAAATACCGAACCGGTTTCTGGAACGGCAAGCCGGTGAAAACGAAGATGACCGAGTTGTGCAAGGCGCTGGGTCAGCTCGGCGTGTGGGTCAGGCTGCACTACGTCTATCCGTACCCGCACGTCGACGAGGTGATCCCGCTGATGGCCGAAGGAAAGATCCTTCCCTACCTCGACGTGCCGTTCCAGCACGCCTCGCCGCGCATCCTGCGGCTCATGAAGCGTCCGGCGAGCGCGGAGAAAGTGCTCGAGCGCATCCGCGCCTGGCGCGCGATCTGCCCGGACATCACGCTGCGCAGCACCTTCATCGTCGGCTTTCCGGGCGAAACCGAAGAGGAGTTCTCGCTGCTTCTCCAGTTTCTGGAAGAGGCGCAGCTCGACCGCGTCGGCTGCTTCGCGTATTCGCCGGTCGAGGGTGCGGCCGCCAACGAGCTGCCGGGCGCGGTCCCGGAAGAGGCGAAGGAGGATCGCCGCCGCCGCTTCATGGAGAAGCAGGGGGCAATAAGCTCGGCCAAGCTCAAAAGCCGGGTCGGCAAGACCCTTGCGGTGCTGGTCGACGAGCCCGGCGTCGGGCGCAGCCAGGGTGACGCGCCGGAGATCGACGGCACGGTCCGTTTCCGCGGCGGGAAAGCGGGAGAATTGAGACAAATCGTGATCGATCGTGCGGACCAGCACGATCTCTACGGGAGACTGCAATGAGCCTACGGGAAGTAAGTCAGCGCGACGTAGTGGTGGTGTCGGGCGTGCGCACGGCGATCGGCGACTACGGCGGGTCGCTCAAGGAGCTCGCGGCGACGCGGCTCGGCGCGACCGCGATCAGGGAGGCCGTGGCGCGCTCGAAGGTCGCGCCCGAAGGCGTCGGCCATGTCGTGATGGGCGGGGTCATCCACGGCGAGGCGAAGGACATGTATCTCTCGCGCGTCGCCGCGGTCGAGGCCGGCATCCCGGTGGGCACGCCGTGCCTCACCGTGAACCGCCTGTGCGGCTCGGGCCTGCAGGCGATCGTCTCGGCGAGCCAGCACATCCTGCTCGGCGACTGCGACGTCGCCGTGGCGGGCGGCGCCGAGAGCATGAGCCGCGCGGCGTACTTCCTGCCCACGGGGCGCTGGGGCCAGCGCATGGGCGATGCCGCGATCGTCGATGCGATGGTCGGCGCGCTGCACGATCCCTTTGGCCACGGCCACATGGGCGTCACGGCCGAGAACATCGCGGCGAAGTACGGCTTCACGCGCGAGCAGCAGGATCAGTTCTCCGTCGAGTCCCACCGCCGGGCAGCAAGGGCGATGGAGCAGGGCCTGTTCAAGAGCCAGATCGTCGCGATCGAGCTGAAGACGAAGAAAGGCGTGGAGCAGTTCACTACCGACGAGCACGTGCGCAAGGACGTGAAGCCCGAGGACATGGCGAAGCTGAAGGCCGTGTTCAAGAAGGACGGCACGGTGACGGCGGGCAACGCCTCGGGGATCAACGACGCGGGTGCCGCGGTGGTCCTCATGGATTCACAGGCGGCGAAACGGCAAAACATCAAACCCCTCGCGCGCTTGGTCGCCTACGCGCACGCGGGCGTGGAGCCGCAGGTGATGGGCCTCGGGCCGATCCCGGCGGTGCGGCGCGTGTTCGAAAAGGCCGGGCTGAAGCCCGCCGACATGGACGTGATCGAATCGAACGAGGCCTTCGCGGTGCAGGCCATGGCCGTGACCAAGGACCTTGGGCTCGACCCGGCCAAGGTGAACCCGAACGGCGGCGCGGTCGCGCTCGGACACCCGATCGGCGCGACCGGCGCGATCCTCACGGTGAAGGCGCTCTACGAGCTCGAGCGCACCGGCAAGCGTTACGCGCTCGTCACGATGTGCATCGGCGGCGGCCAGGGGATCGCCGCGATCTTCGAGCGCGCCTAGGAGTTCCCCGAGAGGCTAGGAAAATAGGGACTGTCCCTATTTTCCAAAGCAGGAATACGACGTTGTTCCGGGCCGCTTCCGGCATAACCAGTTAGCATTTTGAGTATGCGCCGCAAACCACGCGTCGGACTCGCCCTGGGCTCGGGGAGCGCGCGCGGCTGGGCGCACATCGGGGCCATCCGGGCGCTCGAGGAGCGCGGCATCAAGGCGGACCTGGTCTGCGGCACCTCGATCGGGGCACTGGTGGGCGCGGCCTATGCCGCGGGCGAGCTCGACCGGCTGGAGAAGTGGGTGTCCGGCCTTGCCTGGACCACGGTGGTGCGCCTGATGGACCTCACCTGGCGCGGCGGGCTGATCCGCGGCCAGCGCCTCTTCACGCTTTTCCGCACCATCTTCCAGGACCGCGACATCGACGGCCTGCCGATCCCGTACGGCGCGGTGGCGACCGAGCTCTATTCCGGCCGCGAGCTTTGGCTGCGCCACGGCAACCTGCTCGACGCGGTGCGCGCCTCGTGCGCGATGCCGGGACTTTTCACGCCGATGATCCGCGAGGGCGAGGTGGTGGTCGACGGCGGCCTGGTCAATCCGGTGCCGGTGTCGATGTGCCGCGCACTGGGCGCGGAAGTGGTGATCGCGGTCGATCTTTCCTGGGGCAAGCTCGGCCCCTACCGCGACCGCAGCAGGTCGGTCGCGCCGCGCGAGGTACCCGGATGGCTCGCACGGCTCCGGCCGGGCTGGGTGGAGAAGAAGTCCAAGACCGAGGACCGCACCGCGATCCCCTCGATCTTCGAGGTATTCAGCACCTCGCTCGACGTAGTGGAGATGCGCGTCGCCCGCAGCCGTCTGTCGGGCGACCCGGCCGACGTGCTGGTCACGCCGCTCTTGCCCGACTTCGCCACCATGGACTACCACCGCGCGCAGGAGGCGATCGAAGAGGGACGCGCCGCGGTCGAGCGCATGGGCCCGCTTCTCGACCAGGTCGTCAGCTGACGCCCGCGTGGAGCTGACGCTCCCAATCGCCGCCGCGGTGCTCGGCGCGGCGCTCCTGCACGCCGCGTGGAACACGCTCATCAAGGCCTCCGCGGACAAGGAGCTCGACACCTACGCGGTCGCGGCTGGCTGCGGGCTGATCGCCGCGCTGTTGCTTCCGTTTCTGCCCGCGCCGGCGCGCGCCTCGTGGCCGTGGCTTGCCGGCTCCGCAACGGTGCACATCCTCTATTTCGTCTTCCTCGCCGGCGCGTATCGCTACGGGGAGCTCTCGTACGTGTACCCGATCATGCGCGGCGGCGGACCGATGATCGTGGCGGCGAGCGGCGCCGCGGTGTTCGCCGAGAACCTGAGCGGCGGGCAGTGGCTCGGCGTGCTCTTCGTGTGCGGCGGGATCGTCGCCTTCGCCTCCGGCGCGCACGACCGCCGCGCCACCGCGTTCGCGCTCGCCAACGCGGCGGTGATCGGTGCCTATACCCTCATCGATGCGAAGGGGGTGCGCGCCTCGGACGCGGCGGCGAGCTACACCCTGTGGTTCTTCGCCGCGAACGCGATCGTCATCGCCGCCATGGGCATGCTCAGGCGCGGCAGCGCAGTTCCGCGCTACCTCGGCCAGAACTGGCGGCGGGCGCTTCTCGGCGGCGCATGCAGCGTCGGCGCCTATGCCATCGCGCTCTGGGCGATGACGCGCGCGCCGGTCGCGCTCGTGGCCGTGCTGCGGGAGACCTCGGTGATCTTCGCCGCGGTCCTCGCGGCGCTGGTGCTGAAGGAAAAACTGACGCGCCGGCGGCTCTTCGCCACCGGCGCGGTGTTGGCGGGATTGATTCTCCTGCGGATCTAGGCGGGCTGCAGCTTCCCGTCGATCAGCCTGACGCGCTGGCCGGGCTGGTAGGACGGCGCGACGTCGCTGCGCACGGTCTCGGCCGCGCCGTCGTCGCGGCGCACGTCGACTTCCCAGTGCGTGGTGCCGCGCGCCTGCTGCTCGACCGCGCGGCCGGCGAAGGCGCCGCCCGCGGCGCCGAGCACCGTAATCACTTTCTGCGAGCCGTGGCCCTTGCCGATCTGGTTGCCGAGCACCGCGCCTGCGATGCCGCCGGCGATTGGCCCGAGCGCCGTAGCGTCGCCTTTATCCTTCACCTCGCGCACTGCTTGGACTGTCGCGAGCGTTCCAGGCTGGACGACCGGCCTGGGCGTCGCGACCGGCGCCGCAGGCGCCTGCGCGTAAGGCGGCGGCGGGGGCGGCGTGCCGTAGTCGTTGTACGCGACGGGTGCCGCCGGCTTGGGCGTGCTCTTGTGGGCTACCGGCTTCTTGGGCGCGGGCTTGGGCGCAACTTGGGGAGCCGGCTGCTCTACGACGGACTCGGCCGGCTGTGCGACCTCGACCGGAGCCTGAAGCGAGCTCTGCTCCTGCACCGGAACGTCCTGCTTGTGCGAGCCGATCGAGCTCGGAATGAGCCCGGTCACGGCGGCCACGCCGACGGCGGAAAAGACGGTCACCGAGATCGCTGCCGCGGTGAGCAGGGGGTGAAGGCGGCGGGTGTTCGTTTCCATTGCGTTGTTCTCCTTGGTTCCTCTCGACAACGCGCAGGTTACGGGGCCTCGGCACGGCGTGCCGTAAGCGTGTGTTACCGGTTGTTACGCGCCCGTCAGCGAAGCGTCAGGCCGCATGTGCGGGAAAAGAATGACGTCCCGGATGCTTGGACTGTCGGTCAGAAGCATCACCAGGCGGTCCACTCCGAGACCCGCGCCTGCAGTAGGGGGCAGGCCGTACTCCAGCGCGCGGATGTAGTCGGCGTCGTAATACATGGCCTCCTGGTCTCCAGCCTCCTTCGCCTTCGCCTGCTCGAGGAAGCGCGCCGCCTGGTCCTCGGGATCGTTCAGCTCGGAGAACCCGTTGGCGAGCTCCTTCGCGTCGATGAAAAGCTCGAAGCGGTCGGTGAGCTCCGGGTCCGAGTCGCGCCGCCGCGCGAGCGGCGACACCTCGGCGGGAAAGTCGGTGATGAAGGTCGGCTGGATGAGATGCTTCTCCGCGACGGTCTCGAACAGCATGAGCTGCAGCGCGCCCCAGCCTTGATGCTTTTCGTATTTGACGTCGAGCGAGTCCAGTTTTTTTCCGAGAAAGCCGCGGTCGCGCAGGTCGCCCTGGATGCCCTGCTGCCGGATGGCATCGGGGATCGCAAGGCGTGCAAAAGGCTTGTCGAGCTCAATGACTTTTCCTTGATACGTCACAGATGACTGGCCCGCCGCGGCGCGCACCAGCTTCTCCGTCAGATCCATCATGTAGCGCCAGTCCTGGTACGCGCAGTACCACTCGAGCATCGTGAATTCGGGATTGTGGCGCGTCGAGATGCCCTCGTTCCTGAAGTTGCGGTTGATCTCGAAAACGCGCTCCATGCCGCCGACCACCAGGCGCTTGAGATAGAGCTCGGGCGCGATCCTGAGAAAAAGCTCCATGTCGAGCGCGTTGTGGTGCGTCCTGAACGGCCGCGCCGCGGCGCCGCCGGGGATCGGCTGCATCATCGGCGTTTCGACTTCGAGGTAGTTCTCCTTGAGAAGAACCTCGCGGATCGAATGAATCACGCGGGAGCGAACCTCGAAAACCCTGCGTGATTCCGGGTTGACGATGAGATCGACGTAGCGCTGGCGGTAGCGCATCTCGTGGTCGGAGAGGCCGTGGAACTTCTCGGGCAGCGGCCGCAGCGCCTTGGCGAGCAGGCGGATCTTCGTCGCGTGGACGGTCAGCTCGCCTTTCATCGTGCGAAACAGGTGGCCTTCCACGCCGAGCAGGTCGCCGAGGTCCCAGTGCTTGAATTCCTCGTAGCCGGGGACGTCCTGGGTGATGTAAGCCTGCATCTGGCCGCTGCCGTCCTGCAGCGTGGCGAAGCTCGCCTTGCCCATCACGCGCTTCAGCATCATGCGGCCGGCCACCGTGGCGGGCGGCTTTTCTTTTTCGAGCTCGTCCTTCGAGCGCGATCCGAAACGAGCAACCAGGTCTCTCGAAAGATCCTTGCGCCTGAAATCGTTCGGGTAGGCGTTGCCTTTCGCGCGCAGCGCCTTCAGCTTCTCGCGCCGCTCTTCGACCAGCTTGTTGTCTTCTTCCATGTCAGCGGATGCGGTCGCGGGCGATGTCCATGACGAGCCGGGACGCGAGGTACAGGCGCGGCTCGATGCTCGAGACGAGCACGTATTCGTCGTCGGTGGAATGGGCGCCGAAGCCGCGCAGGCCGAAGCGCTCGACCACCGCATTCTTCGTCTTCAGCGCCGCGAAAGCGGCGTCGGTGCCCCCGCCCTCGGCGACGGCGTCGGCGACCAGCTCCTTGCCGAGCTCCTTGTAGATCGCCTGCGCGTGCTTCGCCGTCGCCGCGGACGCCGGCGAGGCCTCGAGCGGCGGTCGCCGGCGCTCGAAGATCATCTCGACCTTCGCCTCGGGCACGAGCTGCTTCTTGATCCGCTGCCGCACCGCCTGCTCGATGCCGTCGTAGTCGGCGACCCGCAGCACGCGCACGTCGGCCATCGCCTCGGCCGCCGGCGGGATGACGTTTCGGCTCATCCCCGCTCGCGACATGGTCCAGTTCATCTTGAGGCCGGTCGCCGGGTTCGAGAGATCCCGCGTCTGCAGGATCTGGTGGGAAAGCTCGTACAGCGCGTTCACGCCGAGCTGGGGCGCGGCGCCGGCGTGCGAGGCCTTGCCGTGGACCTTGAGCGCGACCGAGGCGATACCCGCGGTCGCGAGCGCGATCTTGTCGGACTCGACCCGCGAGGATTCGAACGAGAGCGTGGCGTCGTGCTCGGCGCCGAGGCGCGTGAGGAGCGAGCGCGAGCCGGGCGACGACAGCTCCTCGTCGGCGTTGATCAGAACCGTGAGCGTGCCGTAGTCGCGGAACTCGAGCGCCTTCAGCATCGCGACCGTGTGCAGGATGACCGCGATGCCCTGCTTGCAGTCGGCGATGCCCAGGCCGTAGGCACGCTCGCCGTCGACGCGGAACGGCTGCTTCGCCAGGAGCCCGCGCGGATAGACCGTGTCCATGTGCGCGATGAGCAGGATGCGCTTCGCGCCGCTGCCCTTGAACGTGGCGCGCACCATCCGGCCGATGCGCTCGGGCGTGTCCTCCATCTTGTAGACGTCGGCGGGCTCGACCAGCTCGACCTCGCCGCCGAGCTGCTTCAGGCGCCCGGCGATGAGCTGGGCGATGCGCTCGAGTCCCTCGAGGTCGCGGCTGCCCGATTCGATCGACACCAGCTCCTTCAGCGTGTCGAGCAGCGGTGCCTTCTGCGCTCGCGCCTGCGCGAGAACCGGTTCCACCGGTTGCGCAGTTACCGAAGTGAAGAAAAAGAGAGTTGCAAGCGAGGCGGCGTAGCGGAACTGGGCCAGGATCACTTCTAAACCCCCTGTTTCAGGCTGGCGGTGATGAAGTCGTCGAGCTCGCCGTCGAGCACGCGCTGCGTGTCGCCCTTCTCGACGCCGGTGCGCAGGTCCTTGATGCGCGACTGGTCGAGCACGTAGGAGCGGATCTGGTGGCCCCACTCGATGTCGGTCTTGGCCGCCGCCAGCTTGTCCGCCTCGGCGTTGCGCTTCCTCAGCTCGAGCTCGTAGAGCCGCGACTTCAGCATCGACATGCACTCCGCGCGGTTCCTGTGCTGCGAGCGGTCGTTCTGGCTCTGTACCACGATGCCGGTCGGAAGGTGGGTGATGCGCACCGCCGACTCGGTCTTGTTGACGTGCTGGCCGCCGGCGCCCGAGGCGCGGTAGACGTCGACGCGCAGGTCGGCCGGGTTGATCTCGACCTCGATCGATTCGTCGACCTCGGGATACACGAACACGCTCGCGAACGAAGTGTGGCGCCGCGCGTTGGAGTCGAACGGGCTCTTGCGCACGAGGCGGTGCACGCCGTTCTCGGTGCGCAGGCTGCCGTAGGCGTAGTCGCCGGTGATCTTCAGCGTGGCGCTCTTGATGCCGGCGACCTCCCCGGGCGTCTGCTCGAGGATCTCGGCGCCGAAGCCCCTGCGGTCGCAGTACTTGAGGTACATGCGCATGAGCATCTGGGCCCAGTCCTGCGCCTCGGTGCCGCCGGCGCCGGCCTGGATGTCCATGAAGCAGCTCGCCGGGTCGAGCGGGTTGGAGAACATGCGGCGGAATTCGAGCGCCGCGACGTCGCTTTCGAACTTCGCCAGATCGGACGCGACGCCGACGAGCGTGGCGTCGTCGTTCTCCGGACGCGCCATGTCGAAGAGCTCCTTCGCGTCCCGGATACCGGAGGTGATCGAGACCAGCGCCGCAACGGTCGAATCGAGCGCCTTCTTCTCCCGGCCGAGCTCTTGCGCCCGCTTCTGGTCGCTCCAGACGCCGGGGTCGGCCAACAGCTGCTCTACTGCCGAAAGCCTGCTCTGCTTGCCTTCGAGGTCAAAGATACCTCCGCAGCTCGTTGGACCGTTTCTCGAGGTCGGCGAGGCTGGAGGCGATCTGGTTGATGCGTTCGGCTTCCACGTTCGTTTCCGTTTATGGCGATTCCATGCGCTCGCCCCAGTAGCGCACCTCCTGGCGGAAGCGCGCCTCGGCCTCGAGCGGGTCGAGCGGCATGACGAGGTTGCGGCTCGGGATCGAGACGAAGGCCTTCTTCAGGCCCTCGCGCAGCGTGGAGAAATAGAAGTACACCTGGTCGTCGGGGCGCTGCACCATGAACAGCAGGAAGTCGCGCTTGTCGTCGGCCGAGATCTGCGCGATGCGCAGCACGTCCTCGTTCCTGAACCCGCGCTGGCGCGCCTCCAGCACGTCCTCGGTGAGCTGGCGCGGGATGCCCATTACGTCGGCGACGTCGGCGCCGACGAACCCGTCGCGCCCGCTCTGGCGCAGCCATCCCGCGATGCTTCGCAGGCTCACGGCGTCCGGGCTGGTGATCCGCTGGAACGCGGGCGCCACCGGCGCCGCGTGGCCGGGCAGGGCCGCCAGGAGGCCAAGGAAGGCAAGTGTGAAGCTCAGGCGCCGCATCGTCTCCCCGAGGAGTTCTTGGCGCTAGTCTAAGCGATCACACCCGCTTCGCGGCATACTCCTCGGCGATTTTGTCGTCAAAGAAGGTCGTCGGGTTGGGCGCGGCCATGAAGCGGCGGTAGACCTCCGGGTAGACCCCGCCGTACTGGAACACCTGGCCGTTCGACATTTCCACTTCGAGGGTGCGTGTTTTCTCGTCGTAGCCCACCGAGCGCACCTTCGATGAATTGACTCGCTTGCGCTCCATCAAACCCTTTCGACCGTCACGGTTTCCCCGCCCTTGACCGCCGCGAGCCTCTTCGGATCGCCCACGATGCTGCCCAGCACGTTGCAGCGGCTCGCGAGCTTGGGGCGCTCGTCGCTCGAGATCGGGGTGCGGCCGTAGGGCAGGGCGATGGCATCGCCCTCGGTCCAGAAGCACACCGTTCCGGCCTCGACGACCTGGCGCGCGTCCTTCTCGAGCTTCGCCTTCACCGGCGTCGCGAAGTAGACCTCCTCGCCCCAGGTCTGCGCCCGGGACTCGAACGGCAGCGCTTCGAGCAAAGCCTTCGCGGTCGGCGTATCGAGGAGATCTACCTCCAGCTTGCCGGACTTGAACGTCAGTGAAAGCTTCATCCGCCGAGGGTCGCGCTCCAGGGGGCTTTCGCGCTGCCGTTTTCCATCACGCCCTCGATGCTCGAACCTTTCACCTGGCCGCTGAACTCGCCGCGTCGGCCCGAGAGGCGGAAGCTGATGCGGTCGCCGCGCAGCTTCACGTCCTCGAGCGGCACGTCCTTGCCGTCGAGGCGGGCGCTTCCCGAGACGCGCGTGAGCTGCTGCTTGAGCTGCAGGATCGCGGGCTGCTTGCTCACCGCCGCAGGCATCTGCGCGCTCCACTTGCCCGCCACCTTGGCGGGAACCATGTAGAGATAGATGAGGGTGGTGGTCACGCCGCTGATCTGCACCTTGTCCTCGAGGTCCATCTGCACGTACTTCTCCGGAATCCAGCCGGTGAGCGGGTAGTCGTGCGACACGATGCGCGTGCCGGGCTTCAGCTCGCTCAGGAACTTGTCCTTGAGGAGGTTCACGGTGTCCGGAAGGAGGTACATCGTGATCACGGTGGCCTGCGACATGTCGGTCTTGAAGAGGTCCTGCTTCAGGAACTTGACGCGGTCGGCGAGCCCCTCCTTCTGCGCTGCCTCGTTGGAGCGGCGCACCAGGTCTTCCTTGATCTCGACGCCGAAGCCGCGCGCGCCGAAGATCTTGGCCGCGGTGAGCACGATGCGCCCGTCGCCCGAGCCGAGGTCGATGAGAAAGTCGGAGGGGCCGACCTCGGCGTAGCGCAGCATGTCGGCCACCACGCTTTGCGGCGAGGGGACGTAGGGGCCGGCGTCCTTGACCGGGTTCAGGTCTTCGGCGTGCACGGGAAACGAAAGCAGCAGGGCCGCCAGGGCAAGGGCGCGGATCATTCGAAGTGCTCCACGTTGAGCTGGATGGTTCTCAGGCCGTTGAACTCGCTCACCGCCAGCCGGTACGCGGCGCGCACCTTCTCCGGCAGCGGCTCGAGCGCGCCGAAGCGCATCGCCTCGTAGCGCCGCCCGTCTTTCACCAGGCGCAGCTTGAGATGCCTTTCGCCGACTACGCGCTGGGACTCCACGGCGAAATTATCGCAGAAGAGCGGTTGCGGAAATCCCTGGCCCCAGATCTCGCCCTCGAGCATGCGCGCCACTTCGAGCGTGCAGTGCGCACCCTCGAGGGCGCCGTCGGTCTCGACCGTGCGCAGCCGCGCCTCGGCGGGCAGCAGTTCCTCCACCGCGGTCTCGAACGCACGAGAGAACCCTTGATAATCGGTTTCGAGGATCGTCAACCCCGCAGCCATGGCATGCCCCCCGAAGCGCCCGATGAGACCGGGCGCGCGCTTCGCCACGAGATCGAGGCAGTCCCGCAGATGCAGGCCGGGAATCGAGCGCCCGGAGCCGCGCAGCACGGGCCTGCCCCCCTCTTCCGCGGGCGCGAAGCAGACCACCGGCCGGTGCACGCGGTCCTTGAGGCGCGACGCGAGGATGCCGACCACTCCCTGGTGCCAGCCATGATCGAAGAACGTCAGGCCGCTCTCCAGGTTGACCTTCTTGAGATGCTCCAACGCCTGTTCCAGCATCGAGGCTTCGATGGCGCGGCGCTCCACGTTGAGGCGATCGAGCTGTTGCGCGAGGTTCATGGCCCGTGCTTCGTCCTCCGTAATCAGGCATTCGATGCCGACGCTCATGTCGGCAAGGCGCCCCGCCGCGTTGAGGCGCGGCCCGGCGACGAATCCCAGGTCGAAGCTCGTCGCCTCGGCCGGCGAGCGTCCCGCGGCGCGAAGGAGCGCCATGACGCCCGGCTGGCCGCGCCCGGCGCGCAGGCGCCTCAACCCCTGCGACACCAGGTTTCGGTTGTTGGCGTCGAGGGGAACGACGTCGGCCACGGTCCCGAGCGCGACGAGGTCGGTCAGCGCGCCGAGATTGGGTTCGGTTTTTTCAGCAAAGAATCCCCGTCGCCGCAGTTCTGCTCGTG